>Ga0105044_10013097_pt1 | contig 11265 bp, 7 predicted proteins | sample MAT01_FD_78092 | JGI IMG/M metagenome (GOLD analysis project Ga0105044, IMG submission 78092) | Freshwater microbial communities from Lake Fryxell liftoff mats and glacier meltwater in Antarctica - MAT-01 | ecosystem: Environmental > Aquatic > Freshwater > Ice > Liftoff microbial mat | place... | reverse complement strand
TAAGTAAGACAGTGAATCAGTAGGACAGTAGAACAGTGTTTGTACTGTCTCACTGTCCTACTGATTCACTACTGATTCACCGGAGAATAGTATGGTTATTTCCGCCCAAGTGTACTAGTACAGTTGGGCGTAGATACCACGGCAGTCAATGAGGCGCGTTTACGCGTGTACATCAGGGTAAAAGTAGGGTGCCTTATTTACGCTGGGATCTACTAGCAATTTTTCATTTCAATCAAACTCAGTAGAAAGAATCTTACCATGACCAAAACGCTCAAAGTCGGTGTGATCGGTGTCGGTGGCATTGCCAAAACCCATATGCCCGGGTGGGCCGCCTCGGAACACGCCGAAGTGGTGGCCGGCAGCGATGTGATGGAAACCGTGCTGCAAAGTTGGGGGCTGCAACATGGTGCCACCAAGTTGAGCACCAATCCAGCGGACATTATCAATGATCCGGACATTGACATTATCGACATCTGCACACCCAACATGTATCACACCGATCTGGCGGTGGCCGCGCTCAACGCGGGTAAGCATGTGATCTGCGAGAAGCCACTGGCCCCCACGCCCGCCGGCATTCGCAAAATGATCGAAGCGCGTGACAAATCGGGCAAGACACTGAAGACGGCGCAGCATTTCCGCTTTCAAGGCGCGTCACAAGCCATGAAGCGCGAGATCGAAACCGGCGCGCTGGGCGATATCTATCACGCGCGCAGTTGGATGTTGCGCCGCGGCTGGATTCCAGTGCGCCCGGGCTTTATCTACAAGAAGAATAGTGGTGGCGGCCCTTGTATTGACATTGGCGTGCATATTCTGGATCTCACGCTCTGGTTTATGGGCAATCCCAAACCCGTAGCAGTGAGTGGTGTTGCCAAAGCGCCGCTGGCCCTGGGCACCGATGCCTTTAGCACCTGGGGCGGCACGGCCGTACCCAAAGATATGGATGTCGAAGACTTTGCCGCGGCCTTTGTGCGCTTTGACAATGGCGCGACCTTGATTCTAGAGGTCAGTTGGCTGTTGCATCATGATACCGAGGGTGAAGATATGCAGATGTGGCTCTATGGCACCAAGGGTGGCAGCCACTGGCCCAAGGATGAAATCTACTCGGCCGATTTTGCCAGCCGCCAGCACTACAATCGCTCGCTCAAGCTCACCGCCAATGTAATGGAACCGCACGCCCTGGAATGTGTCGAGTTTGCCAAAGCCGTGGCCGAAGGTGCGCCTTCCCCCGTACCGGCCGAGCAATCGCTCCAAGTGATGACGATTCTCGATGGCATCTATCGCAGCCAGGCCGAAGGGCGCGAAGTCCAGTTAGACATTTAATTGTAGAAGCACTGTCAACAGATTTGGGAAACGGATTTAGGCCAAATTGTCCGTTCCCATGACTAATTCAGAGCGGATTACAGACAAACCTTCCGCTCAATCTGTTCTCAGAATCCGCTGACGGCATTGAAAAAGGAACTCTACCATGCGACTCGGACTCATGATCGGTTATTCGGGCGCGCGCATCGAGCTGCCGCTGGCCACGATCCAGGAAGCAGACCGCCTGGGCTACTACGCCGTGTGGACCGCCGAGGCGTATGGCTCGGACAGCGTGACGCCGCTGGCTTGGATCGGCGCGCAGACCACCCAGATCCACCTGGGAACGGCGATCATGCAGATGCCGGCGCGCACCCCCGCCCTGACCGCCATGACGGCAATCACGCTCGATCAGCTTTCCGGTGGGCGCATGTTGCTGGGGTTGGGGCTGTCGGGGCCACAGGTGGTGGAGGGCTGGCATGGGCAACCTTATGGCAAGCCGCTGGGCAAAACGCGCGAATATGTCGGCATTGTGCGCACGATTCTAGCGCGCCAGGAAGCGCTGGTTCACCATGGCGAACATTACCAAATACCCTATCAAGGGGCAGATGCGACAGGCTTGGGCAAGCCGCTCAAGAGCATCATTCATGGCCGCGCCGGCCTGCCGATATATCTCGCTGCGATTGGTCCCAAAAATGTCGAGTTGGCTGCCGAGATCGCCGACGGTTGGCTGCCGATCTTCTTTTCACCGCGCCACTATGCCGAGGTTTTCCAAGCGAGTGTCGAAGCGGGCTTTGCCAAACATGGGACGAAGACAATGGACAGCTTTGACATTGCGCCGGCGGTACCCGTGGCAATCGGCAATGATATTGCGGCCTGTCGCAACGCGATCAAGCCACATCTGGCACTCTACATTGGCGGTATGGGGGCCAAAGGCAAAAACTTTTATTATGATCTGATGGTGCGCTATGGTTATGCCGCGGCCGCCGCGCAGATCCAAACACTCTATCTCCAGGGTAAAAGAGCCGAGGCAATGATGGCCGTGCCCGACGCGCTGGTAGATGATGTGGCGCTCTGTGGCCCCAAACAGCGGATTGCCGAACGCCTTGCTATCTGGCGCGCTAGTCCAATTACCACCCTTAATCTGATGACCACCGATCTATCGACTGTATGCACCCTCGCTGAACTTGTGCTGTGACAATACAACCTATTTCCGAAAACATCTATCAAATTCGCCTACCCCTGCCCTTTGCGCTCAATCATGTGAATTGCTATCTACTGCGCGAAGCTGACGGCTGGACCATGCTCGATACGGGCCTCAACTGGGTTGACAGCCAACAGGCTTGGCAAGCCGCGTTCGACGAACTGCAAATTACACCCGCGCAGATTCGCCGCATTGTCCTTACGCACATGCATCCCGATCATTTTGGCATGGCTGGTTATTTTCAGATGTTGACTGGCGCGCCGCTCTATCTGTCGCCACGCGAAGCCGCGTTGGCACAAACGGTGTGGGTCGATAATGGCTGGCGACAAGAGCTTGCCCACGACTTCTGGCAATTGGCGGGTGTCACAGGCGGCGTGCTGGCAACTGTCACTGCGCAAACCGAACGCTTGCGCCAGCTGACGATGCCCCACCCTATGACCATGCAGACGATCACACCCGGCACCACCCTTGCCATGGGGGGACGCAACTGGCAGGTGATTCATGCACCCGGCCATGCCGATGGGCAGATTCTTTTCTATGACGCGACTGATCAGCTCGTGCTGTGCGGCGATCAGGTACTCATGAAAATTACGCCCAACATTGGCCGCTGGCCCACCACCGAGCCGGACCCGTTGGGCCGTTATTTGCATTCACTAACTCAGTTGGCCCAGTTGCATGTGCGGCTGGCGTTGCCTGGGCATGGACGACCAATCGAGGAATGGCAGGCGCGGCTACACGAATTGCAAACGCACCATGCTAGTCGCCTGATGCAGATGGCTGCGGCAGCTGATAGTGTTTCCGCCTTGACCGTTGCCCAACGAATTTTCAATTTTGATCGCTTTGGTGAACACGAAGTGCGTTTCGCCGTAGCCGAGACGTTGGCCCATTTGGAGCATTTGGTGTTAAACGGAGGGTTGACTTATACGGATCAAGCGGGGATACGTCTTTACCAAACCCAATAAAAAGAGACGATCGACTGGATCGCCTCTTTTTATTATAGAGTTGTCTTCATAGCGCATTCCGGCTAGGCGACCGAAGTTTTGCGACCACTTAGCATACTATGGACGCTCAGGCCACAATAGTAGACCACAAATAGCAGCGAAGCCCAGACCAACCAGCGCTCATGCAGGGGGTAACGCGCCAGAATCAGCACATTTACAACGCCCCAGAGACAAGCCAAGGTCATGGTTAGCCGTTGAAAAGTGGCGGTGCGCGTCGGGTAGACATATTTGATCGGCACAAAGACCAAGGCGCTCAACACCACAATCACGGCGAGGTTGACCCAGCCACCCCATTCCAGAATAAACATATAGTAGACCATAATATTCCAGTAGGAAGGAAACCCGGTGAAATAGTGGTCGTCAGTTTTGGCATCACCTTGACAAAATTGATAGGCGGATGCCAGCAGGATCAGGGCTGCGCCGGGCAGTGCATATTGCATGGGCAACATCTGCGACGCGTATAAGAAATAGGCAGGCACCACCACATAGTTAAGAAAATCAATCATATTGTCGAGCAGTGCGCCATCGAAATTGGGCAAGACCCGCTTCACACTCACGCGGCGCGCCCACAGGCCATCAAAAGAATCGACAAAGACAGAGACAGCCATCCAGGCAAATGCCAACAGCCACTGCTGATTGGAGATCGCCAAGATTGCCAGCAAGCCCCACACCGCGCCAGTTGCCGTCAGGAGATGCGCGCTCCAGGCCATTGCCTTATTCACTATCGAAGGGGTCCTCTCATCGTGGCTGGGATCCAGGTACACATCATCCATCTGCGCCATAAGTTTACCTACCTAACCTATTGCCATTACCAAGTAACAACACAATGCCAAAGGCACTATTCGATAGCTTTGCACAATAAAAACGGCAAATAGAATGAAAAGAGCGGTGCCGTTTTCTGGCAAAGGAAAATCAAAAGTGATCAAGGGTAATTATAGCATACCTCAATTTTTATAGCATATAGTAAGGTGTATAACAATACTCGCTTTCTGGTAGTCAACTATGTCCCCGTGCCCGGCCTAGGCCGCGTCATCGGCGGAATATTGGCGAAAGTCCAATTGCATCGCTTGTTGCCAGGCGCGAATCTCCATCACGTCCGCCCCCAGCGCGCTGACGCAGAACGGACTGTCATAGTGGTTGGCGTGTTGCAAGGGCTGTTCGGTTTCGTTGACCAAGAGCGGCCCTGTCCAGCCAAAATCGATGCTTTCGCCACGTAGCGTTGTGGCATGGACGGCTAGCGGTGCCAAGGTGATATCCAGCGCCAGGATACTGGTTTGAAAATCATGAAATGTGCCATCAACTGCAGCGCGCCCCATGTGACAGAACCACGCAGTTTGCGCGCCAGCCGAACGCAGTTCGCCATAGGCACCCTCGCCCGTTGTCGTCAGCGTCAGCCCACCGCTGGCCGTTAATGCCAGATAGCCTTCACCTTTGCGGGCAAAAGCCCAGCCATCGTGCAGAACATATTCGTCAAAGTGAACCGTGGGAAAATAGGCGTGGGTAAAGTTCAGCCAAGCATCGGCGGGCAGATCATGGAGCGCGATCAACACATCTTTCCATTGCGCCACACGGGGCAAACGGGCATTGCCCCGCCAGAAGTTCGGCTGATGCGCCTCAGCCTGGCTCATGCAAGCCGGGTGATTGACAAAGACCACCGCGTCCAGGCCCAGGGTCGCTTGCCAAATGTGTTCCCGCGCCCCGGGCTGGCCAGCGCGATAATCTTGCGCGGCGCAGAGCATATAGTCGGGCGTCTTATAGGTCACCTTGTTGATTTCCCAAGCCCCGGTCGCACCGTCGCTCAGCAATGTCAATAGACCGGCATGTCGTTCGCGACTCCACAACGCTTCGACGGGCGTCGCGCCGATCTCATAGAGCGGCGGCGGCAGTTCATAGCTCGGCGCGCAGGCCAGGCTGACGGTACCCAGGATATGCTCGGTAAACGCGCCCACACCCCACAGCAACCGCCCCACCCCGACAGTCGCGGCCAGGCGACCCCCTTTGAGCGAGTCCGCAATCGCCATGCCCTGCGTTGAGCCAAAGATGCCGCGCCAAGAATTGAGGGCTATGGTGAAGCAGAGCTTGTCGAGCAGCACGGCGGACATCTCGACCAATTCGCCATTCTCCGCTAGATCGGTGAGATGCGTGAGCGCCAATAGCATTTGTTCAAAAATAATTGGTGAATCCCACGCCTGAAAACCACCGTGGGCGCGCTGGCGTAGCCAAGCCAGTGCCCGCGCCGTGCCATTGGCGCGATGCCATTCGCCCGTCTGCCCGGCATGGGCAAAGTGGTGATCGGGAAAAAGTTGGCCGGCCAGCACTTCACAGGCATGAAAGAGAATCTGGTGACTCTCTGTGTGATAGGAGATGCTAGCAACAGCGGGGTCGTCCTTGTCCGGCCAATAGGGAAAATTCAGTGCACATTGGGTAAGCTGTGTTTTCAGCTCAACCGGAAAGGCGGGATCGTCGCCATAGCGCGCCAACGCACCGAGCAGCCCCAGCAAATAGACATCACTGCCGTCAATCCGCCCGTTGACGCGTGCCAGCGTGTTCACAAAAACCGCCGGTTTGAGCTTGTCCCACCAGCCCAGCGCCATTTTGGCAATTTCGCTATAGACGTTGGCGGCCTGCTGCACCGCATCGGCGAGCGCTTCCCGACGGCGCTCGGCATAGGTGCCATAGGGCGTCTCGGTGAACTTACTATTGGCAATCCGCAACGGCAAATGGCGCACTACCCGCATACCATGCACATAATATTCCTCTGGCGTCGGCATGAGCGTCACCCAGTAGACACCATCGGCCCGTTGATAGGCTTTACCCAGCTTGACAGCAGCACCGCTCTTGATCATGGGTTGCCCCTCGGCATAGATGCGCCCAGTGGGCGTTTGCAAGCGCACTCCAATTTGGTCACTCAATTGCAGATCCTGGGGCCAGCGCACGACAACCTCATCATCGCGGTGATAAAGATCGCGATCCAAGTAGGCCGCCGCAAAGATCTGTTCCAATTTTTGGCGACGATCCGCCCGCAGAGTTGTCGGGATCTGCACGGTAAGGCCTGCCGCATCAGGGGCAGTGACTTGTAGAGCCAGCGCATAGGGGCAATCGTGTAGGGCAACGTTGGTAAAACAGACCAGCACCGTATTTTGCCCGGCGCGCAGCGTGGCATCAAAAGTGACCGAGCCCATAGTGGGGTAAAAATCGGTATCCTGTTGTACCAATTCACCGTTGAGCCAGACCGCGACCGGACCATTGGTTGTGAGCACGAATGTCGCCATCTGTGGGGAGGAGGCTACCAACTCGGTGTACGCCCACGTACGCAGATAGTGGCAGGTGTCATAAAAATTTGTGTAATCCACCAAATGATCATCCCTACACTGCACGGCGCGCCAGGTCAACTTGGTCTCGCCCTGTTGCCCCCCAATCAGTAAAGGGGCCAGTTCCATTGGTGGCTGGGTGACAGGATGAACGGGCTGATGATAGGCCGCGGCAACCGCCTGAGCGAGACTGGCGCGATCGACATGTTCAAAAGTGGTGAGATCATCCACCGCAATCGCTTGTGGGCCAGCGACGAGCCAGTTATGAATGTAGCCTTGGGTGTGCAGCGGATAGGAGATTGACTGGGGTGTGGCGGGCGTTATTTGTGTCATCATGCTCGAACGATTAGTTGATTGAAAGGATGGCGTCAATCACTTGGCGGTGGGTAACCGACCAAGTGATTGACATTATCGGCTGTATCGTCTAGTTAGAACTTCTTTGCCTTGACGAGTTCGGCGTGTTCTGGCAAGTATGCCACATCTTTGCGATCCCAAGAAGCGCGACCAGCGACCGCGTGAATCCCCATGAGTTGGCGGCGCAGTGGTGTGTCGGCCCAATCGAGGATGGTTAGGGGTGGCGTCTCGCTCTCCCACTTCTTCACCCAGAAGGGCATATAGCCGTAGATCAACATCCGGCGATCTTTGTCACTGATATTGGCGGTGCCCGTATGCCATAGGGTCACATCCCAGATCAAGACGCTGCCCGCGGGGCCGATCATTTTCTTCATGCCGGGCATATCTTCCAGGGTGTCGCCGGTGTATTTGTCGCGCGGCGGGTCTTCATCGCGCTTGTGGCTGCCGGGCACCACGGTAAAACAGCCCATATCTTCGGTTTGATCGTCTAGAAAGTAAAAAGCCTTGGCCTTGAGAATATGCTTGGGATGGCGATAGGGTGGCCAATCGCGGTGCCAGCCCGTATGCGCGTTGGTATGTCCATGATGGCAATGGGCAATGATCTCCATCGACTGCAAATTGGGGCCAATAATCTCATCCAAGAAGGGCGTCACCACCGGGTTCTCGGCAATATCCAGAAAGACCGAATCATATTCATAGATCTGATTCATGGTGTGGGCGTCGGGGCCGTTGCCATAGCCACCTTTGATGACGCCACTTTCTAACATGGCCCGCCAAGCCGGTTCCGTTGCCCGCTGCACCTTCTCGAAGGCGGCGCGCACACGCGCCAGGCCAAAAGGCTCCAGCGCGTTTTCAATGAGGATAAAGCCATCTTCCCGAAATTGGCGAAGTTGCTCTTCGCTTACGGTGACTTGTGGCATGGTAGCAATCATTGCTTTTTATCTCCTACTCTATACCATAGGGCGGGTCGTGTAGAGACGCAAGATTTTGCGTCTCTACACGTGTGCTTCGGGATTTTCCCAGAAAAGCTGTGCCGGATTGACCAGTGATTCATCGCGCGTGGCATCCTGGATCGGATAGCCGTCGGCGACGTTGCGCAGATCGCGGCTGACGATCATCGGGCCGGGCAGTTCGCCCACAATGCCCACCACAGGCACTTCTTCGGCCCAAATATCGAGGATCTGCTTAAAGAGTTCATTGCGTTGCTCAGCATCGGGGTTCACCAATGCCTGTTCCCACAGTTCCCACTGCTTCCAGAGGAAATGCCCTTCGGGTGGCGGCGCGCCGTTGGGATCGGCATTGTCGCGGTACCAACGACCCCAGGCACCAGCCCATGGGCGATCCAACAATTCGCCCACATAGTAGTTGGAATGGGAAAGGAAAGGCAGAATTTCATGCCCTGCTCCCCACCAAGAGGCGTCGAGCAGGTTGGATGTGTAGTGCTCTTCGTAGAGCGAACGCTCCACAGCTTTATAGGTCGCCTTAATACCAATCGCGGCAAGTTGTTGGGTGACCAATTGGGCCGTATCGGAGCCGGGCGTGCCAGTTTCGTCGATGCCTTCAAAGATAAAGCTGATGACCTCACCGCTGCCATCGTTCCAGAGCCGGAAGCCATCGGCATCTTTCTCGGTATAGCCCAGGCCGTCGAGCGTGCTATTGGCCAAATCGAGATCATAGGCGGTGTAGGCCGTGGTCGCGCCTTCGTGATATTGGGGTGACTGCGAGGTGGGGCTGGCCTGGCGCGCAATGCCTAAGCCGTCATAGACCAACTCGTTGATTGATTCGCGATCAATCGCCGAGTTGAGCGCAATCCGCACATCGCGATTTTGGAAGAATTCCGAGAGCCGCGCATTCGGGCTAGCGTGATTGATCGACAAGGTTTGCCCATTAGAGGTAGGGCCGATCAACACGTTATAGTTGCCGCCATCTTCGTTTTCTTTGAAGAGGGTGAAGTTGGCCACATCCACATGGCGGGCCTGAAAATCGATCTCGCCATTGACGATCCACAGGTTAAAGACGTCGGTCGTGTCAAATAGGCGATTATTCACCCGGTCAATATAGGGCAGTTGATTACCCTCGGCATCGACCTGATGAAAATAGGGATTGCGCTCCATGAGGAAAAGCTGTTCCGAAATCGCATTGACGGCGCGCCAGGGGGAAACGGTTGGCTTTTCGGGATTCAGATACCAACTGTTGCGATCTTCATAGTATTGATCCCAGCTTTCAAACCCGGCCTCTTTGATCTTGGCTTCCAGCCCAGCTTTGTCATCGGTCAAATCCATGTTGAATTGCTGCATGTAATGGCCGGGCGCAAAAGGTTGATCGCGCGACATGAAATCAATAAAGAGCGGTTTAGGATTGGCAAAGGTAAATTGGACAGTGTAATCATCGGGCGCTACGACAGCCACGGCAGCGCGCGGGTTGCCCGTAGAATAGTTGACAGGGGGGGCCAGGGTAATAACCGGATTGTGCAACACATTCTCGGCCCACCACGTAAACGAGCCGCTATCAAACACGGTACCATCCGACCACTTCAAACCCTCGCGCAGATGAACAGTCCAAACCGTGGCGTCCTCGTTGGTCTCCCAGGACTCAATCAGATCCGGTTGGATCGCCAAGTCCAAGTCATAGCGGACCATCCCACTATCTTGGATTTTGGTCGGCCCCCAGCGGTCAGAGACACCTTTAAAGCCACGGCGCATGACACCACCATAGTTACCCACCTGATCGACCACCGAGACGACAACTGGATTGGTGGGCAAACGCTGATCAACTGGCGGCAGTTCACCCTTGGCCACCAATTCGGCCAGCATGGGTGCTTCATTATATTGGCCAGGCGGCCCCGCCGGCGCTCCGGCTTCTGCAGCAGCCGGAGCTGTCGTTGCCTCAGCAGCGGGAGCAGCCGCTGGCGCGCCACCGCCACAGGCTGTCAATAATACGCCACCACCGGCAAAGGCGGTCATCTGCATAAACTGCCGCCGCGATACGAAGCGTGGCTTCTGCTTGGAATTCATGACTGATTCTCCTTCGATACATCACGAAAAATAATGGGGAGCAAGCAATGTTACCCGTTGCATGCTACTCGCTGAATACGGGGTAGCATGCAACAGAAATTACCTTATTCATAGAGGACACAGCGTACTTTGTGCCCTGGCTCTGTCTCTAGGAAAGGCGGATCTTTTTGATCACAGACGCCTTTGATAGCCTTGCGACAGCGGGGATGAAAGGGACACCCTTGGGGAATCGAGTAGGGATCAGGCACGGTTCCTCGGATCGCCGTCAATTGGCTGCTGACACCCTGTGTCGATTTGCGACCCAGACGCGGAATCGACCGGAGCAACGCCTGGGTATAGGGATGCTGTGGATTGTAAAAAATCGTATCGACATCCGCCATTTCTACCACTTGTCCCAGATACATCACCACCACAAAATCGACCATCTGCGCGATCACGCCTAAGTCATGGGTAATGAAGACAATCGCCATGCCCAACTCCTGTTGCAAATTGCGCATCAGGGTCAAGATTTGGGCTTGGGTCGTCACATCCAACGCGGTAGTCGGTTCATCGGCAATCAGCAACGCTGGCCGGCACGAAAGCGCCATGGCGATCATGGCGCGCTGGCGCATACCGCCACTCAGTTGATGGGGATAGCGATCAATAATGCGACTGGGCTGCGGCATGTTGACTTTGGTCAACACGTCAATTGCCTGGGCGCGTGCGACTTCTTTATTCACATCTTGATGCAAGAGAATGGCTTCCATGATCTGGCTGCCAATCGTATGGACAGGGCTCAACGAGGTCATCGGTTCCTGAAAGACCATAGAAATTTCGGCCCCGCGAATACTACGTGCAGCGGGACCTTTGGCATCCAGTTGTACCATATCGACAGTTTCGCCGAGACTGCTGGTGCCATTGCGCTGTTTATCCAACGTGCGGTGAAAGAGAATTTCGCCTTCCACAATGCGGCCAGGCGGCGGCTCAATGCGCATGATCGACCGCGCCATAACAGACTTGCCACAACCGCTTTCCCCAACCAGCCCCACGGTTTGTCCGCGATTGACTGTAAAATCGACACCATCGACGGCGCGCACCAAGCCCTG
>Ga0105044_10013095_pt1 | contig 11265 bp, 12 predicted proteins | sample MAT01_FD_78092 | JGI IMG/M metagenome (GOLD analysis project Ga0105044, IMG submission 78092) | Freshwater microbial communities from Lake Fryxell liftoff mats and glacier meltwater in Antarctica - MAT-01 | ecosystem: Environmental > Aquatic > Freshwater > Ice > Liftoff microbial mat | place... | reverse complement strand
GCGCCACCCAAACATAACGTGGCTTTACGCCGGTGGTCTCGGTCGCTTCGGCGGCGATGCGGTTGAGCCTTCCCGCCATCTGGGCCAGTGACTCGCTTTTGGTGTTTTTTTGGGAGAATAAGGGAAGCCAGACACAACTATTGATGAAGGCCGCCACGAGAAATCCGAACCCGCCAAGCCACCAAGCCGACAGATCCATCTCTTCAGGCATCTTTACCGCCAGTCCGAGGAGAATGACGAATGGACCCAGGCGCAGGGCCAAAGTCCAGAACGTTTGGCGTGCCCATAGAGGGAAGGTGCAGTTCGCTTCGATTTCCCGGGAAAACGGAAAGGTCCCCAAAAGCAGACCGACGATGACTCCTGCGCCAATCTGGAGGAGCGGTAGCTCAATTTCGGCGGCATCGCAGGCAAGATACGCCAAAACAACGACCGCCAAGGAGATCCAAACAGCCGAGTATCGCGCCGGCCAGAGCAGTCGGGCCCGCTCTGTCCAATGCTGTCCGATGCTGCGCCTCCAAGGAATGAGCGAGAGGTGAAGCATCAGCCATGTAAAAATCCCGCTACCCAGGGTCACGGCGGCGAGAGAAAGGGCGGGGATCATGGGTGGGGAGTTATACTTCTCCGCGTGAAGTTTTCGGAATGTTATCGTGGAAGCGGCGTCCCGCCGCTTTTCCGTTCGACAAGCGGCGGGACGCCGCTTCTACCTTCCAATGAACTCCGAAAAGGCGATGCATTGAAGTATAATAGGGTGGACGTGATTTTTGCAATAGCTGAAACGTGGCGGGTAGATCGACTCCTTGCCCGCCTTCTAGAGACCTTAGGCAGCGTCTTGCCGAATGCTTCGTCGAGCCTTAGTCTGCCGGACATGGAAGACTCCATCCACGAACCACACGACAAACTTTTCGGAACCACCTTTCGTATTCCGGAAAATGCGGCGGGCTTACTCCGGGCCACACTCCCCGAGAAAATTGCTGCCGCGATCAACTGGTCGGAACTCCGCCCCCTCCCTGGGACTTTCATTGACACACAGTATCAGCGTTCCCAAACAGACCTGCTCTTTTCCGTTCCCATTTCAGGTCGGGAGACTCTGCTCTATGTCCTGCTTGAGCACCAGAGCACCCGCGACCGGATGCTGCCCTTGCGCTTGCTTCGCTACCTCGTCCGCATCTGGGAGGATCTCGCGAAAACTCTGCCCTCAGGAGCAAGGCTGCCGACAATTTTGCCGATGGTTCTCTCCCAAAATGCAGAAGTTTGGGAACTCTCGCCGCGATTCTCCGATCTCCTGGACCTGCCGGAGGACCTATGCGGGGAACTCAGCCCTTTCATTCCTGACTTCATCTATCACCACCTCCAACTTGCCGAAATGCCTTTCGAGTCGATTCCCGGCACTCCGGCGGGCCGCTACGTTCTCCGGGCCATGAAGGCAGAGCGACTCGGTCGCCTGCTCGACGATGCCGTATGGGACGACTCCCTGATCCTCTGCGTTCCCAAAGGGATATTCGATCTCGTGCTGCGCTACATCCTCGGCAGCGACGTTGACAAGGAAGCCTTTGAGGATAGACTGAATAAGATTTCTGATCTCGAAATCAAAAGGTTGGCCATGACTCTCGCGGAACGTTACCATCAGGAAGGCCAGCAGATCGGCCAGCAGATCGGCCAGCAGATCGGCCAGCAGCATTCCATCGTCAACACGTTGGAATTTCGCCTCGGACCTGTCCCAACCGGCCTACGCGACGTGATTCTCGCAGAGACGAACTTGGAGCGACTCGACGTGCTGCTCCGGTCTGCTGTTACGGCAGTGACTTATGAGGTGTTCGCTGAGGCTTTGTGAGAATTTTTTTGGAGCGAATTTGAGTGGGTCGCCCTCACTCAAACAGCGACATCAGTTCATCCTCTCCGAGTCGGGCTTCGCTCGCGTCGAGCAGGAGAGAACTGGTCAGAGCTCGTTTCCGCTCCTGAAGCGCGAGGATTTTTTCTTCGACCGTTCCCCGGGTGATGAGCTTGTAACTGGTTACGACCCTGCTTTGGCCGATGCGGTGGGCCCGGTCGGTGGCCTGCGCTTCGACGGCAGGATTCCACCACGGATCGACGTGGATCACAGTGTCGGCTGCCGTCAGGTTGAGACCCACGCCGCCTGCTTTGAGGCTGATCAGGAACACGGGAACGGTCCCGGTTTGGAAACGGGCCACCACGTCGCCCCGATTCCGAGTTGAGCCATCGAGGTAGCAGAAATCGATGCTCTGAGCGGCGAGTCGTGGGACTTGCAGTTGCAGCAGTTCGACAAACTGACTGAATACCAGCACCCGGTGTCCACCCTCCAGCGCCTCGTCGAGCAGCTCGGCGAGGACTTCGCCTTTGATCGACGCTTCTTCATCGGTGAATTGATCGAGCCCCAGCAAGCGCAGGTCGCAGCAAGTCTGGCGCAGTCGCAGCAGCGCCGTAAGCGCAAGCATTCGCTTTTTGCCACCTTCCGCATCGAGCAGGGTGCGACGGCTTTCGTCGAGGAGTTTGCGATAGACCTCCTTTTGCGAGGCGCTCAATTCGCAATAAACGACTTGCTCCAGTCGATCCGGCAGATCAGTGGCGACCTCTTGTTTGAGGCGACGCAAAATGACGGGTCGCAAGCGACGCGCGAGGCGCTCGCGCACAGCGGGCGGGGGATCGCTCGCGGCGAGAGGCTTTTCGTAACGCTCGGCAAAGTCGGCCCGTTTGCCGAGGTATCCCGGTAAGGCAAATTGGCAAATCGACCAGAGATCACGGACCGAGTTTTCCACGGGGGTTCCGGTCAGGGCGAAGCGATGACGCCCCGGCAGGCGATGCGCAATCTGGCTGACCTGGGATTCGGGATTCTTGATCTGCTGGGCTTCGTCGAGAATGATGAGATCGAAGTTCTGCTGCCGATACCACTCCTCATCGCGCCGCAGCAGGGCGTAGCTGGTGACCCAGAGCGAAGCTTCTCCAGCAGTCTCGCGGAGCTTCTCCCGATCTGGACCGACCAAGGCGATACTCGCCAGATCGGGGAGGAAGCGGGCGGCCTCGGCGATCCAGTTGAAGACCAATGACGAAGGACAGACCACCAGCGTCTGGCCTCCGAGCGAGTAAATCAGGGCGAGGGTCTGGATCGTTTTGCCGAGACCCATATCGTCGGCGAGAATGCCGCCCATGCCGGCGGCGGCGCGGGCTTGGAGCCACCGGATCCCTTCCCGCTGATAGGGACGCAGCAGAGCATCGAAGTCCGGAGGCAGATCATAAAACTCGAGAGCACCTTCGGCCTGTTTCCAGGGCACCGTTCCAGTCGCCGACCAAGCGGCTGCGGCGGCGGTCTCGTGCAGATAGTCGGCTTGTCGCCGGTCGATCTGGTATTGACCGGGTGCTACCTGCCTAGGTTCGCAGTCGCGCAGCATCTCGTCGAGCGTCTCGCCCAAGCCGTTCGCCAGCACGCCGACGCGGCCATTGCGGAGCGCTTTGCTGCTTTGCCCCATCTGCAGGAGTCGGTCGATCTCGGCACGCGAGACGCTCTCGCCGCTGGCCGAGCCGAAGCCCATTTCCACGGCGAACCAATCCTCCCCGCTGCTCCGGAAATCGAGGCGGGTCTCGATGGGCTCGACCTGGCCGAGGGCATGAGTGAAACGTTCGCCCGCGTCCGTGGACCAACGGGCTGCCAGAGCCGGATAACCGTAAGCGAGGAATTGCAGAATGGCGGCGGCGTCCTTGAGCACGAAGCTGCCGGGAGTGGCTTTGGCGGTGAATCCGGCGGCCAACAACTCGCGAGCCGCCGCGGCCTCCGCGTTCGTGTCCGCGAGAAAAAGATGTCCTTCGTGTTCCCAGGCGGCGGAAGATTCCGCGCTGCTCTTGACCGCTCCGTAGTCGAATCGCAGGGTTGCATCAAGATGACGGAGCGAGCCTTCGATTTCCAGCATCACCTGCGGATGAGCCTGTCTCACCATATCGGAATCGATCGCAAAGTGCGGTCGCCAAGCCGACCACGCTTCCGCGATATCGGCAGCGGGAACGGTGGTTGGCCGAGAGAGGACGGCCCGCCAACGATTCGCCAATCCGGGAGCGACGGGTTTGAGGACACCCTCCGGAAGGAGCACCCAAGTGGAAGAAGTCGCGGCAAGAATCTCACCGCCCGGTGGCCAACCAACGGAAAAAAGAAAGTCCCGTCGGCGCTCCAATCGAGGACGCAACGGTAGGGAGGAGAGAGTGAGCACTTTCGTTTTTCCCAAGGAGAATCGGGGAAAGCCCGGCACATTCATCCAGAGATCGGCGAGTTGGTCCGGCGTCAGTCGCAAGATCCCCGGGACCGTCTCGGGAGTGAGAGCCTGGAGCCACCGATACACCGCGGCATCTTCGGTTTCAAAAAAGCAGCGGGTCGAGGGCGGCGTATTCGGGAGAAGCTGGCGGGTGCCTTCAATCTCAATCTCAACGCCGAGAGTGAGCACACCTTTCTCCCAGGCGGAGGCCAGTTGCGCCGGGCCGATGAGATGGAGTTGGGCAGGCACGGCCACGGCGTCCGCGACTTCCGTGAAAGCGGGCCAGGATGGACTGAGTGTGATTTTGAGGGGAATCGAGGCAGCTTTCGGCGAGGCCGGTTTTGCCGCAGCGGGGGAGTCGGGGTCACTTGGCTCCAACACTTCCAGGCCGACCGCCAAAGCGTGCGCGCAAATGATGCCTTCCCGGCGCGCCCGAAGGCAGGGGCAATGGTTCACCACGTCCGTCCGGGAGCGGATTTCCAGACGCACCCGCAGCGCCTTGCCGCCCGACTGGACCAGGCCCGAGACCATCGCTCCCTCGTAGGTCGCTTCGCTGACTCGTCCCGTCGTGTGCAGACTGCGAGCCTCCTTCATCTCCTTCCATCCACCGGTTTCGTGGAGGAAGGCGCGGCTGAGTTCGACGGAGACGGGCATGGGCGATGGGGGCGACAGGAATTTTGACTTGAACGAAATTCTTTCGTAAAGTAAAAACGAAAGATTTCGCGGAGGAGAAAGAATGACTTTATCCTTCTCCGCGTGAAGTTTTCGGAATGGTATAGTGGAAGCGGCGTCTCGCCGCTTTTCCGTTCGACAAGCGTCGGGACGCCGCTTCTACCTTCCAATGAACTCCGAAAAGGCGATGCATGGAAGTATATCAACATTATCCAGCAACGGCCAGACAACGATCCCGTTGGAGATCCGCAAGCTACTCGGTTTGGAGCCGAGTCAGAAAATTCTTTATCGGGTCGAAAATGGCAAAGTGGTGATGGAGGCCGCCGGGGCGCCCACGGAAGCGCTCTATGGAAGTTTGTCATCGACCGCGAAGATGGAAGGCGACGAAGAGGTTGCCCGGGCAAATTACGCCAAAGAAAAGTACGGAGTGAAGTCCGATGCGTGAACAAACTCATATCGATGCGAATGTAATGTTGCGTTTTCTGCTCGCCGACCACAAACAGCATTCGCCAAAGGCACGTCGGCTCTTCCGGCGGCCAGAACGCGGTGAGGTGGAGCTTTTTCTCTCGCATGTCTGCATCGCCGAAACAGCATGGGTGCTCACTTCATTTTACCAACTTGATCGTGCCAAAGTGGCGGCGAAACTGAAGGCCATCGCCCTCCATGCCGGCGTTTCCTGCGAGGCCCCCGAGGTGCTGCTGACGGCTTTTGACAGCTTTTGACAGCTTTTGACAGCTTTTGACAGCTTTTCCCGCTTGGGGATCGATTTCATTGATTGCTACAACGCCGCGCTCGCGGAATTCCGCGGAGCAAAAATGGCGAGCTTCGACAAGGTCTATCGCAAGTTCCCGGGTCTGAAACGGGAAGTGCTTTGATGGGGATGTTCCGGCCCCGCAGTGCTGTTCGGATCGGCTGTTGGGGGTAGTGCTAGATTGCGCTGTAGGAAATACCGCCCGCATCTGAGATGGAAATGCGTCATATTTTTGTCATGAGCATGCTGATCCTTACGCCAAACGCTGCCCGTGGCAATCTCTCCGAGCTGCTGCGACGTGCGCTCGAAGGGGACGATATTGGCATCGTGGTTGATGGCAGGATTGTCGCCCTCCGCCCGGTTGCGGTGGAGTCCATGGACTACGCGACTCGCGAATACGGCGCAACGGCTGCGGAATTGAATCAGTTCGAACCACGGACTCATGGCCAAATCGAAAAAGCCCGTAAAAAAGGCAAGCTCCACAACTTCACCGGAGACATCGAAGCCCCCGTTGCAGGCAAACGTGACTGACGATCTACTCGAAGTAATCCGATCCAGGACCAAGGCGGAGCGTCAGGAAATCGAAAATGCCATCAACAGGGTGGTTGAGAGTTGGGGGCGCCCGCACTTGCATTCAGGTATCGGGATTTGCCGTCTCACCAAGACAATTTTCGAATGCCGGGTCGGCTTGGATCAGCGGCTGGCATTCGTATTCATCGCGACACCACTGGAACTGGTTTTCCTCTTCATCGGAAATCACGATGAAATTCAGAAACCCATCCGCTCGAAAGGTTGAGCTCAGCGACTTTCGGGGCCGGGGTGCAATGGCACTGCAAAGAGGGCCCATCACTTAACGAGGCCGTGCACTCCGGAGATCTCTGAAAGTTTCTGAGCTGATTGTAAATCTGTCCCTCTGTCCTGCCACTGACCCTCTGCGAGGGGCTACCTCCGCCTAATCTTTCCTTTGAATGTTTGCATTTTCGTGACTACAATGACCACATGATGACGAACTTGAGAGACGCGAAAAGCCGCTTCAGTGAGCTGGTCAAACGAGCGGCCGAGGGCGAAGAGATCCTCATCACGGTGAGGGGCGAACCTTTGGCCAAACTAACGGGCGTCTCGGCCCGCTGCGGTCGTCCTGAGGATCGGGCGAATTGGATTGTGGAATTGGCGGATGCGGCCGCGCGTGAAGCGACCGGAGTTCAAGCGAAGACCCCGCAAACCTATTGGGACGAAACCCGCTCGGGTCGATGAGCGGACTCCTCTACTGGGATACGTCGGCTTTGCTGAAACTATACGCGGAGGAACCCGATTCGTCGGCTTACCGGGCCTTGCTGGTGACCCGTCAAGAGCAGCCGGTCGTCGCGTTTTTACACCGCGTTGAGCTCTACTTCGCGCTTCGCCACAAGGAGGATCGTGGTGAGATCGCCGCAGGTGCGTCGGGGCGCCTCTTTGGAGACTTTCTCCGCCACGTGGGCGTAAACAAGTTTCGCGAGATTCCGTGGGGCGACGATATCGCGAAAAGTGCCAGGGACACCCTTGAGCCGTGTTTGTCCTCGCCGATACCGGTGAGACTCCGCTCTCTGGACGGCCTTCATCTCGGGGCGCTGCTCTTGGGCGGAATTTCGAAGCTGGTAACGACTGATGAGGGGATGCGCAAGGCGGCGGGACTCCTTGGGATTGATCTTGTCGATCCGTAGGGGTTTCGCAGAGTCAACGATTTTCACGAATTCGCAGGTCCAGGTAGGCTAAGCCCGCCAATGGAAACGGACTTAACGCAGCGGCTCCGTAACTCATAGTCACCCCCCCCTTGAGCCCGTATGGCTGGTCGAATCTTCCCCGAATTCGCGCCCCCACAAACGCCACAAGCCCGCGCCTCCGCTCTTGTCATTCGGCAACTTCGTGGCACACTGATGGTCCGCATCGCCGAGATGGTGGAATTGGTAGACACGCTTGACTTAGGATCAAGTGCCGTAAGGTGTGCAGGTTCGAGTCCTGTTCTCGGTATTTCTTTTCATGAAAACTCCCCCGTGCCTCGGGCTGCTTGGCGCCCTTTTGGTTTCACTTGCAACGGGAGGCGGCTTCGCTCAGGAGCGTCCCGCCGAGATCCTCCTCTGGCCTAACGGTGCCCCCGGCTCCGAAGCCCGCGCTGCGGAACCAGAGGCCTTCGCGCTGGACAGCACAACCAACGTGGTCAATGTGCATCGTCCGACGATCACGCCTTACCTGCCATCTCCGGAAACGGCGACCGGAACGGCGGTGATCATCGCTCCGGGAGGCGGACATCGGGTGCTTTGCCTCGGACACGAGGGCTATGCGCTGGGGGAATGGTTCGCCGCCCACGGGATTGCCGCGTTTGTCTTGAAATATCGTCTCGCGAACGAGGAAGGCTCGACCTACACCATCGAGGATCATGCCATGGCCGACATGCGGCGAGCCATCCGGACGGTCCGCAGTCGGGCGGAGGAATGGGGCATCAAAACGGATCGAGTCGGGGTCCTCGGCTTTTCGGCTGGTGGAGAGCTGGCGGCCTATGCGGCGATGAAATCCGATCCCGGCGATCCTGCAAATGCCGACCCGATCAAGCAGCAGGGCAGTCGGCCTGATTTTCAGGCGCTCGTTTATCCGGGTAAATCGGATACATTCACCGTGGAAGCCGGGATGCCTCCGGTCTTCATCGCTTTCGGCTTTCACGACCGACTCGATATCGCGCACGGCATGGCCGAGGTCTATTTAAAATACCACGAGGCTGGGGTGCCGGCAGAGCTGCACGTTTACTCCAATGCCAAACACGGTTTCGGTTTCAAAGAAGGCACTGCGACTGCCGCCGGAGCCTGGGCCGAGCGCTTCCGCGAGTGGTTGATTGACAGTGAGTTGCTTGAGGTAAAAGCCGCCGGTCAATAGGGTTTTCGCCCGCGCCGAGGCTCTGGAGGACTAGCTCTCATGGAAAGGACCGCGAATTTATACGAATGAACGCGAATGACACGATTCTGTTCAGTCACTGATTCGGGTGCGTTGGGGTTCATTTGATTCCTTTGACAACCATTTCCGATTCTGGTCAAAATCCCGCTTGAATTAGGGATAAGTCCGACAGGCTCCTCGGTAGTCCGATGTGGTCGGTGGTTTAAGAACCTTGCGCTCGCTCCTTGAATTTGTTTCTCTGATCGGATGCCAAGGTTTCGTCTCGCTGCTATCCTGATTATGCTCTCGATCTCGCTCGTCTCCGCTGCGGATCGGCCCAATATCATCTTCTTCATCGCCGATGACATCGGATGGGAGGATCTCGCCTGTTACGGCTCCACGGTGGTGAAAACGCCGCACTTCGATGCCCTCGCGGCGCGGGGCATTCGTTTCAGCAATGCCTACGTCACCGCCAGCAGTTGCAGTCCTTCGCGCTGCAGCATCATCACGGGGCGCTACCCCCACAATACGGGAGCGCCGGAGCTGCACACAAAGCTCCCGCCGGACCAAGTGCGCTTCCCCGTGCTCCTGCGCGAAGCGGGCTACTACACGATGCTTTCGGGAAAGAATCACATGGGCGAGGTCAGCGATGCTTTCGCCCTGATCAGCAAAGGCGAGGGACCGGGTTCCTCGGAAGACTGGCCCCGCCTGCTCGCGGAGCGGCCCAAGGACCAACCCTTTTTCGCCTGGTTCGCCTCGACCGATGCTCATCGCGATTGGCAAATCGACGCGACGCATCCGGTCTATGATCCCGCCTCCGTCGTCGTGCCGCCCTTCCTCTTCGACGGTCCGCTGACCCGTCAGGATTTGGCGAACTATTACCACGAAATCAGTCGGGCCGATGCTGCCGTGGGAGCGGTCGTCGCCGAGTTGGAACGTCAGGGGATCGTCGGCCAAACCCACATCTTTTTCACAGCGGACAATGGACGTCCTTTCCCTCGCTGCAAGACTCGCCTTTACGAAAGCGGGATCAAGACACCCCTGCTCTGGGCCGGTCCGGGCGTTACTGAAGGCGCGGTCTGCACTTCACTGGCCAGCACCATCGACCTGGCACCGACCATCCTCGGGCTGGCGGGCGTGGAAATTTCTCCGACGATGCAGGGAGTCAGTTTGCGTCCCATCGCCGAAGATCCCCGAGGCTCGGTCCGCGACGTTGTTTTCGCTGAGCAAAATTGGCACGTTTATCAGGCCCATCAGCGGATGGTCCGGGTCGGCGATTTCCTTTATATCAAAAACAACTTCCCGGACCGGCAGGCCCTCAGCGTCGAGAGTGACGCGACCTTTCCCGCCGGTGAGGAGCTTTGGGCCGAGCACGACGCAGGTCGCCTCACCCCCGAGCAGTCCGATCTATTCCGCAATCCACGCCCGGGCGAGGAGCTCTACCAAGTGAGCGACGATCCTTACCAGTTTCACGATCTCAGCGCCGACCCGGAGCAAGCCGGTGCCCTTGCGACGATGCGTGCCTTGCTCGAAGAGTGGACCAAAGCCACCGGAGATACCGTCCCCGCCGACCCCACTCCTGATCGTGCGCTCAAGCCAGACGGCAAGCGAGGCGGCGGCAAGAATCCCCGCGAGATGCCCGGTGCGTCGAGCGGCGCGGACCGGATCAACGCGCCCGGACCGATTCGTATTCCCTAAAAACCCGTTGCAGGAAGGGGGAACGGGTATTGAGTAGCCGCTTGTTACAATGGGGAAACGAGCTGTATTACTTTTTGCGGGCCAAGGGGCTCAGACGGTGGGAATGGGTCGCGATTTGGCAGAGCGATTTCCCGAGGTACGGGAGCTTTTGGCCAAGGCGGATGCCCGGCTCGGCTATGCGCTCACGGAAAAAATGTTTGATGGACCATCGGCAGAGCTGATGCGGACATCGGTCTGCCAACCGGCCCTTTTCGCTCACGGCCTTGCCTGTCTTGCCTTGCTCAAGAGTCACGTCAGCGACCTCGATATCGTCGGTTACGCGGGACTCTCTCTCGGGGAATTCACCGCCCACGCCGCGGCGGGGACCTTTGATTTCGAAGCGGGTCTCGATCTCGTTGCCCAGCGCGGGGCCTTTATGGAAGAAGCCACCAGCGCCGTCGGTGGGTCGATGGCCGCCCTCATCGGTGGTGAGGAGGAGGACATCCGAAAACTCGCCGCTGCCTGTGATATCGACGTCGCCAATCTCAACGCCCCGGGCCAGATCGTGGTCTCTGGCTCGAAAGAGGGCATCGCCAGAGCCATCGCCACCGCCTCCGAATATGGCGTCCGCATTGCCCAGGAACTCGAAGTCGCGGGAGCCTATCATTCACGGCTCATGATGGCTGCCCAGGAGAAGCTCGCCGGGGTCCTTTCCGAACTCCCCCTTGTCAGCCCCGCAACCCCGGTCGTTTGCAATGTCTCCGCGACCCCCGTCTCCGATCCGGCCGAAATCCGGCGCACGTTGGAGGCTCAGGTCAGTGGCTCGGTCCGCTGGAGCGAAAGCATCCGCTACTTCCTTGATCAGGGCGAAACCCTCTTCATCGAACTCGGCCCCGGTCGCGTCCTCGCCGGGCTGATGCGTCGGATTGATCGCGGTGCCAAGGCTCTGAGTTTCGGCGATTGTGAGGGTTTTGACAAAGTGCTGGCCGAGTTGAGCGCGTGACGCCG
>Ga0105044_10013094_pt1 | contig 11266 bp, 7 predicted proteins | sample MAT01_FD_78092 | JGI IMG/M metagenome (GOLD analysis project Ga0105044, IMG submission 78092) | Freshwater microbial communities from Lake Fryxell liftoff mats and glacier meltwater in Antarctica - MAT-01 | ecosystem: Environmental > Aquatic > Freshwater > Ice > Liftoff microbial mat | place... | reverse complement strand
TACATCGATCCGCACAACGCGAACGCCTTTGCCGACCCCGCGAAACTGAAGGAATGGCTACCGGTCGACCTGTACATCGGCGGCGCGGAACATGCCGTGCTGCACCTGCTCTACTCGCGATTCTGGCACAAAGTGCTGTACGATCGCGGCTACGTCCACTGCCCGGAACCGTTCCAACGACTCGTGAATCAGGGAATGATTCTGGGGGAAAACAACGAGAAAATGTCGAAGGCGCGCGGCAACGTCGTCAACCCGGACGATGTCGTGAAGGAGTACGGGGCCGACAGTTTGCGGTTGTTCGAGATGTTCATGGGACCGCTCGAAGCGGTGAAGCCGTGGAGCACGAAGGGCGTCGAGGGCGTGTATCGGTTCCTCGGTCGCGTCTGGCGGATGATGATCGACGATGCCGCCGAAACGCCGAAGTTACACGCGAATGTTCGCGACGTGCCACCCGATGTTGAGACGCTACGCCTCTTGCATCGCACGATTCAGAAAGTGACCGAAGACACCGACGCGCAGAAGTTCAATACGGCGATTTCCACGATGATGGAGTTCGTCAATCATACGACGAAACTCGAATCGCGGCCGTTGACCGTGCTGTCGCCGTTCGTGTTGTTGTTGGCCCCGTATGCGCCGCACATTGCGGAGGAACTCTGGGCCGCGCTCGGCAATACCACCACGCTCGCCTACGCGCCGTGGCCGCAATTCGACCTGGCACTCACCAAGTCCAGCACGATCGAAATCCCGGTGCAAGTGAACGGCAAAATGAAAGTGATCCTGACCGTGCCGCACGACATCGACGCCGCCACGCTGGAGGCCATCGCCAAATCCGACCCGAAGATCATCGAAGCGATCGCCGGAAAAACGATCCGGAAAGTGATCGCTAAACCGCCACAAATGCTGAACCTAGTCGTGGGGTGACATATCGTCGGCGACTCACACGATCGGTTTCCGCTTCGCGGTACGACGCGGTTTGGCAACCACTTCCACGGTTGGCTCGGCGTCTGTTTCTGGTGCGGAATCGACGTCATTATCGTGGTCGTCGGCGGCTTTGATGTGGTTTTCGCGATCCACGAGGATCACACGCGGTTTGTGCTTCTTCGCGTCGCGGCTCTTCAAATCGGTGAAGGTGGCGATGATGACGACATCGCCCTTTTTGATGTGGTGCGTGCCGCCACCATTGACCTGAATGATGCCGGTGCCGCGCTCGCCGAGAATGGCATACGTAATGATGCGGCTGCCGTTCGTTACATCCCACACGTGAATTTGCTCGAATGGCAGGATGTCCGCCGCATCGAGCAGGTCCGCGTCGATACTGAGGCTACCCTCGTAATGGATGTTCGTCTCCGTTACGATCGCGCGATGAATTTTCGATTTCAGAACCGTTCGCCGCATGGTAATCTCAGTAAGTTCGACCGCCGATTCGGACACTCGTATTGTACGAAAAGCGAATGCGCGAGGAGACGACTATGCGGTATGTTTTGGTGCTGGTGGCTAGCTTTACTGGCGTTGCCGTCGCGATAGCGGCTCCCCCGGATCGTGCGGCACTGCTTCGGAAAATGGAAGGCGCGATGGGACCGTTGCCTGCCGCAGATCGCAAAGTGCCGCTCGATGTGAAGATCGTTTCCGAGGAATCGTTCGACTGGGGCACGCGCAGGAAAATTACGTTCGCCAGTGAGAAAGGCGACCGCGTTCCGGCATGGTTGTTGATCCCGAAAATGACCGGCAAACGACCCGCAGCGCTCTGTTTGCACCAAACGATCGACATTGGCAAAGACGAACCGGTCGGCCTCGGCAAGCAGGAATCGAAGCAGCAAGCATTACATCTCGCGATCCGCGGCTACGTTTGTCTCGCACCGGATTACCCGAGTTTCGGCGAGTACAAATACGATTTCCAGGCCGCGTTCAAAGCCGGTCTGTATCAGTCGGGGACGATGAAAGCGATTTGGAATAACATGCGGGCGGTCGATCTGTTGCAGTCGTTACCCGAAGTCGACGGCGAACGCATCGCGGTAATCGGCCACTCGCTCGGCGGGCACAACAGCATGTTTACAGCGGCATTCGATGAACGCCTAAAAGTCGTTGTTTCGAGTTGCGGCTTCAACAGTTTCCACAAATACTACGGCGGCAATTTGAAGGGCTGGACGAGCGATCGCTACATGCCGCGAATCGCGTCGGAGTTCGGCAACGACCCGAAAAAGATGCCGTTCGACTTCGACGATGTCGTATCGGCAATCGCACCGCGCGCGTTCTTCGCGATGTCGCCGATCAAAGATTCGAACTTTGAAGTTTCCGGCGTGAAAGACGTTATCGCGAAGCTGGAGCCAATCTACCAGTCGCTCGGTGTGCCAGAAAAACTGAAGGCAGTCTACCCGGATGCCGGCCACGAATGGCCCGAGCCGGAGCGAAAAACCGCGTACGAATTTATGGACCGCTGGCTGAAACCGTAGGCGATTCAGCGAATGCGTAACGCATTGCAGGTGTCTTCATACGCGGATTCCAGGTCGAGAAAGACGTGGTGATCGTCGGACAACCAGATGCAGCGACGGCAGTGGTTGGCCTATCACAAGTGGATACGCCCATTCGCAGGGCTGACAATTTCGAACACCGCAACCAACTGGCGGCCCCGACTGCGATCCCGCGTTGCGGCGCGAACGCGGGCAGTTTCGACAAGGTGGCGGAGTTTTTGCAGGAAGCGTCGGGAATTCACCTTTGCCATCGGCCGTCAGCACGTCCGCCCTCGGCGTCGGTAGATGCAGTGCAGATGACCTTGGCGGCAGGTAAATGAGGAAAAATGGGGAAAATGGTTGGTGTAGCCATTTCATATGAGAGAATGGCAGGATAATTTACCGAGACACCCGTGTCCGTGCGGTTCACACTTGAGTTTCGGTCCCTGGGAGATCACCATGGCAGTTCCACCATCAGGCCCCGACGATAAACGCAATCCGAAGCCGCAGGATGGCTCCGATATTCCCGAATGGTTGCGGACCGACGACTGGTTGCAAGTCACGCCAACGCCGAGCGAACTGGCGAGCCAGATGGCTTCGCCAGAAGAGATTATCGAGATCGTTGACACCGACGATGACGATGCGATGCTGTTCACCGACATGCTGCCGATCGGGCCGACGAGTGGCATTCTCGCGTCGGCGAACCAGCCGAAAACGGTCGAAGAATTCCTGAAACCCGTTTCCGATCCGCCATCGGTCGGCGAATTATTGCTGAACGTGGCCGACGACGATGCAATCGACCTGTCCGACTTCGCCGATGCGCCGCGATTCGGCCCTTCGACTTCTGTGATCCGCACCGGTGCGCAAATCGTGCCCGATTCGGACGATGTCATCGGCGGGAACATCCCGACGCTGCCCGCAACGCCCGGATCCGGTTGGTTGGCCTCGACGACAAAACTCTCCGCGCCCGTGCCGCTCACCCCGCCGAAATCGCTCTCGAAACCGAAATTACTTCTACCATCATCGACGGCGGACATCGACTTGCCGATCGAGCCGAACGACGAAGCGTCGGACATCTTCAGCACGGCACGGCGGGAGGATTTCACGAAATCCGGTGCGACGGGCGCAACCGGTTCGGGGTTGTATACGGGAGCGATGGCACCCGATGGCGTTGGCCCCGAACGGATTCAACCGATCCCGGTCGGCGACTCGAACTTGTTTGGCGGCGGGCAAGATGTTGACGATTCGCAGATGTTCGACCACGACCTCGGTGGCTTCCCACTCGATTTCTCGCCGCCGAGCGACGAGCGAATCGAGATGGCGGAGCCGGTCTTCGATTCGGGGATCGATTTCCGTATAGCCGTGAAGCCCGCGGCCGGTTGGGGATCGGTTTCCGATGCGGACAAGTTGCAAGCGATTCGCCAAGATGCGATCGAGAATCGCTCGTTGACCGAAGCCGAACTCGACCTGATCGGCGGCGATGGCTTACCCGATTTTAACGTGACGGCGATCGGGCAATCGGGTTCGAATCTGCTCGGGGATCGCACGATCACTGACATGGAACTGTTCGACGATCTGCCGACGGGGCAATCGGGGATTAATCTTTCGGACCCCGAAGGCGATTCGGCCGAAGACGAGGCGAGATCGAGCATTTTCGGCAAGATCAACGACTCGCAAGCGTCGGGTGGCCGCGATGCGGGGCACGTCGATCTCGACCAAATCCCGCTCATGGGATCGTCGGACGACCGCACCGATGCGATGTTCTTCGAAGGCGACTTGGCTAGCTCCCAGGTGGTCTTCGGCCAGAAGCGCAAGGGCGCGGCCTCGCCGATGGATTTGACCGATGAAGACCAGGATTCGGTGTTTGCCATGCCGCCGAACCGGGGTGGCGTGCCAGACAGCGGCGATAGCGGGATGATCGACTGGTCGAGCGAACCGGACAAGATCACGAACCGCCTCGGAGGTACCTCGGACATCGGCCAAAAGACGATCTCGACGCCGATTACCGACGACGACGAATTCGATTCGCTCGTCGCGTCTTCGCGAACGAAATCGTCCCCACCGATCGATCTCGATCCCGACGATGATCTTTTGTACGAAGACAACATTCACGACGGCTCCGCCGCGATGGCCGCCGCCGGCGTAGCTTTGCCCGCCAGCAAAGCGGCGAAACGCACTCCGTCGAGCGTCAGTTCCAAGTACGACACGAAATTTGAAGACGACGAGGAACCGAAGACGAGGAAGCGGGGCGGCGCACTCGTCGGCGCACTCGGTTTGCTCGCCGGTGTCGGCCTCGGCGCGGGCGGAATGTTCTTCGCGGCCGGCGGTGGCGCGGGGACGGGCACACCGGTGGCATCCAACCCCCCGCCACCGATTACATCGAAGGCCAACCCAGAAGTCGTTCCCCCCGCCGCCACCGTGGCAATGGCGAAATCGCTGCTGACGGGTGGCGATCCGGTTGCGGCGCTGAAGGCGTTCGAGCAAGCGGGTGCGGACACCACCGAAGTGCAAGCCGGTCGCGGACAGGCCCGCTGGCAGGCGCGGGTTCGCACCGCCGATGGCAAACTGGATGCGAACGACCCCGAACTCGTGAAAGCCGTCGCTGACCTGAACGCGGTTTACAACGCGCCGGACCTGAAGACCCCCGCAGAACAGGCGATGGGTGCGAAGGCCGCGCTGAACCTCGGTTTGATTCAGGAAATCACGGGCAAACCGAAAGACGCAGTGGCGACTTACGAGGCCGCCGGGAAGAAGTTCGCGGGGTTCAAGAAGGTGTTCGATTCGGCGAAGCGACGCATTACCGTGATGTCCAAAAAGGCCGACGGCACCGCCGTCAGCGATGCCGACTTCAGCCGGTTCATGCCGCACGATGAAGCATTCGAAATCGCAACCGCATCGTCGATCGCCTTCGATTTCCCACCCGTGCAAGAGCTCGACGACGAAGCCGGTTTCCACTTCTGGGACGCGATCAACTCGGCGGCAAACTGGCAAGACCCGAAGTCGTTCGACAACGCGATTGCGTCGATCAACAAAGCTCGTGCCGCACACGATGTCCGTCGCAAAAAGCTCGCAGGCATGGGACTGAACCCGCTTTCGGACCCGCGTGAGCAACTGTTCCTGCGTGCCTGCGACGAACTGCGCTTCTACTGGACGTTCAAGAAACAAATTTACTCCGACCCGACGGGAATGGAACTCGCTCGCAAGTCCGGCACCTCCGGGGCACTCACGGCGATGCTGAAAGCCGTCAAGGATGGCGGCTCGCAAACGAAGCTCGAAGAAGCGACGGTGCTAGCATCGAAACTGTCCGACGATCTGAAAGTCGCGCAGAAAAAAGCGAGCGACGATGCCGCCGCATACGGGATTCAGGCTAAGAAACTCGATGAAGACAAGTTGGCACTTCTCGCCGAGAAAAAGAAAGCCGACGACGCGAATGCCAAGTTGCTGACGGCCATCGAAACCAGCAAGAAGGATATCGACGAAAAAACCGCGCTACTCGAGACGGCCAAACTCGCACTGGCGAAATCGGGCGACAAGCTGAAGGCCGCCGATGCCGCACTCGACCCGCTCCTCGAGAAGCTAAAAGCGGCAAAACTCATCGACGAGAAAGAGCCGCGTGAGAAAGTCATTGCGGCGCTGCCCGAGCTTGCGAAAAAGGTCGTTTTGCTATCCGGCACGACCGGAGAAACCGCCGAGTTGGCGAAGCAGTTGACCGACGCCCGCGCGGAAATGAAGAAGTCGCAAGAGGTGGCCACGAAAGCAGTCAAGGACGCGGAAACGAACCTTCTGGCGGCACGCAAAGACTCGGACAAATCGATCGCCGAGATGCAAGCGAAGCTGAAGGACACCGAAGCGAAAGTGGCGATCGATGTAAAGAAAGCCGCCGACGAGACCCGCGCCGAGATGCAGAAAAAGCTCGACGCCACGATGCTGACATCGAGCGAGCGACAGAAACAATCCGAAGCCGAGTTGAAGAAAGCCAACGACGAACGCACCCTCGAAGCGAAGGCCGCCGAGATCAAGCTGGCGAGCCAGGCCGAACAGTTCCGCGGCCAGATTGCCGCCGTACGTGCGGGCGTGATCGTGCCACTATCCGAACCCGAACGCGCAACGGCCGACCTCGCCAATACCTCGTACCTGGCAGGTGTCGAAGCGTTCTTCGCGGGTCGGAATTCGGATGCCGAAACGTCGCTTGCGAAAGCCGTGGCCGCCAACGGGACCGATGCCCGATATTGGTACTTCCTCGGGCTATCGAAGTGGTCGCAAGGCCGAACGACGGAAGCCGACGCGGACTTCAAGAAAGGGGCCGAGTGGGAATCGCGAGCGAAGCCCGGTCGCCGCCAAGTCGGCCTCGCACTCGAACGCGTGCAAGGCAACGCCCGCCAAGCCCTCGAAGTACACCGCCCATAATCCATATCACGAGCCACCGAGTTCATCTCGGTGGGAGACTCGTTTTAAGCGGCGCGATCTGCAATACGGGCGATGGCGCGCCGAACCAGCATTGCGTGGTCGAATGCGAGTTCTGGCAGTTTATTTAGGCGAAACCACTTCACAGCGGCGGCATCATCGCCGGCTTTGGGTTGTAGTTCACCCGACTCGACGCGGGCCAGAAACGCGATACTGATCGTCCAGCCGCGCGGGTCGCGGCCGGGATCGCCGGTCGTGTAGAGCGGTTCGAGCGTCGCGATTTCCAACCCCGTTTCCTCGTGCAACTCGCGCTTTGCCGCATCGACAATCGACTCGTCGGGATTCACGAAACCGCCCGGCAACGCCCACGTACCTGCGAACGGTTCGCGGGCACGTCGAATCAGTAACACGCGCGGTTGGGCCTCGCGCGTAATCAGCACGACATCCGCAGTCGCGGCGGGGCGGGCATACTCGTAAGTGAACGCTTTCTTCGCCACGATCCGCCTCAATTCTGACATGTGGTTTTTTGGCCGGGTTGAACGGGAGTTATATACCTACGATCCGCCACAATCAGGGCAGCCCGCTCATGGAATGGACGAAACCCAGATCTTGCGCCAACGCGGGGGTTCCGGTTGCGTTTCTACGGTATGAATGGACGGGTTCCCGCACGAGCCTTGGCAAGATTACTGGACGAACCCTGCCCTTTGGGGGTATCTTTGCTATTGGCCGATGAACCCGGACCCCTCACCCCGCTGGCCCGCGTGTCCCAAGAACCGGACGACCGACCGACCGACGAAGAGTCCGAATGGATTCTGGCCGCCCAAAATGGCGACCGCAGCGCGAGTGCGAAACTGGTCGAACGCTACTGGGACCGCCTCTACCGTTGGCTGTACCAACTGACGCGCGACCGGCACCAAGCCGAAGACCTCGTACAAGAATCGTTCATGAAGGCGCTCGCGGCTATTGGCTCGTTCCGCACGGGAAGTAACTTCCGCGCGTGGTTGTTCCGCATAGGGCACAATAACTTCGTGAACCTGAAACGGTCCGAGAAACGCACGAAACACCCGCTGCCCGACGACGCGGCCGACCCCGCGAGTACCGGAACCTTCGATCGTGTCGCCGACCGCGAAGCCGTCGTGCTGGTGCAAGCCGCGGTGGATAACCTGCCCGCCGATTTTCGCGCTGCGTTGCTGTTACATACCCAAGAAGGACTTTCCTACCGCGAGATTGCGGCGATTGTCAAAACGACCGAAGAGACCGCCCGCTGGCGAGTGTTCAAGGCCCGGCAGAAGCTGATGAAAGTGCTTTCGCCAGACTTGATCCCACCTGCCGCGAAACCGGAATAACCGAACCATGACATGCGAAGCCGTTCAAAACCGATTACTCGCGCTGCCCGACCCGATGTCGGCAACGGGCGACGTTCGCGACCACTGTGAGCAGTGCGAACGCTGTGCGCCATTTGCTGCACGTGCCGTCGAACTCGATGCCGAAGTGGCTGCGATCGTCGTGCCCGCGTATTCCCCCGAAGTAAAGGCGGCATTCCTCGCACGCATCCTCATGGCCGGCCCCGTGATTCAAAGCGTGCCCACGCCGCTGTTCCGCTCATCGGTTTCGCTGAAGGAATTGCTGTCGCGAATTCCGGTCCGCCCCCTGCTCGCGGTGGCTGCCGCGATTGTGGTTTCGCTCGGCATCTGGTCGGTCGTTCCCGCAAAAAAACTGCCGGTGCCCGAACCCGAAGCGATGCGGCACGATCTCCTCAAAAAGGTCGTTCGTTATAACACCGACCTCGCCGCACTGACGGGGCCGAAGGATAAAATCGCAAAGTTGTCCGAACTCGCGGTCGATTTGCGCAACGAGACGCGGGCACTTTCGAAGGCCGCACAGAAAGACGAAATGCTATCGCTGGCGGGGATGTTCGACAAAGTCGTGCAAGATGGCATCGTCGCGCAAGCCGGGCTGTGGAACCCGCTGACGACGACGCCCGGCGAACGCCAAGCCGTGCTGAACGCGGCGGCATCCGAGCTAATTCAGACGGCAAACGAAGCGAATACGCTCGCAACATCGGCTTCGATGCAAGTGCAACCGCAGTTGCTCCGCATCGCCAAGACCGCCCGCGATGGCCATACCCGACTGACCAAAATCGCCAACGGAGAGGGAGTCTAACCATGAAGCGGCTCTTCTTCGCCACGCTGTTGTTCGCCGCCTTTGCCGCACTCGCGTCGGGGCAACCGACCACGCCCGGCCCGCTCGCCTCCGAGCAATTGAAATTGTTTAAGAGCAACCGCGAGTTGCTCGAAGATCTCGTGTCCCGCAGTGTGGACCTCGCGAACGCCAACGACCCGCTGACCCGTGCGAAAGCGTGCCAGAAAGCGACTTCGGACATCGGCCGCGCGATGGGCACCGCCGTACGCGCCGACGATGCCGACCGCGTCGCCGAACTCGGCGAGTACCTGACCGCGCTGATGGATCAAGGCCTGACGCCAACGCTCACCGATGCCCGCCGCCAAACCCCCGTCGGTTCGCCCGGCGAAATCGAACTCGTGCAGTTCCACGAACGCGCGACCCTGGAAGCGGAACAACTCGAACTGTCGATCCCCGCACTCGGCCGCATCGGCACCTCCGCCCGCGTCAAAGACGCCCGCGCGAAACTCCACACCGCCCGCGAAGCACTGGGCAAAGTCGGACGATAACGATTCGCGATTGAGACACATTTCCAGTTGATCCCACGCGGGGATTCTCATTTTTCCGTCGTCTCACTCGTAGAACTTCCCCGTCGACGGGCACTCACTTCATAACCCGACGGTGAGGTGGCTGTGACATCGCGTTCCCTACAAGCTGTGTTTCGTTCGCTCGTCGATGCCAGCAACATGGTATCGCTTGTGGCTGACTGCAACGCCACAATGTCTCGTTGCCGAAGGCGACAAAGACGTCGTCGAATGGGCGACGACCTTTCCTCAATTCTCAGGAGTCCGGGGTCATAGACCCCCCGCTACAAGAAGTCAGGCGTCCGGGGTCACAGACTTCACAGACCCCCGCTACAAGAAGTCAGGCGTCCGGGGTCACAGACCCCAGCGACAAGATGAGAATGTAATACGATTGGCTACATCGCCCTGTCCACAGAGTCTAGCCACGCCAGCGCGGCGGCGTCGCTCGGCATCCGCCAGTCGCCGCGAGGCGACAGGCTTACCGAGCCGACCTTCGGACCATCCGGCAAGCACGACCGTTTGAATTGACTGGAAAAAAAGCGACTAATGAACATCCGTAGCCACTTCTGAATCTCTGCCGCCGTCCATGCACGGTCGAACTTCGCCTGCTTTGCGAGGTAGAAGATCTTGTCTGGCGGGCTGCCCCAGCGCAGGAAGTGGTACAGGAAAAAGTCGTGCAGTTCGTACGGCCCGATCGTCGCTTCGGTCGATTGCGCGATGCTACCATCGGCGGCGGGCGGCAGCAGTTCGGGTGAAATTTCCGTATCGACCACATCGAGCAGCGTCGCCCGCACATCGCCGTCGAATTCGTTTTCTGCCGCCCACCGCACGAGGAATTTGACGAGCGTTTTCGGGATGCTCACGTTCGGGTTATACATGCTCATGTGGTCGGCGTTGTAGGTACACCAACCGAGCGCGAGTTCGGACAAATCGCCGGTGCCGATGGTGAACCCGCTGTTCATTAGCAGGCTCGTCCGCATTCGCGCCTGCACGTTCTCGAAGACCAGATCGTGACGCCGTTCGGCGGGCAACACGCGCAGTTTCTCGCCGAGCGATTCGCCCGTTTCATCCGTCAGCGATATCCCGAACGGCGAATGGTTCAGCGCCCGCATCTGCTGCATGCACACCTCGCGAATGTCGATTTCGCGTGCGGTCGTGCCGAGTAGCGCCATGAGCGTTTGGGCGTTGCTCTTGGTGCGGCGGGTCGTGCCGAAGCCGGGCATCGTCAGTGCGAGAATCTTCGTGCGGGGTGCGCCGATCGCGTCGAGCGTTTTGCACAAGACGAGCAACGCCAGCGTCGAATCGAGGCCGCCCGACACGCCGATGCTGACGTTCGGTTTGCCGATATGTTCGAGCCGTTTGGCCAGCCCCGCGACTTGCGTGTGAAAGATTTCCTCGCAGCGTTCGCGCAGTGTCGCCGGGTCCGATGGCACGAACGGGTGCGGGTCGGTATAGCGTGCAAGGGTATCGGGGCGTTCGACATGGGGGGTGCTGAAGCGGACGCTGCGGAAGCTGCGTTTCAGACCCGGTTCCGAATGCGATTCGTTGAAACTCGTGCCGGCATGGCGATCGCGTTCGATGTGCTGTAGGTCGAGATCGGCGACGAGCAATTGCCCCGTCCGCTGAAATCGCGGCGATTCGGCTAGGATCGAACCGTTTTCGGCGATCATCGCGTGACCTCCGAAGACGATGTCGGTCGTCGATTCGCCG
>Ga0105044_10013092_pt1 | contig 11266 bp, 13 predicted proteins | sample MAT01_FD_78092 | JGI IMG/M metagenome (GOLD analysis project Ga0105044, IMG submission 78092) | Freshwater microbial communities from Lake Fryxell liftoff mats and glacier meltwater in Antarctica - MAT-01 | ecosystem: Environmental > Aquatic > Freshwater > Ice > Liftoff microbial mat | place... | reverse complement strand
GTGATCGTGACCGTCGACCGGTCCCGCCGGGTCACCTACGTCAGCCCGTCGGTGACCTCAGCCTGGGGGCACCGGCCGTCAGACCTGTTCGGCCAGGACATCACCACCCTGATGCCGGCGGCCCAGCACGACGCGGTGCGCGCCCATCTCGACCGGGCCGGCGCCCTCGGGCCGGGAGCGTTGGTCACCGTGGAGATGCTCGTGAGTCGGGCGGACGGCCAAGCCCGCGATTGTGAGGCGGTGATCGCCAACCTGCACCACCACCGCGGGGTGAACGGGCTGGTGGTGACCATGCGCGACGTGACCGCCCGCCGCAGCCTCGAACGGGAGCTGGCGAGAAAGGCCTTTCGCGACGAGCTCACCGGTCTGGCGAACCGGGCGCTGTTCTTCGACCGTGTCGCTCATGCACTGGCCGGGAACCAAGGTCGTCGCGACGACGCGGTCGTCGTCCTGTACGTCGACCTCGACGGCTTCAAACAGGTCAACGACGGCCTCGGCCATGCGGCCGGCGATGAGCTCCTGATCGCCGTGGGTGAACGGCTGCAGTCCTGTGTCCGCGCCGCCGACACCGTTGCCCGCTTGGGCGGCGACGAGTTCGCTCTCCTGCTCGTGGGACGTCGCGGGCTCGACGACGCTCTGACCGTGGCGCAACGGGCGCTGGAGGTCCTGGCCCTCCCGGTCGCCGCGGGGAACGTGGACCTGGGCCTGCGGGCCAGCATCGGCGTGGCCGCGGCAGGCCCGTCCACCACACCCGAGGACCTCATGCGGGCCGCGGACATCGCCCTGTACGACACAAAGCGCTGGCGACGGGGCCGCTTCACGGTGTTCGACGACCAGATGCGCGTCGCCGCGGCCGAGCGGATCGCGGTGAAGGCCGACCTGGAGAAAGCGCTCGGCGAAGGGCAGTTCCGGGTCGTGTACCAGCCAATCGTCGACCTCCAGTCGGGCGAGCTCGCGTCCTGTGAGGCCCTCCTGCGGTGGGACCACCCCGAGCGCGGTGCTGTGTCCCCCGTCGACTTCATCCCGCTGGCGGAAGAGAGCGGCCAGATCCGAGCCATCGGCCGCTGGGTCCTGGAACAGGCCTGTCGCGAGGCGGCCGGCTGGTCCCGGCCCGGCCCACCGGTCCGGGTCAGCGTGAACGTCTCGGCGGTCCAGCTCCAGGGCGACGAGCTCGTCGACCAGGTCGCCGACGCCCTCGCCACCAGCGGTCTCGAACCGGACCGCCTCACCCTCGAGGTCACCGAGACGGCGATCATGGTCGACCCTGCGGCCACGGGGTCGATCCTCGATCGACTGCGTGGCCTCGGCGCGCGGATCGCCATCGACGACTTCGGCACCGGCTACTGCTCACTGGGCTACCTCGAGCGGTTCGCCGTGCACTCACTGAAGATCGACCGGATGTTCGTGGCCCAGATCTTGACCAGCGCCACGGCACCACTCGCGGCCTCCATCCTCCGCCTGGCCGAGAGCTTGGACATCCCGGTCGTGGCCGAGGGGATCGAGGACGAGGCCGAGCTCGACTACCTCCGCGACCAAGGCTGCGCGTACGGGCAGGGCTTCTACATCGCCCGTCCTCTTCCGCCGGAGGAGTTCCGCTCGTTCATGCTCCGATCGCCCGCCGGGCACGCCCAGGGCGCCTGACGCCACGGGCCGTGGTGTCGCATCTGTGCTACGATTGTCGCATGTCCGAGGTCGCCTCCCGCGAGCTGCGCAACAACACCCGGGCCCTGCTCGACCGTGTCGAGGCCGGCGAGTCGGTGACGATCACGGTGAACGGCCGACCGGTGGCCGTCCTCGAGCCCCCCAGCCGTCGCCCGCGATGGATCGCACGCGACGAGTTCGTGCACCGCGTGCTGTCCGGACAGGGGGATCCGGCGCTCACCGTCGACCTCCACGCGCTGGCCCCCGACACCACCGACGACCTCCCCTCGCGGTGAGCCGCGGCCTCGCCGACACCTCGGTGTTCATCGCCCGCGAATCCGGGCGGCCGCTGGAGGCGGGGGCGCTGCCGGACGAGCTCGGGGTCTCGGTGATCACCATCGGTGAGCTCCGGGCCGGCGTGCTCGCCGCCGTCGACGTCGAGACCCGCAGCCGCCGCCTGGGGACGCTGACGGCGGCCCTCGCCCTGGCCCCGCTGCCGGTCGATGACCGGGTTTCGGAGTCCTGGGCGACGCTCCGCCTGCTCCTGCAGGACAGCAACCAGCGGATGCCCGTGAACGATTCCTGGATTGCCGCGACGGCCCTGGCCCTCGGGGTCCCCGTCGTGACCCAGGACGACGACTACGCGGCCATCCCCGGACTCGCGGTCATCAGGGTCTGACGCCCGCGGTCAGGATCTGATGGACGGATGGATGGGGTAGCCCGTGCGCGGGTAAGACGACAGCCCCCTACCCGAAACGGCCCGAACCGGCGCCCTGAGCGAACGGTCACCACAATGTTCTTCTTCTTCTCGAACCGTCTCGGCTGCGCCGGGTCCCTCCTGCTCTCGCTGGTCCTGAGCGTCCTGCTGCTCGCCCTTCTCCGGGTCCTCTGAGCTCATGGCCGTCACCACGCCGACCGACCCCCTGGCCGAGGTCGCCGAGGCGTACTCGCCGGACCGGCCGATGCCGCTGAGCGCCTACACCGCCATCACCGCCACCCACCTCGGTGTGGCCGGCGGGACTCTGGTCCTCGCCCCTCGTCACCCCGACGCCTAGGGGACGGGCGGTGGACCGGGAGCGCCTCGTCGCCGAGCGGGCGTTGGTCGACAGCCAGGTGGCCGCGCTGACCAAGGACTTCGACGCCATCGTCTACTCGACCGAACTGGTCTCCACCGATGACGAACACGACCCGGATGGGGCCACCATCGCCTTCGAACGGGCGATGATCATCTCCCTGCTGGATCGTGCCAAGGATCAGCGCAACGAGCTCGATGCCGCGCTCCGACGCTTCGACGCGGGCACCTACGGGCGGTGCGAAGGGTGTGGGCGGGAGGTCGCGTCCGCCCGTCTGGAGATGCTGCCCGCCACCAGGGTCTGCATCGCCTGCGCCTGACCCCCTGAGCCACTCGGCTCGACGAACCCGGGCCGACACCGCTGGCCGTGCCCTACGCTCGCCTCGTTGACGCCCTGCCCTCATCGGCAGGGCGTCGACGCGTCCGGGCGCTTGACGCCCGACCCCCACATCCCCCTAGTATTGCGATCACGTTACGAAACGACATGAATCAGCAACATCGACGGGGGATCCGGCCGTGAAGGCGACGAGACGTGTTCGACGGACTGCGGTGAGTGGCCTGGTGGCTGTCCTCGCGGTGGCGGGTCTGGCGGCCTGCACGCCCGAGGAGATCCAGGCCTACATGGACGTCACCGAACAGCACCACGATGTCCTGACCTGGGACCAGCTGAAGCAGCTCCGGATGTGTGAGTCCGGCGACGACTACGCCGCCATCGGGGGCGGGGGCCGCTACCGGGGCGCCTACCAGTTCAGCCGGTCGACGTGGAACGGCGTGGCCGATCGCTGGTACCCGTGGCTGGAAGGCCAGGACCCGGCCCGGGCCGACACGTGGTGGCAGGACGCCATGGCCCGGGCCCTCTGGGCCGAGTCGGGGCGCGGCCCCTGGCCGCACTGCGGCCGCCAGGTCACGTCCTGAGCCGACGGCTCAGGACGTGAACTTGCCGCCCCGGATCCGCTCGGCCTCCATGAGGCCCAGCTCCTGGGCCCCCGACAGCACGAGGGCGGGGTCGGGCACGAAGTCCAGGTCGGGGGCGCGGCCGTCGTAGTCGACGGCGTTGAGCATCACCCGCATGGCGTTGAGCCGGGCCCGGTGCTTGTTCTCGGAACGGATCACCGTCCAGGGCGCCTCGGAGGTGCTGGTGCGCTTGAGCATGCGGTACTTCATGTCGGTGAAGTCGTCCCAGTGCTCCTGGGCCTGCACGTCGATCTCGCTGAGCTTCCACTCCCGCAGGGGATCGTCCCGGCGGCGGTCGAACCGGCGCTTCTGCTCCTCCTTGTCCACCGAGAAGTAGAGCTTCACCAGGATCGTGCCGGTGCGGACGAGGTCCTTCTCGAAGCCGACGACGCCCCGCATGAAGTCCTTGTGCTCCTGGTCGGTGCAGAAGCCGAAGACGGCCTCGACCATCGCCCGGTTGTACCAACTGCGGTCGAACAGGACCATCTCCCCGCCGGTCGGGAACTGGGCCACGTAGCGCTGGTAGTACCACTGGGAGCGCTGCTCCTCGGTGGGCTTGCCCAAGGCGACCACCCGGTAGTGCTTCTCATTCATGTAGCGGGTGACCCGGCGGATGGTCCCGCCCTTGCCCGCGGCGTCGCGACCCTCGAAGAGGACGATCATCCGCTGGTGGTGGGCCTCCAGGTGGTCCTGCAGCTTCAGGAGCTCGACCTGGAAGGGCTTGAGCTCTTCCTCGAGGCGGCGCTTGCGGACCGCGGAGCCGGCCTCGCTGCGCAGCAGGTCGACCTCGGCCAACAGCGCGCCGTAGGCCTCCGGTGTCGGCGCGGTGGGTGGTGGGACGGGCTCAAGGGACACGGGCATCCTCCTGGATGACGGCGAGGGCGGCTTGGTCGGCCAGGGACGGGACACCCCAGCCGGGCTCGTAGTCGTAGACCTCGCGGGCGGGCCGGGCATCACGGCCGTGGTCGACCAGTTCGAAGCAGTCGAGATCGACGAGGCCGGGGTGGCGGTGGCCGCAGACCCCGGCGAGACGGGCCAGCTCCGAGCGCAGGGCCACGAGGTAGGCGGCGGACCGCACGGACTTGAGGGTCGGGTCGAGCCCACCCGTCAACCACGGGGACTGGGTGGCCACGCCCGTCGGGCAACGGCCGGTGTGGCAGCGCTGGGCCTGGATGCAGCCGATGGAGAGCATCGCCTCCCGGCCCACGTTGACCAGGTCGCAGCCGAGGCCCATCGCCAGCAGAGCGGTGTCGGGCAGGCCGAGCTTGCCGGACCCGATGAAGACCAGGTCCTCGTGCAGCCCCCGCTCGGCGAAGGTCCGGTACACACGGGGGAACGCGGCCCGGAACGGCAACGAGACGTGATCGGCGAACACCAGGGGGGCCGCGCCGCTGCCCCCCTCGCCACCGTCGACGGTGACGAAGTCCGGACCGGCGCCCCGGGTGACCATCCGGTCGGCCAGGTCCTCCCAGAACGGCTGCTCGCCCACCGCGGACTTGATGCCGACGGGCAGGCCGGTCGCCCCGGCCAGCGTCTCGACGAAGTCGATGAGCCCGTCCACGTCACCGAAGGCCCGGTGCCGGGGCGGGCTGATGCAGTCCTCGCCGACCGGGACGCCACGGATGGCGGCGATCTCGGGGGTCACCTTCACCCCGGGGACGACCCCACCGAGGCCGGCCTTGGCCCCCTGGGAGAGCTTGATCTCGATGGCCCGCACCGGGGCGGCCGCCGCCTGGTCGACCGCCCGGGCCAGGTCGAAGTCGCCGTCCTGGGTCCGGCAACCGAAGTAGCCGGTGCCGATCTGCCAGATCAGCTCGCCGCCGTGGAGGTGGTGTTCGGAGATGCCGCCCTCCCCGGTCGTGTGCAAGCACCCCGCGGCCGCCGCCCCCCGGTTGAGGGCCTCGACGGCGGGACCGCTGAGGGAGCCGAAGCTCATGGCGGAGATGTTGACCATCGACGCCGGGCGGAACGCCTTGGCCCGACCGTGCGTGGCCCCGAGGACCTTCGCCGCCGGGACAACGGCCGCCTCGGGGCACCCTGGGGACGGCGGGGCCGGGAAGGCGACGTGCTTGACGATCAGGTACTCCTCGGCCTGCTCCAGATTGTCGTCGCTGCCGAAGCCGGAGAGGTTGTTCTCGCCCTTGCTCGACGTGTAGATCCAACGCCGCTGGTCCCGGTTGAAGGGCCGCTCCTGGTCGTTGTCGGTGACGATGTACTGGCGCAGCTCCGGCCCGATGGCCTCCAACCAGAAGCGGAAGTGCCCCAGCACGGGGAAGTTGCGCAGGATGGCGTGACGCCGCTGGCGCAGGTCGTGGACGGCCACGGCCGCCACGACGGTCGCCGCGGCGGTGGCGGCGCGCGCTCCCCAGGACCTCACCCGCCCAGTGTCCCGCGCCGGGCGGCCCGGCGATCGGGCCGAAGGACCCGATCCGCCGGGACCTCGGGACCGATGACCCTTGCATCTGATGCCGCCAGCGTGTCGACTCCTCGGCGTGAGCAACGGCGACAAGCTGCCCAAGGCGTTCTACGAGGCCGAGCTCGAGCAGCTCCAGCGCGAGCTGGTGAAGCTCCAGGAGTGGGTCCGGCACCACGGCCTCAAGGTCTGCGTCCTCTTCGAGGGCCGGGACGCGGCGGGCAAGGGCGGGACGATCAAGCGCATCGTCGAGCGCACCAACCCCCGCATCGTGCGGGTGGTGGCCCTCGACAAGCCGACCGAGAAGGAGCGGACGCAGTGGTACTTCGAGCGCTACGTCGCCGAGCTGCCCTCGGCGGGTGAGATCGTCCTGTTCGACCGCAGTTGGTACAACCGCAGCGGCGTCGAGCGGGTCATGGGCTTCTGCACCGCGGAGGAGCACACCGAGTTCCTGCGCTCCTGCCCGGAGTTCGAGCTGATGCTGATCCGCTCCGGCATCGTGCTGGTGAAGTACTGGTTCTCGGTGAGTGACGATGAGCAGGAGCGGCGGTTCAAGTCCCGCATCGAGCACCCCGACAAGCGGTGGAAGCTGAGCCCGATGGATCTGGAGTCCCGGGCCAAGTGGGCCGACTACTCCCGGGCCAAGGACGAGATGTTCCGCTACACCGACACCCGGCAGTCACCGTGGTGGGTCGTGGACGCCAACGACAAGCGCCGCGCCCGGCTGAACTGCATCGCCCACCTCCTGGACCAGGTCCCCTACGAGGACCTGACCAACGAAGTCCTCGAACTGCCCCCCCGTCAGAAGGACGACTACGTCCGCCCGCCGATGGCCGAGCAGACCTTCGTCCCCGCCCACTACTGAGCAGCGTCGATCGCCCCCTCCGAAATTGCGTGAGTTGGTCATCTCCCGCGTGACCAACTCACGCACTTTCGATTCGGGCGTAGGGTCGGAGGCGTGAGCCGCACCGCCGAGGGCATCGGCAACGCAGTGGCCGACCGGGCCGATGACTGGCGGACCCAGCGCACCGACCGTCAACTGCGCCGCCACCTCGACCCCGCCGACTTCGCCACCCTGCGGGCGTGCGGCCTTCCCCTGATGGCCGTACCGGTCGACCAGGGCGGGACCTGGGTCGACGTGGCCACCAGCACCCGGGCCTTGGCCGGGACCCTGCGTCACCTGGCGGGGGCCGATCCCTCGGTCGCCCTGGTGTCGGCGATGCACCCCTCCGTGCTCGGCTACTGGCTGGCCTCCTCAGAGGCGGACGACGCCTGGGCGGACCAGGCCGCATCGGTGTTCGCCTCGGCCGCGGCCGGTGACCAGTGGGGGACGATCACCTCTGAGCCGGGCAGCGGGGGCGACATCGCCAAGACCAAGGCGGTCGCAACACGTGACCACGACCTCGCCCCGTTCCTGGCGGGCGACCGCTACCGGATCACCGGCGCCAAGCACTTCGGCAGCGGCTCGGGCGTATGCACCCGGATGGTCACGACGGCGGTGCCCGAGGGAGAGGACGCTCCCGCCGTCTTCGTGCTGGACATGGCGGGTCGGCCCTGGGAGAGCGGGGACCACGTCGAGATGGTGGCCGAGTGGGACGGGATGGGGATGCGGGCCACCCAGAGCCATGCCCTGCGCCTGGTCGGCACCCCCGCCGTGCGGATGGCCTCGACCCGGCCGCTCGACCAGGTGTCGGGCGCCGCCATGCCCTTCATCGAGGCCCTGTTCGTGGCCGTCGTCCTCGGGGTGCTGGACGAGGCCGTGGCCACCGCGAAGGCCCAGATCCGGGACAAGGCCGACAGCCTGCGCCCCTACGAGCAGGTCGAGTGGACCAAGGCCGAGCGGGACCACTGGCTGGCCGTCCAGGCCCACGACGGGGCGCTGCGGGCCATCGAGTCCGGTGACCCCGTGGCCGCGGCCCACGCCGCCCTGCGGGCCAAGCAGTCCGTGGCCGAACTGGCCGAACAGACGCTGCTGCGCCTGGGCCGGGTGCTGGGCGGCGGGACCTTCTCCCAGCGGTCCCCCTTCAGCCACTGGCTGGAGGACGTCCGGGCCCTCGGCTTCCTCCGCCCGCCGTGGGCCCTGGCCGACGACGCGCTGTTCCTGACGTCACTCTGAGCGAGACGATCCCCGGACGCCCTCGGGCGACGGTTCAATCGGTCTCCGCGAAGCGTTCGGCGTGGGCGGTCTTGCCGGCCACGAGCAGGAGGTCGCCGGCGCCGATGACCGTGTCGGGCGTGGCGTAGGTGAAGGACTGGCCGATCGGCTTGACACAGACCACGGTCACCCCGAAGCGGTCCCGGATGCCGGCCTCGCCGAGCGATTTGCCGACCACCTCGCGCGGCGCCGTGGTCTCGACCAGGGCGAAATCGTCGTCCAACTCGATGTAGTCGATCATCCGGCCCGTGACCAGGTGGGCCACGCGCTCACCCATGTCACCCTCTGGGAAGACCACGTGGTGGGCCCCGACCCGCTCGAGGATGCGGCCGTGTGCGGCCGTGGCCGCCTTGGCCCAGATGTCGGGCAGGCCGATCGAGGCCAGTTCGGAGGTGGTGAGGATGCTGGATTCGACATCGCCGATACCGACCACGGCGTGGGAGAAGTCCGCCACCCCCAACTGCTCGAGCACCTTCTGGTTGGTCGTGTCGGCCGCCACCACGTGGGTGAGGAGGTCCATGTGGTCCTGGACCAGGTCGCCGTCGAGGTCGATGCCGAGCACCTCGTGGCCCATCTCGGTCAGGGCCGACGCGACCGCGCTGCCGAAGCGGCCCAGGCCGATGACCACGATCCCCTCTCCTGCGGGGAGCGACGCGCCTCTTCGGGTGATCCTCTCAGCCAATGATCGGCCCTTCCTCGGGGTAGCGGAACAGCCGCCGGCGGCGGCGCAGGACGATGGCCGCCCCCAGGGTCCAGGGACCGAGGCGGCCGATCAGCATCAGCACGATGAGGACCAGCTTGCCCGGCGCGGGCACGTCGAGGATCTCGGTGCTCAGGCCCACGGTACCGAAGGCCGATGTCGCCTCGAACAACGAGTAGGCCAGCGGCTCCGGTGTCACCAGGACCAGCACCATGGCGCCGACGCCCACGGCGGCCACCGCCAGAAGGGCCACGGCCAGGGCCCGGCGCTGGGTTCGGGGCGAGGACCGCCGGCGGAACAGGGTGACCTCGGGCTCACCCCGGAGCTCGGAGAGGATCACGAACGCGAGCAGGGCGAAGGTCGTCACCTTGATCCCACCGGCCGTGGACGCACCCCCCCCGCCGATGAACATGAGGGCGATGGTGACCAGCAGGCCCGGTTCGGTCATCTGGCCGTAGTCGATCACGTTGAAGCCGACGGTGCGGGGCGTCAGGCCCGAGAAGGCGCCGGACCACAGCTTGTCGCCCACGCTCAAGGGTCCCAGCGTGCCGGGGTTGGTCCACTCCATGCTGGTGATGAGGACGATGCCGAGCACCGCCAGGATCGCGGTCATGACCAGGGTCAACTTGGTGTGCACCGACCAGGTGCTCGGGCGCCGGAACGACCGGCGCACCTCGAGCAGGACGGGAAACCCCAGGCCGCCGATGACGAACGAGGCCATCACCGTGAGCATGATCCACGGGTCCGAGGCGAACTGGGTGAGGCTGTCGCTGAACAGCGCGAAGCCGGCGTTGTTGAAGGCCGACACGCTGTGGAAGAGCCCGAGGTAGAGGGACCGCCAGAAGCCTTCGTCATAGGCCAGGTAGAAGCGGGCCGAGAGCACGACGAGGGCCGCCGACTCGACGACGACGGTGAACAACCCGACGCCCCGCAGGATCCGTCGGACGTCACCGATGTCGACGGCCCGGGTCTCGGTCTGGGCGACGAGGCGCTGCCGCAGACCGAGGCGGCGGGCCACCACGATGACCAGCAACGAGGTCATGGTCATGATCCCGAAACCGCCGACCTGGATGAGGGCCAGGATCACGCCCTGGCCGAAGCCGGACCAGTAGGTCGGCGTGTCCTCGAGGATCAGCCCGGTCACACAGGTGGCCGAGGTGGCGGTGAAGAGCGCCGTCAACGGGCTGGCCGCGACGCGGCTCTGGGTGGCGATGGGGAGGGACAACAGCAGCGTCCCGAACCCGATCACCCCCATGAAGACCGTGGTGAGGAGCCGGGCCGGGTGCTCGGACAACTTCGTGCCCACCGACGCCTGCTCCACACCCGGCAGCCTCGCACAGTCGGTCCCGGCGATCCGGCGTCACGACCGCCTCGGCGGACCGAGTGATGGACTGGACTAGACTTAGTCCGATGAGTACGACCGTCAACATGCACGAGGCGAAGACCCACCTCTCCCGCCTGGTGGCGCGGGCCGCGGCCGGCGAGGAGATCGTCATCGCCAAGGCGGGCGAGCCCCTGGCCAGGCTCGTCGCCTACGAGCCCCGCCGAGGGCCCCGGCAGTTCGGGCAGCTGAAGGGCAAGATCTGGATCGCCGAGGACTTCGACGAGACGCCACAGTGGCTCATCGACGCCTTCGAGGCATGAGGGTCCTGCTCGACACCCACGTTGCGCTCTGGCTGCTCGGCGAGGGCGTTCACACGCTGGCCGACGACCTGGTCGAGACGCTGGCCGATCCCCGGACCGACGTGGCGCTCTCCGCGGCGAGCGTCTGGGAGATCGCCATCAAGACCGGCCTCGGCAAGCTCCGGGTGGACAGCGACGTCGTGGCGGCCGCCGAGGATGCCGGCTTCAGCCCGCTGCCCGTGAACCACCAGCACGCCCGCCTGGCCGGGGCCCTGCCCCGCCACCACGGTGACCCCTTCGACCGCATGCTCGTCGCCCAGGCCCAGCTCGAGGACCTCACCCTCGTCACCCGCGACCCCCGGATGCGGGCCTACGACGTGCCGATCCTGCCGGCCTGAGCCCAATCCCGGGTCCGGCGCCGGCCGACCCCGGTAGAGTGGGCCGCCCTGCGCTCGTAGCTCAATTTGGATAGAGCGTCTGACTACGGATCAGAAGGTTGGGGGTTCGAGTCCCTCCGAGCGCGCTGAAGTCCCAGGTCACAGGCCTGTGGGCTGACCTGGCGAGATTCTTTCCACCACTTGACAATCCCTTGGCAATCCGACGGGCCTACGTGTCCGAGGAGGATTGCCATGCGAGGCCACATCCAGCAGCGAGGGAAGACGAGTTGGCGGGTCAAGGCCTTCGTCGGGCGTGATCCCGCCGGCGTGC
>Ga0105044_10013089_pt1 | contig 11269 bp, 9 predicted proteins | sample MAT01_FD_78092 | JGI IMG/M metagenome (GOLD analysis project Ga0105044, IMG submission 78092) | Freshwater microbial communities from Lake Fryxell liftoff mats and glacier meltwater in Antarctica - MAT-01 | ecosystem: Environmental > Aquatic > Freshwater > Ice > Liftoff microbial mat | place... | reverse complement strand
TCCATGGTCGTCAGAATGCGCGCCCCCACGGTATCGACAGGCGCAGCGCCGAGCTGATGATGCCGACCATGCTGTACGTCTGCACGAAGTTGCCCCACTGCTCGTTCGTGACCGGATCGATGTGCTCGGCGAGCAACCCGTGCCGGTTGCGACACGCGAGTACATGCTGGAAGAGTTCGCGCGCATCCTCGGTCCGGCCGATGGCCGCCAGTGCGTCGATGAACCAGAACGTGCAGGCGAGAAACGCGTTCTCGGGATGCCCGAAGTCGTCCTCGATCACGTAGCGGTATATGTGGTTGCCGCGGCGCAGGTGACGCTCGACGGCTTCCACGGTGCCGATGAACCGCGGATCATCGGGCGTCACGAATCCAAGGTCGTGCATGCGAAGCAGTGACGCATCGAGCGTGTCACCATTCATCGTGGCCACGAAGCTGTTCAGCGTCGGGTTCCAGCAGCGCTGGCAGATGACGTCGCGGATGCGATCGGCGGTGGCGCGCCAGTAGGTCTGGCGGTCCGCGATGCCGAGTTGCTTCGCGATACGCGCCAGTCGGTCGCAGCCGGCCCAGCACATGACGCTCGAGAAGGTATGCACGTGCGTGCTCCCGCGCAGTTCCCAGATGCCGGCATCAGGTTTGTCATACAGCTCAGCGGCCGAGGTACCGAGTTTCTCGAGGCGGCGGAAAAGCGCCTCGTCACCGCGATCGTTGAGGCGCCGGTCGAAGAACAGATGCGTCGCCGCCAGGATTGCCGACCCGTACACGTCGTGCTGGATCTGCAGATACGCCTCGTTGCCGACGCGCACCGGACCCATCCCGCGATACCCGGGGAGTGAGTCCACCGTGCGTTCGGCAACGTCTGCCTTGCCACTGATCGAGTACAGCGGCTGCAGTCTGCCATGTTCGGCGTTCGCGATCACGTTCTGGATGTACGTCAGATGACGCTCCATGGTCTTGGTCGCGCCAAGGCGGTTGAGCGCGTCGACCACAAAGTACGCGTCACGGATCCAGCAGAATCGGTAGTCCCAGTTCCGTGAGCTGCCGGCCGATTCGGGGATCGACGTCGTCATCGCGGCCACGATCGCGCCGGTGTCCTCGTGCGCGTTGAGCTTCAGCGCGATTGCCGAGCGGATGACCTCGTCCTGCCACTCGAAGGGAATCGCCAGTGCGCGGACCCACTCGCGCCACCAGCTGGTCGTCTCCTCGAGGAAGCGGCGGCCAACCACACTTATCGCCTCATGCACCGTCTCGTCCGGCCCGAGCATCATCGTCAGCGTTCCGTCGACGAAGAACGGAGTCTCCTCGAGGATTGGTGTCAGCGAGGCGTCGGTTGTCAGCCGCAGCACCACGTCGCCTCCGATGAAGCGGATGTGGTTGCTGCCGTAGGTGCGCTCGGCGGGAAAGCGCCCGTACTGGCAGGCCGGCCGCAGCCGGATGCGGATACGTGGGTGCCCGCTGATGCGCGTGATGCGACGCACCAGCGACATCGGGCAGAACAGCCGCGAGAACTGCTCGAAACGCGGAGCGAAATCAGTGATCTGCACGCAGCCGTCGTGCGCATCGTACAGGCGCGTGACGAGGATCGGCGTGTTCTCGATGCAGAACTGCTCACTGCGCACCATGCCGAGCAGTTCGACGGCGAAAAACCCGGTACCGTCGGTGCCGGTGCGATTGGCGAGCAGCGAACAGAATGCTGGATCACCATCGAAGCGCGGAAAGCAGGCCCAGGTGATTTCCGCGTCAGGCGTGATCAGCGCGCTGATCGTACCGTTCCCGATCAGGCCCAGTTCGAGCGAGTTCATTGCCTGACGGTCTCCGCGCCAGCGCTTTGCGCGGCAAGAAAGGGGGAATCCTGCGCCAACCAGCTGCGAACCGCGCGCACGTGCGCCAGCTGCCGCCGCGCCCGCGTCGGCCCACGCCCGACCTTGATCGAAAGGCCGCCGTACGCATTCACGACTTCAAAGCCCTGCTCGTCGGTCACGTCGTCGCCGATGAACACCGGACGACGGCCGGCGAACGGCACCTCGTCCATGAACTCGCGGATCGCCATCCCCTTGTCGCGACCGGCCGGCTTGAGTTCCACGACACGCTTGCCCGTCTGCACGCAGAAGGTCGTCCCCAGGCGGTCGCTCAACCGGTTCATGACGCGGTGCGCGTAGCTGGCGAGGTGTGGCACCTGGCGGTAATGCAGCGCCAGCGACAGCCCCTTGTCCTCGAGCACCAGCGCGGGATACCTGGCGATCACCAGCGCCAGCGAACGACGGGCGTCGTCGAGCAGTTCAACGGGGAACAGGTGGCGACGCAGGTCGCCTGCATGCGTCCGTCGCTCCACGCCGTGCTGTCCCGCCACCGGCAGTCGAATTCCAGGAAAGATACGGTCAATGTCAGCGATCGAACGACCGCTGATGACCGCCACCGCGCCACCAGTCGCCTGCGCCAGTACGCTGATCAATCGCCGCAGTTCAGCGTCACCGTGCACCCCGGATGGCAGGGGCGCAAGTTCCACCAGCGTGCCGTCGAGATCGAAGAAGTACGCCCACTCGGGCGACGGTGCGGGGAGGTCCAGCCGAGGCGGATCCTCGAGTATGTGGCGCATCACGGCAGCACCGGTGACGGTCGTGGCGACTGGCTGCGCTGCCGGCGCAGGCCCAGCGGAAACTCGAAGCGACGCAACAGTCGCGACTGCCGGCGTGCATTGGCGGCGTCGAGCAGCATGCGGCCGGCCCAGCGATACACATTGAATTCGCCCACCAGACTGCGCATCAGCCGCATCCGCGCCCGTTGTTCAGTCGGCGGCATCGTCACGGCCTGCCACAGTGCCTCGGCGCACTCCTCGGTATCGTACGGATTCACGATGATCGCCTCCGTCAATTCACGCGCCGCACCGGTGAACTGGCTCAGGACCAGCGCGCCACGCTCGTCATCACGAGAGGCGACGAACTCCTTGGCCACCAGGTTCATGCCATCGTGCAGGCTGCTCACGAAGCAGACCTCGGCCGCGCGATAGTACTCGTACACCTCGCGTGGCTCGTGATGCTCGGCGTGCAGGATGATCGGTGGATGCGCGGCGGCCGAGAACTGCGTGTTGATGCGCATCGCCAGCGATCGCACGCGGGCTTCGTAGGCCTGATACTGCTCGATGCTGGAACGGGTCGGCGCCGCGATCTGGATGAACGAAAAGCGGCCCACCCATTCCGGATGCAGCTCGAGGAAGCGCTGCACGGAGCGCAGACGTTCCTCGATCCCCTTTGTGTAGTCGAGCCGGTCCACGCCGACACCGAGCAGGTGATCTTCGGGCAGGTGATGGTGCAGCCGCACGTCGTGACGACACTGCATCACTGACTTGGCGAGCAGTTCCGGCGGCGGCGGCCAGTCCACCGAGATCGGATAACGCTTCACCGCCGTCGGTTCGCCCTGATATGACACGGTGAACGATTCGCGATCCACACGGGCCTCGAGCAGGCGGTCCACCGTGTCGACGAAGTTGTTGCAGTGGTTCTGCGTGTGAAATCCGAGGATGCTGCTGCCCAGCAGGCCGTCGAGGAGCTCCTCGCGCCATGGACAGATGCTGAACGCCTCAGGGGTGGGCCACGGGATGTGCCAGAAGGTGATGATCGTCGCGTTGGGCAACATGTCGCGGATGTAGCGCGGCGCCAGCGCCAGGTGATAGTCCTGCACCAGCACGATCGGATCGGTCGATGTTGCCTCCCGCACCACGGCCTCGGCAAACTTGCGGTTCACCGTCACGTACTGCTCCCAGTCGGTGGCGCGGAAGGTGGGACGCACGTGCGCGTTGTGGCAAAGTGGCCAGAGACCTTCGTTCGAGAAACCGTAGTAGTAGCCTGATTCCTCCTCTGACGAGAGCCAGATGCGGCGGATCTGATACGCGGGATTGCCGACCGGCACCGCGACGCGATCGTGCGTGTCCACCACATCGCGATCGGCGGTGCCCGAACCGTGCGCCACCCACGTGCCCGAGCAGGCGCGCATGATCGGCTCCATCGCGGTCACGAGGCCACTGGCCGGCTGGCGCACCACGATCTCGTCGCCCTGGTACATGTGCAGGTATGGCTCCCGATTGGACACCACGATCACTTCATGTCCGCGCAGGTCACCGTCGAGAATCGCGCGAAGCGCTTCGGGATCCCACGTTGCATTGTCGTCCTGCCGCGAGCGATGCTCCGACTGGATGTCCTGAATGAGGGCGCGCAGATCACGGGCGATGGGACGCAGCTCCGGTCGGTCGGACTTGTCGGTGGGACGCAGCAGTCCTTCGCCACGCATCAGCGCGCGCAGGCCCTGCTCCCAGCCCCTCCAGCTGAGCTGCGCGACGATCACCGTAATCAGCGAGATGGTGAGGCCGAGACCGGCGAAGACATAAAACAGATACTTGCGCGTCTCTTCGCTGCGACGCCCGATAAAGCTCATGTCGTGCACCAGCACCATCTCACCGCCGCCAGGCCCGTCGCCGACCAGCGGCCTTACCGATACCAGCAGCGGGCCGCGCGGACTGTTCAGAAGATGCGAGGCAGGATCATCCGTCGTGAAGCGTGCCAGGCTGTCGCAGCCGAGTTCCGACGGCAGCGATGACGTCGCAATCGGTTTCGAGGTGGGCGTGGCACAGAATCCCATTGCGAAAAGGCGTTCGTCCTGCGTGATCTTCGCGAAAAGCTTCCTGACGCGCGACTGATTGCCAGCCAGCAGGTGCTCCTGCACCGCATCCTCGACAGTCGTGGCCACGAGATTCGCGCGAATGTCGAGGTCGCGCGTGAACCAGCGGATCGTCAGGCTGTCGACCAGCGGCACGACGGCGTAGGCGACGCCGGCCAGCACGATCAGCAGCGGGATGATGAAGCGAAGTGACAGTCTCATGTTCGCATTCGTCTCTGCACCAACGAGGAGAGCCGATACGGCGCGAGCAGCGGTGCCGTGGGGCCTGTGCACCACACGCCGCGCCGGGCACCAATGACGGCGACCGACGCTGCGCGAGGCCGAATTCAGTACCGGTAAATGGCGGCCACGCCGGACTCCACCGGCAGCTGGGCACCGGGCACTACGAACACCCGACCGCCGCGGCGCCGCGCCATCGTCGCCAGGTCATCCAGCACATCATCCACGTCGGGGCGATCGCGGTCCGCGAGTGTCACCTTCCCCGTCTCGAAATCCACATGACCTGGCACCACGCGATCCCCGTCAATCAACAGTGTTGCCACGCGACCGGTCGCGACGGCTTCCGCGACCGTTTCGAGAGACTCGCCGCCCAGTCCCTTCGCGCGCGCACTGCCGAAGTGCTCCAGTTCCGCCTGCAACCGCGTCTCGTAGAACGGCTCGACGACCTGCCATGCGCGGTGCCGCAGCTCCTCGAGAGTCACCACGTCAGGGCTCACGTCGATGCCACGCTCGAGCAGGTTGGTGTTGTGACTCATACGATGGAATCCCTCGCGATGCTCGGTGAGTGTGGCGAGGATCAGCGGCAGCCCCGAGGCCTTGGAATGATGCTCGCTGATCGCGCGGTCCACCTCGCGAAAATAGCGATCGTCATCCTTGTCCATTTCGTCGGCGCGGCCACCCTGGCCATGATGAATCGCGCCACGCGGACCGGATGCGGTGAACGTGCCAAGGTTCGAGCGGGCCTCGGTGAGCTCACTGCCCAGCGCGTCCTCCATGTTGCGCGGCACTCCTTCCGCGAGCGTGACCTCGTCGAGCGAATCCCGATCGCCTTCGAACAACCGGACCGACTTGCGACTCAGCCCGAGAATCTGATAGCGCTGGCTGGACTGCATCAGCTTCACCAGAGGCTTGCTGTGGAACGTATCCGAGACCACGACCATCGCCTCGACCGGCCGCTGCAGCCGGTACACGCGGAAGAAGTCGCGCGCGCCCAACACGGCCAGTCCGTCACGGGTCGACCTCCAGAAGTCGGCGTCTTCCGCCAGCGCACGGAATGGCGCGAGCAGCGTCTCGATATCTGATGCGGCATGATGCTGCTGCAGGGACGCGTGTGCTTCCTTGACCAGGTTCCTGAAGCGGATCGCGTCCTGCTGGTTCTCCGGATGACGTCGATGCGTCGGTTGATAGAGTGAGATGCAGGGAGGCGAGGCGGTGTCCAGCACGCCGCTCATGTCATCCTTCTCGAATGCGTCCATATGTTCTCTTCTCCAATTGTGCGAGCGGCCTTGTCCGACGCTCACGAGTGCCTTTGAACGCGAGGTGATGAGCCGATTGCGGCATCATTGCGCGCCAGAGGTCGTCATTACTGCAGGACTCGGTTCCTCCGTTAAAACGGGACATCGTGGCGTCTGGTACACGAAAAGACCTTATGCGCAGAGCGAAGCAACCACGACGATGCGCACATTGCTACACGCGAACCTGTCATTGAGTTCTGCGTTTCAAGAACTGTTCCGTTCTCGTTGGCGACTTCGCGCGATATCGTCCGGCATGACCTCCACGGTGTTCTGCCTCGGCGACAACGCCGGACTCTTGCTGGCATCTGAGCGATACGATTCCGCGGATTACCCGCAGTGCATCGGCAACCCTTCGCCCGCCGAATTGTCGGAATAGGCTAGATTTGAGATTCGGTGACCCGTAATGGCCTAATCGCCTCACCAGTTCCTTTTCACCACCCGCCCTCATCCAATGCTTCAGCACCTGCTGCCCAAGCAGGCCCTCACGGCTCTCGCCGGTCGCATAGCGGCCGCGAAGGCCGGCGCACTGACCTGGTCGCTCATCGGCTGGTTCGTGGAGCACTACCACGTGAACATGCGCGAGGCAGCTGAGCCGGACGTCTCGAAGTACGCGACCTTCAATGACTTCTTCACCCGTGCACTCAAGCCGGGTGCGCGCCCGATCTCGACCGGCGACCTCGTCTGCCCAGTGGACGGAGCCATCAGCCAGTGCGGCGAGGTTGAAGCCGACCAGATCCTTCAGGCGAAGGGCCACCGCTACTCCGTGGCGGCGCTGGTGGGTGGAGACGCAGAGCTGGCAGCGGACTATTTCGACGGCACATTCGCCACCATCTATCTGAGCCCCACGGATTACCACCGCATCCACATGCCCTGCGATGCGAGGCTGCTGCGCATGATTCACGTTCCGGGCGACCTGTTTTCGGTGAACCCGGGAACGGCGCGCAGCGTCCCGGGCCTGTTTGCCCGGAACGAGCGTGTAGTCTGCATCTTCGAAACCGAGACGGGCCCGTTCGTGATGGTGCTGGTAGGAGCGACGATCGTCGGCAGCATGGCCACCGTGTGGCATGGCGTGGTCAATACCGAGCGCCCCGGGACGATCCGCGAGTGGCATTACGCCGACCAGGACATCCGTCTCGCCAAGGGCGACGAGATGGGCCGCTTTCAGCTGGGCTCGACCGTGGTGCTGCTGTTCCGTCCGAATTACATCATGTTCGACAGGAAGTGGAAAGCCGAGCTCAAGGTCCGCATGGGCGAGTCCATGGGCATCCGGTACCCCAGGACCGGTGAGACGCGGATTTCCTGAGCGGTCTGGATCCTGAACGCCAGCCATGTGCGCCGTTGTTGTTGCAGCGAAGAGCGTGGCCCACCACCTCACTTTCAGCGAATCGGTGGTACCGAAGGACTGTGGCGCGCTTCGGTCAGCGCGCAATCATCACGCCGAGTGCGACCAGTGCTGCCACCAGCGCCATCCCTGCCACGCCAAGCGAGACGGTCGCCGTTCGCTGGTAGCGGTGCTCGGCCGCCTGAAAGGCCTGCAGCATCGCATCCGGCGGCGGCGGTGTGTCGGCGGCGGCAAACAGCGACTGCTGCATGACCTGACGGGCCGACACCACCTCTTCCATCCCAACGACGAAGTGGCGCTGGTGGATCTGTTTGGCCGAGTTGGGGCCGGGTTCCGCCGCCGCAGCGGCGGCAGCCTTCAGCACGGCGTTCTTGATGTCACCACCACTCACGGCAAACTGCGACGCCAGCGCAGCGAAGTCCACATCCTCGGCCAGTGGCGTGTACATGGGATGAATCTGTACCCGCCAGATGCGCTCACGCTCTGCAGCGCCAGGCATCTCGAAGCGCACGTGCGTACGGATGCGGCGCTCGAAGGCCGGATCGAAGTTCGCCGCCAGATTGGTGGCGAAGATCACCACCCCGTTGAATCCCTCCAGCTCCCGCAGCAGCACATTGACCGTGGTGTTCGACTCACGCTGGTATGGTGAGCCGGTGGCCATGCTGCGACGGGCTGCGATCGCATCCGCCTCGTCGAAGAAGAGGACTGCATCCTCCTCCGCCGCATTGCGAAAGAGCGCGGCGACGTTCTTCGGCGTCTCGCCCGCCCACATCGATTCCACCTCGGCGTAGTTCACGGACAGCAGTTTCTTGCCGAGTGCACCGGCGATCGCCTCGGCGCAGATCGTCTTACCCGTGCCGGGTGGTCCGGCGAAGTTGAATGCGAGGCCGAGTCCCGTGCTGTGGCGTTCGCCCAGTCCCCAGCGGCCGAAGATCAGCGCGTGGTTGTGCACCTGCGCCAACGCGCTGTCGAGCATCCGACGCGTGGCCGGCGGCAGGATCACGTCCTCGAAGCTGCGGACGGGCGTGATGGTGTCCACGGCGGGACGTGCGCGAAACCGACCGAAGAACGAGAGTACGGGTGGTGATGGCATACGATGCTCCGAGTGCACGAACCGCGCCGGGGGTGTGCACTCGCCGGAGCCGAAGAGCGGCAGGGGTGACTCATGCCAATGCAGCGAGAGAGCAGTCGAAGACTTGCGTGCCTGAGAATCGTCAAGGAGGCCGGTGCGCTCGTGCCGCACCGACCTCCTGGTTCCTCGACGAGCAATGGCGCTGTCTACATCCCGGCCATCTTCAGGTCGCCGCAGGAAACGATCGTACCCGTCTCGGTCGGCGAGAGGTGAACGTTGACGTGATAGTCACCCGACGACGGTGCGGCGACATTCACGGTCGCCATTGCAGTCGCCGTTCCGCCTGCATCCGCCTGCAGAGGGTAGTAGTCAGACGGCGGCCCGACAATTGGTGCGCCACTGTCTGAACACTTACCCGCGTGAACGTGCCACGGATGAGTTCCACCCTTCGGTGCGCCATTGATCGCAATTTCGACCATCATGGTCCCCGCGCTTGCACCCGGCGCGACCGATGCGGTACCCCGAACCTCCGTACCGCCCTTGGGCTCGAGCGTCGTCGTCCACTTCATGTTCATCGCACTGTCGGTCGAAGAGCTGGCAGCTGGCATCACCGTCATGGCAGTGTCAGCAGCAGTATCGCCCTTCGCCCCGCCACACGCCGAGAGTGTGCCGAGCGCCAGGACGATTGCTGATGACTGAATGATCTGTCGGAAATCTGTGTGCATGCATCCTCCGTAGGTGTTGATTGCTGTTCAGCACGGATGCGATGGTGGCGCACGCCGCGAGTCGATGCGGATCACTCATGCACGTTGCGTGCTTGAGATTGTGAATCGGGCGCGGCCATTGCCTGCGAGCGCGCGGTCTCCGACAGCACGCGCTCGACCAGCGCGCGGGGGAACTGCGCCGTCAGGACGCTCAAGCTGCAATGGTCCGTCAGCAGTTTCACGATGCGCCTGCCGTTGTCAGGTGCTGTGTCGCAGCAGATATCGAGGTCGATGGGCGACACGATCCGTGGTGACCAACGGTTTGAATAGATCGATTACTCACGGCAGCGCCTTGGCCGGCGGCAGCCCCCGTCAGTCCACGCCGTCCATCTGCAGCACACCCGCACGCGGCCGCACCCACGGCGGTACCATCACCGGACAACGCTCCGGGCGCGACGCGAACGTGAACCGCGCGACGCTCGCCCGGTCGCGGTCGTAGCGCAAGTCGCCCACACGGACCGAGTCGGCGCCCGCGGCAGTCCAGAATGGCGCTCGTGCAAAGCGCAGCCATCCGGCGACCTGGCAATTCTCCTTCGCCAGACGAGCCAGCTCCGCGCGGGGAGCACTCCACGACCATTCCCACGCCACGGCCGGCGTGCGCGGACTGGTTGCGCGCGTCATCAGCAGGTTCAGCGCACCACGCGCGGTGTCGGTCTGTGCCGCGCGTGAACACCATGCCGCCGTCACCAGGGACGGTGCCGCCGAACCCCACGCCGTGCTCAGTCGATATTCGTCGCGCGTCGTTTCGATGGTGATCACGCGCGCGCAGAGCGGGTTGCCCGGACTCGGACTCACCAGCACCTCCACCAGGCGCGGATCCTGGTCTATCGCGTATCCGCGTGACGAATCAGCCAGTGCCGACGCGACCGCCGCGCGTACCTGCGTGCGGACGATGCGCATACCGCTCGCGAAGATCACCGTCACCACAACCCAGGCCGCGATCGCCGGCAGCGCCGTGGCGTGCGGGGACACCCGCCGCGAAAGCAGCACTGCTGTCGCGGCGCCGAGCGTGACGATCACCGCAGCCGGCATCGATACCTGCGGCACCACCCAGCTCAGTGAGAGCCCCGCCAGCAGCACACCCCAGAGCATCAGGCGCGGGAGCCGCTGGGTGCGGGCACGCAGCAGCATCGGCACCGACACCACCCACAGCCACGGTTCAACGATGAACACGCTGTCACCATAGGTCCATGCGTTGACGAATGGCGAGAAGGGATGAACGCCGTAGTCGTTGGTGAAGTCGAGCGCGAGGTGGCTCAGGATCGCGGCGGTCGCGAGCGCGAGCAGCCATCCGCGCTCCCCGGCGCGCGCCGGGAGCACGTCGTCTCCCCTGCGCAACTGCCACCGCCGCAGGTAGAGTGCGAGGCTCCAGAGCAACGGCACGCCCACGAGCGCGGCCAGCAGCGTGTGCGTGTATCCACGATGGTGCAGCAACGACAACAGTCTGTCGTACACGCCGATGCGTTCCAGCACCGCACTCCAGAGCACATCGATGTCAGGGAGGTTCGCCCCGACGATTCCCGTGAATGTCGCCGTTCGCGCGAATGACGCATCGGCGGACGCGTCTGCGACGGCGCCTCGCAGGCGCATGCGCAGTTGAACCGCAGCGCCAGCCAGCAAGAGGCCGGCGAGACTGTGTGTGATGTTGTCCACGAAGCAGCGTCAGAGATTGAGCGATGTCAGGTCCGGTGATTCCGCCCTGCCTGCGGCCAAACCCGCCCCACGGCGCTGGGTTCACGTCGCTCTTCGAGGTTGGCGGCGCGCACCGCTGTGCGCCAGTGCGCGCGCGCGCTGCGACCGCTTACCGCTTCGGCGACACCTTCCACAGCTCGCCATTAGCCTGATCCGTCACGATGTAGAGAAACCCGTCGGCGCCCTGCCGCACGTCGCGCACCCGCTGCTTGCGATCC
>Ga0105044_10013085_pt1 | contig 11271 bp, 8 predicted proteins | sample MAT01_FD_78092 | JGI IMG/M metagenome (GOLD analysis project Ga0105044, IMG submission 78092) | Freshwater microbial communities from Lake Fryxell liftoff mats and glacier meltwater in Antarctica - MAT-01 | ecosystem: Environmental > Aquatic > Freshwater > Ice > Liftoff microbial mat | place... | reverse complement strand
TATCGCTGGAAATCCCTTCGTCGGTATTGCGACCCAGTCGAGCGGACTACGGCAGTATTCATGGAATGACCTTAAGGCCGAAGGTCAGCTCGGGGAGGGCGCTTCGGGAGTAATTTATAAAGTGAGCGCTGGTTCAGTCGGCGGTTATGAAGAGCCTTTGGCACTCAAAGTTTTCAAGGGTGAGGTTACTAGTGACGGGTTTGCGCTCGATGAGATGAAGGCATGGCTATCTGTTTCAGGACATCCCAGCCTGGTGAAAGTCAGGGGGAGTCTTTGCGGTCATCCTGAAGGGAAGCAAGGGTTGTTGTTCGCTGTGCTCCCGGAGTCATTTCGGAGACTGGGCGATCCTCCGAGCTTTGAAAGTTGCACGAGGGATGTCTATCCAACTCCACTGCGTCTTAAGAGCTCTCAAGCACTTAACTTTGCGCGTGGTATCGCCTCTGCCATGGCGCATCTCCATCAGCACCAAGTCATGCACGGGGACCTTTATGCCCACAACATTATGGTTCAAGGGAATGGCGAGGCGCTTCTTGGGGATTTTGGCGCGGCTGTGTCCTATCGCCACTTAGGAGAGTCCAGCGGAGCTCAGCTTGAACGAATCGAGGTAGCCGCGTTTGGTTTCCTGCTTCAGGAACTTGCCGAGCAGCTGGATAACCAGGCCTCTGGTGATTTTCTGGAGGCGCGGGCCCTGCTCCTGAGAGTCGCTAGTGATTGCCTTAATCCCCAGCGTCAGCTTCGGCCTGGCTTTGGTGAGTTGGCGATTCATCTAGCCGTCATTGCTCACAGCCGGGGCGGGCTGTGAGCAATGACGGCTAGCTAACGCCCGGATGGCTGGTTCTCAACGCAATCTCACGGACTCCTTAGGGATCCCGTGAGATATAGAGGCCAAATGCCGCGGCGCACCTATAATTCACTAGTGTATTTGTATAGTTATCATCATTTAAAGTCCTCAGCTTTTTTCCTATCCCCGCCGACTTTAGGCAGAGAGATAGATGATTACTTACACCTCATTACGACGGCGACTTATCGCCCTGAGCTTTGGCGTTAGCCTCTGCACTCTCTTCGTCGCTTGCGTGGCCTTCTTCTGGCGCGAGCTAAGTGATTCAAGGGAGCAGGAGGGGCGTCGATTGCTTTTAGCTACCCGCGTTGCAGCTCAGTCTGCTTCTGCGGCGGTTGCCTTTGGTGACGCGGGAGCCGCTGAAGAAATTCTTGGAGCTTTTAAGGCGTTGCCTTCACTTGAGCATGCCGTGTTGCGAAATTCGTCCGGCTCGATTCTTGCGGAATATTGGCGTGGGGGGAGCGCACCGAGTAAGCCACTTCATGAACAGTTGGATCCCGAGGAAATTTCCAGTTCCCCGGAGATGGTTTTAGCGCATGCCGATTACGTGCATATTCGCAATCAGATAACACAATCCGGAGAGGTGATTGGTGAGCTCTCGGTTCGGGCCGACATGAAGGACCTCTGGGGGCTTGTAAGCGAGAGCGGTCAGACGACCTTGGTCGTATTTATTGTAGGAAGCCTAATCTCCTACTTCCTGGGAGCGTTGCTTTCGACCCGCCTTGCTCAGCCAATCAAAGAGCTTGCCGCCTCTATGGAGGCTATCTCCAACTCCAAGGATTATTCTGTTCGTCTGGTTACTCAGCAGAAGGATGAGATCGGTGTATTGTTTCATCGATTCAACGAAATGCTTGAGCAGATAGAGGGGCGCGACTGCGCTCTACGGGAATATCAGCAGACACTTGAGGCCCGAGTTGAGGAGAGAACTGCAGAGCTGGTTCGGGAAAGGCAGCAACTCCTCGGCCTGATAAAGAATGCTCCGGTTGCAATTGCCATGCTCGACAATGAAATGCGCTATATGGCGCATAGTAAGAAATGGCGAGAGGACTATGGACTTGGCGAGCTAGAACTAGCCGGAAAAAGCTACTACGAAATATTCCCTGATATTCCTGAACGATGGAGGGAGATCCACCGCAAGGTTCTCAGCGATGAACCAGCGCACGCGTCGGAGGATTGCTTCGATCGGAAGGACGGAGAGAGGATATATTTACGCTGGGGGATGCATCCCTGGTTCCGCGCGGAGGGAGGCCAAGGCGGGGTGGTGATGGTCACTGACCGAATTGATGACCTTGTAGCAGCCCGAGAAGCAGCACTTCAGACCGCAAAGACGCGCTCAGAGTTTCTCACCAATATGAGCCACGAGCTCAGAACTCCCCTGAACGGAATTATAGGATTCGCAGATCTCCTCAATGAGGAGCACTCGCTCTCTCCTGCCTCGCGGGAGTACGTAGATTCGATTCATGGCGCGGGGAAGCTTCTGCTTGCATTGATTAACGACATTTTGGATTTCTCAAAGCTTGAGCAGAAGAAACTCGGTCTTGAAGTTGCCACCTTTCAGATGGGCGAAGTTATCAGGGCAACAGAGCGTCTCTTCAAAGGTCAGGTAGAGCGTAAGGGCCTTAGCTTTGAAGTGTCCGATGGATTCTTTGAGGCTCAGGTGCGGGGGGACTCGCTCAGGCTGCAGCAAGTGCTCATTAACCTTGTTGGAAATGCGATTAAATTTACCAGCAAGGGATCTATCCGCTTGGGTATCGAGGCGCTTCGTTCAGATGGAGATGAGTATGAAGCGCTTATTTCTGTAGCAGACACTGGCATTGGCATTGCAGCCAGTAAGCAGGGCAGAATCTTTGAGTCCTTCGCTCAGGCGGACGGGTCAACCACAAGAAAGTACGGCGGTACTGGACTTGGCCTTGCAATTTGCGTTCAGCTTGTTGAGCTGATGGGCGGGAGGATCTGGGTCGAGAGTAGCGAGGGGGTTGGTTCAGCCTTCTCCTTCACCGTGAGGTTGGCGCGGGTGAGTCAGGAGCTCTCACGTCCAATACAGATACCAATGGAACATTCGCCCTCACTTGCAAAGGAGGTTGTCGATACCACAGGACCGCGCATCTTGGTTGCAGAGGATAATCTAATGAACCAAAAACTGGTGCGGCTGATTCTTGAGCGTGCCGGCTACCAAGTGGAACTGGTTGCGAACGGACGCCTCGCTATCGAAGCGTCCGAGAAAACTGAATTCGCTGCTATTCTTATGGATCTTCAGATGCCGGTCATGGGCGGGCTTGATGCTGTATCTCACATTCGGCGACGTGAAGCCGGAGGGACGACTCACATTCCAATTGTGGCCTTAACGGCGCATGCCTTTGCCGAACACCGCGCGCAGTGTGTTGAGGCGGGCGTAGATGGATATTTAACGAAGCCGATAAATCGGCAATTGCTTCTTACTACCTTGGAGCGGTTTATTGCTCCAAAGTCGGGAGCGAGTAAGGAAGGAGAGTAGCACTCCTCCTAAGAGTTTGAAGTGTTCCGTCGTAAAGTTCTGCGGTGCAGAAGTGATACAATGTGCGTGACGCGATTTTGCGATGAGAAATATTCTCACATTGCTGGCCCTTTGTATTGCCGCGACCTTTGCGGCGGCGCCTTTGTATGGCCAATCGGTCCCAGCCGAAGACGTGAAGGCCGCGATGGTCCTCAATTTCATCCGATTTACTTCATTCTCCTCGGAACGTGAAACTATCTCTCTGTGCGTGTCTGCTGACCACCCCGGTCTTGCGCAGCTACGTGCGCTCGAAGATAGGCTAGCCGGCGCCTCTCGTATTCGCGTTAAAGTTCTTCAAAGGGCTAGCGCTCTCACGTCAGAGCAGTGTCAGGTCGCCGTGTTTGGGGAGATTTGCCCGCTGACCCAAGCCGCGCTGTCGGTCCTCACAAGGTCGGGTGTCCTAACCATTGGGGACGGAGCGGACTTTATTGACCACGGGGGAGTGATTCAATTTTTCAACGAGAGTAGCCGTGTGCGTTTCGAGATTGATAACAAGACGGCACGTTCAGCAGGGATAAACATTAGTTCAAAGGTTCTGGCCCTCGCGCGTGTGCGGGAACGGCATGGGAAGGGAGACTAGTATGAGAAAGCAACTAACTGCGATGACATGCAGCTTGGTATGGTTGGGAGTGCTGGCGATTGCGCCCTTGGAGCGTGCGATCGCGCAGTCTGGCGCCAACGCAGATGGAAAGGCCGACCTTTCTGAGATGGATCTTGAAAGTCTCATGAATTTAGAGGTGACGTCAGTTTCCCGCCAAGAGGAGTCACTGCGCGATGCGACCGCAGCTATCTATGTCATCACGGCTGAAGACATAGAGCGCTCGCCTGCGACTTCCCTCCCCGAGCTTCTTCGGCAGGTTCCGGGGCTGCAGGTTAGTCAAACTGATGGAAATTCGTGGGCCGTTACGGCGCGAGGATTTAATAGCGGGTTCGCCAATAAGCTTTTAGTGATGATAGACGGGCGTTCCATTTACACTCCCATTTTCTCTGGGGTTTTTTGGGACTCTAAGGATGTATTGCTTGAAGACATTGAGCGAATTGAAGTCATTCGTGGATCAGGGGCGGTGATGTGGGGCGCCAATGCAGTCAACGGGGTCATAAGCATCATCACCAAATCAGCGAGTGCTACCAAGGGTGGACTTGTTACCGCAATGGGTGGGGACGAGCAGCGCGGCACCATCGGAGTGCGTTATGGAACTGAGCTCGGCGAGAAAGGGGCAATTCGGCTCTATGGCAAGTACCGAAATGTTGATGGCAATCAGCTGGCCTCGGATGGGTCTCAGGGGTACGACGGTCTAGAAGATGGCAGGGGAGGTTTCCGTTACGACTACTCTGGAGCGGTTGATCAAGTGCTGGTCTCGGGAGAGATGATGCGGGGATCGCGGCAGAGTACCAACACCATGTTCTCGGTCATACCCCCGGAGAGCCGCGATGAAAGCCGACGCGGAAACTATCAGGGCGCCCATCTTCTCGCGCGTTGGGTCCGGTCTCTGACAGGAGGCGACTCTCTCTCTAGTCAGTTTTTCGTAGATCGGGAAGATCGCGATGACCTGGTACTCAAGAGTGAAGTAACTATTCTTGACTATGAACTTAATTATCAGTTCGGGCTTGGCGAGAGTCATAACTTTATTGCCGGCTCAAACTACAGGTGGACCACCGATCGGCTAGACGGCACTGATTCTGCTAGCTTTGACCCAGAAGACCGGCAAATGACCAGGGCCTCGCTCTTCCTCCAAGATGAGATTGAATTAGTTGACAGCACCTTTTTCGTTACCCTCGGAGGTAAGCTCGAATACCATGATTTCTCAGGCTTTGAACCGCAGCCGCATGTAATGGCACGTTGGCGGATCAATTCCGATCACACCCTTTGGGCTTCTAGTTCTTACTCTGCCCGCATTCCTTCGCGAGCGGAGAACGACGTGTTCACGGTGCAGTCGATAGTTCAGGCTGATAAAGCGACTTCGGTAATCGCTGTCGAGGGAAATACGGAGACTGACTCGGAGCATGTGACCACGGTCGAATTGGGATATCGAGCATCACCTACAAGCAATTGGTCCTTTGATCTCGTGACCTATTACAATAGCTATAGAGACATTTCGAGTGTCGAGCTTGGTGACCCGGCCTTGGCAGGATTTGATGGAGAACGTCCAGTTCTCCTCGTTCCCCTTGAATTTAAAAACAACGGGAAAGCGACGGCCTATGGCGTTGAGCTTGCTACGAACTTGTCTTTCTCGAAGCAGGTTACGGCCCAGCTCGGAGGCAATTTCATGGATATCGACTATGACTATGGCAGTGGGGCCGAAGGCGGAGGAGGAGGACTTCAGGGCTCTGACCCGCGCCATCAAGCCCATCTCCGCCTTACCTATCAACCGTTAGAGTCCGTCGATGTGATAGCGCAAACGCGCTACGTGGATTCCCTGCGTGCCCTAGGAATTGATTCCTATGTCGAGGGCGACCTTCGAATCGCGTATCGGCCATGTTCTGCAGTTGAGCTGTCATTGAACGGGACTAATCTCTTCAATCCAGCCCATAGAGAGTACAATACACAGGCCATCAAGAGCCCTGATGTTGCGATTCAGCGCAGCGTTTGGGCAGGGCTTCGAGTCCATTTTTAGGGGAATGAACCAGGGCGAAGCCAGCCTTCGGTTAAACCACTGGAGAAAATTCTCTACTTGTTTGATACTTACCACGTTCGAATCAAGGGAACGTGTATGGATGAAACCACTCGATCGGTCATAGAGAAAATCAAAGTTAAGTGCGATCCCCCCATGACACTTCCAGGTGGTGGGGTATGCCGCGTGTTTTTTGATTGTGCACGGCTCAGTACCAACGACTGTGCACGCCTTGCGGCTGAGGCCACGGGAGATCTCGACGAGCATAGTTTCGACGGAGTGGTCGCCATAGCATACAGCGGCATTCTTTTTGGCGCAGCAGTCGCAAGCGGAAAGCCAGTCTCCATTCTTCAGGCTGATGGAAGGCTTTGGGGAAACGAAGTGAAGGGCCGAACTGTAATAGTCGCTGACGACGTGGTGTTCACCGGGGCGCGGATGCGCGAAGCAGCGGAGCGCCTAAAACTTCTCGGTGCTGTTGTTAAAGGCTTCGCGTGTATTATCGATCGTTCGGAGGGGAAATTCGGTTCCTCGACACTTCCCTTGTGGAGTGCCTACCAAACAGCGATGGAGTAGGGGGACAGTTGGACGGTAGTTGCAAGATGAGCCCTGAGGATTCTTCCGCAGCGGAGATTTTCACAGCGGAGATTTGCGCTGCAGGGGCTCGCAACCCTTGGAAGACGCTCTCAAGTAGGACTGCTTACGAAAATCCTTGGATTACGGTTCGTGAAGATCAGGTCATTCGGCCAGATGGAAAGCCTGGCATTTACGGCGTCGTGGAGACCAGGATTGCAACCGGCATCGTCGCGCTCACCCCTGATCGGGAGGTGTATCTAGTGGGGCAGTATCGCTACGCCATGAAGCAGTATTCTTGGGAGATTATTGAGGGTGGAGGCGAAGGTAATGAGCTTCCGATCGATACCATTCGCCGGGAGCTTCGTGAGGAGGCTGGGCTAAGCGCTCAAATGATTTGCCAATTAGGGAGCGAACTTCATCTAAGCAACTGTCATAGCTCCGAGATTGCCCTAGTATATATTGGACTTGGGCTGACCTCCGGCGACTCTGCGCCAGAGGGGACAGAAGAGCTCGAGATCCGAAAAATTCCGTTTCAGCGTGCCCTCGATATGATCAGATTGGGCGCGATAAAGGACGTTATGTCGATTATCGGCCTGCAACGAGCCGAGCAGTTTTTGCGTCAACGTGACGGAGTCCGATGAGCACACCGGCGATGACCCCTCAACAGCAACGCCTCACTGATGAGCGGCAGTCTGCGCTTGCGCTGTACCGTGATATTGCAGTCGGCGCAGAGTCTTGGGGATATTTAGCCTGGTACGAGTTATGTCTGATGATGGCGTCTTCCACTTCCGGAGCACTTGGACACGGGCTGCGTGCGCTCCTCTATCCGAGCCTGTTTGGGGCGTGGGGCGGAAAGTGCGCTCTTGGCCGAGGGGTGGTGATTCGCAATCCTCGCAAGATTCAGCTTGGCAAAAAGGTCTTGGTTGATGACGGGGCTGTGCTTGATGCGCGGGGAGAGAATGCGCGCCTAACGCTTGGCGATTTTGTGAGTATCGGCAGGTATAGCACGCTTGCCGCAAAGGGCGGTTCTATTTCGCTCGGCGCGGGGGTCAACGTCGGTTCCTACTGCCGCCTCGCCACCCAATCGAAGATTGAAATTGGGGAAAGCACCCTGATTGCGGCCTATGCTTATATTGGCCCTGGAAATCATCAACCCGGAGAGGGGGATACGCCCCTGATCGCCCGAGAAATGGAGATTCGAGGGGGCGTCACTATCGGGGCTCAGGCCTGGATTGGGACACGCGCAACTATCCTCGATGGTGTTTCTATCGGGGAAAGGGCGATAGTAGGAGCACATTCGCTGGTCCTGGAGGATGTGCCTGCGGGGGCAGTGGTGGCAGGTACCCCTGCAAAGATTATTCGAGCCCTAAAGAGCTAAAAATGGCAGAGGGAGCAATTGCTGCGCTCGACATGAACGAGGTAGTTTTAAGAGATGAATAACTCTGGAACTCCAAATGATAAGGATGCCCACGAGAGGCAGCCTCCCGACGGGGACCCAACTCCAAATATTCAAGCCGCAAATATTCAGGGGAAGGGCCTCTTTGGGCAGCGCAGTTACTCATCTCCTCGTTTGGTCAGGAAGTCTCTGACGTTCGGCCAACGGAGTGCATGGGTTCTAGGTCTAATAGTGTTAGTGGCTGCTGCTACGCGTTGGTTTTGGATTGGGGAAAGTCGGCAGTTCCCCGTTGTTGCCCCAGGGAGCTACATCGGAACCGTCACTGGGGTGTTCTCTTCCAAGGGGTCGGCGCAAGGCGCAGTGAATACTGAGTCTGAGTCTAGTGGCGCGGGCGCTCGTAGAGACGAGGCGATTAATGCGGTGCCCTTCTATGTTGAGCGTGCACCGGAAACAGAAGATCTTTTTGTCGCAGTTCTCGCGGCAGGCTGGAAGCCACAGCTCGTCTCCACCGTGATCCATGCTGCCGGAAGTACCGCACCGCGTTGGATACTTCCCCTCATTATTTCTCAGGGTGAACGACGGCTTCAGCTTACCGGGGGTGCGGTAGCCAAGGACCGTTATGAGGGGGAGGCGCTCGATCTTACCTCTGGTCGCGAGGGAACCTGGAAACTGGAACCCATTCGAGCTCCACCCGGAGACGTTGGACAGGGAGCGCAGGTGGTGCGGCTTTGGCTGATGCTTAAGGCCGAACTCGACGACGTAGAGGCGCGCACGCGAGAGTTCGAACGGCGTGTCCCGGAGCAGCGCGCAGAAATCGAAAAATTGACGGGTCTTCTTACCGAGGGCGAAGAGCTGCGCTCGCGTGCGAATGAGAAGTTTGGATCCGTTCAGGAGGGGCTTGCGCAGGCGGAGCGCGAACTAAAACAGGAGCACCAAAAGGTCCAGAGACTCGAAGCCTCCCTTGAAATCGCCGGAAAGGTGACGGGGATGGGGAAGCTCGTCTCGCTTTCGCGAGAGTCTCTTGAGCGGGAGTGGCGAATTGTCGATTCTAAGCTGCGCTCTTCTGCGGACGCTTCGGCAGAGGATCTCGAAGAAGAATATGAGCGTGCCACGCGAATTCTGGAAGTACAGGGCCAGGTCGCGAACGAGCGGGCTGCAATCGAACGCCTTCAAAGAAATCATCAGGAATCGTCGGAGCCACGTGCGCAGATGCGCACGCCTCAAAGGAGGCCGCGATGAGACTGTCGATGAAATTGTTGAGATGCGTCAAGCAGCCGGTCACCTGGCTCGGTTATCTCTTCATTGCGTTCCTTCTCACCGTCCCCATTGAGCCGCTCCGGGCAGAACCGAGTGGTCTTGATTTGCCAGGGGCCATTGGCAAATCTTCAGCCGGCGCTGCGGCGCAGGCCCCGCTTTTTACAGAGTTATTTCTTGATGCGGCTTTACGGGTCGACTTCACCCCGAGCCAAGTGTTCTTCCTCGTTGGAGTGGGCGAGCAAGGGTATGTACGGCTGGAGGCAACTCTTATTCCTCCTTTTCGAGTTGAGGGCGGTGCTGGAAATTCTGCTTCGGGTGCAGCGGGTCAGCAGATATGGCGAGCTGGAGTGCGGTGGGCTCTCCCCTCAGAGACCACTTCCTTAAAGAACCCTGTAGTGACCTACAGTGTTATTATCGTAGGGGAGGGGAATAAGTTTTCGTCACTTCCTGCCCGCAGGCTGGACCTCAGTAGTCCTCTGAATGGTACCCCTTTGAATGGTACCCATTTGAATGGTGCTTCTTTGAATGGTACGCCCTTGAGTGGCCCTTCATTGGGCGGCGCTTCTGCGACCACTTTGGCGAGTGCTGACCTGCTCTTCGGAGGCTCCATTGATAATCTGCGGGAGCATCTACTCAAGCGCAAGCAAGAGGCACGAAGCTGGCAGACGCAGGTTGACGCGCAGGATGATAGCCTTCGCAGGTTGAGGGCCGATGCAGACATTGTCGCTGATTTGGGCCGAATAGTTGAAGTTCGGGAAGAGACCGACCGAGTTCAGCAGTCCATTAGAGGCTTCGTGCAAGACCAGGCCAACCTCGAGGAATTCTTGCGGCTTGTGAGAAGCGGCCCTCAGCCAAGAAACTTCGCGGCCAGGGAGCGGCAACTCACTAAACAAATTGTCGAGCTGGCGGACGCCGCTAAGGGGACTGAAACGGGTGAGTTCGCCCGGCGCTCAGAGGCAGAGCGAGCGGTACAAAGAAAGCTTGCTGTTGTCGAACAATCAAGAAGCCTCGACTACGACGCCTTACAACGGGAGCTAGTGCAGCTGCGAAAGCAGCGCCGTGATCTTGAGGGGGGCGACTTTGAGGGTGGTGGATTAGCAGAAGGCCGCCGAAATGATGATGTTCCTGTCATGGGTGCAGCCGTAAAGGATAGGTCGAGAGCATCTGCTCCCCCCGAAGGTAATTCCCTCGGTGCTTTAAGAAGCGGGGAAGAGACGCCTGACGACTATGTCAGATAGCTAAGGAGCCGAAAAACTAAACCTCCGCGTTAAACGAAAAGTATTGTTTAACGCGGAGTACGCGAGGGAAAAAGAGCACGGAGGAAAGACAATTCCTGGACTTTTTCAGAATAGGCTTCCTAACCCTTATATCTCACGGGATCCCTAAAGGGTCCGTGAGATTGCGTTGGAAATCGGCCATCCGGGCCGATTTCCAACAAATCACCCTCTACGCTCGCCACGACAAAAAGTGCCTCGCTCCGGGGGTGATTCAAATCTCTCCCGTTGGTCGAGATTTGCTAACGCCATCCGGGCGTTAGCTAGCCGTCATTGCTCACAGCCCGCCCCGGCTGCGAGCAATGACGGCTAAATGTTCACAGGGTAGGAGCTGCGCTGAAACACCTTCCTGAGGATCCTTACTTCACCCCGGAAACTTTTCACATAATTCACCGAAAAGAGAGTGCTGCTGCAGCCTGCTGAGGTCTTGCGTCTTTCCCAGGCTGCTGGGGGGAGGCTGGACCTTCGCCATCCTGGGAAATCGCTCAGGGTCGGCCTCTATCATTGCCCTTTTGATTGATAGGGAATTCGGGCGGTAGCGAGGCAGGCTCCCATTCGAGGCTTGCGGGTCCCTTAGCCGTCATTGCTCACAGCCGGGGCGGGCTGTGGGCAATGACGGCTGGCTAACAACGCCCGGATGGCGTTAGCAAATCGCGACACCAGGAAGCGATTTGGAGCGCACCGGAGGGCGACGCCGTGTGCGCGGCGCTCGCAGGTGCCGGGTGCTCAAAATCCGCCCGGATGGCGGATTTTGAGCGTAGTCTCACGGACTAGGAGTAGGGATCCCG
>Ga0105044_10013079_pt1 | contig 11275 bp, 8 predicted proteins | sample MAT01_FD_78092 | JGI IMG/M metagenome (GOLD analysis project Ga0105044, IMG submission 78092) | Freshwater microbial communities from Lake Fryxell liftoff mats and glacier meltwater in Antarctica - MAT-01 | ecosystem: Environmental > Aquatic > Freshwater > Ice > Liftoff microbial mat | place... | reverse complement strand
TTCGGGCGGCGAGGACGAGGACGCCGCCGTGGGCGTCATCCGGCCGGCGAGACGTGTGGGACTATCCGCTCGGGTCCTAAGGTGCGCAGGGATGGATGACCGACCGCTGCGCATCCTCCTCGTGACCCACGAGGCGATCCGCAACGGCGCGCCGATGGTGGCGCGACACGTGATGCGCTGGCTGCACGACGAGCGCGGGTACGAGATCGAGACGCTCACGTTGAGCGATGGCCCGCTCGTGGGTGACTTCGCGGCGATCGGGCCGGTGCACGTGATCCCGGTGCTCGATCCGGACCAGGTCATCGTGGCCTGGCGCGACACGTCCGAACCCGACCGTGCCACCATCGCCCGCTACGACCGCGAGGAGCTGGTCCGGACCGAGGCCCTCCGACCGCTCGCCGAGCACCTCCGGGGCTTCGACGTGCTCTACCTCAACAGCGCCACGAGCGCCCGGGCCCTCCGGATCCTCCCCGAGGTCCCTCCGGTCGTGATCGCCCACATCCACGAGCTCGAGAGCTCGTTCAACTACTGGTTCCCGGCCGCCGATCGGGCGCTCCTACTCCAACGGGACCCGTCGTTCGTCGTCGTCTCCGACGCGGTCGGGATGAACCTGACCGACAACCACGCGATCGACCCGGCCCGCATCACCCTCTCCCGCAACGAGTTCAGCCGCCCCGACCCACCGACCCCCGAGGCGGTCCGCCGCGTCCGACAGAAGATCGGCGTCACCGACGAGGTCGTCATCGGCGCGATGGGCTCGGCCGAGTGGCGCAAGGGGCCGGATCTGTTCATCCAGATGGCGGCGGTGGTCGCGCGGCGGATCCCCGACGTCCCCGTGCGGTTCGTGTGGGTCGGCCGCACCGACGACTGGTTCCTGCGCCAGTACGAGACCGACGCCGCCCGGCTCGGGCTGGCCGATCGTCTGACCTTCGTCGGCGAGCAGACCGACCCCGCATCGTGGCTCGGGGCGTTCGACCTATTCTGCCTGACCAGTCGTGAGGATCCCTTCCCTCTCGTGTGCCTCGAAGCCGGTTCGCTCGGCGTTCCCATCGTGGCCTTCGACAACGGCGGCATGACCGAGCTGGCGAACGAAGGACCGGGCGACGACCAGCTCATCGAGATCATCGACTACTTGGACGTGGAGGCCATGGCAGACGCCGTCGCAGTGCGGGTGCAGGATGCAGAGCGTCGGGTGCGAGAGGGCCAGCGGCTCCAGAGCTGGCTGAACGACAACCTGTTCGCCACCGGGGCCGTCGACCGCATCGCCGACCTCATCGAGGAGCTCGTCGCCGCCGCGCGGTCGCGCCCCGCACCGGAGGGACTCCGATGAAGCTGAGCCTGCTCGCCCGCGTCGGGACCAAGCGATCCATCCTCCTCACCGCGCCTGCGGCCAACCGGGAGGACTCCACCCAGTCGCTCCTGTCGTTCGTCCGGTGGACCCAGCGCCGGGTCAAGGCGCCGCCCCGGGTCGTCATCCTGTCCGGCGGGATCATGCAGGTCGACCTGGTCGACGCCGGCGCCCGGGTCATCGATGTCCCGCGGTCACCGCTGCGATTGGCCGAGCGATCGATCCGCCGCCTCGGCTACCCGCGCCTGGCCAAGCTCGCCCAGCGTTGTCTGCACGCGTCGGTCTTCCTCCAGCCGCTCCAGCCGCGCTGCGTCTATGCCAGCACGGTGCACGGCGCCGGCCCCGCGCTCCGCCACCTCCCACGCGGCGCCCGCCTCGTGGTCCACGCGTACGAGACCGGCGACATGCTCGATCAGTTCATCGACGAGCGCATGATGCGCAAGTTGGCTGACGGTGTGCACGTCTGGGTCGCGGCGTCGGACAGCGTCGCCGAAGGGTTGCGGGAGCGAGGCGTGAGCCCCGACCGGATCGCCCGCTGCAACCCCTTCATCGATCCGCCGTCGGCGGACGCGCTCAAGGTCCAGGCCGCGGTCGGTTCGCTGGGCCTCGAACCCGGGGAGATCGTCGTGGGGGGCATCGGCCACTCCGACTGGCGCGACGCCCCGGACCTGTTCCTCCGGGTGGCCGCCATGATGCGTCGACGCCACCCCGACCTGCCCATCAAGTTCGTCTGGGTCGGCGCACCCGAGGACGGGCCCACCCGCTGGATCCTCGAGCACGACATCCGCCACGCCGAGCTCACCGACCGGGTGATGCTCGTCGGCAACCTGACCGACAGCGAGATCTGGTTGTCGACCTTCGACATCCTCTGCCTCACCAGCCGCGTCGACCCGCCGCCGCCGGCCGCGCTGCAGGCCGGCTCGCTCGGCGTCCCCGTCGTGGGGTTCGCGCAGAGCGGCCTGGAGGAGCTGGCCGCCGAGGCCGGCGAGGGCCACGGGATCGAAGGCGTCGACTACCTCGACATCGAGGCCATGTGCGAGCGACTCGTCCACCTCGCCACCCACGAGAAGGAGCGCATCTCCGCGGGATCGGAGTTCCGCAACCTGGTGCTCGAGAGCCACCTCACCGACGAGGGGGCCTCGGCGCTGTGGGATCTGCTCGAGCGCACGGCGCGCGGTGAGCCGCCGAAGCCCTTCGACGCCAGCGCCCGCCGCACCTGACACCCACCCGGCGGGTCGCGGCCGCCGCCCGCAACGGGTCCGACGACGGGAGCGGCGAACGGACCGACCGACCGGCGGGCTAATGACCTGCGTCGGGAGTTCGTGGATGAAATCGGCGAGTCAGATTCTTCCCTGGCAAGGACGCAGGACGAGGCTCTCGTTGGGCTACAGGGAGGACGAGGACGCCGCCAGGGGAGAATCTGGCCGTTGATCTCGACGCATGACTTGCGATGCAGGTCACTAGCGAGAAAGTGCCCTGCTCAGGCCGGCGGCCGAGCAGATGAGGTCGTTGCCGTCCTGGGTGGTGGGCACCGCCGAGTCGACCACGCAGATCAGGCCCTTCTCGGCCTTGAGGGCCGCCATGCGCCGCAGGACCAGATCGCCCCGCTGGCGGCTGCGCCGGATGTTGCGATCGCTGAGGAGCTTCTCGGTCGTGGTGCCCTTGGCGAGGGTGGCGCCGACGATGACGCGCACGCGCCCGTCGGGTGTCGCCCACACCGTGCCGCCGGCCGTCGGGGCGTCGAGCTTCTGGGCGCCCATGCGGCGGAGCAGGGCGACCGCGGCGGCGGGGGGGCCGTCGGGCGGGGTCATCTGCTGGGACGACACCTCGGCGAACATGGCGCCGATCCCGCAGCCGATCAGCGCCGCGATGGGCCAGTGGATGGCGACCACCTCGCTGAAGCCCAACCCCGCCACCAGCACGCCGATCACCGAGAGGACGATGGCGACGATCCGGCCCTTGTCGGCGAACCACGTGCGCCCGGTGCTCACGGCCATGCCGGTCGCGGTTCCGGCGGCGGTTCCGAGGATGCCGACCCACGTGCCGCTGAGCCCGAAGAACACCATGCAGGCGAGCGCGCTCAGGCCGACGACGACCGCGACCGCGATGAGGATCCACTTCATCCGGTTCTGCTGCGTGGGCGCGGCGTCGACGGTGTGACCGGCCCGGCGCATCTGGCGGTTGGGGCCCTCGTTCATCGGCAGGTCGGCGCCCGAGCTCCCCTTCGCGCCAGTGGGAGCCGTGTCGGCACCCGGGCGGGGGGTCTTGGCGGGTGGCCGCGTGCCCTTGGGGGTCACTCGGCCGCGACCCTGCTTGCGTGCGTTGCTCGCCACCTGCTTCTCCTCGTCGAACCGTTGGCCCGGGTGTGGGGTCCGGGCCGGGTCGCCTCCCGACCTCGGATCGGGCGACGACCGCGCGGGTCAAGCTTGGTCCATCTCGACCTCGGGTACCGCATCTGTCGGGCAGCTGCCACCCCTCGCGTTGGCTGGTGGACGAGGCGGGCGCTTCGGCCCGAGGTTCGCGTCGGGCCGAGCCGCTGTGAGGGTCCCGATCAGGGACCGGAGAAGCGGCCGCCTTCGCTCGTGGTCGACCCGTTGCCCACCGCGGGGTCGTGGTCGTCCTCGTAGCGGGTGAGCTCGGCGCGGCCCACGACGTGCCAGTGGACCTCGTCCGGACCGTCGGCGAGGCGCAGGGTGCGCTGGCCGGCGTACATGCTGGCCAGTGGGGTCCACTGCGAGATGCCGGTGGCGCCGTGGATCTGGATGGCCTCGTCGATGATCTCGCACACCCGGATCGGCACCATGGCCTTCACCGCGCTGACCCACACCCGTGCCTCGGCGTTGCCCATGACGTCCATGGCCTTGGCGGCGCGAAGCACCATCAGGCGCATGGCCTCGATCTCGATGCGGGCCTTGGCGATGACCTCGGTGTTCTTGCCCAGCCGGGCCAGCGGCTTGCCGAACGCCTCTCGGTTCAGGCCGCGGCGTACCATCAGCTCGAGCGCCCGCTCGGCGGCGCCGATGGAGCGCATGCAGTGGTGGATGCGCCCCGGCCCGAGGCGGACCTGCGAGATCTCGAAGCCGCGGCCCTCGCCGAGCAGCATGTTGCTCGCCGGAACGCGGACGTCGGTGAATCGCAGGTGCATGTGGCCGTGCGGCGCGTCATCGGCGCCGAACACGTGCATCGGGCCCAGGATCTCGACCCCGGCGGTGTCCATCGGCACGAGGATCTGCGATTGACGTTTGTGCGGCGGAGCGTCCGGGCTCGTCTGCACCATCACGATCATGATCTTGCAGCGGGGATCGCCGGCGCCGGAGATGTAGTACTTCTCGCCGTTGATCACCCACTCGTCGCCGTCGATCACGGCCGAGCAGCGGATGTTCTTGGCGTCGGACGACGCGACGTCGGGCTCGGTCATGGCGAACGCCGAGCGGATCTCGCCGGCGAGCAGCGGCTCGAGCCACCGCTCCTTCTGCTCTGGGGTGCCGACCCGCTCGAGCACCTCCATGTTGCCCGTGTCGGGCGCGCTGCAGTTGAGGCACTCCGACGCGAGCGGGTTCTTGCCGAGCTCGTTGGCGATGTAGGCGTAGTCGAGGTTCGACAGCCCCTCGCCGGTCTCGGCGTTGGGCAGGAAGAAGTTCCAGAGGCCGTTGGCCTTCGCCTTGGCCTTCACCGAGTCGAGCAGCTCGAGCTGGCCCTCGCCGTAGCCCCACCGATCGGCCCGTCCCTCGCCCAACCGGTAGAACTCCTCAGTGATGGGCTCGATCTCGGTGGCGATGAAGGTCTTCACCGCTTCGTAGAGGGGCACGGCCCCCTGCGACATGGCCAGGTTCATGGCGTCGTCGGTGGGCGAACCGGAGTGCATTCCGGGAGCAGGCATGGGCGATCCCCTTCGATGGTCGGACCCGGCCGCGCACGGGCTCCAGGAACCGTACCTGAACCCGAATTCGGGTTCAACTAGGGTGCGGAGATGGCCGATCCGATGCGCGCGACCGACGACGCGACTGCGCCCCGGAACGATCGCCCCGCGTCTGCTCGCGGCCGGCGGACGCGGGATGCCCTCATCGCCGGGGCCCGCACCGTCTTCGAGCGGGACGGCTACGCCGAGGCCCGCATCACCGACATCACCGTCGCTGCCGGGGTCGGGACTGGGACCTTCTACACGCACTTCTCCGGTAAGGACGAGGTCTTCGCCGCGGTGATGGCCGAGCTCCGGGACGAGATGCTTCACCCGCACCTCGGCGATCACGCCGACACGGACGGATCGCCCGGGGACCAGGGCACCGGCCCGGCCGACGGTCCGGTCGGGTCGATCCGGCGGGCGCACGTCGCCTACCTCACCGCGTACCGCGACAACGCCCGGTTCATGGCGCTGGTCGATCAGGTCGCCGCCCTGAACCCCGACCTGCTCGCCGCCCGTCTGGCGCGCGGCGACGCCTTCGCCGAGCGCAACGCCGGGCTCATCCGCCGCCTCCAGGAGCAGGGCCTCGCCGATCCCACGCTCGACCCGCTCCCCACCGCGCACGCGCTCAACGCAATGGCCAGCCGCATGGCCAACCTCGTGTTCGTCCACGACGAACCGATCACCTTCGACGAGCTCGCCGATCTCCTCACGCGCCTCTGGGCCAACGCCCTCGGCCTGACGCGCTGAGACGCGGCGCCGTCCACCGAACACCCGCCGACCACCCAGGGCCACCACGTGGTGGCGACCAGGATGTCGACATGGGCCTTGACCGCCAGCTCCAGCATGAACCTGCCGTACTTGCTCTCACCGATCTGCAGGAAGGGCCGCTCGTCCGAGGCCCGGATGTAGTTGCCCTCCGGGCACACGAGGAAGGCGTCGGGCCGCTCGCCCGCGATCTGGCCACCGAGGATGAAGGTCGCCGTCGCCGCGCTGCCGAGGGCGGCTTCGTGCGACCGGGCGACCTCACGACCGATGCGCCCGACGTAGAGCGCCGCCTCGAAGGGGTGATCGACCGTCGCCAGGTTCTCGAGCGCGCCCTCGGTCGACAGGTCGCGCTCGAGGCGGTCGAGGACCTGCTGGGTGGTCGCCAGGTTCCCGGCCGACTCGATCACGACGACGCGGTCCGTCGAGGGGGGGGTCAGAGCCGCCCGCCGTCGCCGTGCTCCACCCGCGCGGGTTTCTCCGGCGGCATGGGTCAGCGAGCCACCATCGCCATGGCCGTCCCCACCCGGCCGGCGCGGCTCATCGTCGACGAGCCGACGACGCCTCCCGGGGTCACGACGCGCTGCGGTCCGCGTTCGTCAGATGTAGCCGGCCTTGATCCCCAGCACCGCGAGGTTGTTGACGGACGGGTGCGCGGCACCGGCCGGACCCTCGGCGAAGGTTCGGAGGATGGTGGTGACCATGGCGCGGATCTGCTCGTCGTCGGGGCCCGATGAGCCCGGGAACAGACGACGCTCGAACCAGATCGACCCCGACGCGAAGACGCCGGCCCCACTGGGCGCGGTGTAGTAGGTCATGTCGGCGAAGCTGGCCTTGCCCTTGCACACCACCGGCGAGTGCGCCAGCACCTCGATGTTGTCGGGCGTCGGGAACTCGAGCATCACACGGTCGTACTCGTTGCCCACCAGCCGCTTCCAGGACTGGTTCATGCCGACATCGGTGTCGGCGAACATCCAGTGGCCGGGGTTGACGATGACCATGTCGGCGTCGACCGGGTTCGACTCGTAGAAGTTGCCGATGATCGAGCTCTCGGGCCTGGGGTTGGGGGCCTCGCGCCAACTGGTGGTGACGCGATCGTCGTCCTTCCCGAACAGCGGGTCGTTGGCGGCGATCCGGTAGTTGACCACCTTGCGGTTGGGACCCAGCTCGGTGCGCTCCAACCGGATGCGCCGGAACATGGCGTTGGCGCCGAGGAAGAGGAGGTTCGTACCGGCGTCGCGGGCGTCCTCGACCCCGTTGCGCATCTCGAGGGACCAGTACTCGTCGTGGGCCGGCGAGATCCAGACCTTGTGGCGCCGAGCCAGCTCCGGACGGGCGTGGCTGTCGAGGTTGGTTGAGTAGGTGACGTCGAGCCCCATCGACTCGACCAACCCGGCGATCTCGTACACCCCACCCAGGAAGTTGCCCGACCCGGACAGGTCGTACGGGCGGTCGAAGCTCACCACCGATGCCCGGCCGCCCTCGCCCTCGTAGAGGCTGGCGCCGCCCCACCGGTTGTACGCCTGCCAGGTGGTGACATCGTGCTGGATGTGGACGGCGGCGGCGATGTTGTCGGCGCGTACCACCAGCGGGATCTGCGACTGCCCGCCGTCGTCGGAGACCAGCTTGAACAGGTACGAGCCCGGGACCCACGCGTCGTCGGCGGTGACGGTGACCGTCGGTTCCCAGGGGGCGTCGCGCATGTTCGTGGCGCGATCGATCCGGGCCGGTGTCTGCGGGTTGCCCTCGAGCGGGCCGGACTCCCACACCAGGCGCGCACCGAGCCCGTCGTAGTAGCCCATGCGGAAGGCTTGGATCCCGACGGTGCGGCCCTCGGTCTGGACGAACAACTGGAACGTCTCGCCTGGCGCGATGCTCGTGCGGCTGGCGTACCCGCGGACCTTGGCCCACGCCGCGGGGTCCGCGGTGATGTGCCAGTCCGACGTGCCCGGACGCGCGTTCTCGCCGACGATGTCGATCGACGCCTCACCAGCGGCCGACTCGCCGATGACCGGCAACGCGCTGGCACCGGAGTCGAGGTCCCCCGGTGTCCACAGACCGCCGAGCGCCCGGTCGGCGGCGTACACCAGCGGCGCCGCCACCAGTGCGCCGACCACGGCCCGGCGTCGGTAGTAGACGTGCTGGGGCAGGCGCGTGGGCGTGCGCAGCGGGTCGGGGGGCGTGGGATCCATGGTTCCGGTGGTGCATCGGCACGCCGGGCCGCCCGCCGGAGCCGACGACGCCCACGTCCCGAAGGAGCGATCGAACCGCCGCGCCCGCTCTCGGGCCCCGCGCCGTCACCCGGCGGGAAGTCTAGGAGGCGGCGAGGCGGCGAGGCGCCATCGGAGCAGGCGTCTCCGATCACGCCGGACCGCTCGATGGGCGGCCGACGCATACGCGGCCGGGCCGTGCGAACCTCTGGGCCGATGGCGCTGCACCCGGCGCCGGGCACGAAGGGCAGGTCATGGACGAGCTGAGTGTGAACCTCGCGATGCTGGCGCGGGATCGGGCGATCGAGCGCACGCTGCACCGGTACTGCCGCGGGATCGACCGGATGCTGCCCGAGACGGTGCGCTCGTGCTTCCACGACGGGGCCATCGACGACCACGGCGACGGTCCCCGGGACCGCGACGAGTTCATCGCCTGGGTGTTCCCGCTGCTCGCGACGTACGAGTCGACGATGCACCTCATCGCCAACGTGATGATCGACGCCCACGACGACGTCGCGCTGGCCGAGTCCTACGGCATCGCCCACCATCGGGGCCTCGAGGGGGAGCCGTTCGAACCCCGCCGGAACCTCATCACCGGGTTCCGCTTCGTCGACCGCTTCGAGCAGCGAGGAGGCCGGTGGGCCATCGCCCACCGGGTGGCCACGACCGAGTGGTCGCGCATCGACGACCCTGCCGACCGCTGGCCGCTCCCCGACACCATCCGGCGCGGCACCCGCGACGAGACCGACCCTCTCCACTGGCTCGTTCCCGAGGTGACAACCCGATGAGCACCGAGACCGATCACCTCGTCGCCCTCGACCGGCTGCAGTGCCGCTACGCCGATCTCATCACCCGACGGGCCTGGTCCGAGCTGCCCGAGATCTTCCTCTCCGACACGGGGGCGCGCCCGACCCGCCCGACCCGCCCGACCCGCCCGATGATGGCAGTGTGAACTCGGACGACGATGCCCAGCGGGCGCTGAGCAAAGCCCACCGATGGGACAGTCAGAAGAGCCCGAAATCTCGGCGTTCACGTTCGGATGCGAACGCCGGCGCCGAGATTTCAGGGTGATAAGGCAGGTGCGGCGACAAGGATGAAGGCCGACCACGCGGGTGGCTAGGATCGGCGCCGGGCTGCGGGTGCCATCGACACGCGCTCCACCCCGTCACCCGCCATGGACACCCGGATCGCGCCCGCACCCCTCAACCACGAGCCGGCGCTGGATGGCCTGCGGGGGATCGCCATCCTGGCGGTGCTCGCCTTCCACCTCGGGTGGGTGGGGTCGGGCTTCCTGGGCGTCGACCTGTTCTTCGTCCTGTCGGGGTTCCTCATCACCCGGCTGCTGCTGAGCCGCATGGCGGCAAACGGGGGCGGGGTCGGGCTCACGTCGTTCTGGGTCGGACGCCTGCGCCGGCTCCTCCCCGCCGCCCTCGTCACGATCGTGGCGGTCGCCGCGCTCGCGCTCGGCGGCGTCTTCTCGAGCCCGGTGCTGCGGGCGGACCTGGGTGCTGCGCTCGGCTACGTCGCCAACTGGCGCCTCGTCCTCTCGGGCGACGACTACGCCGACCAGTTCGGCCCCGCGTCGCCCGTGCGCCACTTCTGGTCGCTCGCGGTCGAGGAGCAGTTCTACCTGCTGTTCCCGCTGCTGCTCGGCGGCCTGGCGCTCATCGCCCGGCGTCGCGGCGCCGACCTCGGGCGGCTCGTCCTCGGGACCGCGGCGATCCTGTCGGTCCTGTCCGCGGTGCTGCTCTGGCGCCTCTACGACCCCGCCGCCATCTCCCGCGCGTACTACGGCACCGATGCCCGCATGTTCGGCCCGCTCATCGGCGTCTGCCTGGCCGTGGTCACCGCGCGGCGGTCCGGCACGCGGCGGGCCTGGCGGCCTGCTGAGCTCGCCGTCTTCGTCGCCGCCGTCGTGGTGGCCCTGGTCGTCATCGCCCCGTGGACCGTCACCGCCGCCGTGTACTACCACGGCGGCGCAGCGCTCTTCGCTCTCGCCGCGGCCGGGGTCATCGGCGTGACGCTGGTGCGGCCGATGGTGCCGCTCGCGTGGCGGCCGCTGTGCTGGGTCGGCACCATCTCCTACGGCCTGTACCTGTACCACTGGCCGATCTTCGCGGTGCTCTCGCCCGCCCGGACCGGATGGTCGGATCCCTGGCTGGCGATCGTGCGGCTGGCCGTGACCTTCGCTGCCGCCGCCGCGTCGGCGGTCTGGCTCGAGCTCCCCATCCGACAGGGTCGGCTTCCCCGACGTCTCGCACCCGTCGCGCTCGCCGGCGGAGTCGCCGTTGCGGTGCTCGCCGTGGTCGTCGTCCCGGTGCCGGCCCCGGTCGTGGATCTGACCCCCATCGACCTGACCGCCGCTCCGCCTCCTCCTCCGCCGGCCGCGGCTGCGGCGAACGCCCCGTCGACCGGCACCGCCACCACGCTCGACGAGCTCGCGTCGCGGCGGGCCAACGCGCCGCTCGGCCCAGTGGCCTTCTCGGTCGACGTGGCGGCAGGCGGCCCGACGGCGGTCGGCCACGAACCCGTCGGGATCGACGGGGAACCCGAGCCCGGACCCGCCGCGCCCTTGCGGATCATGATCGTCGGCGACTCGGTCGGCAACAACATCGGTCAGGGCCTCGAGGAGTGGAGCGCCGGACGGACCGACGTGGTGGCGTGGAACCGCTCCACCGTCGCCTGCGGCTTCGAGCTCGACGCCGAGATCGTCGACGGTCCGCCGAGCGACCGCGAGTGTCACGAGTGGTTCGACCGCTTCGGGCAGTTCGTCGACGAGTTCGAGCCCCATGTCGTGCTCGTGCTCGTGGGTCGCGGTGATCAGGCGCGTCGGATCGTGCCGGGCTCCGACGGCCCCAAGCGGGTCGGTGACCCCGAGTTCGACGACCTCATGGGGTCCACCTACGACCGGGTGCTGGCGACACTGGAGCGACCAGGGACCACCGTGATCATCAGCACCTTCCCCTGCATCGACGAAGCGCTCTTCAACTTCGAGCCCGGGCCCGACGGCCGGCAGCGCAACGAGACGAACGCCGCTTTCAACGACTTCCT
>Ga0105044_10013078_pt1 | contig 11276 bp, 8 predicted proteins | sample MAT01_FD_78092 | JGI IMG/M metagenome (GOLD analysis project Ga0105044, IMG submission 78092) | Freshwater microbial communities from Lake Fryxell liftoff mats and glacier meltwater in Antarctica - MAT-01 | ecosystem: Environmental > Aquatic > Freshwater > Ice > Liftoff microbial mat | place... | reverse complement strand
CCGGTGTATCAAGCTGGCACGCTTTCCGGCAACCCACTCGCGATGGCGGCAGGGATTGCAACGCTGGGGATGCTCACGCGCGATTTGCACGACAAGATCACGGCGCAGACGGCCAAGCTGGTGGCCGGGTTGCGTGATGTTGCGGCGAAGCACAGCGTGCCATTCACGGCCAGCCATGCCGGTTCCATGTGGGGCTTCTTTTTCCGGGCAGAACCGGTGCACACGTTCGAAGAAGCGAAGCAGTCGGATACGGCACTCTTCAAGCGCTTCTTCCATGCTGCGCGTCGTCGTGGTGTATCGTTGGCGCCGTCGCCTTTCGAGGCAGCGTTCATGTCTGCTGCGCACGGTAATGCTGAGATCGATGCGACACTCGATCGGCTCGACCGTGCGCTAGGCGCAGCGCTCGCCGGCCGCGACTAGGGATGGGTATGCCGCGGCTGCGTCTTGATTCGGTTGTCGCTGCGGCGATGACTGTGATTGTCGCAGCCGTCGCCTTTGCCGTGGGCTGTACGCCGTCCACGCGCACCGCGCCGGCGAGTCCCACGCCTGGCGGCAGGGTGGCAACGGGTGCAAGCCGCGGTGAGCTGCACGGTCGACTCGATGGCGTCGACCGTTTCGCGCGGGTGGCGATCGCGACAGGGGTGGCGGTGGCGCCCATTTCGTCGACGACCAAGTGGCGTGTGGACGAACAGGGCGGCAAGCAGCTGCTGGTGAAGGGGAGCGGAGCGGAGCCGTGGCGCATTGAGCGCAAGGGCGGGCTGTTGCGCATTGCGGGTGAAGGCGACGACGCGACGCCGTGGCGGACGGGGCCGTTTGTTGTGCGCACAACCGCTGCTGACGGGATGCTCAAGTACAACGGGCATCGCTATCGCGGTGAGCTCTGGTTTCTGGCAACCGACGCGGGCATTCTGGTCGTCAACCGGCTGGCCGTTGAAGACTATCTCAAGGGGGTGGTGCCCCCGGAGCTTGGCACTCGTCTCGAGGGCGATCGTGCGGCGATCGAAGCCCAGGCGATCGCGGCCCGCAGCTACACCTACAGGCGCGTGCCGAGTGCCGAGGCGGTACCGCGAACGGGGGCGTACGACATGGTCGCAACGGTGCAGAATCAAGTCTATACGGGCGCGGACGCCGAGAATCCCGTGGTGAACCAAGCCGTCGATGCGACGGCGGGACTTGTGCTGCGTTATGGTGGACTGCTGGTGGATGCGCCGTATTCGGCGTCGTGCGGCGGACGGTCCGCGGTGCCCACCGATGCCTGGCGTGACGCGAAGAGTCAGCCGTATCTGCAGGCCATCGACGACGTCGATCCGGCGACGGGGAAGGCGTACTGCGACCTGTCGCCGCGCAATCGCTGGACCGCGCAGCTCGACGCAGCGCAGTTGAACGAAGCGGTGCGTCGCGCATTGGTGGCGGCGGGTGCGAACGCGCCGAAGCCGACGTCGGTTCGTGGGGTGGTCGTGACGGGCCGCACACCATCCGGACGCGTCGGTGACCTGCTGTTGCGCACGGATCGCGGAGATGTGCATGTACGTGCAAACGATGTCCGGGCTGTGTTGCGTGATGTGCGTGGCGCGATCTTGTCCAGCACGTATTTTTCCATCGACCATGAAGCGCGAGATCACGGACACCTGACTGGTGTAACTTTGCGCGGCGCTGGCAACGGACACGGGGTTGGGATGTGCCAATGGGGGGCAATCGGACGCGCGCGCGCTGGACAAAGTGCGCGAACGATTCTGGCCCACTACTACCCGGGAACTGTCGTCGGTTTCGCAGACTGAAGCGCTATTCTCCGGAGGCGGCATGAAGGACGGCGTACGCATCGCCGTGGTTGGTACGGGCGCTATCGCCCAATTGACCCACATTCCGGTCCTCGCAAAGCTGCGCGGAGCATCACTGGTCGCGCTCTGCGACAACGATGCCGCGAAAGCGCGCGCGCTGGCTGACCGATTCGGTGTACCGGACGTCTTCACCGATTTCGAGGAGCTGCTCGACTCCGACGAACTCGATGCGGTCGTGATCGCGACACCGAATCATTTGCACGAGCCGCACGTGCTGAGCGCGTTGCGCGCCAAGTTGCACGTGCTGTGCGAGCGTCCGCTTTCGTTGACGGCGCGCGGTGTGGAGCGTTGTATCGCTGCCGCGCACAAGGCCGACCGTCGTCTTGTCGTGGGCCACAACCACCGCTTTCGCACCGACGTGCAGGCGCTCGATCAGTTCATTCGCAATTCGGAACTGGGGCAGGTGACATCGATCCGCTGTGGCGCGTTTCAGTTCAAGCGCGGCGCGGATGGATGGCGCAATCGTCGCGCTGAAGCAGGGGGCGGTGCCTTTCAGGAGCACGGTTTCCCGCTGCTCGATCTCGCACTTTGGCTCGCCGATTCGCCCACGCCGGTGCGTGTGTCGGCGTCCATGCGGCGCGGTCGCGCTGCCGCCGCGGTCGAAGAGTCGATGCAAGTGTTGCTCGAGTGCGAAGGTGGCATGTCGGTTTCGCTCGACGTTGCATGGAACTACATCGGCGACGAAGATCGCTGGTGGTTTGAGGTACACGCAACGCGTGGTGCGGCACGTCTCTCCCCGCTCCGGGTCACCAAGGAACTGAACGGTCGTGCGGTCGACGTTTCGCCGTCTGGCGCGGCGGCGCGTGAGACTCCGTTTCTACAAAGCTATCGCGCCGAAATCGCGCACTTTCTCGCCGTGATTCAGGGTCAGGTGCCATACGAGCCGCCAACAGATCAGGTGCAGGTGCACCGCATTCTCGAAGCGATTTATCGCGCCGCTGACGACGGGAAAGAGATCCGCTTCTGATGCGACGCGGCCTCGCGGCACTTGTAATGCAACGCGTTGTGCAACCTGTACTAGCAGTCGCATTCGCAGTGGGCGTCGGTACGGCGACACTGGCCGCACAGACGGCCCCGCCGCCACCACCTGGCGCAAGCGCGATGCTCGACAGCACGCGTGCGGTCAGGGGCGCGCGCCTGTCCGTCTCGCTTGTCACCTACGGCCCCGGCAGCGAAGTCTATGACGTATTCGGCCACGTGGCGTTGGTGGTAAACGACAGCACCACAGGGGAGGATATCGCATTCAACTGGGGGATGTTCGACTTCGAGCAGCCGAACTTCCTCACGAATTTTCTCACCGGCGATACGAAGTACTGGACGGCCGGCTTAAATACGCAGGCGTTCAACGATTTCTATCGTAGCCAGAACCGCAGCATCCGACGACAGGAATTGGCCTTCACACCGCTCGAGAAGTCCGCGCTCTTTGAGTTTGTTTCGTGGAATGCGCGCGAAGAGAACAAGTTCTATCGCTACGATTACTATCGCGACAATTGCGCAACGCGCGTTCGCGATGCCATCGATCGTGTGCTCAGCGGTGCGCTCAAGCCCGCCTTGAATGTGCCGGGAGCCGGGCGTACGTGGCGCGGGGAAACTGCGCGCATCATGGCCACCACCCTGCCGGCGTACGCGGGGATCCAAATCGCACTCGGCCGGAACGCCGACATGACGCTCAGCAAATGGGACGAGGCTTTTCTCCCCAACTATCTCGCTGACCATCTGGCCACGTTTGTTGTGCATAGACCCGACGGCAGTCGATATCGGCTGGTCTCATCCGACTCGGTCATCTTCGCCGCCGATCGTGTGCCGATGCCCACTGAAGCGCCGTCGCGCGTTCCGACGGCCGCCCTGCTCGGACTCACGCTCGCCGGGCTCATCGCTGCACTCGCGGATGCAAAACAACGCGTCGCCCGCGCACTCCTCAGCGTTGGTGTCGTGCTCTGGTACGTACTCGGCGGCGTGCTCGGCACACTGCTGCTGCTGGCCGGTACCGTCACCAAGCACGCGCCATACATGGGTGCTAACCTGACGCTCTTGCAACTGCACCCGCTGATGCTCATTGCCACGTGGCCTGTTGCGGTCGCCCTCGTACGCAACGTGCGCGGACGGACGGCGATGGGGATGAGCGCGGTGCTTGCGCTGCTTTCGCTGGCCGGTGTGGTGTTGCAGCTGATACCGTCGCTTGCGCAGTCGAGCGGCGTCGTTCTCGCCGTCACCGTGCCTGTGCACGTCGCGCTCGCGATCGCGATGTGGAGACTTGATCCGGACGACGCGATGCACCGACGCGCCAGTCTTCCGATGCAACGCGCGGCATGAACATCTCGTACACGCACGCACTCGGAGTTTCGACGTGAAGCGAGTGGCAGCGGGTGTGGATGTCGGCGGCACCTTCACCGATCTCGCGGCGATCGCTGAAGACGGCGAAATCCTAACCACGAAGGTGTTGAGCATCCCCACCGATCGCGCAACCGGCGTGTTGGCGGCGATTTATGCGTCGAAGATCTCCGGCTCAGCGTTCGCATTCATCGCGCACGGCACAACGGTCGTCACCAATTTGCTCCTCGAGCGGACAGGTGCTCGCGTGGTGGCCTGCGTGACAAGTGGCTTCACCGATCTCTTGGAGCTGCGCCGGCAGGAGCGCGCTTCGCTGTACGATCTCACGAAACATCATCCAGCGCCGCTCGTCACGCGCGATGATGTCATTCCCGTTCGCGAGCGCGTCGTGCCCGAAGGGGTGTTGCATGCATTGGACGACAGCGGCATTGCAGAAGTTGTGCAGGCGGTCATGGCACGCCGTCCGGAAACAGTCGCAATCACACTCCTGCACGCATACGCGTCACCCGCGCACGAAACGCTCCTCCAGCAGGCGCTGACGGCGGCGTTGGCAGGCGCCGGTGTCAACTGCGATGTGATCTGCTCGCACGATGTGCTCCCGGAAATCCGTGAGTACGAGCGACTGGCAACCACCGTCGCGGAAGCCTATGCCCGTCCGGCAGTCCGACGTTACCTGGGCGATCTCAAGTCGCGACTGACTGCCCAGGGCTATCCCGCCCCGCGCGTGATGACATCGGCTGGTGGCACGCTTGCGTCGAACGACGCGGCCGAGCATGCTGCGTCGCTCGCCCTCTCGGGCCCGGCGGGCGGAGTGACTGGCGCCGCTGCAATTGCGCGCGCGCTTGGTATTCGCGGCGCGCTCACGATCGACATCGGTGGGACGAGCGCAGACGTCGGACTTATCGATGATGGCGAGCCATTGATTGAACGTGGCGGCGATGTGGCCGGTGTTCCCATCGCGCTGCCGCGTGTGCTCGTTGAAGCGGTTGCAGCCGGCGGTGGCAGCATCGGTTGGCTCGATGCTGGCGGAGCGCTTAGGGCGGGCCCCGAGAGCGCCGGCGCCGTGCCCGGGCCCGCAGCGTACGGGCGCGGCGGTGTGCGACCGACGGTTACTGACGCCCACGTTGTGCTCGGCCATGTAGCGGCCGGTGAGTGGAGCGGTGGTGTGACAATCGATGCATCGTTGGCACGACGGGCCATGGAGACGTTGTCGGCGCCACTCGGCGTCACAGTCGAGCGTGCGGCGGAAGCGTTGATCGCCACCGCCAACGCCACGATGGCGCGCGCGCTGCGTCGCGTTTCCGTCGAGCGGGGCATCGATCCGCGTTCTGTTGCACTGGTCGCTTTTGGCGGCGGCGGTCCGCTACACGCGTGCGGGCTCGCCGAGCGGTTGGGGATGCTGACGATTGTGATTCCGCCGCATGCGGGTGTGTTGAGCGCAGTGGGGCTGGCACTTGCGCCGGAGCGTCGCGAAGGGCTCACGAGCTTCGTGATGGAGACTGGCGCAATCCATTTGGATACGCTGAAAGCGCTGCTCGAACGTGAAGCGCAACGGTTGCGCACGTCTGATGGTGAAACACTCACATCGCGTTGGTGGGCCCGCACCCGATTCGTTGGGCAGGGCTACGAACTGGATGTCGCGATTGCGCCTGGTGATACCGGTGAGATGATCGCAGCGCGATTTCTCGAACGACACAAGGCGCGCACCGGCTTCGTGCTCGACCGCGGCGTGGAGTGCATCAGCATTCGTACGGCGCTCGTTGGCGACCCGTGGCCGGTGCGATTTGCGCGGGGGCAGCGTAACGCGTCGCGCAGTGAGCCGGCCGTTGACGTTGATGACAGCTTCGCACTTGAACGCACGATCACAGGCCCGGCAGTTGTGCGACTTCCCGATGCGACGTTGCGCGTTGGTGCAGGGTGGAGTGCGCGTGCGCTGCCGACTGGTGGTTGGCTAATGGAGCCCGCATGACGCCGCGCGCAAACGGCGCGGCGTCGGCGCGCATTGTGGGCGACGCGGTAAAGCCGCTGATGCCCGCCGTGGGCCCCGTGTACGTGCTGCTGGTGGGTGAAGCGCCTGGCCCCCGTGGCGCCGACAAGAGTGGCATTCCGTTCTTTGGCGACGCGGCTGGACGTCACCTGTACGACGCGCTGGTGCGAATGGGTGTGGTGTCGCTGCCCGACCAGATTGAAGATCTGGAATGGGACGGGGCCCTCTTTGCCGCAAACGGTGCTCATCCTGTCGCCAATGGCGTCGCGCTTGGGAATGCGTTCGATCGTTGTCCGACTGACGACGGCACATCGTTCCGCGCGCCGACTCGCAGCGAGCTCGAAGGCGCGCCAAACATCGCGCGCATCACGAGTGAATTGGCAATGCTGTCGGAACGGGGACTGCGTGGTGTAGTCACGATGGGGCGTGTGGCAACCAGGACACTCGACGTCGTGCTGCATGCAACGCCAATGCCCGCGCTCGTCCGCCACGCCCTGCCACACCCATCCGCGCAGGGGTTGCTTTCGATGGCACCTGATCGTGGACGCGGTGCCAAGATGTCCGACCTGCAGCGCGCGTGGCAGGTGAAACTCCGGGACGCTGTCGTCGATGCCGGCTACCCACCGCACCTCGTCAAGGCGTTCACATGACAGCAACAACGTTCGATGCGCTCGATCTGACGGTGTTCGCGCAGAGCGTCGCCATGCTCGCCGAAGAGATGGGCACGCTGTTGGAGCGGAGTTCCATTTCTCCAAACATCCGTGAGCGTCGCGACGCGTCGTGCGCGCTGTTCGATGCGGACGGTCGCATGGTGGCGCAGGCGGCACATATCCCGGTGCACCTCGGAGCGATGCCCGAGTCCGTTGCCGCCGTACGCGCTGTGGGGGCTGCCCCACGTGATCTCTTTCTCCTCAACGATCCGTCGCACGGTGGCTCGCACTTGCCCGATCTGACCATGATCGAGGTGATTGCGCATCCATCAGAGCCGTCGCGCATCATCGGCTACGCGGCGGTACGCGCGCATCATGCTGACGTCGGCGGCATGAGCCCGGGGAGCATGCCTTTCGGCGCAACGGAGTTGTTTCAGGAGGGGATCATCGTGCCGCCCGTGCGACTCGAGCGCGATGGTATTGCACAGGATGACGTGCTGCGCCTCGTCCTCGCCAACGTGCGTACTCCATTCGAGCGTGAGGGCGATCTGCGGGCGCAGCGTGCCGCGTGCGCATCTGGCGCTGCGGGATGGCAGGCACTTTACACCCGACTGGGCGAAGCCCATCTCGCGAGTGCGATCGATGCGCTGCTCAACTACACCGAGCGCAGAGTGCGAGCACGCCTTGCGCTCCTCGAAGGTGCGGCGGGTCGCGCCACCGATGCGCTCGAGGGTGACGGCGTATCCGATGCGCCAATTGCCGTCGTGGTTTCTGTGCGGGTCTCCGACAGCACTCTTCACATCGATCTCACCGGTACATCACCAGCCGTTCGTGGGAACGTCAACGCGCCGCCCGCAGTGGCCCGTGCCGCCGCCGTGTTTGTGTTGCGCGTGTTATGTGATGACGACGTCCCGGTGAACGATGGCCTCGCCCGCGCGTTGCGACTTACCATCCCTGACGATTGCGTCGCGAATGCCAAGCGACCCAGCGCCGTAGCAGCGGGTAATGTCGAACTCTCGCAGCGCATTACGGACGTGTGTTTCGCCGCACTGGCCAACGCCGCCGTCACCCACGGCGTGCCCGACCTCCCCATTCCGGCATCCGGCCAGGGCACGATGAACAACGTCACGCTCGGCGCCGCCGGTTGGACGTTCTACGAAACACTTGGCGGCGGTCAGGGCGCGAGCATTCGCGGGCGTGGACCGGATGCGGTGCACGTGGGCATGAGTAACACGCGGAACACGCCCGTTGAGTCGCTGGAACGTGCGTATCCATTGCGCGTCGTAGAGTACGCAGTGCGGCGCGGTAGCGGCGGTTTGGGCCGCAACAACGGCGGCGACGGTGTCATTCGACGCTACGAAGCCCGTATGGCATGCACCGCGACGCTGCTCACCGAACGCCGTGTGCTTGCACCGCCCGGCACTGCCGGCGGCGGTGACGGCACGCGCGGGCGCAACCTGCTCAATGGCGAGCCGCTCCCGGCCAAGTGTCGCGTAGCGATGAACGTCGGCGACGTGCTCACGCTCGAGACGCCGGGCGGCGGCGGGTTCGGAGCCTAATCCGAAACCATGATGCTCACGCGGCTTCTCGGTACGGCCAGGCGCTGGCGAATGATCGGGCTGGCGGGGGCGCTGGTCGTCAGCGCTGTCGGTGCAACGCGCCTCTATTCGCAGCGCCGGGTGTTCCTCGAGCCAAACGCCGACTACGACGGGCGGTATACGTTTGTACGTCTGCGCTATGACGTGTATCGTCGCAGCGGCTGGGAGTTCGACTATCCGGCAATGGAGCGCAACTTCATGACGATCGTGAAGGACCTGAGCACGATGCGACTCCGTTTGAAAGAGAGCAACATCTTCGACATGGATGACCCGAAGCTGTCGAAATACTCAGTCGCCTATCTCTCTGAACCCGGCTTCTGGATTCCGAACACATCGCAGGCGACGGGACTTCGCACATGGTTGAATAAGGGCGGCTTTCTAATCGTCGACGATTTCTACTTTGAGCAGCAGTGGGCGAATTTCGAACGCTCCATGCGCCTGGTACTCCCCGATGCGCGTATCGTGAAGCTCGATATCACGCATCCGATATTCGATGCGTTCTTCCGTATCAAGACACTCGATGGAATGACGCACCCCGACAACTATAACGCCAAGTCCCAGTTCCTCGGTATTTACGAGGACAATCATCCGTCAAAGCGGTTGATGGTGATCATCAACTACAACAACGACATCGGTGACTACATGGAGTGGTCAGGACAGGGGTGGTATCCCGTGAATATGAGCAATGACGCGTACAAGTTCGCAACCAACTACCTCGTGTATGCGATGACGCACTGATGAATCGACGCACATTTGCCTCCGCCTCCGCCTTGGCCTTCGCGATGATCGCCGCGCCGTTCCCAAGCGTCGTTGGGTTGCCCGCTGCACATTTGAAGCGAGCTCAGGTCACCGTCGGTGCCGACCGGCTGTTTGGCGAGTACGCACATCTCATCCGCGGCAAGCGGCTCGCGCTCGTTTCGAATCACAGTGGCCGACTTGCTGATGGCACGCATCTTACCGACGCGCTCTTTCGATTGCCCGGTGCGCCTTTGCGTGTGCTCTTTGGCATGGATCACGATATCCGGAGCAACGACTACTCCGCAGCGAAGGACGCCGATCGCGCCATCGACGCGACGACGGGGTTGACCAAATACAATCTCTACGGCGACGTCCATCGTCCCACGCGCGAGATGTTTGCCGATGCCCAGGTTGTTGTCTTCGATGTGCAAGAGGTTGGGGCGCGCTTCTATGAACACATCAACATTCTGGGCTTCGTCATGGACGCGGCTGCCGAGTATGGTCTTGAGGTGGTCGTGCTCGATCGCCCGAATCCGATCACCGGTCGGGGGGCTGATGGCTTCGTGACCGACTCCACGTATCGTTTTCGCTTTGGCTCATACGCGCGCACCCCCGTGCTGCACGGCATGACGATGGCCGAGCTCGCGCGGTATTACAACGGCGAGCGCCTGCTGCAGGGCGGTCGGGCCGTCACATTGCACGTCGTGCCGATGCTTGGCTGGAAACGCGACATGTGGTTCAACGAGACAGGGTTGGAGTGGCGCAAACCGTCGCCGAATCTACTCACGCTGGAGTCGTTGCTCGCGTACACCGGCACCTGCCTCTTCGAAGCGGTCAACGTGTCGGAGGGGCGGGGAAGCGAGCGACCATTCGAGATTATCGGCGCGCCGTGGCTCGACAATGTGCGTGCGGTGGCGATGCTCAATGGGCTCAGGCTTGGCGGTGTGCGTTTTGATACGGTGACGTTCACGCCCGAGCAGAAGCCATTCCACGGACGCCCACCAAAACTCACCGGTGAACGTCTCGCGGGAATCTCAATTCACGTCAGCGATCGCAATGTGTTCCGGCCGTACCGCGCGGGCGTCGCGATGCTGTGGGCGGTGAACGCGCTCCACGCGGAGAAGCTCGTGTGGAACGACGCCGTGCTTGAGCGATTGACTGCGACGCCGAGGCTTAGGCAGATGATTGAGGCGGGGAAGACGCCAGCTGAGATCTTTGCGTCGTGGGCGCGGGAGGTGTCTGCGTTCGAGGCGAAGAGCGCGCGGTACCGCTTGTACGGCGAGTAACAGACCTCGACAACTGCTTCTCTCGCGGAGGCGCGGAGCCGCAGAGAAAAGCAACAGTAAAATGGATGTGATTCTTCTCAGCGACTCCGCTGCACTTCTCGTGACATAGTTGCAGTGCTCCGCATCTCCGCGCCTCCGCGAGAAACGGCAGTTGACGATCTTCGCTACGGCACGATCTTCGCCACCGGCGCCGCCTTCGGATCCACCAACGGCCGGCGATCCTTCAGATGGTCTTCCATCTGCAGGCGAGGTACGCCCTCCTTGAGCCACTCGGGTGCCGGCTGATCACGCAGGAAGGTGTCGAACCACTCCGTCATGCGCAGGTTGTAGTCTTTCTGATTCGCCGGTCGCGCGAGGCCGTGATTCTCGCCGACATACTCAAGCAGCACGACATCCTTGCCGAGTTGGCGAAGATGATTGTAGTACGTGATGCCCTGATTGAAGTCGACCGCGCCGTCGCGATCGTTGTGCAGGATCATGAACGGAATGTTCAGGTTCTGCGCGAAGTTCTGCGGTGAATTACGCATGTACGCTTCAGGCACATCGTTCGGACCACCGGTGAAGCGACCCTGACTCGAAATGAAGATCGACGCATCGGTGCTGCCGGTATTCCAGTACATCGAGCCGAACATCGAAACCATGTCCGTCAGCGGCGCGCCGGCGACGGCCGTCTTGAAGATGTTGGTCTGCGTGGTGATGAACGTGGTCTGATATCCGCCCCAGCTGTGACCCTGCAGGCCAACGCGCGCAGTGTCGATCATCCCCGTCGCGATTGCGGCGCGCACGGCGGGCACGACACACCACACCGCCGACATGCCCGGATCGTTGATCTTGTACTCGATGTCCGG
>Ga0105044_10013077_pt1 | contig 11276 bp, 9 predicted proteins | sample MAT01_FD_78092 | JGI IMG/M metagenome (GOLD analysis project Ga0105044, IMG submission 78092) | Freshwater microbial communities from Lake Fryxell liftoff mats and glacier meltwater in Antarctica - MAT-01 | ecosystem: Environmental > Aquatic > Freshwater > Ice > Liftoff microbial mat | place... | reverse complement strand
GTGAACCCAATAACGCACTCGCTCCCAAATCCGTGATGTAATTCTGTGGGAGTTCGAGCCGATTCAGATTCGGTAATTTCTCACAGTTCGCAAGGGCATACATTGCATCGTCACCCAGAGCGCACCAGCGGAGTTGGAGTGATTCGAGATCGGGAAGTTCCGGGATTGATTCGATGAATCGGACAAACCCTGAAGATCCGAGTGGGGAGTAGCGCAAAGCCAGAGATCGCAATCGCGATATTCCTGGCCAACGCCCCAGCCATTCGACGTTCGACGCATTGAGGATAGCTGAGGAAATCTGAAGGTGTTTCAATTTCGGGAGTCCTGCCGAGCGGGCGAGAACTTCGCCCACGCTTCCGAAACGATTCGACTCGCGGTCGACGACAACGGCTAAATGATCGATCTCGTTCAGCATCGGTGAATGGACGATCTCGCTCCATCCGTGAGTCGACATCTCCCGTCCACCGATCCGAAGATTCCGAAGGTTGAGCACATTTCGCGACGAGGCCAGAACCGTACACCCATCGTCCGAGATAAGCGTGCGGTAAATGTCTAGTTCCAGGAGCGAATTAACAGTCTCCGATTCCGCGAGTGCGATTGCCCCACTCTCTCCGAAGCCTGTGTCGTAGGCGATCAGGTTTCGCAATTGTGAGAAATCGCCCCGGAATAAATCCCGCCAGCCCAGATCGTTGATCGGGTTTCCGGCAAGCCTTAATTCTCGAAGTTGATTCGCCCACGGTGCCGACGCCAGCAATTCCCCCGCCTCGGTCGGAAGTCGTGCATCCTCCATCCACAGTGTTTGCAATCGAGTCAAAGAAGTATTCTCGACCAGTTTCACCATCCCACCGAAATCGATATGGGCATTACAGAGATCAAGGCGTTCGATCGAGCCAAGATGAGGATTCATTAGAATCACCTCGGCGAGGTCCTCCTCGTAAATGTCCAGATACACATCCGAAAATCGTCCCAGGCACCGGAATTCGGAGAGGGCGGACGCACATTCGCCACAATCCATGAGGGCGATTGATGGGAGGATTTCACAGCGTTCGATGAAATGCGCCGCATGTTCGATGAAATCGGGAGCGGACACAGCGAGGTGTTGTAACATCCCGCGTTCCGTCTCCCAGTCCTCCGGTTCGCGGGCGAGAGGACCGAACCACTCGGTGGAATGCTCCTTCCACATTTGGAGCGCACGGGCATTCACTCGCTCACGTTCGGGATCGTCGAGCGGCAATCGGTCCGCCTCAATCTCCAACCGAATAAACTCCGCGCGTTCCGCTTCCCCGTTCTCCTCCAGCCAGTCGGCGTAGACGAGACGAACCACATCGTCATCCGGGTTCTCACGGATCGCGGCGTGAAAGGCGGCACGGTCGTTCATCTGAGCGTCCTCATTTCATCGATGACATCGCGTCCTTGCCGCCCTGTAAAAATCCGGTCCACTCGCCCTTCGATTCCTTCGCGTGCTTTTCGACGACGCTGTGCCAGAATTTGTTAATCACGCTGATATCTTCGGGAATCCGACGAACCAACGTCCCGACCAACGAACGCGCGAGCGTTTCGGGATCGAGTTTTTCCTGTCCGAAGAACTGACCATGTAACACCGCATCCTCTAACACGCCGATTTGTTCTGCGGTCGAGAGCGACGATTCGAGCCGCTGATCGTCGGACGTCGCGGCGGCGGACGCTTCACGCATGTCGGCGAACGTCTGTAACAAAATGTCGAGTAGCGACGGCGGAACATCGACCTCGAACTGATTGCGTGCGAGCAGTTCCGCCGTGCGGAACATGACGATCTCTTTCTCCGTCTTCTTGTTCGTGACAATCGGAATCTGCACGAAATTAAATCGCCGTTTCAACGCGGTCGAGAGATCGTTCACGCCACGATCGCGACTGTTAGCCGTCGCGATGATGTTGAACCCCGGTTTCGCGAACGTCACCCCATCACCACCGCTCAACTCCGGAATCGAAATGTATTTTTCCGACAGGATCGAAATGAGAGCATCCTGAACGTCGGAAGTACACCGTGTGAGTTCCTCGAACCGCCCCATTTCACCCTTCCGCATCGCCGTCATGATCGGCGACGGGATGAGCGATTCCTGCGATTGCCCTTTGTTAATGACGAGCGCGACGTTCCACGAATACTTAATCTGATCTTCGGTCGTGCCCGCTGTGCCCTGAACGACGTGCGTGGAATTGCGACTCACCGCAGCCGCGAGCAATTCCGCGAGCCACGATTTGCCCGTTCCCGGATCGCCGATCAACAACAATCCGCGATCGGATGCGAGGGTAACGATCGCGCGTTCGGTCACGCTCGGATCACCGTAAAACTTGGGCCTGATCTCGCGTTCGATCTTGTCCCCAGGCTTCGATCCCAGGATGAAGATGCGACACATTCGCGGCGACAATTTCCAGGTGAACGGTCGCGGCCATTGATCGATACTTTCCAGGTACGCGAGTTCCTCGGCGTATTTCACTTCAGCGGGCTGTCGCAGAATCGTGTCGCTCTGTTTCGCGGTGCCGTTCGCGGACGGGGCCGGAACGGAAATGCCTTCCGCTTTGATCGTCTTCTTTGCCATGAGGATCTCACAGTAGATCACGAAGTTCGTGAATGAGTTTTTTGATGTTTCCCGACAGGACCGGTGTCCCGATTTCCTTCAGACGAACACGGAAGAATTCATTCAGATTAAAGTACCCGGAACTCTGCAATGCACCGACCGGAATGAATCGGACTCCCGATTCTTTGACGGCCTTGATCATTTCAAAGAGCGGTCGGTCGTTGTGGAACTCGTAAAAGTCCGAAATCCACACCATCGTCGTGTGCTTCGGCTCGACGATTTTGGTCTGAGCGTAGGTCATCGCTTTCGGACCTTCGTTCCCACCGCCCAGATTGGTCCTCATCAAAACCTCGAACGGATCGCGGACCCAATCGGTCAGATCGACAAAATTGTGGTCGAACGCGATCAGCACCACATCAACACGCGGGAGGCTGGAGAAGATCGATGCCAGGATCGCCGTCTGTACCATCGAATTGAGCATCGAACCCGATTGATCCACCACCACGATGAGCTTTTCCGGCATCGTCTTTGAACCAGTCTGGCGATAGAACAGCCGATCGACGTACAATTTCTTTTCGTTGGGATCGTAGTTGGTGAGATTCTTCCAGAGCGTCTTTTTCAGATCGAGATTGCGGAAGACCCGCTTCGGCGGAATCGATCGGTCCACCCGCCCCTTCACCGCCTGCCGAACCTGTGTTTTCAACACTTCGGCAACCTGATCCACATAAGAGCGGATCAGCATTTTTGCATTCTTGAGAGCGTTCCCCGACAGGTTCGATTTGTCACGCAACAACTCTTCCACCAACTCGATGGAAGGTGAGAGTTGCGCGGCCATGCGATCGTCTTTGAGAACTTCACGGAGTTTCATCCGTTTGATGATATCGCCTTCGAGCGTTTTTAATCCGGCCTGGAGGTCCGCATCCGATACCCCCGGCGTCATCCCACTCACACCCGGCCCCATCATCCCCGGACGCCCGGATCGGAGCGATCCCGGTGCAAACCCCAGGCATTTCTCGAACATCCCGACGGCCTTACACCACTCACTGTAACCGGCGGCGGACATCTCGCGGGCCATCGAATTCGGCCCCATGACACTCAGCAATATCTTTGAGTACGCCAGCCCGCGTCGCAAATCCGATTCATCGTCCAGGACTTTCTCTTTGCCTTCTTCTGCGGGTGCGAACATTGCTTCGATCGCATCAAAATCGGGCTTCACTTCGGGATACCGTTCCATCAACGTTTCCGGTGCCTCACGACTATCCATGATGTCGCGAGGCATATCGATCGAATCGACGATCTCTTCGGTGAGACTTTCGAGGTTCGATTGGGACGGTTCCATCGTGAACGTTGCCGAGAGCAACCGCCAGAAGATTACCTGCCGTTCTTTGGTCGTCTCGCTCATTTTTTCGCTCGCAGAAGTTTGCTGGCTTTGGCCTGGAGTTCCTGCAACGTGTCGCCCTTCTTCGGATCGCGAGCCGCGAGTGCGCCACTGCCGGTGTATTTCTCACTGTCCGCTTTGCCGAGTTGCCCGACGACCAGCGGTTGTATCGACCACGCACCGCCATCGAATCGAATGAGTCCGACTAACACATTCGACTTTTTCACATCGTCGAGTTTCAGTTCGCTCGCCGCACTCATTCGCTTCGTCGCGATGGGTAACGATACTCCGTTCCCGAAATCCAGGGTGTTCTTATCCGCGAACTTCCCATTTTCCAGGTACACAATCTCTGCGATCTGCATCGGGTGTCGATCCATCGGCGCGATGCTCGGCAACGTTCCGAGATGTTCCTTCGCTTCGGCCAACAACTTCATACTGCGTCCCGGTTTCACGACCCCGTCCCACAATAATTCACCCGTGGGCAACAGGGTGCAATCTTCAATTTCCAGCCGTGCGCGCTGACTCAATGCGCGCATCAACGGATCGGTGTGCTTCGGGAAGCACCGCCAGATTTCGGAACCGACGATCACATCGACCTTGTAGGTCGCGACCGACAGTTTCACCGTTTTGACGGAATTGGTATCGTCGAACAATCCGTAAACATCGGCCTGAGCGAAAAATCCGTGGTGTCGCAGATCGACGCCGACGGGCGTGAATGTCCCGCTGACCGTCTCGCCCGATTTCGCCGGTTCACCCGGATCACGCAGAGCACACAGCATCGAGCGCGTCCACAGATCGGCCCAACGATACACCGGAATTTCGGGCATCGACGACACCGGCATCGAGTGTAGCAATTCCTGTAAAAATCCGGTCAGGATCGCTCCGAGCCGTGTAGCGCGTTTTTCACCCTGGAGTTGCTGCAACGTCGCCTGGAACGGTGCGAGCGTTTGCGACTCCAATTGTGCGAATCCGGCGAGTGCCAATTCCATGAGCCAGTTTCGCGTCGATTCCGTCCACACTCCCAACGGCCCGGCATCGGGTTTGATCGGTTCGACGGTGAGACTTTTCGATGCGGGAACTTCTCGTCCCAACGCACTCGCGACTTCGGCACGCAGCGCATCGTACTGTGCGCCCTGGAGTGCGGCGCGAGCGGCGGCGATGGCGGCGAAATGTTTCTCCACGAATTCGTTGCGCTGGATCGCTTCGACCGCATCACTCACTTTGGAACCGATCGGTGTTCCACTTGTGATCGACGACAGCGTCTGGAGTGCGGTAAACTGATCGGCACCGAGGCGACTGAATCCGATCTTAAAACAATGGTCGAGGGATGCAATCACTTCGTTGGTGATTTTCACCGCATCGGGTACACTCAGTGGTCGGGACAGGCTCATGAACAAGACTCCTTAACCGAGGAACCATGCCATTTCGGGAACGGGTTCTTCCGACACTTCGAGTTCCACGAACCGCAGATAGGTGAGAAATCGGCTGAACACTTCGCTGGCCGGTTCCGGTTTTTGCCGTCCGTATTTGAATGTGGCCCCACCGCCGAACTGCATCAGCACCGCGAGTTTCTCACGACCGAACTGAGCTTCGGCCTCTTTGACGAGCATTTGAAGCCGTTTGGCCATTCCCGCGTCGGGGCGGTTGTTATTCGTGCTACTGTAATAGGCACCGGTTTCGGCTTCGATGAATGCGCAATACACACGATCTTCATCGGATCCACTTTTGACGACGCCCTGGAGTCGATTGTTGAAGAATTCCACATAGGGAACGTCTTTCACTTTGCGCGGTCGCGGTGGGGTCGGTTCGGCGACCATCGCGGTTTCGGTGACGCTCATGGAACGGACTCGGTGAGGAATGGTGGATTGACGAGATTTTGCTATACCCATCGCCTGCTGTCAATCACCGTTGCAAATTTCGCTGAAAAGTGTTCGTCGAGGTGATAGCATCACCGAGGAGCGTGTCGATTTCTTCACGGGAGCGGGTACGATGACGGTCGCAGAACTCATCGCGATGTCGCAGGAATTTCCGCCGGAACTGCCGGTCTTCTTCTGTCCCGACGACGACGGACGGATCGCGCTGTCGCCTGCGGACGCCATCATGGATCTGGTGCATCCGGGGCAGCAACGGGTGATGTCCGACGAGGATTTTCCCCACGACATGCCGAACGGATTCGTCGATTCACTCGTCATCTATCCACGCACCGTCCGCGAAGATTTATCCAACATCAAGACGATCATCATCGGCGAAGAAGATATTCCGTTCTGACTTTCCACTGACAACTCACCAGGAGGTTGCTCATGCGTCTGATGCTTGTTCTCGTGCTCGTCGTCGGGGCTGTAAATCCCGTTCGTGCCGACGAACCCGATGCGAAGTTCAACAATCCGTGGCCCGCCGATTGGGAACGTGAATTCCAGGAACGCGCGAAACGCATCCTGAAAAATCAGTGCGACGAACAAAAAGCGTCAGGCCTGGGCGGTCGCACGTATTTCGAGAACGAGAAGCGGGCTTACGGATATCTGATGTCGCATGTCGTCGCGGGTGATCGCGAAACCGCACTGAAAGAACTCCAGAAACAGGACGCACAGGCCGATTCGTGGCATAAGCACACACTCGGCATCGATTACTTCGCGTGCTTCACTCTGAAACATCAGATGCGGAAGTATTTCTATTTCGGCGATCAACTCGATCCTGCGTACAAAAAACGGATGTTCGATGGCGGTAAAATCTGGACCGAAAAAGATCCCCTGCGACGACCCCACCATTCATTCATGAAGGAGACCGGCGGGTGGGGGCCGGATCAGAAGAATAGTTGGGTCGATGTGCGAAACACTGAGAATCTGTTCCTCATGCGAGTAACATCAGTCTACCTGATGGCCGAGGAAACGGGCAACAAAGCGACGACGAAATTGTACAAGGATCTGCTGCTCAACTATGCGAAATCCCTGTATCGAGTCGGCGTCGGCGAATGGGATTCGGAGAACTATCACGGTCATTCGATCGCACCCCTGTTGAATCTGTACGATTTCGCGAAGGATCCCGACGTGAAACTCGCCGCGAAAGCGTGCCTGGATTATTGCTTCGCGGCGGGGGCGGTGAAATACTTCCACGGCGCGTTCAACGGTCCGACGAAACGCGACTACAATCATCCTCAACCGTTCGGCGGCAGTGCGGCGAGTATGCTGTGGGTCTACTTCGGTGACAATCCGCGTGACAATCACAACTTCGAGTCGGATGAAATTCATGCGATCACGAGTCGTTATCGTCCGCCGGTCGCGGTGATGCACCTGGCACGCAAAAACTTCGAGCGACCCGTCGAACTGCTCGCCTGTAAACCGAATTACAACGCATCGACCGGCAACGATTACACGAGTCCGCCGGAACAACTCGAAACTCAATATATTGGTCGCACCTTTCAGATGGGATCATTGATCACAGGTACTCCGCCGAAGTCGGATATCAACGGCTTCAAAATCGTCCTCGCGGACGAAAAGGAGGGCGCGTTCGCGATTCAATGCGTGCCCGGTGCCGATCCGCTCTTTCCCGGTTCACCGCGATACGAAGCCGGAAAAGTCTCCGCGCAGAATCGCGTCGCGCAGAATCGCAATACCGCCATCTGGCTCGTCGAATCGGGCGAAAGTCCGTGGCTGTGGGTCGTCCCGAAATCGGTCATCGTCGAACAGTCGCGAGAGATCACATTCCTGCGATTTAAGCACACATGGATCGCACTGCATCCGATCAATATCAATTCTCCTCATCTGAGTGTCGAACTCATCAATCAACTCACCGCACCCGACAAGGATAAAAAACCGTCACCGTGGCTGAATCATCAGGTGCTGACGTCGAAGGGAAAGGGCGGAAAGTATTGCGGATTCGCGGTCGAGATCGGTGAAGCACCCGTTTTCAAAGATTACGCGACGTTCCGACTCGCCGTCATCGATCGATCCCGAACCGATATGTCGGAGTTGGCGAACGGAATTGCCGGTTTCAATTCGGCCGAAGGTAAATCGGTAAAGCTAAAATTCGGCCCCGAAACGGTGGTGTGGCGGGATGGCAAACTGCACGACCAACTCGAACATGCAAAATATCTGTATCACGAGGTCGGACGTGACAAGGGACTCATCGAACAATCGTGGCTCGGCGGTCGGCTCACGGTGCGTGCCGGTGAGACGACATTCACCTGTTCCGTCGCGGATGATGGTCGTGTCGAATTCGATAACAAGTGACCGTGTTATGGAGTTTTCGATTGCTCGTCGATCATGTGCTGAAGTGCCTTCCACCCGGCGAGTTGTTCCGGCGTCATCGTCGCTGGGCGACCGGTCTTCATGTGATGTTCGACGGCACGAAGCATTCGGCGCGTTTTGCGAGAGTTGCACCTTTTCGTTGACGATCAGGCCGGTGACTTTCTGAGGTCGCGATTGTCTTCGGCGAATGACAACGTGATGTCATCGGCGTATCGAGTGTAGTTCGCGCCGAGCTTTTTCGACATCCCCGCAATTCGGGCGTCGAGTCGATAGTTCACCAGATTGCTCAATCGCGGACTCGTCGGTGCGCCCTGTGGCAAACCATGCTGATGCGTGCAGATCATCGTCAGCCAACGTGCCGTGCGACGATTCCAGCCGATGCGACGGAAGTACGCTTTGATGCGTGTCGCGTGCGTCGTCGGGAAGAAATCGCGGACATCGAGCCGCACGACGACCGCTCGTTTCACATGCGGCAACGCATTCGTGACGATCGATTCGCCGGGTTGGAATCCTTTCGCCGCCGAATGCGTTCGCAGACGTTTCAACAGTCGATGCAGGATGCGACGTTGCAAATCTTAGAGTTCGTCCGAAGGGATGGAGAGGAAGCGTTCGCCGCCCGACCGCTTCGGGATGCGGGCTTCGCGATAGTCGGGTCGGAAATTGCGCAAGGTTTCGATCGGAAGCTGGAGGCGTTTCGCGAGTTCGTCGAAGTCGTATCCAAATCCATGAATCAATCGATTCCACATCCGACGCAGGCAACTGAAAAAGATCACGATTCACCCCTCTCGCATGAAAAAACGGGGCGGATGTGGTGTTCCGACCCCGCGTGCCTTGCATAAGGCTCGGAACGATGCCTTATCCGCCACGGGCACGTTGAGTTAGGCGTTCGGTTCCTCCGAACCCGCAACTCAACGTTCTCGTGGCACCGCGACTCTCAGAGCAGGTCTGATTGGACCCGGTCGACGAAACATCGACCTGTGCACATGCCGAACGGCTACCCTTTCGGACCGACGTTCGGGAGCACCCGCCAAGGCTCCGATAGCATAGTTCAGTTTCGATCGGATCGCAATGGTCGTGCGGATATGCTCTGTCTTAACCATTCGGTTTCGGTAGAATATATCTCAATCGTGAAAAGGAGGTGAGTATGGGATTCGCCGTCACTCGTCGTGGTGGAACGAAGGACATCGAGGTTGAAGGCTACGTTCGCCTGCTCCGTCAGAAAGGGATCGACCTGTCGAACCTCCTGCGCATTCCCGAACCGGGTACCGGCCGTCGCTGGCTTCACGTCCGATCACGATGAAGTCGGCCCATTTCCCGTTCACCCGCATTGCGAAAGCATAATACAGGGGCGGATTGTCGGGCAGTTTGAGTTGAGTGAATGGTACATCGATTTGCGCAGTGGAGCTGCCGTCGGTTCGGAGCCGTAACGGTTTTCCAGCGGTTTTTACTTGAATGTGCGTCGCACCACCCTCGTTGTCCTGGAAGGCGAAAAGATCTCGGCCAACGTCCACTTCGGGGATTGCGACGTTGCAGCCCAGATCCAGCAGTTCCGCCATGACCGCTCGCTGTCCGCTGCGCCCCGTGTATGCACGGCGATGATTCGGGTCCATCCCCACTCCTGACACGATGGGTCGGTGATCGGATGATCAGATGAGTCGATACAAAAAAGGTATCCGCTCACCGTCGCGCTGTGGACGATCGCGACTTTGAGCGGTCCCGCGTAGACCGTCACCGCCGAATCGACGACATTGATCGCCAATTCGCCGTCGGCGTCGGTGATCGTGAAAATGCCGTCGGTGTTGAACACCTGGCCGACATTGCCATCGACGTGGAATTCGCCCTGCCCCTTGAGTCGATCGAGTTGGCCATCGACGAACGTGTGGTTCTGGTTGCCGAGTGGCGTCGGGATCGAGAGCGACATCGATTGGCCGGTCGTGTTGAGTTCGTAGGCCATGCCGAGTCGCGAATCGAATTTGAGTCCCGGCAACCCCGTGACTGCGAGCCCGCGATCGTCCGTCCGATCATCGGCGACCATCTTGCCGATGATGCCGTTCGTCAGTCCGACAGTTCGATGCCCGGCGATTCGCCAAACGCGACCGACGCATTCACGACGACGAGATCGATGCCACCTGCCGGTCGTTCGGTGAGTTGAAACGATCCGACGATCTCGCGATCGTTGACCGTGAATGCACCGTCGATCGCGATCAACGCGGGCTTGTTCGTTCGGAAGAACGTCGCGAGTTCCGCCTGATCGGTCGAGAGGTCGGCGTGAATTTCGATGGGACTCCCAGCGTCGGAATCAGTCGCACCAGTGGATCGGCACCGTCCAGAACCTGTGCGTTCAATCCGCCCGCCGGGACTTCACGACACTCCAGTCGCTCGACTTTCAAACGATCGCGATACCGACGAGCGTTGCGGAATGGCAGAAGCGAGCGCAGGAGTGACCACGGGCGAAGAGTGCGGAACGTGATGGGAGTCCCCGCGAGACCGTCAGTTTGAACGAACGTATGATACACAGGGGAAGTGCGAGAATACAGGAAATCTGATGTGAGTGGCGAAAAATTTCAAAATTCCGCAGCGTAGATCGTGCGACCGCCATCGACGGGCAGGCACACGCCGGTCACAAAATCGTTGTCGATGAACGACAGCACCGCTTGCGCGATATTGTTGGGGCTTCCCTCACGCTTCACGAGCGTCGCGTTGATCGCCTCCTGTTTTTCCGTTTCCGGCAGATCGGGCGGCAGCATCACCGGCCCCGGCAGGATACAATTCACGCGCACGTTCGGATTGCGCATGCCGAGTTCCACGGCCAGACATCGCGTCGTGGCGGTGACGGCCCCTTTGCTCGGAAAATAGGCCGCGTACCCCGGATACGGTCGTACCTCGGCCCAATCGCCGATCGTAACAATCGATCCGCCATCGGGTTGCTTCACCATCGCGAGTCCGACATGCTGCGTACACAGGAACGTGCCGAGCGCGTTCGTCTCGAAGTGCATTCGCACGTCCGCAGCGGTGACGTCTTCGAGTTTTTTGCTCTGCCAGATCGCGGCACAGTTCACGAGCACATCGATGCGATTCCAGCGTTCGAGTACGCCGCTC
>Ga0105044_10013075_pt1 | contig 11278 bp, 5 predicted proteins | sample MAT01_FD_78092 | JGI IMG/M metagenome (GOLD analysis project Ga0105044, IMG submission 78092) | Freshwater microbial communities from Lake Fryxell liftoff mats and glacier meltwater in Antarctica - MAT-01 | ecosystem: Environmental > Aquatic > Freshwater > Ice > Liftoff microbial mat | place... | reverse complement strand
GTTCTGTTCAAAGTTCTCCTTGGCTTGCTCCAATTGCTGTTGAAGCTGCTTTTGGCGATTCATCAATTTCTCCATTTCCTTGCGGGTCTGCCAGTCCATTTCCTTCTTTTGCAGCACTTTCTCCCGAAGTTTTTTCAAATCCTCCTGGATTTTTAAGCTCTCTTTCACGGCCTTTTCCAGATCTTTCTTGATCTCCTCCGAATTGTCTGCCTGCTGCTGACGGAACTCGTCTAGTGTAGGCATTTTGTAGGTCATGAGCCCTGTTCGTGCGCTTTTGGAACCGTTCACGCCATCGTTGTCGAAAACCTCGAAGTAGTATTGTACCTCATCCCCTGGTTCGAGGTTGAGTTTGCTGATGTCCCAAGAGTGGTCGAATTCGGTTTGTTTACCTGTTTTATCTGTTTTATCCGCTTTACCCGCCGTAGCTTCAGCGGAGGAGGGCATCCCCCCTCGCATCCCAATCTTACTCGTATTCATAGGCAACTGCCCGCCCTTCGCTTTTTTGATCTGATAATTAAACGTCAGGTTCTGAATGCCGTAATCGTCTGATGCATCGCCGGCAAAAAAGGCCAGGTTCAGATTGGTACTGTCCTTGAATTCTTCCACTGAAATCTGTGGGTGCAAGTCGGGTATTACGGTAATGGTATAGGCTACTGAATCTCCACCTTGAAGAATCGCATTGCTTAAAAACAACTTGTATGTCTCATCTTTCAGCGCACGGCGGCGAAACTGAAAAAGTTCATCGTCGAAACGTTTGGCTTCCTCATTACCGTTTGCGCCAAAGCTAAATTGAAGCTTGTCTGTGTTTTGTGCATTTAAAACCCAGCCAATCTCTGTACCCTGAGGCACTACGAGGTCGCCAACATTAGAAAGCTCCTCATTAGCACGTCCGATATAAGCGGGAAAATTGAGTTTAGTATTGAAAGACAGGATGTTGGGTTTGCGCAACACGTTCAAGGTATAATCTCTGCTTTCAATACCAGAGGCGAATAACTTGAATTCGGTATCTTTCTGAACGTTGGTAAATTTGTAGGAAAAGGCGTTAGCGGCATTTTTTTCAAGCCGGTATTGAACATTTCCGAGGCTGATGAAGACCTCATTGGGCAATGCGACTCCGTCAATTTTAACGTTCAACACGAAATCCGAAAACTGCACCGCACGGAGCGAATCAGGATTGATCAAAAACTTGAAAGGAGCAGGTTTCTCAAACTTCGTGCTGCTGTTCCAAAGGCGCATGGTGCCTTCACGAAGGACATTTGGCGCACCCAACAACAGGAATAAAAGCAGCATGACTGGCGGCAGGGCGTAGCGCAGGTATTTGCGGTTTTTGCCGAGGTCAATGGCCGCCTGAAAAGGCACAATCCGAATCTCTTCACTTTTTTGGTTAATGCTCGCGTTGATGAGTTCAGCATACAACACATTGTTGCTCTGTTGCTTCAACTGCAAGATATTCAACAGCTTATCTTGAACATTGGTGAAATGCTGGCCAATAATAGAAGCGGCTTGTTCGTGGCTAATGACTTTGCCCAGTTGAAAATAGTGCATCAGTGGCAGGGCTACCCATTGATAAACCGTCACAGCACTCAGGCCAATAAATCCCCACAACAGCCCGGTACGAATACCTGTACTGAAGTAGAAATAGTACTCTGCCACGTTAAGCAGGATGAATAAGCCAAGCACTACGCCTACGGTATAAAGCGCACCGCGCAGGAGCTGGTTGATGTAAAATTTTCGAATGAAGCCGTCGAGCTTTTCGATGAGGAGGGAGTAGTTGTCGCGTTGCATATTTAGGACGATGTAGTCAAATGGATTAACGTGGCCAATGGCTGACTATTACAAAGGTCAATGGATACTTTCAATAGTTGTTTACGGAGAGCAAAATAAACTCTTTTTTGGACAAAAAGTTGAACTGTGTTTGGATTTAACGGTTGGCAGACATTTTTTAGATTTTTGATGGCGTTCCTGCGTCCTCGAAATTAGGGCAAAAACCTAATCCAAGCTAAAATCTTCGATCATCAAGGCTGTCAGGTCTACGCTGAAGGCCTCCATGACCAAACAGAAGAAACTATTCAATTGAGCGATTTACCTATGCCAATTATTTACTCCAAGCCATTGGGACTGATAGGAATGTAGGGGAAAACCGCTTCAAATCAGGTGTTAATTGCCCATATTGCAGCTTTTTATCCCGAAATGCGACTAAAGTTACACAAAGTATGCAAAAAAATACCTTGCGTAACTTGGTGTGCCTCGTAGAGAAAGGTGTGCCAAAGGGCAATCTGCACGACACATGACCACTTTGAGAGAAAAATTAACAGCTTGAAAGCAACGGACTTAAGACTTATGGCCTTACTTTTGCTAAGCATAAGACACCACTAGTTTTTTAATCTCTCGCCTTTTTTCAATCCACCCCCCCGTTTGCTCGTAAAATGGCAAGTTACCTTTTTATAGTAACTCGTCTTTTGTCGCGTTGTGTTTAATCCCCCGAGTGTCATAAATATCCGATTACTGTTTTAAAAAATGTTGTTTCCCATGGGACAAACGTCTACCACACCCTATTTCAAAATGCGCACTGCTTTCCTTGCTTTTTTGTTGGCCTTTATGGTGCCAGCTTTTTCGCAGGCACAAGTTCAGGTCACCGTAACAGGCACTAATGTGATCTGCAACGGCCAAAACAACGGCACCGCCACAGCCAATCCTTCAGGCGGCTGGTTTCCATACACCTATCTTTGGAGTAACGGAGCTACTACCCAAACCATCACCAACCTTTCTCCCGGCAACTATTGTGTTACCGTTACTGATATTGATCTGGCCACAGGCTCAGGTTGTATCATTATTACGGAACCAACGGTTTTGGGCGCCACCGTTTTTGGTCAAAGCCAAATCTGCGGGAATACACCAGATGGTTTTGCCGCAGTGACACCCAATGGTGGCACACCTCCATACAGTTATCTCTGGAGCAATGGCGGAGTAACCCCTCAAATCAACAACCTGGCTGCTGGCACCTATACAGTAACCGTTACGGATTCACATAACTGTACTGTATCAGGGAGTTATATCGTCGGTTTTTGGGATGAAGGCATTTGGCTCATGATATCTGGCGTTGATCTGAAATGTTTTGGCCAAAGCAATGGCTCTGCACAAGTGAGCACCATGTCAGGAATTGGCCCTTATACTTATCTTTGGAGTAATGGTGGTACCACGAAAGATATTGTAAATCTTAGCCCGGGCACTTATTCTGTTACGGTGATAGATATCGGCACAGGATGCTCAAATTTCGTCTCTGTGGAGATTATACAACCTGCACTATTAGTTTGTACGCCTTCATCGATACCCGCCAACTGCGGCTTAAATGGTACGGCTACAATTTCGGCCACTGGAGGCACCCTTCCTTACACCTTCATTTGGAGTAATGGACAATCCAGCCCAAGCATTGCAGTTCCCGCGGGTACTTATACTGCTACGGTGACGGATGCTAATGGATGTAGTTGTTCCAGCAGCGTTATCGTAACGAGCAATAGCGGTACTTTAGTTGTTAATGTTACACCGACTGCCCCGGCTGGCTGTGTCATTGGTGGTAGTGCTACTGCTACTGTTTCAGGTGGTTCAGGTAATTATGCTTATTCATGGGACAATGGCCAAACCACAGCTACTGCAACCAATCTCTCTGCTGGTCCTCATAAAGTAACGGTCGTTGATATCACTACAGGTTGCCAGGGCATTGGAATGGTAACGATTGAAGTGGCTGCTCCACTCCTCCCAACCGCTGTGGCTACGGCTCCAGCTACTTGTTTGACTGGTGGTTCGGCTACAGCTTCCGCAACAGGTGGTATTGCACCATACACCTTTAATTGGGACAATAACCAAATGACCGCTAACGCAACCAATCTGCTCGCTGGTCAACATAGCGTGACCATTACGGATGCTACTGGCTGCGTGGGTATCGCCTTGGTAACCATAGTTCAATCGCAAGGTCCAACAGTTACGGTCACGATTAATGCGCAAGGTACTTGTAATGCTGGCGGCACAGCAACAGCTTCTGCCGTTGGTGGTGTTGGCCCATATACCTATATATGGTCCGCTTCTGCCAACAATCAGACGACGGCTACCGCAACAAACCTTCCCGTGGGTGTACATAGTGTGACGGTGACAGATGCCAACGGATGCGCAGCAGTAGGCATGGCTACCATCACACAATCAGGTGCGCCAACCGCCCTGATTGGTAACGTATCTCCATCTGCTTGTGTCAACAACACAGGTTCCGCTACAGTTTCGGCTTCAGGTGGCACATTACCTTATACCTACAATTGGAATAATCCAGGTATGAGTACTACTGCTACGGTCACCAACCTTGGCCCAGGCACATATACCGTAACGGTAACAGATGGAGCAAATTGCACAGCAACAGCTCAGGTTAGTATTGCAGCTTCCTTGCCGCCCAATGTGGTCATCGTTGGTTCTACCAATGCCAATTGTTCTACGCCAGGTAGTGCAACGGCCAGTGCTTCTAATGGAACTCCAGCTTATACCTACATCTGGAGCAATGGAGAAACTACGGTTAAAGCGGTCAATCTATCTGCTGGAACTTATACAGTCACCGTGACAGATGTCAACGGCTGTACCGCAACTGCATCTGTAACCATTGGCTCTACCGTCAACGGCATCAGAATCGGCGACTGGGTTTGGTATGATGATGATCAAAATGGCTTCCAGCACCCAACACTTGAAATCGGTGTGCCGAATATCACAGTTATGCTCATCAAGGCTGGCCCTGATGGTATATTTGGTAATGCAGATGATGTTACGGTGGGAACTACCAATACCAATGGTGTGGGCAATTACTTCTTCGATTGCGTAACGCCAGGTACGTATGTCCTGATGTTCAGCAACAAACCTGCTGGATATCAATGGACGAAAAAAGACAATGTAAACAACGACTGCAAAGACAGCGACGTAAAAGCAAACGGCAAAACTGAACTATTCACGATTGTAGCCGGTCAGCCTGATGATCTTTGTTTTGATGCTGGCATTCACTTGTTCTGCGATAATGTAACCAATGCAGGGGTAATTTGCTGTGGTCAGACCATTTGTGAAGGGGAAATTCCAGCGCAATTGGTCGGCACCATTCCGCCTTCTGGTGGTAGTGGCCCAATTGAATATCAGTGGTTGCAATTCATCCAGATTGGCCAATCTCCTCCAGAGTGGATGCCTATCCCAGGTGCAACCAATGAAACCTATCAGCCAGGTCCATTGTTTGAGACGGCTAAGTTTATGCGTTGTGCTCGCCGCCAAGGCTGTATGTTCCTCGAGTCTAATATCGTTACGATTGTAGTGACTCCAGCAGGTACACCTGGTTGCGGTGGATTCAACATGAACTTTACGGCCAGTCAAACTGGCCCAACAACGGTGTTGGTGAGCTGGACTACATTGCCAGAGGCAACAGAGTACTCCTACACCGTACAGCACTCAACCAATATGCAGACTTGGAGAAATGTTGAAACCTTAATGGGCAAACAGGATGCTTCCAAGCCAAATCAATATGCTTACCTGCACGAGACGCCTGTAATCGGTAAAAACTTCTACCGTATTCGCCGCTTGAGCAGCATGGGACAAGAAGCTTACTCTGAAATTCGGGTACTTGAAGTTTCTTTTTCTGCCGAGAACGGTATTCTTATCGCGCCAAACCCGGTAACAGAAACCTTGCGTATCGTAAACGCAATTCAATATGACACCGACGTTTCGATCGACATTTCGGCAACCAACGGCGTATTACTGCACAGTATCACCATACCATCTGGCGAAATGATGGTTGAAGAACTTCCAGTAGTTGATCTGCCATCGGGTATTTACATTGCGCGTATCCGCTTTGGAAATGGTGATGTGAAAACGATAAAGATTGTGAAGATTTAAAGGCGACGAATTTGCCCTACGAGGCAAAATAGACTAGTAAAGTGGCAATCTCGATGATTCGGGGTTGCCGCTTTTTTGTTTTTACTCAGGCATATTCCTCCACGAATACCTATTTTTCGCCTTCATTCAAATCAATTTTTATGACGATCAAATTTCTCCCGCTTGCAATTGCACTGCTCTTCTGCCAATCCTTCGCTTTTGGTATTGGGATATACAATCCTGGTGACGAACTATTCGTCCAAGCGGGCAGCGGCCTCCTGATGCGAAAAACCCCCGATCCGAAAGGTGAGCGTGTGCAAACCCTCAATCACGGCGATGCAGTCAAAGTGCTGAAGGCAGATTTTAAAAAGAAGCCTCATTCGGTAGAAGAGTTCAAAGGCTTCATTATTAAAGGCTTTTGGGTGAAAGTGAGCACTGCTAATGGTAAAGAAGGGTACGTTTTTGATGGCTATCTTTCCAAGAACCGTGCGCCAATTACCATTATTGATGATTCAAATTCAGGCAACTCTGTCGCGGAGCTTTACCTGATGAGCAATTCTGGAAAAAAAGGGGAACGTGTTAATTTGCCAAAATCCGAAACGCGCTACGAACGCTATAAACAACTATTCAAAAACGGCTCAGAAGCAGAAATGGACTTCGGAGAAGGTGGTTCCTCGCAAAAAATCACCTTTCAAAAAGGCATCACTATGGAAGAAGCTTACCTCATTGGCAAGGTGCTTTGGCTTAAAGATCTAAAAGTGAAAAGTAGTTTTGTGAAAGGAAAAATAACCGTGACGAGCGAGGATGAGTTGACTCAAATTGAGGTGAGCAATCATTTCGGCGTGGCTGTGTTGCTGATGTCTCACGCGGATTGATGTATAAAATGGAGTCCGTAGCTCAATATAACGATTGACTTTGTGACAGACGTTACGTTTTTTCTTATCCTTGCAGTCTAAAATTCAGTCTGCAACATGAAACGATTCGCGCTACTTTCACTCTGTATCTGCTTCCAAACCCTTCTTTTTGCTCAAAAAAACAAGCCAGTTGCCCCTTCGCCCGAGCCTGGCCAAAAGGTCAATGAAACGCTCTTTTCCTCGCTACAATGGCGTAATGTCGGGCCATTCAGAGGAGGTCGCTCCGCAGCCGTAACTGGTGTAGCGGGCAAACCCAACCTCTTCTACTTTGGGGCGACAGGCGGGGGCGTATGGCGCACGCAAGATGGTGGCCGAACTTGGGAAAATCTATCCGACGGATTCTTCGGCGGGAGTATCGGCGCCATTGAAATAGCCCCCAGCGACAACAATGTGATTTATGTTGGCGGAGGCGAATGTACGGTTCGCGGCAATGTCAGCAGCGGATCCGGGATGTGGAAAAGTGAAGATGCTGGTCGTACCTGGAAGTCCGCAGGCTTGAAAAACAGCCGCCATATACCCCGAATTAGAATAAATCCCAGCAATCCAGATATCGCCTACGCAGCGGTGCTGGGAGACCTGTTCAAAGCCTCCGACGAGCGCGGACTTTATCGCACCCGAGATGGGGGAAGAACCTGGCAGCGCATTCATTTTATCAATGATAATGTAGGTGCGGTGGATATTTGCCTCGACCCTGCCAATCCGCGCATCCTCTATGCGTCTTTCTGGAAAATACGCCGCAGCCCCTACGATTTATCCAGTGGTGGTGCAGGGAGTAGCCTTTGGAAAAGTACAGACAGTGGCGATTCGTGGACAGAACTCACCCAAAATGAAGGACTTCCAAAGGATACGCTCGGTATCATCGGCGTTGCGGTCAGCCCCGTTCGCCCTGACCGGGTTTGGGCCATTATAGAAAGCCAAACAGGTGGTGTATTCCGCTCCGATGATGGCGGTAAAAAGTGGACAAAGGTGAACGATGACCGAAATCTTCGCCAACGCGCCTGGTATTACTCTCGCATTTACGCCGATTCTAAAGATGAAGATGTGGTGTATGTGATGAATGTGGCTTACCATAAGAGTAAAGACGGTGGCAAGACTTTTCAATCGAAATACGCGCCTCACGGTGATCACCATGATTTTTGGGTTGCCCCAGAAGACCCCGAACGCCTGATCATTGGCGACGATGGAGGGGCGCAAATCAGTTATGATGGCGGGGATACCTGGACTACTTACCACAACCAACCCACCGCGCAGTTCTATCGCGTTTCGACGGACAATTCATTTCCATTTCGGATCTATGGAGCGCAGCAGGACAACAGTAGCATCCGCATCGCACATCGTAGTGATGGAGGGGATATCAGCGAGCGAGACTGGGAAAATACCGCTGGAGGTGAAAGTGGCCACCATGCCATTGACCCCAGCAACAATGACATTGTATATGGTGGTGAGTACCACGGATCCCTAAGCCGCTTGGATCATAAAAACCATACTTTTCGCCCCATAAATGTGTGGCCAGAAGATAATATGGGTCATGGTGCAGAAGATGCGAAGTATCGCTTCCAATGGAATTTTCCGCTGTTTTTCAGTCCGCACGACCCGAAAAAACTCTACGCAGCTTCGAACCATCTTCACGTTAGTACCAACGAAGGTCAAAGCTGGACAACGATTTCGCCCGATTTGACCACGAACGACAAAACCCGTCAGAAATCCAGCGGAGGCCCAATTACGCAGGACAATACGGGTGTAGAATACTATTGTACCATTTTCGCTGCGGCGGAAAGCCCAAGGGTGAAAGACCTGATCTGGACCGGTAGCGATGACGGCTTGGTACAGATCACTCGAGATGGCGGTAAAACCTGGGCAAACGTAACGCCGCCCGAATTACCCAAATGGACCATGGTCAATTCGCTTGAACCTGATCCACACAGCGATGGCGGCTGTTACCTCGCTTGCACGGGGTACAAACAAGGCGACAATCACCCTTATCTTTTCAAAACTAAGGATTACGGAAAAACCTGGATAAAAATAACCGACGGCATTGGGAATGAAGACTTTACCCGAGTCATTCGTGTCGATCCAAAATATCAGGGAATCTTGTATTCGGGTACGGAACAGGGCATGTATATCAGTTTTACAGACGGGCGCAATTGGCAAAAATTCCAGCAAAACCTGCCCATTGTTCCAGTCACTGATCTAACAATTCAAGATAATCACCTCATTGCTGCGACGCAGGGTCGAGCGTTTTGGATGATAGACGATCTTACTCCGCTACACCAGATAGCGGCATCGCCGGACTTTTTGACCAAAGGAAATTTGGCTGAAAAAGCATTACACCTTTTTCAGCCGGCGGCTTCCTACCGAATGCGTGGCGGTTCAGCGAAAGCATCAAAAACCAGTGGACAAAACCATCCGAATGGTACTGTTGCCCATTTTTATTTGAAAAACAAACCCGGCGAAAAGGATACTGTTACGCTATCCGTTTTGGAAAATGATGGCGATACCATCAAGGTTTTTTCCAATCAAAAACTTCCTGCTGCATGGGAGAATAGGGGCGGAAAATTGGAAGATTTAAAGGCTGGCGGAAATAGTTTTCTCTGGAATCACCGCTATCCTGACGCTGAAAAATTTGAGGGCATGATCCTCTGGAGCTACGACCTCGAAGGATGCAAGGCAATGCCAGGCACCTACCGCGTGCGACTCGCCGCAGCGGGTAAAACGGAGGAACAAACGTTCACCATCTTGCCAGATCCACGCACTAGCCAGACGGCGCAGGTTTTTGCGCAACAGTTTGATTTTGTACGATCTGTGGGGGCTAAACTGACCGAAGCACACCGCGCAATTAAGGAAATCCGCAATGTGCGTGCGCAGATGAAAAGTATGACTGAGGGGCTTCCTTCCCCAATTGGGGAGGGGTCTGGAGTAGGACTCAAGCCTATCCGCACCTTGGCTGGCAATATAGATTCAGCAATGACTAAGGTAGAAGAGGCCATTTACCAGACCAAAAACCGCAGCAGTCAAGACCCGCTCAATTTCCCGGTACGCCTGAACGACAAACTTGCCAACCTCATGGGCCAAACTGTGGAAGGTGATTTTGCACCCACACAGCAAGCCATTGAGGTGCGGGAAATGTTGTTTCGCCTAACGGATGAGCAATTGGCAAAATGGAAGACCTTGAAAGAAACGGATTTGCCAGCATTGAATCGAATGGTCCGGGAGTCTGGGGTAGATTTGATTCGAGTGAAATAAGTCTTATAATTTCAGAGAGACCCTGTTTCAGCATTTCATCAATAACATGATCCAAATCGCCCAATTTTTTTTTGCTTTTGACCACTTTCTAGGGTTAAAACCGATCGGGACTGGCAACATCAACGATACCTACCGACTGGATTTTGAGGCGGCAGGCGAACAAAGGGTAGCCTTGATTCAACGCCTCAACCACTTGGTGTTCAAGCAACCTGAAATTGTCATGCACAATATGATTCAGGTGTGTCAATACCTTGAAGGGCAAGATTATCCGTATCAAATCGCCAGGCCATTACCTGGGCTTGATGGCCTCTTTTTACAAAAAGATGAGGCTGGGAATTACTGGCGGGCATTTTCCTTTATCGAAAACTCATTCGCTCCGGAAGGTACCACTGATCCGCACATCGCCTACGAGGCGGCTCGTGCGTATGGTGCATTTGCAAGGGCTTTACGAGATTTTCCGGCATATACTTTGGGGGAAACCATTCCCGGGTTTCACGATACGGATCGACGTTGGGAAGCTTTTTTACAGGTTTTAGCGCAAGATCCGGTTTGCCGCGTGGCTAAATCTCAGTCTGAAATAAAGGCGATGTTTGCTGCCAAGCCCGTTTTTGATAAAATTAGTCTGCTTAAAAGTTCGGGCGAATTGCCCTTAAGAATAGCACACAACGATACCAAAGCGGGTAATGTTCTTTTTGACAGCAGCTCCCAAAAAGCGATGGCAGTCATTGACTTAGATACTGTGATGCCCGGGACTTTGCTCTCCGATTTTGGCGATATGGTTCGCACATTTGTTCCAGATTGTTCGGAAGATTCAGCCCAGAATCCAAGCCTTCGCACAGAAGTCTTGGACGCATTGAAACGGGGTTTCCTGGAAGAAACCGATCGTTTTTTGACCAAAACTGAACGGGAAAATTTGATGCTCGGCGCAGCCTGGATGGTAGGAGAGCAGGCCCTGCGATTTTTAACCGATTGGCTGGCAGGGGATGTATATTATAAAATCGCTTCGCCAGAACACAATCTTGTGCGCGCCCAAAACCAACTAGCGATTTTTAGAACTATGAAGTATAATGTATGAAGTATGAACTATGAACTATGAAGTATGAACTATAATGTATGAAGTATGAACTATAATGTATGAAGTATGAACTATGAACTATAATGTATGAACTATGAAGTTTGAACTCCCCAACGTTTACAGTTCATATATTAGACATGTTGCGGTGTTGTAAATCAAT
>Ga0105044_10013074_pt1 | contig 11279 bp, 11 predicted proteins | sample MAT01_FD_78092 | JGI IMG/M metagenome (GOLD analysis project Ga0105044, IMG submission 78092) | Freshwater microbial communities from Lake Fryxell liftoff mats and glacier meltwater in Antarctica - MAT-01 | ecosystem: Environmental > Aquatic > Freshwater > Ice > Liftoff microbial mat | place... | reverse complement strand
GGGTGCAGCGCGTGCGCCTGACCCCGGTCGGCCAGACCCGTTTCGCCCTCATGGCTCTGGCTCACGAACGCTGGATCGAGGCCCTGTTCGCCGATCTGACGGCGGCCGAGGCTGACGCCCTGACCCGCCTGCTGGAGCGCACCAAGCGGTCGCTCCATGCGACTACACACGAGGAGCTGAACGAATGAAGGCGCGCGACTATCAGGCGGCCCATTTCCTGTGGTCGATCGACGACGAGGGGGTCGCCAGCCTGACCCTCAACCGGCCCGAGCGGAAGAACCCGCTGACGTTCGAGTCCTATGCCGAGATGCGCGACCTGTTCCGCGACCTTATCCACTCCATCGATTGCAAGGTGGTGATCATCAGCGGCGCCGGCGGCAATTTCTCCTCCGGCGGCGACGTGCACGAGATCATTGGCCCGCTGACTGAAATGGAAATGCCGGCCCTGCTGGCCTTCACCCGCATGACCGGCGATCTGGTCAAGGCCATGCGCGCCTGTCCCCAACCGATCATCGCCGCACTGGACGGCGTCTGCGTCGGCGCTGGCGCGATCATGGCCATGGCCTCGGACCTGCGCATCGCCACGCTGCGGACGAAGACAGCGTTTCTCTTCACCCGCGTCGGCCTGGCAGGCTGCGACATGGGCGCCTGCGCCATCCTGCCCCGCCAGATCGGTCAGGGCCGGGCGTCGGAACTGCTGTTCACCGGCCGCATCATGAACGCCGACGAGGGCGAACGCTGGGGCTTCCACAATCGTGTCGTGGAGGGCGAGGCGTTGATGGAGACGGCGCTGGAGCTGGCGCGTGCGCTGGCCAAGGGTCCGACCTTCGCCCACGGGATCACCAAGAACCAGCTCAACGTCGAATGGGACATGAGCCTGGACGCCGCCATCGAGTCCGAAGCCCAGGCCCAGGCCATCTGCATGCAGACCAGGGATTTCCGCCGAGCCTATGAGGCCTTTGCCGCCAAGCGCGAGCCGGTGTTCGAAGGGAATTGAGCATGGCGGACCGCACCTTCCTCGACTGGCCCTTCTTGGACGACCGCCACCGCGCCTTCGCCGCCGATATCGAGTCGTGGGCCGAGGCGAACGGCGACGTCCTGCACCTCCACGGCGATCATGACCTCGACGGTGACTGCCGGACCATCCTGAAGGCGCTGGCCGAGGGCGGCTGGCTGAACAACGCCATCCCCAATGCCAACGGCCAGCTCGACGTCCGCACCCTGTGCCTGACGCGCGAGACCCTCGCCCGCCGATCCGGCCTCGCCGATTTCGTCTTCGCCATGCAGGGACTGGGCTCCGGCCCGATCAGCCTGTTCGGCACGAACGACCAGAAGTACCGCTGGCTGCCGGGCGTGGCCTCGGGCCAGACCATCGCCGCCTTCGCCCTGTCCGAACCCGACGCCGGTTCCGACGTCGCCGCCCTGACAACCACCGGCCGCCGCGACGGCGACGGCTGGGTGCTCGACGGCGTGAAGACCTTTATCTCCAACGGCGGCCTGGCCGACCGCTACACCGTCTTCGCCCGCACCGGCGACGGCACGGGTGCCAAGGGCATCAGCGCCTTCGTCGTCGACGCCGATACGCCCGGATTCGAGATCGTCGAACGCATCCCCCTGATGGCCGCCCACCCGCTTGCGACTATCCGCTTCAACGCCTGCCACATCGAAGGCGACCGCATTCTCGGCGCGCCGGGCGACGGCTTCCGCATCGCTATGGCCACGCTGGACGTGTTCCGTTCCACCGTCGCCGCGGCCGCCCTCGGCTTCTCGAGGCGCGCCTTCGACGAGGCAGCGTCCCGCGCCATCGCCCGCAAGCTGTTCGGCGCTCCCATGAGCGATCTTCAGCTGGTTCAGGCATCCCTGGCCGACATGGCGCTGAAGATCGACGCGTCGGCCCTGCTGATCTACCGCGCCGCGTGGCTGAAGGATCAGGGGGCACCGCGCGTCACCCGCGAGGCCGCCATGGCCAAGCTCTATGCCACCGACGAAGCCCAGTCCGTAATCGACGCGGCGGTCCAGCTTTTCGGCGGGCTCGGCGTCGTCTCAGGCCATCCGGTCGAGCGCCTGTACCGCGAGATCCGCGCCCTGCGCATCTACGAAGGCGCGTCCGAAGTGCAGAAGATCGTCATCGCCCGACAGGTTCTGTCAGGTCTGGGCGGAGGCGCCTGATGGGGACCAGCGCTCACCTCGACCGGTTCGTCCTCGACCATCTTCCGCCCGCCGGGCAATGGCCGGATCTGATCTTCGACCAGCCGGAGCTGGTGTATCCCGCCCGGCTCAACGCGGCGGCGGAACTGCTGCGCCGCGCCGTCGCCGCGGGCGGTCCGGACGCCCGGGCCCTCATCGACTTCGAGCACGAATTCTCATGGAGCCGGGTCGATGCCATCTCGAGCCGGATGGCGCGGGTTCTGGTCGAGGACATGGGCCTGATCCCCGGCAATCGCGTGTTGCTGCATGGTCCCAACGCGTCCTGGACCGTCATGGCCTGGTTCGCGATCCTGAAAGCCGGCGGCGTGGTCGTCGCCACCATGCCCATGCTCCGCGCCGCTGAACTGGCCACGGTCATCGACAAGGCCTGGATCACCCACGCCCTGGTCTATGAGACACTGACGGAGACGGTCGCCGAGGCGAAGGCCTCGGCACCGGTATTGACCCGCGTCTTGGACTCGGCGTCGTTGCGGAAGGCCGCGCAGGCCCTGCCCGCCGGCGTCCGCTTCGACGCCGTCGACACCGCTGCGGACGATCCGGCCCTGATTGCCTTCACCTCCGGCACCACGGGCGCGCCCAAGGGGTGCGTCCACTCCCATCGCGACATCCTCGCCATGGCGGATACGTTCGGTCGCCACATCGTCGCCCTGACCAGGGACGACATCGTCGTCGGCACCCCGCCGATCGCCTTCACCTTCGGCCTCGGAGGGCTGGTGGTCTTCCCGGCCGCCGCGGGAGCGGCCACCGCCTTCCCGGACCGTCCGGGCTTCGAGGCGCTGGCCGAGACCGTCGCGCGCCATCACGCAACGGCGCTGGTCACCGCCCCGACCGGCTACCGCGCCCTGCTGAAGCTGACCGGCCAGCATGACCTGTCGAGCCTGCGCACCTGCGTTTCGGCCGGCGAGGCCCTGCCCGCAGCCACCTCGGAGGCTTGGCACACAGCGACCGGCGTCCGCATCATCGACGGCATCGGCTCGACCGAGATGATCCACGTCTTCATCTCCGCGCGCGGCAACGACATCCGCCCCGGCTCCACGGGCAAGGCCGTCCCCGGCTATCAGGCCCGCATCATCGACGAGGCCGGGCAACCCCTCGCGGCGGGCGAGACCGGACGGCTCGCCGTGCGCGGCCCAACCGGCTGCCGCTACCTCGATGACGACCGTCAGGCGGCCTATGTCCATGACGGCTGGAACCTGACCGGCGACGTCTACCGGCTGGATGAGGACGGCTATTTCTGGTTCGTGGCCCGGTCCGACGACATGATCGTCTCGTCCGGCTACAACATCGGCGCGCCCGAGGTGGAGCACGCTCTGCTGCGCCATCCGGCGGTCGCCGAGGCGGCGGTGATCGGGGCTGCAGACCCTGAGCGTGGTCAGATCGTAAAGGCCTTCGTGGTTCTGAACCCGGAGCATTCGCCGTCGGACGGGCTGAGAACCGCGCTGCAGGTCCATGTGAAGGGCGTCATCGCCCCTTACAAATACCCCCGCTCCCTCGAATTCGTGGATGCGCTGCCCAGGACCCAGACCGGAAAACTCCAGCGCTTCCGGCTCAAGGAGCGGACATGACCGGCCAGGTTTTCACAGTCGGCCGCCGGGTCCGCTTCGCCGATTGCGACGCGGCGGCCATCGTCTTCTTCCCCCGCTATTTCGAGATGCTGAACGGGGTGGTCGAGGACTGGTTCGCAGGCCCGTTGCAGGCCTCGTTCCGCGAGCTTCACCTCAACCGCCACGTCAGCGTCCCGACCGTCGCCGTCGAGGCTCGCTTCATCGCTCCGTCGCGGCTGGAGGACGAGCTGACCTTCGCCCTGACCGTGACCAAACTGGGCGGAGCCTCCTGCGGCCTGCGCCACCGCATCAGCGCCGGTCACCAGCTCCGGTTCGAGGCGGCCCAGACCATTGTCTACGTCGGCGCGTCGCTGAAGCCAGAACCCTGGCCGGACGCCCTTCGGGTTCACATCGTGCCTTTCCTCGAGACCACCGCATGAACCGGGTCCTGCTGCCCGAAGGCTGGCCGCGGCCCAAGGGCTACGCCAATGGCATCGCCGCCGAGGGCCGGATGGTCTTTGTCGCCGGCCAGATCGGCTGGGATACGTCGGGTGCCTTTCCCGACGGGTTCGCCGCACAGGTCCGGCAGACGCTGGACAATACGCTGGCGGTCCTGGCCGAGGGCGGCGCAGGCCCTGAGCATATTGTCCGGATGACCTGGTATGTGGTCGACAAGCGCGACTACCTCGCCGCCCTGCGGGAGATCGGTGGCTTCTGGCGTGACCTGATCGGCCCTAACTACCCCGCCATGGCCGTGGTTGAGGTCAAGGGGCTGATCGAGGACGCCGCCCTGGTCGAGATCGAAACAACAGCCGTTGTCAGGTGACCTGACGTGCCGCGAGACTTGGCACCGGATGATTCCCGGGCCACTGGTGAAACCATGAGGCTTTACGACGACGTACTCGGCCGGCTCGAGGCCGAGGCCATCCATATCCTGCGCGACGTCACGGCGGAGTGCGAGCGGCCGGTCATGCTGTATTCGGCCGGCAAGGATTCGGCTGCCATGTTGCATCTGGCGCGCAAGGCCTTTTTCCCGGCAGCTCCGCCCTTCCCGTTGCTCCACATCGATACGATGTGGAAATTCCGGGAGATGTACGCCTACCGGGACAGCGCGGCCGCTATAGCCGGCCTGCGCCTTCTGGTTCACCGCAACCCCGAGGCGATGGCGGAGGCGATCAATCCCTTCGACCACGGCGCGCGGGTCCATACGGATCGCTGGAAGACCGAAGGTCTGAAACAGGCTCTGGAACTGCACCGTTTCGACGCGGCCTTCGGCGGTGCCCGGCGCGACGAGGAGAAGAGCCGCGCCAAGGAGCGGATCGTCTCGGTCCGCTCGCCCGGGCACGGCTGGGATCCCCGGCGTCAGCGGCCCGAGCTCTGGAGCCTGTACAATATGCGGCTCGGGCCCGGCGAGACGCTGCGGGCTTTTCCCCTGTCCAACTGGACCGAGCTCGACGTCTGGCGCTACATCCAGCGCGAAGCCATCGCCCTGCCGTTTCTGTATTTCGCCGCCGAGCGGCCGGTCGTGATCCGCGACGGTGCCCTGATCGTGGTGGACGACGACCGCATGCCGCTCGCGGCCGGCGAGACACCCCTGATGCGCCGGGTCCGGTTCCGCACCCTGGGTTGCTATCCCCTCACCGCCGCCGTCGACAGCGAAGCCGACACCCTGGACGCCATCGTGCGCGAGGTGCGGGAGGCGTCGATGTCCGAGCGTCAGGGCCGCGCCATCGACCACGATCCGTCCGCCTCGATGGAGCAGAAGAAGCGCGAGGGATATTTCTGATGACGCGCCCCGATGCGATCGACACCGGTCCCCGAGAGATCGTCCGCCTGATCACCTGCGGCTCCGTCGACGACGGCAAGTCGACGCTGATCGGCCGCCTGTTGCACGACGCCGGCGCGGTGCCGACGGATCAGTTGGCGGCCTTGCCTCTGATCGATGGTGCCCCGGACCTGTCTTTCCTCGTCGATGGCCTCGCGGCCGAACGGGAGCAAGGCATCACCATCGATGTGGCCTACCGGTTTTTTGACATCGGGGCGCGTCGCTTCGTCCTGGCCGACACGCCCGGCCATGAACAATACACCCGCAACATGGTCACCGCCGCCTCGACCGCCGATGTGGCCGTCGTCCTGGTCGATGCGCGCAAGGGCCTGCTGGTTCAGACCCGGCGGCACAGCCGCCTGCTGGCCCTGCTGGGGGTCCGACGGCTGGTGCTGGCGGTCAACAAGATGGACCTCGTCGACTGGGACCGGGACCGGTTCGAGTCCATCGTCGAGGATTACCGCGCCTTCGCCGCCACGATCGGCCTGACGGATGTGACCGCCGTCCCGCTCAGCGCCCGGCTGGGCGACACGGTGGCGACCCGCGGCCCACACATGCCCTGGTTCGCCGGACCGACCCTGATGGACTGGCTGGAGCGGGTCCCGGCGGGCGATCCTTCGGAGACCGGGTTCCGCATGGCTGTTCAGGCGGTCAGCCGCCCGCATGCCGACTTCCGAGGCTTCGCCGGCCGGATCGTGGCTGGCGTGATCCGGCCCGGCGACGCCGTGCGCATCCTGCCCGCAGGGGCGGTCGGGACGGTCGCGCGGATCGTCACCGCAGACGGCGATCTGACGGAGGCCCGCGCGGGCCAGTCCGTCACCCTGACCCTTACCCCCGACCTCGACGTCGCGCGGGGCGACCTGATCGCCGCCGCCGACACCCCGCCCGAGGTCGCCGATCAGTTCGCGGCCCATGTCGTATGGATGTCGGACCGACCCCTGTTGCCGGGCCGCGCCTACGGCCTCAAACTCGGCTCGGCCACCGTCAAGGCCCGGGTCAGCGACATCCGGCACAAGGTCAACGTCGACACCGGCGAGGAACTGGCCGCCCGAACGCTCGAGCTCAACGACATCGGCCTTTGCACCCTGTCGCTCGACGCGCCCCTGCCGTTCGAACCCTATGCGGCCAGCCGCGACCTCGGCGGCTTTATCCTGATCGATCGGGCGACGCATGAGACCGCGGGCGCGGGCATGATCCGTTTCGCCCTGCGCCGCTCGGCCAATGTCCGGCCTCAGGCGCTCAGCGTCAGCCGCGAAGATCGCGCCGCCCTCAAGCACCAGACGCCGCTGGTGCTTTGGTTCACCGGTCTGTCCGGTGCAGGCAAGTCCACCATCGCCGACCGGGTCGAACAGCGGCTTCTGGCCGAAGGAATGCACTCTGCCCTGCTCGACGGCGACAATCTGCGGCATGGCCTGAACCGGGACCTCGGCTTCACTGACGCCGACCGAGTCGAGAATATCCGGCGCGTCGCCGAGGTGACACGGTTGATGGCCGACGCCGGCCTGATCGTCCTGGTCTCCTTCATCTCGCCGTTCCGGGCCGAGCGGCAGGCCGCGCGTGACCTGATGGCTCCGGGTGAGTTTCTCGAGATCTTCGTGGATACCCCCTTGGCCGTAGTCGAGGCCCGCGACGTCAAGGGCCTCTATGCCAAGGCGCGCGCCGGCCAGCTGGCCAATTTCACCGGCATCGACAGCGCATATGAAGCGCCGGACAAGCCCGAACTTCGAATAGACACCACGGCCTGCACGCCCGATGAAGCGGCCGACCGCATCATTGCCCTCGTCAAGGCAGCCCTGCAGTCGAACGACGGCTAACTCAGGCCGGCTCGTATTCGGTCATCGTCAGCGTGGCTTCCAGCGACACCGCCCGCGCCGGCGGCCGGCCCTCTGCGGGCCGCAGGTCGAGCGCGGTGGTCACGATCTCGACCGGACCCTGCGTCGCCTGCGCCAACTGCACCAGCGAATTGTCCAGGGTGAAGACATGGGCATAGTCCGCGTGAGCCGCATGCTCGCCGCCGAAATGGACGAAGGTCGGCGACACCCCCATCTCGACCCGGCCCTTGCCGGCGTACAGTCCGGTCTGCAGCCCTCGCCCGGTCAGGTTCTGCGACCGCTCGTAGGCCACCACCCCCTCGCCCTCGATCGTCACCCGGCCGCGCGCATTCCTCAGCGTGGCGACCATGCCGGGCGGCAGTTCGAGCCGGATCGAGCCGTCGTCGCGCGGCGTGGTCGTCAGCGCCTGGAACTCGCTCGTCGCCTTGACCACCTCCGGGCGCATGCCCGGCCCGACCGCGAAGACGAGGGACGGATACAGGCTGTCATAGCTGTAGCCGAGTTGCCTGGTCGTGGTGATGCGGGACGCCGTCCAGCGACCGGTCGGCCGGCCGTCGGCGCCGGTGAAGCCGGAAATGGAGGTGTCCTTCCACGGCTGCGAATAGGCGTTGTCGCCGTTCTTGGCGTGCCAGGTCGCCCAGACCCGGTCGACGTTGCAGTGGTGCAGCCAGAAGATCGGGTCCAGCGCCGCCGTCGCCGTGCTCGACATATAACCGCCGAACTCCGCCCCGCCGACCAGCATGTGGATGAGGTTGTGGCCGTAGCTCTCGACCCGGCCGGCGGCGTTCGGACGTCCACAAAAGCTGCTGAAGCGGTCGCTGGAAATACGGGCGACGTTGCGGCTCTCGGCGAAGCGCGCCTTGTTGAAGTCCAGCGTCGCGGCGGCCGGGTCGCGCTGCGCCTCGTACAGGGGCGAGGAGGTATCGACGATCCACGGCGGCAGGAAGCGGTCGGACTGCCAGTCCCAATAGGGCATGGCGAAGCTCCGATGGCCCGACACCTGGCTGATGATCCGCTCCATATGCGCCAGCTGCAGCCGATGCCACGGCAGGAAGCGCCAGTTGCCGTGCTCGGCCCGTTCCGCATGCAGCCGGTTCTGCGAGTCCCAGGAGAGGGCACCGGTCCGGCGCTTCATGATCCTCACCGCGTCGGCGAAGGCCACCACGTCATCGCTGGTCGAGGTCAGGCTGGAGGCGGCCTTGCGGATCCGTGGCCCATCGGCGGCCCAGGCCTCGCCCGTCGCCAGCGCCGTTATCAGGCCGCCCGCACCGGCCAGCGCGCTCCGTCGGTTCAGTATCATCGGTTCGGCCCCCCGCCTCGTTCGCCTGTAGGGGTCACAGGCTTTCGTCCGCCTGTCTACCGCTGTCGCCCACAGGTTGTCGCGCCGTCAGTCGCCGTCGCGGAAACGCCACTTCATCGCCAGCACCCCGGCCGCCATCACAAGGGCCATTGCATTGGAAACGATGAGCGGCCAAGCCCCGGTCAGGACGCCGTAGGCGGTCCACAACACGAAACAGGTCACCGTCAACGCATAGGTCTTCAGCGACACGGACGAGGCGTCCCGATCCTTCCAGATCTTGATCATCTGTGGAGCGAAACTGGCGATGGAGCACAGCGCCGCCGCCGTGCCGACGACATTGGCAATCATGTCGCTCATGCGTCGGTCCCGGCCTTGCGCGGCTTGCCCGGTGGCCTCGGATCGGACCGCTTCCGTTCAGGCTGTTTCGCACCCTTTTCCAGCGCACGCCTGTCCTCGGCTCGCGTCGCCACCACCGGCATCTGGTCACCCCCGTGCACGCGCTGGGCCCTTGCCTCGACCTTGGCCAAAATCGTGTCGAGGTCCTTCTCGGTCAGGTGTTCGATGCCGATAAAGCGCTCGTCGGCTGAGTTCACGGCATGCAGAAGCTCATCCAGCTTCGCCTGCATGGCCGCGCCGTCGCGGTTCTGGGTGTTCTGGATCAGGAACACCATCAGGAAGGTGACGATGGTCGTGCCGGTGTTGATGACCAGCTGCCAGGTCTGGCTGAAGTCGAAGATCGGACCTGTCGCGGCCCAGATCGCCACGATCGCCAGACAGCCGATAAAGGTCCACGGCTTGCCGGCGATCTTGGCGGCGGCTGTGGCGAATCTGACGAACAGGTATTCCATCGCCGCTCAACGGTCGCAAGGTCGCCGGGTTGCAGAGGCTCAGCGCACCGCCGGCGTCGGTGCCCGCCGCTCAAGAGTCCTCTGCTCATAGGCGTGGCCCAGCGACAGGATTCGGGCGTCGTCCCATTTGCCGCCGATGAAGCTGATCCCGACGGGCATGCCGCGGTCGAAGCCCATGGGCACGGTCAGGTGCGGATAGCCCGCCACCGCGGCCAGCGAACTGGACGACCCCTGCGACCGGTCGTCATCGGCCGGATCGTTTGTCCACGCCCGCGAGGTCGTCGGCGCGACCAGAACGACCACGCCATGCGTTGCCATCATCCTATCGATCCCCTCCGGCCCCGCCGCGCGGAGCGACCGCTCACGCGCCGCGATATAGACCGGGTCTTCCAGCCCGGTCGTCGCCTCGGCGCGGATGAACAGCTCCTGGCCGAACAGCACCGTCTCGCGAGGCTCGGCGGCGTTGAAGGCGATCAGGTCGGCGAGGGTGCGCGTGGGCACCTGCAGTGGGTCGGTCGAGGCCAGATAGGCGTTCAGATCGACCTTCAGCTCGGTCAGCAGCACCTGGAGACTGGCGCCCACCACCTGCATGTCCGGGCCTTCCGTGATCTCCACCAGTTCGGCCCCGGCGTCGCGCAAGGCCTGCAGGGCGCGCTCGAACTCGGCCTGGGTCTCTGTCGAATAGTTGGCGATCAGGAACCGCATCACTCCGATCCGCGCCCCGTTCAGACTGCCGGCATCCAGTGCCGCGCGATAGTCGACCTTGCGCGCGTCCGCCTCGACCGTCGCGGGGTCCAGCGGGTCCGATCCGGCGATGACAGTCAGCACGATGGCGGCGTCCTCGACCGTGGTGGTGATCGGCCCGGCGGTGTCCTGCGAATGGCTGATCGGCACGATGTGGGTGCGCGAGACCAGACCCACCGTCGGCTTGAACCCGACCACGCCATTGACCGAGGCCGGACAGACGATGGAGCCGTTGGTCTCGGTGCCGATCGCGGCCGGTGCCAGCCCGATGGCCACGGCGACCGCGCTGCCAGCCGAAGAGCCGCATGGCGTGAGCGTCGGGTCATACGGGTTGCGCGTCTGGTCCCCGACAGCGCTCCAGCCGCTGATGGAATTGGTCGACCGGATGTTGGCCCATTCCGACAGATTGGTCTTGCCGAGGATGACGGCACCCGCCTCGCGCAGGCGCGTCACCAGCGGCGCATCGCGACCGGGCGCGTTATCGATCAGCGCCAGGGAGCCGGCCGTGGTCGGCATATCCGCGGTCTCGATATTGTCCTTCAGCAGGATCGGCAGGCCGCGCAACGGTCCCGCCGGAACCGTGGACTCATCCGGCAGGCCCTCGTTAAGGGCAATCACGGCATTCGGGGCCGGGTCGATGGCAGTATCCGCCGACAGAATCAGGGCGAGCGAACCGTTCAGCGCGTTCGCCCCCGGAAAATATCCATCGACGATGGCGGCGACGGTGGGGGGCTGAAAGATCCCGCCCCCGTCATCGCCGGGCAGGGTCCAGCTGCCATCGCCATTGGGCGTTGCACATCCCGCCAGGCTCAGCGACGCCGCCAGCGCCGCCGCGATCAGTCCTGCGCGGCGGGTGCCCTTGAGCCGACCGTACGATCCAGGAAGTCGAGATACGTCCGCCATTGCTGCAGCTGCCTTTCATTGCCACGCACCCCGTGGCGCTGGCCGGGATAGAGCATCATCTCGAACGGGACGCTG
>Ga0105044_10013073_pt1 | contig 11279 bp, 8 predicted proteins | sample MAT01_FD_78092 | JGI IMG/M metagenome (GOLD analysis project Ga0105044, IMG submission 78092) | Freshwater microbial communities from Lake Fryxell liftoff mats and glacier meltwater in Antarctica - MAT-01 | ecosystem: Environmental > Aquatic > Freshwater > Ice > Liftoff microbial mat | place... | reverse complement strand
GGTCCACTGTACAGGGCATCCACGATGAATAGCAACGAGGCCGCGCTCTACGCCAACTGCACTCTTTGCGGAGTTAGTATTTGCTGGGGTGACCATGTCGTTACGATCGCACGGTATGAAGAGCACATACAAGCCAACGGCAAAATTCATGTGACTGGTGAGGATACTCTGGTGTCACTCTGTGCAACATGTGGCTCAAAGTTTTCAGCGGCCGCTGTTAGACTCGATCTGCGGGGTAGATTGTTCTGCGGCCTTGCGGGTCGTGGATTCTAACACTTGATTTGAAACTCGCAATTTCCCAGGCAAATGCTCCAGCCATCCATGGCCGAGTACACTACGCTACTCAATTCGGCCGCACTCCGTGGAGTCGTCTCATGCTGCGACTTGGCTGCTTCGCCGTGATTTATGTATTCCTTTCCTCTGCGTGCGCCGCTCATGCTGCCGAGCCACCGCTAACGCGTGAGCGCGTCAAAGCCGCCGTCCCGGCGCTTGAGAAGCTGATCAACGATACGCTGTCGGCTACCGGCGTACCGGGGATGGCGATTGCGATTGTGCATGAGGGGGAAGTGATTCATGTGGGCGGGTACGGCGTTCGCGAGGCGGGGAAGCCGGCGAAGGTTAACAGTGAGACCGTGTTTCTGATGGCGTCGGTTTCGAAGCCGTTGGCGACGACTGTCATTTCCTCAGTCGTGGGCGATGGCAAAGTCGACTGGGATGATCGCGTTACCGATCGGCTGCCCGGGTTTCAGATGTCAAATCCGTATGTCACGCGGGAAGTGACCCTGCGCGACTTTCTGTGCCATCGCAGCGGGCTCCCATCTCAAGCGGGCGATCTTCTCGAAGACATCGGCTACGACCGAGCGGCCATTCTGCACCGCTTGCGTTTCGAGAAGCCAGCCAGCAGTTTTCGCTCCGCCTATGCGTACACGAACTTCGGCTTCACCGCGGCGGCCGAGGCGGCGGCACGCGCGGCCGGGCAACCCTGGGAAGAGTTGTGCGAGACCAAACTGTACAAACCGCTGGGGATGAGTTCCACCAGTTCGCGCTATGCCGACTTCGTGAAGCGCGACAACCGTGCGTTGATCCATGTCAAGCGCGACGGCACCTGGCAACCGCGCTTCACTCGCGATGCCGATGCCCAGGCCCCGGCGGGCGGTGTCAGTTCCAACGCTGTCGACATGGCCAAGTGGATGATCCTGCAACTCGATGAAGGCAAGTTCGGCGGCAAGCAGATCGTCGATGCGAAGGCACTGGCGGAAACACACCGCCCGCAGATGATCAGCGGCTTTCAGGCCGCCGACAACCATGTCAGCCTCTACGGGCTCGGCTGGGGTGTCAGCAACACGAAGGGCAGGGTGATCTGGCGGCACTCGGGCGCGTTCTTCATCGGCGAACGTACCGAAGTGGCGCTGCTGCCGGCCGGGAAACTCGGCATCATCACGTTCTCGAACGGTGCGCCGACGGGGTTGCCAGAAGCGATCAACGACAGCTTCTTCGAGCTTGTTTTGAACGGCGAACTGAAGAGCGATTGGGTGAAGATCTGGAACGGGCGGTTCGATCAACTGGTGGCAATGATGGTTGGCCAGACGACCGACTTCACCAGGAAGCCGGCCGAACAGTCGCCCGCGCAGAAGTTGAAAAGCTATACCGGCACCTACACCAACGACTATTTCGGCGATGCCCAGATCAGTGAGTCGGAAGGCAAGCTGATCTTGAAGCTCGGCCCGAAGAAGTTGGCCTTCCCGATGCCCCACTACAATCGCGACGTATTCACTTATGTGCCCGAAGGCGAATCTAGCGGGGGCCTGGGGCGGCCCAGCGGCGTGACGTTCACCGTCGCGGCCGACGGTCAGGCGATGCAGGTGGTGATCGAGAACCTGAACGAGACAGGGCAGGGGACCTTCGTTCGGAAGCAGAAGTGATCGATTCGCGGTCTGTATCAATAAAAGATAGCCAGTCTCATTAAAAGACAGCCAGTCTCACGAAAAGGCGCGCGTCTCCCCTCGGGTGGCAGGATCGTGAGACACGGGGATGGAAGCTAGTCAGATGCCGGACAATTCGACATATTCACCCGGGCGGCAACCGCGGACGGTTGTTGCCGCCGACGGAACGGTACTCCCTGTCCCCGATGGCTGGGAACTGTTGCCGCCGGGCGATGCGGGGCTGACCCGACGCGTAAAGGCGGCCGGGCCGACATGGACGATGCAGGAACGCCGCGGCCGGAAGATGTTCTCGCGCGGCATCTGGGCGCCGGCCGCGAACATCGTGAACGCCCGAACGGAACTGGAAGCGGAACGCCTGACACCCGCCTACACCAAACGGTTGGAAGCAGGCCGACGCCGACGTGCCGAAGAGCAGGTCGAGTACGTCGGCGACTTCCGCGAGGCGGTGCTGCGGTTTCTGGCATTCGCACCTGTGCATGCTGAACTGGCCGTGCAATTGGCGATCGCAATCACCGCCCATGCAACACCGGTCGGCAGCGGCACGGTCGCCCGCACGGAGCGTATCCCGATCGAGCGCCGGGCCGAGGCGGCGGTGATCGCCTGGCTGCGGCATCAGACCACCGGCTACGACAACATGCGGATCGCACGCATTAAAGGCGAACGCCGTGAAGTAAGGCGGATGCTGGCGGAACAATCGCGGAAGCTGCTCGACGGCTACCGACGCGGGTTGGCCATCGACACGAGCGCCTGCCAACTGAAGCAGGCTCTGAGGGAAACTGAAGGAGACACGCAATGACCATCAGCCTTTTGCAACGCCGGGAGATCGAAGCTCGCGTAGTCGGGCCGATCTTCCGGGCGTTTGCTGCGGAGATCGGTGAGGAACGGGCACGCGCTATCCTGGCTGGTGTCGTGCGTGAACTGGCCACGCAGGCGGGCCGGGATGCGGCCACGGTGATCGGCGATTCGTCGATCGCGGGGCTGAACGTCGCCGTCGATGGCTGGCAGCAGGGCGGGGCATTGTCGCTGGATGTACTGGAACACAGCGACAGCGATCTTGATTTCAACGTCACCCGCTGCCAATATGCGGAGATGTACCAGCGACTCGGCATGGCCGATCTGGGGCCGATCCTCTCGTGCAGCCGCGACGGCGCAATGATCGAAGGCTTTAATCCCGGCATCACGCTCGAGCGCACGCAGACGCTGATGGAAGGTGCCAGCCACTGCGATTTCCGGTTTCACTCGAATAAGTAGTTCGCCACACACCAGCGAAGGATTCCCTCTCTCATGGCCAAGAAGCAGTTCACGCAGCGCGACGTCGAGCAGGCGACACGCTTGATCCAGCAGGTACCGCCGAAGGTGCTGATCGCCGTTGCGGTGATCGCGATCATCGGGGTCGCGGCGTTCTTCCTGCTGCGGCAGCCGGCGACGCCGCAAGCAGCGAAGCCAGTCCCTGAAGGTGCGATCTTATTTTGCAGTTGGAACGTCGAAAACTTTTACGACGATGTCGATGACCCGAAGAACGACGACAAGTCGGAGGAGTTCTTCGCGCGTCATCCGGAACTGTTCAAGGAGAAAGTGGCCCACCTCGCGGACGGGCTGTTGATGATGAACGACGGCCGTGGCCCCGACATCATGGCGCTTTGCGAAGTTGAAAGCGAACTGTGCATGACCGCACTGAAGGACGCGCTCAACGAGCGGCTGGTCAAGGCCGGCAAGCAGGATGCACAGTACACGCACGTGCTGTTCAAGGGCGACAAGCTTGGCCGGCGATTTGCCCCGGGGGTTCTTACCCGGCTCGGCGTGGACGGCAACCGCACTCGCAAAGTGACCGACTATGCCGGCAACGGCCGGACAATTGAAGTTCACATCAAGGGGAACAGCGACGACCTGATCGTCATGGCGGCGCACTGGACGAGCCGGGTCGATTCGGGTAACGGCAAAGCGCAGGGCGAGGTGAACGCCAACGACAAACGCCGGATGAGCTACGCCAACGACTGCTACGGCCGATTCAAGGCAATCGTCAAAGACAACCCCGATGCGGACGTGATCCTGTGCGGCGACTTCAACGACGAGTTCAAGGATCCGTCGATCCGCGATGGCCTGCATGCCACCGGCGATCTTCAAGAATGTCGCAACGCGATTGACGAGCCGCGGCCGTTCGCCCTGCTGGCAAGCTGGCCGGCCGATGGGAAACCGAAGGGCACCATCTACGGTCGGGGGCGCTGGTCGATCTTCGACCATATGCTGGTGTCACGCGGCATGCTCGATGACAAAGGCTGGCGTGTCGATCCGAACACGGCACAGATCTTCGCGCCGCCAGCATTCCTGACCAGTCGCGGCGAGCCGTTCCGGTTCGGCGACGAGCGGGACACTAAACGCGGCTACAGCGATCACTTGCCCGTCGTCGTTCAACTGCGCGCGAAGTAGTCTACAGCGTATGCCGGCTTTTCCGCTGCTTGCGGTTCACATCTCGGATGCAATGCTCACCTGGCCGTGGCAGGCCCCGGGCCTGATCCTGTCTGCCCTGGTGCTCGGCTGGTCGCTGTACCGTATTCATGAAGACGAGATCCCGCGCATCGGCATCATGGCGGCTGTCTTCTTCGTGTCGTCGCTGATTCATGTCCGCGTCGGGCCATCGAGCGTGCACTTGTTGCTCAATGGATTGGTGGGGCTGATCCTCGGTCGCCGGGCGATCGTCGCCATCGCCGTCGGCCTGTTGCTGCAGGCGCTGCTCTTCGGCCACGGCGGCTACCTGGCGATCGGCGTCAATCTGCTTGTCATCGGCGTGCCGGCACTGCTGGCGGTACCGCTGTTCCGTTCTTGGATCTCTGACAGCTATCCGTCATTCCGGCTGCGCGACGGCGGCCTGGCAATCAGCTATCTGCTGTACCCGCCGTTGATGATCGGGTTCACGATCGTTTGCATCATCCGGCTACTCGCCGAGGGCGACCGGCGTCGGCCATCACTGTTCCGGGTTGGTTTCGTGGTGGGGCTGTTGACCGTGATCCTGACGGCAACGCTGAACTCGATAGTGCTCATCGTCGCGGGGGCATACGACTGGCGGGTCGTTGCCGCGGCGGTGTGGGTCGTCCATATTCCCCTCGCGCTGATCGAAGGGGTAATCTTCGGCGTGGTGGTCACATTTCTGGCGAAAGTGAAGCCGGAGATGCTTCAGGGACTGGGGAATACTTCCTCAAGCGGCACTTCCCACTGGCCGATGCCGACGCCGATGAACAATGTGCCTTTGCGCTGATCAATGCGTGCGACCTTGGCCAACTTGCCGAACTTCGGGCTCCAGACTTCGTCGTTCAGCTTCAACTTCAAACGCCAATCGCGCAGGGCGGCATCGGCCTCGGACTTCTTCTTCAGATCGTTCGTCAGCTTCTCGTACTCTTCGCGTTGGCGATGCGCATCATGCTCGGCGGCGAGTGCCACCGAGCGTGCCTTCTCCGCCTCTTCTCGCAACTGCTGCAGTCTCGCCAGTTCCGGGCCCTTGCCCTTGCGGCGCTTGAGGTAGCGCTGCGCCTTGCGGAGCACTTCGCGAGGCAGTTTCAGTCGCCGGGCGATCTTGATGGCGTTGCTCATGCCGAACTGGCCGATATGCAGCCGGTACGTGGGACGCAGGGACTCGATGTCGAACTCGACCGCGCCGTTCTCCGCCCGTTCATTGGTGAAGGCATAGGTCTTCAAGTCGCCGAGGTGGGTCGTCACCATCGCCCGGCAACCGGTCGTGTCGAGATGATCGAGAATCGCCCGGCCGAGCGCGGCCCCTTCGGTCGGGTCGGTCCCCGCGCCGAGTTCATCGAGCAATACTAGACTTCTGCCCGTCGCGTTCTGCAGGATATGGGCAATTCGTGAAATGTGGGAACTGAACGTGCTGAGGGATTGATGCAGGCTTTGCTCGTCGCCGATGTCGGCGAAAACATTGTCGAAGACCGGGACAGATGAACCTTCCGTGGCGGGGATATGCATGCCCGATTGCGCCATCAGTGCAATCAACCCTGCAGTCTTGAGGGCAACCGTCTTGCCGCCGGTGTTGGGCCCGGTGATTACAAGCATCTGAAAGCCGACGCCCAACTTGATTTCGACCGGCACCACGGTCCGCGTTTTACCGTCGGGTGCGGCCGTGTTGCGGAACAAGTGCTCGAGAAGCGGATGCCTGGCGGACCGCAGCCACAAGCGGCCGTCGTTGTTGAGTTCCGGGGCACTCATCGCGAAATCCTGCGAGTAGCGGGCCTTCGCGGTGACGACATCGGCCCGGCCGATTACTTCGAGGGCGGAGTTGATCTGCCGGGAATACTTGCCGACTTCGGCACTGAGCTTCCGCAGAATACGCCTGATTTCGCGGTCCTCTTCCGCCTTGAGCATCACGCGCTCGGCACTCAGGTTGACGATGCTCGCGGGTTCAACAAAGATTGTCTCACCGGTACTGCTGGTGCGATGGACCACGCCGGGGATCTTCAACCGATGATTGGCGGCGACGGGCAGCACGTAGTGGTCGCCATTGACAGTGGCGTTGGGGTAACGCAATGCCTTGCGAAGTTCCGGATCGCGCAGCAGCCGTTTGATTTCGTTCTGCACGCGATCTTCGAGAACCGCGAGTTTCTGCCGCACGGCGGCCAAGTCGGGACTGGCCCCATCGACGAGATGCCCTCTGCCATCGATACAGCCAGTGATGTTGCGCGCGATCGGGCCGAGATCTTCGACGGGCATCAGCATGTCGATCAATCGCGTCAAGCGACCGTCGAGCCGCATCCGGTAGCGGTAGAAGGCGCCAGTTGCGGTGAGTGTATCAGCAATCTGCAGCAGTTGGTCGGTGCTCAGCATGGTGCCGATGGCAGCCCTGCGGGCCAGCAGGCGGACGTCGTGGATGCCGCCGAACGGCGGCGACTGTCCCGCGGCCAGGGCATCCGCCATCTCCGAGACAAGTACAAGCTCGGCCTGGATGGGACCCAGCTCGGTGCCCGGTTCGATCGACTGCGCGAGTTCCCGGCCAATCGAAGTGCTGGCGTAAGCACCAAGCAGTTCAAGAATTCGACCGTACTCAAGCAAATCCAGCGTGTGTGCGTCCATCGTTTGTCGTCATCATCCCTGTTGAAACCGTCCGCGGAACATTCTACAAGCGCTGCATCTTTCCAACGAATAAGACAATCTGGCAAATTTCGATTGACCGGCCCTGATACTTGGACGACAATTCAACTAACTTCGTCGGGACGGCTGCTCGCGCTCCTACCTATAGTCATCCCCGGAGTCACCCCGGCCTGGGCGTTTGCCCCGGGCCACCTACCTTCCAAACGGGGGCCTTTCATGCTCGAGATTCTCGGAAAATCGCAGCAGTTCTGCGACGGCGTCTCTCGCCGAAACTTTCTCCGCATCGGCGCTTTGGGTGCGGGTGTGACACTGGCGGACATGCTGCGGGTTCAGGCCGCGCAGACCGGTGAAGCCAAACAGACTCGGCCGAAGTCGGCCATCATGATCTACCTGCCCGGCGGTCCGTCGCACATGGACATGTACGACCTTAAGCCGGATGCGCCCGCGGAGTTCCGCGGCGAATTCAACCCGATCGCCACCAACGTTCCCGGTGTGCAGATCAGCGAACACTTCCCGATGCAGGCGAAGATGTGGGACAAGCTCGCCTGCGTGCGTTCCATCGTCTCCGTCGATGAACACTCCGACTCGCTGGTGTCGACCGGCTACTCCGAACGCGACAATCGCATCGCCAGCCATCCGAGCCTCGGTTCGGTCGTCTCGAAAATGCGCGGCAACGGTGGTGAAGCAGTCCCGGCATTCGTGAGCCTGCGTGGCATGTCCCGCGGTACCGAACCGGGCTATCTGGGCATCTCGCATCGGCCGTTCACGCCGAGTGGAACCGGCAACGCCAACCTGCGACTGGCCAACGGTGTTACCTCCGATCGTCTGAGCGAACGCCAGAAACTGCTGACCGGCATGGACGACCTGCGGCGCGACATTGATGCCTCGGGCACCATGTCCGGCCTCGACTCGTTCAACCAGAAGGCGATCGAGATGGTCACCGCCGGTGCCGTGCGCCGGGCGCTCGACATCGAAAAGGAAGACCCGAAGGTCCGCGAGCGTTACAAGGGTGTCGAGGGATTCCTGACGGCCCGCCGCCTGGTGCAGGCCGGCGTCGGCTGCGTCACGCTCTCCTACGGTGGGTGGGACACGCACGGCCAGAACTTCACTTCGCTGAAGAAGCAACTGCCGAACGTCGACCGCGGCTTGGCGAATCTGATCCAGGATCTGCACGACTGCGGCATGCAGGACGACGTCGTCACCATCATGTGGGGCGAGTTCGGCCGTACGCCGAAGATCAACATGGGCGGCGGTCGCGATCACTGGTCGCCGGCCATGTCCGCCTTCATCGCCGGCGGCGGCTTGAAGATGGGCCAGGCTGTCGGTACGACCACGGCCCGCGGCGAACGGCCCAAGGATCGGCCTTACACCGCTTCGCAGGTACTCAGCACGGTCTACCGCGCGATCGGCATCGACCCGTCGCTGACGTTCCCGAACGGCAACGGCCGGCCGATGTACATCCTCGACGACCGCGAACCGGTCCGTGAACTGATCTGATCTGCCCGGATCGAGCCGTGGACCATCCGCAATTGCCGGTGGTCCACGGCGGCTTACTCCCTCCTTCCTCCACTACCTCCTTTCTCCGGGGAGCCACCATGCGGCACCTTCTTGTTGCACTGGTCAGCATCGCCTTCGTTACGACGTTGACCGCGGCTGACGTTCGCCGACTTCCAAGCCCCGCCGAACTGACGGGACTGCAGGTCTACCCTTCGAAACTGCAGTTGAAGGGCGGCGATGACGCCCCGCAGGTTGTCATCACCGGCACGCTGGCGAATGGCCGTCAGGTCGATCTGACCGGTGACGTGATCTACAAGATCGCCGATGAGAAGGTCGCCGAAGTGTCGAAGGCCGGACGGGTGACGCCGAAAACGAATGGCTCAACGATGTTGTCGGCGACGTTCGCGGGCAAGTCGGTGACAGTGCCGATCGCCGCGACGCATGTGGGCGACAATCTGCCGATCAACTTCGGTAATCAGGTGGTACCGATCTTCACGAAGCTCGGTTGCAACAGCGGCGGCTGCCACGGCAAGCAAAGCGGGCAGAACGGCTTCCGCCTGTCGTTGCTCGGCTTCGAGCCGGACTTGGATTTCATGACGCTGGTGAAAGAAGGCCGCGGTCGCCGACTGCTGGCGACCACGCCGGAACGCAGCCTGCTGCTGATGAAGGCCACCGGACAGATGGCCCACGGCGGTGGCCGAAAAATGGAGCCAAACTCGGAAGAGTACAAGGTAGTCCGCCGCTGGATTGCCGCGGGCATGCCGTACGGTGAAGAGAGCGACGCGACGGTGACCCGTATCAGAGTCTATCCCGAATCACGCGTGATCGACAAACAGGACCGCCAGCAATTGGCTATCTACGCTCATTACTCGGATGGCACGGTGGAAGACATCACCCGCCGTGCGCAGTACGAGAGCAACGAGCAGGAGATCGCCAAGGTTGATGAAGCAGGCGTGATCAGCACCTTCGGTTTGACCGGGCAGGCAGCGATTATGGCCCGCTATCAGGGGCAGGTGACCGTTAGCCGGATCGTCGTGCCTTTGGGCGTGCCCGTACCGGCGGTCAAGTTCGAATCAAACAACTACATCGACACCCTCGCGGCCAAAAAGTGGAAAGAACTCGGCATTGTTCCCTCGGAACTTTGCAGTGATGAGACCTTTGTCCGTCGAGTGTTTCTGGACATCGGCGGCACGTTGCCGACACCGAAACAGGTGACGGATTTTCTCGACTCCAAAGACGCGAACAAGCGGGCAAAGCTGGTTGACTACCTGCTCGATCGACCGGAGTACGCGTACTACTTCGCGAACAAATGGGCGGACATCCTTCGCGTGAAGCGCGGACGCAACAACAACGACGACCGCAGCCGCGCCTACGGCACGTTCGCGTTCCATACCTGGATCCACGAAGCAATCGCTGCCGACAAGCCCTACAACGATTTCGTGAGTGAGATCGTCGGTGCTTCCGGCGATGAAGGCCGCAACCCGCCGGTCGTCTGGCACAAGGACCTGGCCAACCCCGAACAGTTCGTCGACAACGCCAGCCAGGTGTTTCTTGGCCAGCGCCTGGCCTGCGCGAACTGCCATCATCACCCGTACGAAAAGTGGAGCCAGGACGATTATTGGGGCATGGCCGCGTTCTACGGCCGAGTCTCCAAACGGCAGGTGGCCATCCCCGGACAAACCAGCAACGGTCAGCAGGGGGGCAAAACTGTCGTCTTCGTTATTCCCAACAGCAATGTCATCAACAAGCGCACTAACAAGAACGCCGTCATACGGCCGCTCGATGGCGAAGCGGTGACGATTGCCACCGGAGCCGACTCACGACTGCCGCTGATCGACTGGATGGTGGACGGCAAGAATCCGTACTTTGCGAAGACACTGGCGAACCGCTACTGGGCGCACTTCCTGGGTCGGGGCATCGTCGATCCGCTTGACGACATGCGCGTGACCAATCCGCCGTCAAACCCGGAACTGCTGGATGCCCTGGCAGAGGACCTGTTAAAGAGCAAGTTCAGCATGAAGCACCTGATCCGCTCGATCTGCAACAGCAAGGTGTACCAACTCAGTTCGATCCCCAACCAGTTTAACAGTCACGACAAGCAGTCGTACGCCCGGTACTACCCGAAACGGATGTCGGCGGAAGTGCTGTTCGACGCGGTATCGCAGGTAACCGACAGCCCGGCAGCTTTCAGCGGTATGCCCGGCGATAAGTTCGCCCCGAACCGGGCGATCATGCTGCCGGACGAGTCATACGCATCGTATTTCCTCGATGTGTTCGGCCGACCGCAGCGTCTGAGTGCCTGCGAGTGTGAACGTGTCAGCGAAGCGAACCTGGCGCAGACACTGCACCTGCTCAACTCGGAAGAAGTACAGGGCAAGATCGCCCGCAACGGCGGCCGGGCCGATTCGATCCGCAAGGGGAGCAAAGCCGAACAGGAAAAGGTGGAAGAGTTGTTCCTATGGTGCTGGGGCAAGAAACCCTCACCGGAGCAATTGAAACTTGCCCTGGAGAACATCGCCAAGCACCCGGGGCAGACGAAGGACGCGTACGAGAACATTCTCTGGGCGCTGATCAACAGCAAGGCGTTTGTGTTTAATCAGTGAGTGGCAAACTGGCATGCTCAACGAAGTCGAGGCATCATCCTTGACTTCGTTTTTTGAGGGTTACGTTGCAACTCGGTTATTTGAAGGCAGGAATGTCGACAGGCAGGCCGACACGCATGAAGAATCTCGCGGAAGCCTGCGCCAG
>Ga0105044_10013069_pt1 | contig 11282 bp, 4 predicted proteins | sample MAT01_FD_78092 | JGI IMG/M metagenome (GOLD analysis project Ga0105044, IMG submission 78092) | Freshwater microbial communities from Lake Fryxell liftoff mats and glacier meltwater in Antarctica - MAT-01 | ecosystem: Environmental > Aquatic > Freshwater > Ice > Liftoff microbial mat | place... | reverse complement strand
TTCTCGTACCAAGCCAGAGCCTATTTTATACAACGGCCCGCTTAATGCCTGGGAATTGGCGGTTTTCACCAGCCGCCGTGTGCTAGCACACGGTTTCCAAGTCGGTTAAATACGTAAGAACCGGTCGCTAGCGCGATGCGGCTGATAGTTACAGCCCAGCCATTAAGCGGGGCATTGTTTCTAAGACCCCTGCCAGCTTTTCTGGAATGGTAGGTGAATCGGATCACAACCAGACGACGAAGGCGTCCCATCCGACTTCAATTCTCCAGTTTCCGACGCTGAAAGCGTCGGAAACTGGAGAATTGCGATATCCACGCGATGAGCGTCGTTTTCTGGTGATGATCATTGGCTCCACCCAGGCAAGCTGGATGGTGGCCGAAGGTCCTTTTGAAGATATGGGGTATAAAAAGGGCAGAGCCTGTGCACGAGGGGAAGAGGGCAGAGCCTGGGTACGAGGGGAGCATTGTCCGCTCGATACGCAGCACTAGTTCGGGACATACCGGAATGCGAACACTGCGGCAAATACGGCAAGCAATGCAAGTAGGATTAACGTTTGCCAGAGATGCAGCCTACGTTCTGAGCCAAAATAGAGGTCCAATTCTAGCGGCGCATTCTCTGCCACCTGTACGCTACGGCTGAATGTGTAGACCGAACCTTCTTCGGGCAAACTAATGATGATCGCTTGCGGAGCGGGCTCGGTGGTATGTTGATGCTGGACCAGTCGCCCGGCGATCTGTTGCAACACCGCGTTGTCTTCCGTCGTGTTTCCACGCAACAATTGGCTGAGCTCTTGGGGTCGAAAATTCATTTGATCCTGTTGCAGAACTGGATTGTCGGCCGCCGCTTCACGGAGTTGTTTGTTGTCCGCTGACAGTGAATCGGCTCGGTTGTTATCCAAGTAAAGTCGTTGGCGACGCGTGTTCAGACCGACGATCGCTTGCTGCGTTTGTAAATTCTCCAACTGAACGCGCGCATCTTCATTCGAAGCTGCATCCAACGCATACTGATTGGCGACGCTATTCAAAGCCCAACGAGCTTTCGTCTGTTCGCCCGCTTGCAGAAACTGATTCGCTTGCACCAAAAGTTGAGCTGCCTGCTGGGCTTGGACCTCTCGTTTGCCACTGGCTCGCGAAAGATAGGAATCGCGATCGTACTGTTCTTGATTCGCTTCGCTTACCAACTCCAAATTCCCGTCGCTGTCGATCAACTCGAATCCTTTCGGTGCGACAACGTGCCATTGGATGTTCTCCAGCGGCACGTTCAACTCAGGACTGGTAAGCTTCAGGTGACTCAGGCGATCCCCAGGAACTGAATACACAAAGCGAACTTTCGCAGTGCGATCGTCAATTCCAGGCAGGATGTAGAACTGCCAAGCGTTTATATTTTTTCCTTGCCGAATCGAGTTCACACTTTCGCCGTTGACGAAGATGCTGAATAGCTCGCCTCCGACAGGCAATCCCACACTCAGACTGCTGCGCTGAATCACTTCGATTGTCACGTCGACCGACGTAAGTTGATCTCCCTTGGGCGAAAGCACGGTTGTCAAGGAACCTTCGGCGACGCGAAGCTTAAGAGCATCCGCAAGCGAATGGCGTTTGGCACGCACAATCAGCGGACTGAATGGCGCAACCGCACGTAGCGAGAACGCGGGTGCACTGCGATTCTCAGCATCACGCAGCAGCGAAGGAACGGTGCCCCAATCGACCTGCTGAAGCCCCGAAGTTAGCGCGTCGTACTCAAGTTCCAGTCGCCCGCCCGCTCGGACGGCGAAGTAATAGGTAAGTTGTCGTGCTTGCGGGAATTCGGCGGGGCTGAGTGATTCCGAATCATTCGCGCGATCACCACGTCGCTCGTACTCAATTCGAAAATTGATTTTACCAACCATGCGGCGTTTGAAATGAACTTCCCACACATTTGAATCGGGTGCAGTTCTAACAAAGTCACTGACCGTGTCACCACTGGCGCGGAGCGTTTTGATTTCGTCTTGATCGTCAATGGGAAGCGTGACCTGCAGTGTACGAATCGAAGCGTTCTGTACGTTGAAGGCTCCGATCAGTGTGGAACGAGTCTGCCCTTCACGCAAAGTAACTTCGTGTAGCACTTGCCCAGTGATCCAGGGATCGAGTTTCTCGATTCCAAGAACCAGATTCCAATCACGCTGCAAGAGACGAAATGCGAGCGAACCTTGAGCGTCGCCGCCCATGGTGCGCGGATCTGTTTCAGATACGTTTAGGCGAGTCACCGTTCTCAGTCGAACACCTGTCGTAGGCTTAACGACCAACTCACCGGTTTGACGAGTCGCTTCGTTAAGTTCGAAACGCGGAATCTCCCAATCACCAATATTGATTGGTGCGATACCACTTAGCGTGATCGTGAAATTCTGGGAGCCGATCGTTTTGCCGTTTAAGTGCAGAATGATTTGACGCTTGCCACCTTCAGACAACTCGGCCCAATGATGCAGCCCAGGACCGGATAGCGACTCAACTTCGAGGCCACTGGGCAATGGAAAACTTAGTTGGAACAAACCCGCACGCGTAATGTCTGCTGCGAAGTTTATCCCCAAGACCACGCGTTCATCACCGAGTGAAAGCACTTGCTTGCTAACGACGCGAACCTCGGGTTGTACCGCAGCAATACGCGCAACAAGTTCCGCTTCCTCGGCTCCGTAGCGATACACACGATGCAACACAGCTTGCTTGTTTTGAAGCAAACTCGCATCGAAATCACCCAAGTTGACCGCTGACATCCCCTTGGCATCCATTTTCTCAGGCTGCGCGTCGGAACCAAACGCGATCCCCATTAGCCCCACTTCTCCGATCGTACCCTCGACTCGAATTGGCGCAAGCGTAATATCCGCCGGCAACGGTTCAAGACCTCGTTGCGTCTCGATCGTGACATCGAACGCTTGCGATTGACTTGGCTCAACTTGCAGTTTCAAACGACCACTATCCGCATCGAACTGCCAAGAACCAACCGGGCCACTCACGGCGCTCACGGTTAAGCCCGTTGGAACAATCACGCTTAGGTCACGCAACTGTCCCTGCGCCAGACGAATATGAAGGTGATGACGACCATCAATGACACCAGGTCCTGGAAGGTAGAGATTCGAAGCCTCGACAAAGAACTGCTTTACCTCAATCGCGACATCACGCGCCTTCGGCTTGAGGAACAAGCTCGCGCGTTCTGGCCCAAGCAACACTTTCGCTTGAGTCTTATCTGCAACATCGACTGTCTCAATACGAACGGCCGTTGGACTGAAAACATCCCAACCCGTTTCGTCATAGCTAAGATCGATCTCTTGTACCGCCGACATGCCCGTAAGCACTGGCATTCCCTCGACGGGATTGAGCGGTTCAAGCTGGTATTTGAAACTCGCTTGGTACTGTCTCGCGGCAACCTCCGGTTCTAACGCGGACTCCGCGACCGGATCATCGGTAGCCGCTTGCTCGGCAGCAGGAAACGTAATGACGTAGCACAATCCCTCGCCGGGGACTTCGATCTTGGCCAGACGCAGACCTTCGCCTTCGAAATGAGTCAAGACGGCCGGTGCCCTCAACAACAGGAAACGATCGCCCGGCTGTCCTGAAATCGTAATGGTTGCGATTGCAACAAGACGGGCATCTTGGTGGCTCACTTGCCAATCTTGCTTGATCGAATCCGCAGGCTCGAAGCTTGCTGCATCATCAGCCAAACAAGACCCAGACGATAAAAACAGCAACGCGAATATCAGAATCGTCGATGTGATTGGTCCAGATTCCTCGTTTGCAATGGTGTCTTTAGTTTCGCCCTTCGCTTGGCTTTGTTCAGTAAGACCGCGCAGCCAACTTGGTGTGCGGTGAATCCAATCCCATGCAGTCGGAACCAAGAACAGGCCCAAGATCGCCAGCGCAAGCAGCGCAAAGAACAGCGGCGCACCGTCACCTTGCAAGAGCAACCCTAGGGCCACTAAGAGAACACCGCTCCAGCGGACAAGCTTGACTCGCAATCGATCAACCTGTGTCAGCGCCCACACGATCATCGCGATGCCGCAAAGTCCAATCACTAAACCCGTCCAAGATAGATTGACGAGCCAGACTGGCGTGTTAATCACTTGTAACTCAATGGACTGTCCAGCAGAGAGTATCGGCACACTGACTTGCAACGGCGACGTTGGTCCTGTTTGAGACATCGCATTGCCAGCGGTCGCGACACAAACCAAAGTTGCGATTACCAAACTCACAAATCCAGCAACACGCAATGCCTCTTTTTTGACTTGTGACCAAACGCCAAACCCGACAAGCAACCCGATTGCCATCAACAAGACGAGACCTTGCTTTGCTACCCAGTAGAAACCGGATGGTCGGAGCACTGGTACTGGTGGAGAAACCGTACCGCCATTTGGCACTAGAACATATTTCGCATCACCGCTAACGTCCCACTGCGTCTTGAGAACAGGCGCAAAGACGACTGGCAGCGCCAGTTCTGGTTTAGACTCGTTGACCTGCGGCTTACCCAAACGCAGGCTGACTTCAATCGGAACGTTGGGGTCGACGCCGCCCGGCAACGGAACGAGTGTTATGTCATCCGCTTGGCGAGCGGTCACGGGTTGTCCATTCACCGTGACCTCCCAGAGACGTACAGGCTCAGCAGGCAACTTAATCTTGAGCGTTCGTTGCCCACGTGACTTCACAAAGTAGATCACATCCGTCACCAACTCACCGTCTTGAGAAACGCGACTCTTGGCTTCAGCGAACTCAACGACCTGCGTCACTGTGGTGCCTGCTTCGAACCAGTTAACTTTCAAGTTGAGGTCGAAGGGACGTTCGGTGTATTGCCAAGTTCCAAGTGGCGGCGCGGTGCTAAGCAAGCGAAACTCCGCTGGCAACTCAAGCGGATCGAGCTTAAGCATGTCCTGTGAAATTGATTCGGTATTGATCTCAACCTGCATGGGGCTGACAACTTGGATGTAGCCTCGCTCACCTTGCACACCGATTGGAACGACTTGGCCAGCTCGAAAGGAACTGTTTGAGACATCAGGTTTCTCTTCGAACGACACCAACAGTGTGTAGGCTCCCAGCACTGCTTGGTGAAGCGACACCGTAAGCATGTCTCCATCACGACGCCAAGTGCGAACGTCCTGGCCGTCGACGATAACATTTCCAAGCGTCTGTGGGACGTTGAGCATCCATTCCGACACCGGAGATCCTGCGACCAAATAGTTGATCAGCGCACTGCCGTAGACTGTCTCTTCGCTCAGCGAGTAAAGGTGAAATACATCTGACTGAACGCTGCGTTCCAGCAATTCAACGTGCATCGTGGCTGACCAGTCGGGCTCACGAATACGAAACGCCTGTTGAAGATCCGGTGACGGTTTGGGGAAGTAAGAAAGCGGCTTTTCAACCAACAGATTGGTTTCCGCGATTGCAATGCGAAAACCTGGCGCACCGACAATCCCAATATCGCCACGGATCGTTTTTGCTTCAGGGTATTCGATTCGTGGCAGCACCCAGTCTGCTTCCAAGGCGACTTCGCTCTTCTCCAAATGCAAGGACACCAGTTGGCGCCCCGCAGCGTCCTGATTGAAGATCACTTTCAAGTTTCGGCGACCATCGACGATATCCGTTGCCACTACGTAATCCGCTACGCTCGCGCCCGTGACCGACACGACCGAGTAGTCAGCCGGTATGAGAAAGTCCCACTCGCGAACAGGTGCGTCGCGAATATCCAACTCAATGTCCGCCTTGATCACGCGGTCCGTCTCAGCAAGTTCGTAAAGAACAAGCTGCGAAATATTCACTTCGGGCTGGATCCGATCGGCGGCCACCGTGAACGCGTGCTCGGCCGCCGGAAATCGATAGACGAATGTTTGACGTGCATCAAGGGCCGCAGTGGGAAATTGCTCGGGCGCTAATTGTGTTAATCCGCTCAGCCCGGTCAGTTCCAGTCGCACCAAACCTAAGTTCGTGAGCCTCAAATATCCGGAATGTCGGATCGCGCCAATCGGTGCCAAACGCAACCCATCAACTCGCACGGGAAACGCACCAAGCGGTGTTTGGCTACGAACGTTGATTTGGCTTGTGGAGGTAACCGGTTGACTGAGCGTGACGTCCAACACGCGGTCCTCGCCCGTCCCGTTAACTTTCCACGCAACAATATTGCTCCCTTGGACATCGAGTATTTCGCCTGGACCGCGCAATTGCAGACTAAACGATTTCAGTTCGCCTTGAAGGACCTGATAGTCGATCTGATGATCTTGACGAAGCAGTCCCGTGCCCATTCTCGCTTCGACGAGCCCCGTCGTTGTGAAGAATAGTTTCCCCTCGCCAGCCTTGCGTGTGGTCTTCCACTGCAACATGGTTCGCCCTGTCGCTGGCAAGAAACCGATCCACCTATCATCGCGGCGAAGCGGAACCACGAACTCTTGATCGGGATGAAACTCCAAGTCTGAAGCCAACCCGCGAAGTGTAAGTGGCACGATAGCGCTAGCCGCGATCGTAAAATCCAATCGGCTCTCTCCACCATCCGTCGCGGCGGGCGAAGCGACGAAGTGGACGTCGACTGGAAACATACCCGTTTTTGCGAACACCAGTTTGTAAACCAGTTTCTCGTTGACTTTGGCAAGTCGCAATCGATAGTTCGCATCGTTAGACGCTTCGCTCACCGCTGCATTTCCAGACAGCAGCACAACTTCAGCATTGGCTTCGCGGACATGCGCCGTGCCTTTGAGCTGGAAGTGAATCGACTTGCCATTGGGATGCAGTTCACCTTCGAGCGTCGTATCGATGAACTCAATTGGTCCTGGCAAAGCACCATCACGATTTAGTGAAAGTGTGATCTGTCCGCCCGTCGTCGACTGGAATCGGGTCGCTGCAACATCTTGATTTCCTTCGCTAGAATCCACGGGCACAAATCCTTTTGCGGCGGTCACCGTTCCATCCACACTTGGGGAAAATTGGATGATCACAATCGAATCGAAGCCAACGGAATCGCCCTCGGTAAGGTGCATCAAGTCGATCGTCTGGGGAAGCGTGATTTCTGGAGAACGAAACTTGAGCACGGCCTTAATCTCAATTGCTCCATCATTCAGATGCAGATCAATGAACCGCTCGGCGCTCACTTGTCGAACGGACCACGACTTTAGACTTTCGCCATTAACCTCAGTCACTTCACCATCGCCATAAAGCCCGAAGCTCAATGTCTTCGCGTTCCCTTGGATGACTTGAATGTCTAACAGAACGACTTGTTCGATACGGTTGGCGGTGACTTGAACCTCGGCGTTTGCACTGGCTTTATAGAAGACCGGAGGTTCCGGCAAATGACCGCGTGCTTCGACCGTAATGGTGCCCGTGCCATCGGGATTGACAGAACTACGGATGCTTGCTCGCTCGGCTTCGTCTTGAGCAATACAAGGCACGAGACCCAGCAAGGCAAACACAACGACTGCGGCTTTTAAGATTCTTGTAGTCACGCTCACGGGTTCCCACCTACTTGCAGAGCTTGGTTGATCATCGATTGAAGTTGTTGAACGCGTTTCGCGTTGCGATCTTGTTCCGGTAATGCAGCGAGCAGTTCCGACAACGTTTTCAAATCAACGGCTTCACCGAGTGGTTCGCCGCGAAGCTTTGCTGCGAACAGGGCCGCAGACGTTGCGATGCACATCGATGGTGCCGCTTGGTCAGCTCTCTGAGCATCGGCTTCGTACGGGATCGGCCAGCGGCTTTCGACCATTTCGTCTGTCGATAAGTCACGAAATCGCACCGACACCGAACCGACATCGCCTTCACCGCTTGGCAGAGTTTCAAATTGATAAACGGCCACTCCCGCTTCCGCAGCCGCCATTTCCGCAGCGTCGACGTTGTCGTTGCGGAAGTCCTCTTGCTTCAACAAGTGCTTCTCGTACCCAAGCAACTTGTATCGGCCAACTCGTTTGGGATTGAATTCAACTTGCACCTTCACATTCTTTGCTGAGGGGCGAAGTGCACCCGCGATCTGGCGGACAAAACCATCGTCAGCGGACTCAACGGAATCCAGCAGATAGTAGCGACCGTCGCCTTTGCGGGTGAGCGTTTCCAAGACTTCGTCGTTCAGACCTTCAGCACTGATTCCTGCCGCATCGAAAGCGATCCCAGCGTCGCGCATCGCGGTGATCATTGCCGCAAGACTTTCGGGGTTCGCATCTCCAAGATTAACGGCACCGTCTGTTAGCAGAACGATTCGATTCTGAGCACCTTCAAGTTGTTGTTCCGATGCTTTCTCAAACGCCAGTTTCAATGCGGCCTCGAGGTTGGTGCCACCTTCGCTGGGTAACTCATCAATCAGATCGACAAGCTGTTTTGATTGTGCACCATTCACTTTGTCCGCCAACAGTCGAGGCTGACGAGCGAAACTAATCAAAGTCACTTGATCAATCGGTGTGAGCTGTTGAGCAAGCAGAGCAAAGGCACTACGCACCGTTTGCTGCCGATCGATACGTTCCATCGAGCCTGAATTGTCGAGCAGAAATGTGATTCGTAGTGGCGTGTTGCTTGCACGACCTGCGGCAGCCGTCCGCATTGAAACTCGCAACAGATTTCGCTGTTGAAGAAATGGATGAATCGATTGCTCCACACGACAGGCGACTTTTTCGTCGTCGCTTGGCATCGGGTCACCATAGTCGAATGCATTGACAAATTCTTCGATGCGAACCTTCGCTGCTTCCGGCCATTCACCGCGTGCGAGTGCCGCTTGGGCAAGCTTGAAAGAAACATCGCTGACATGGAGCGAGAAGGTGGAAAACGCATCGACTGCGGCATTGCTCTCATTGAGTCCTGAAGCCGCGACAGCTTTGGTTCCGCGTGTGCTCTCGATCAATTCGACGACTTCAGACATCGCTTCCTCGCCTAGCGATAGATCAACGGATTTCAAATTCTCTTGAAGTTCTCGTTTCTTGACCCCATCGAGCGTCCCCAGTGCGTCCTGCCTCGGCGTGAAAACATCTCCGGCTGCCTGCTCTTTCGCGACTTCTATCGCCTCAGCCAAACCTTCAGCTCCCTCAGCACGTCGAGCATCTTCGATCCCTTTCGTTGCGAAGCGACGTCCCATCGCAATACCACCACCTAAACGATCACCTATACGCTGCGCCCTCGCCTTTTCCTCGACGGCAATCTCCATTGGTCCGTTGACTACAGCGTCGCCTTCAAAACCGGTTTGTGCCTTTTCCTCACTTTCAGGAATCATTATTCTGGGAGTGCGATCGTCAACCCAAACACTATCGTCAACCCCGTCGCCGTCGTGATCAGCATCAACCCCATCGATCGCGTTCCCAGCGTCTCCGGAACGATTCGCTTCGAATGTCGCGCCGATGCGATACCTAGGTCTTTGTTGCGCAGCAACTGGCGCCGGAGGAGATTCTTGGAAACCGAAGTAAGTCGTTGCGGGCTTGTCAGGGCTCGCAGGTTCAGATTCAGATTCCGCTTTAACGAAGTCGCGAGTTCCGTCTATCGTGGATCTGACTTCGGCTTCTCCGCCAAGCACCATGGCAGCGAATCCATCTTTCGACTCGATCCCTGACTCGCGTCTGACGCCTTGCTCACGAGACACTTTGTCTTTTGCGACAACACTCGGCAACGCCGGCGAGTCGGCCGGCAGGTTGAGGTTTGGCTGCGACATCGGCAAGGTTACGTTCCTACCGGGATTGTCTCGAATTTCTGATAGTAGTAACGTTGAATCGAGTGCATCATCAGACTGTGACGTGACAGGACCGCGCACCACGCCGAAGTCAGCCAACTTTTCGGAGCTATGCTCACCGTCGAACATCCAAGCCGCTCCATTTGATGCAGCAGGGGCCTCAGCAAGACGCGAGGCAACCACTTCATTAGAATTAACACGGTGCCAAGATCGTCCGTTGGTGTTGCTCTGAGCCATACGCGCACCGCGATTAAAGAGCAGTATCGCCATTGCCAGAAGCCCAAAGACTCCTGCACCACAAACCGCTGCTGCGATCCTAAGTAAGCTCCACCGCGCTTTATCCTTAATAAGAAACTGGAAGATCGCTGGCTTATTTTCGGAAGGCGTTGTGAACTGCGATGACTCGCCACGGATCACAGCCAAAATGGACCCGCGTTTCTCTGGCGACAGTTTCCAATCATTCTCACTTGCTGGCCACTCGGTTGTGCCCACGCAACTCATCAAGCCATGCGCAGCCTCGATCTCGCTCTTGAACGCTGCGAGTTCTGGTCGTTCTTCGATGAGTCGACTCAGTTGCTCGCGATCCTGCTCCGATGCTTCGCCTAATACGAGCGCAACGATGCGAGCTTCGAGTTCTATATCCGTTCGGTGATTGTTGAATTCTTCGTTCATGACTTTCCGTCGATTCCGAGTTGCCTCAGTTTTCCGGCGAGTTGTTTCAAAATGTGGTGCAAGCGGTAGCCAACGTTGCCGATGCTCAGTCCCGTTTGATCGCTGATGTCGCTGTACTTGAGCTCTTCGAAGTACTTCAACTTCACAAGTTGCCGATCGGTCTCATCAAGCTCATCAACGATCTGACGCAGCGCGCAAGTCGCTTCCATCTGAAGAAGCGTTTCTTCCGGCGTTTCGTCTGCGGTGTAAGGCAGCGCCGGTTGGCGTTCGTCGCTGTCGAGTATTTCGCGCTTGTTATCGCGGATATAGCTAAAAGCCTTGTTTCGAACACTCCGCATCAACCAGGCCTTCGGCGATTGGACATCGTCCCAATGCGAATGAAGCTGCAAAAACACTTCCTGCACAATCTCCTCGGCCACCGCGCGGCGGCCTGTCAGCGAGAATGCATAACGCAAAAGCGGTGACTCCTCGGCATCAAACAACTCCTGGAGCGTGTGCATACACTCACCCTGGGCGGCTGGCTGATTGACTCGAGGAGTCCGTTGCAACATGAATTCAGTTCGATAAGCATGGCGGTATTGAATCACGACCAATTCATCCTCTCACAAGCGTAGACTCGCCACGACAGAGTTAATTAGGTCGAATCCCCAACTTTTTCCAAAAAAGCCAGTTGCTCGATCGCAAAACAATATGTTGGACGCTTCGGTTTTTGCGACGTCTGCATGGAAACGAAACGCTAATTGGCACCCAAGCTAGGGAGTGAGAATGGCGCAGCCTGGGCTGTGCGACAAATAGCAGTTTCCCATTTTTCTTCAACACTACATTGCGAGGTGTTCTCAGTCGCAACGCGACGGCAGACGAATAGGGGTGGGGAAGTCGCATTGAGTTGCGACTCCCCTCCCTCCGAACCGTGCGTGCGGTTTTCCCGCACACGGCTCTCCAGTTAGTAGTGGCCCGCATGGGAT
>Ga0105044_10013066_pt1 | contig 11283 bp, 11 predicted proteins | sample MAT01_FD_78092 | JGI IMG/M metagenome (GOLD analysis project Ga0105044, IMG submission 78092) | Freshwater microbial communities from Lake Fryxell liftoff mats and glacier meltwater in Antarctica - MAT-01 | ecosystem: Environmental > Aquatic > Freshwater > Ice > Liftoff microbial mat | place... | reverse complement strand
GCCATGGACGACATCCGCGAGAGCGTCGAGGAGCTGGCGTTCTACCGGAAGCACTTCTTCCGCGACGACTGAGCCCTCAGGCGGCCGGGCGCTCTCGGGTCGCCACCTCACGGCCCTTCCAGGTGACCCGGCCCCGCACGGCGGTGAACGTTGCCGAGCGGCAGAACAGGCCGACGAAGAAGGCCAGCGGCAACGGGAAGAGCACGGCGGTGGCCACGCCGAAGCGCCCGAGGCGTCGGAGCATCCACCAGAGCTGGGCGACGACGAGCGCGTAGGCGAACACGGCCAGCTGCACGTCGGCAGCGGTGGCGCTCGAGTCGAACGGCAGCCGGAGCAGCCCGTAGGCCGACGACAGGCAGACCGAGACCCAGGCCACGATCAGGGCGAGCGTGGTCAGCCGGATGCGCACCGCCCCGCCAGCGACGTTCTTCCCCCAGCCCTCCACCAGGTGCCCGATGCCGTCGGGGTACATGCGGAAGCGGATGGTGCCCCGTCCCCCGAGGACGGTCAGGGGCCGCCCGCCCTGCAGCCAGGAGCGAGCCAGGGCCATGTCGTCGAGCAGCTCGTCGCGCACCGCAGCGTGGCCGCCGAGCTGGTGGTACTGCTCGCTCGAGGTGATGAGCGCCGGGCCGAAAGCACCTCGGGGCGGCCGCCGGCTGCCGAAGGGCGTGAAGGCGTCGACGCCCATCATCGAGACCACGTTGAAGAAGGCGGAGAGCCGCTCGTACGGCTGCTCGGTCACGTGGAACGGCTGCACCGACACCAGGCCACCCCGTCGGCGATGGGCGTCGACCAGGCGGTCGAGGCCTCCGGGCTCGAGCACCGTGTCGGCGTCGAGGAAGACGAGCACCTGCTCGGTCGCCCGCTGAGCACCGGTCCAGCAGGCCCAGTTCTTCCCGGTCCAGCCGTCGGGCAGCGGCGGCGCCGCCACCATCCGGGTGGCTGGCCCGAGAGGCACGTCAGCGGTTCCGTCCTCGGAGTGGTCGTCGACGAGGATCACCTCGTCTCCCGGTGCCAGCTGGGGTTCGAGCGAGGCCAACAGCAACGGCAGGGTGCGGGCCTCGTTGCGGGCGGGGACGACCACGGAGCAGCGGCGCCGGGTCGGGGCATCCGGCGCGACCAGCGACGGACGCACGATCCTCATGAGCAGCCAGCATCCAGCCGCCGATCGGAGGAGAACGGAGAGGACGTCGACGGTTCGCATAGGAGAGGACGCCGGAGCCTCCCACCTGAGCCGGCCCCGTGCGCCTACGATCGTAGGTTGGGACCCGTCACGAGGACCATGTCGTGCCCGCCCCCTTCTACCCTCGTTCCACGTGGCCACGACCGAATCCCACCGCACCGCCGGCGAGGACGACCGTCTGCCCCCCTCCCATGAGCTGACCGCCGAGGACGCCGAGGACGCGTTCGTCGACGGCGACCGGCAGCTCGCTCCCGGCACCGCCCGCTCGGCCCTCTCCCACCGCTCGTTCCGCATCATCTTCTTCGGGGCCTTCGCCTCGAACATCGGCACGTGGATGCAGAACGCCGTGCTCGCCGCCTACGCCTACGACGTCACCGGCTCGCCGTCGTTCGTCGGGCTGCTCGTCTTCGCCCAGCTCGGACCCCTGCTGATCTTCTCCACCGTCGGCGGCATGCTCGCCGACGTCGTCGACCGCAAGAAGCTGCTGATCGTGGTGGCCGTCGAGCAGCTGCTGTTCTCCGTCGTCCTGGCCCTCACCACCGGCGGCGACGATCCGAACAAGGCGCTGCTGGTCGGCATCGTGCTGTGCATCGGCATCGGCCAGGCCATCCACGCGCCGGCCTACGCCTCGCTGCTCCCGCAGCTGGTGCCCAAGGACGACCTGACCGGCGCCGTCGCCCTCAACTCCACCCAGATGAACGCATCCCGCATCGTCGGTCCGGCCATCGGCAGCGCCATCTACGCGACCGTGGGCGTGGCCTGGGTCTTCGCCATCAACGCCGTGACGTTCCTCGCCGTCATCGGCGCCGTGATGATCACCGTGATGCCGCCGGTGGTGGCGGCCGTGGGACCACGGGGCTGGCGTCGCCTCGTCAGCGGCTTCGGCATCGCCCGACGCGACCGCATCGTGCGGGGCTGCCTCATCACCATGACGGTGTTCTCGTTCTTCTGCCTGCCGTTCGTCACCCAGATGCCGGTGCTCGCCCACGACAACCTCGGCATCGACCCCGACTCGGTGGCGTACGGCGCTCTCTACGCCTGCCTCGGCTTCGGTGCCGTGCTGGGCTCGCTGTCCATCGGCACGGTGTTCTCGAGCGCGTCGAAGGCGACGATCGTGCGCTGGGGGCTCATCGCCTTCGCCGCGACGGTGGCGGTGCTGGCGCTGCTGCGGTCTCCCGGCCTGGCCTACCCCGCCACGGTGGCGGTGGGCTTCGCCTACTTCGCCACCGTCACCTCGTTGGCCACGGTGCTGCAGGAGGACCTCGACGCCGGCGTCCGCGGCCGGGTGATGGCCCTCTGGATCATGTCCTTCGGCGGCACCGTGCCCATCGGTGGGCTGGTGTTCGGCCCCGTGGTCGAGGCCACCTCGATCACCGCGGTGATGCTCGCCGGCGCCGCCGTGGCCCTGCTGCTGGGCGTGGTCGGTGCATCGCTGACGGCACCGTCACCGGACCCGTCCGACGGACCCGTCCGACGGACCCCTGGGCCTGGCCGGCCCGAAGACTTGACCAAGCGGTCAAGATAGGGTGGACAGGTGTCCGATCCGCCGAACGACGTGTCCTCGGCGGCGACGCGGCCCAAGAAGCAGGAGCAGGAGCAGGCCCAGGTCGCGGTGACCGAGGTCGCCCCCGGGATCCTTCGCATGCAGCTGCCCATCGCCCTCACCGGCCTCGGCCACGTCAACTGCTACGCGATGGAGGACGACCGCGGCTGGACCATCGTCGATCCTGGGCTGCCCGGGCCCAAGACGATGAAGGCGCTCAAGCACCGCCTCGGCCAGGCCGGCGGACGCCTCAAGGACGTGCACACGATCATCGTGACGCACTCCCATCCCGACCACTTCGGGACGGCCGGGCTCATCCGCCAGCGCTACGGCGCCGAGGTGGTGGCCCACGAGCGCTTCCGCACCTGGTTCGACCCGGAGGAGGCCGACGACGTGGCCGTCGCCGCCGACGCCGAGCACACCCCCACGCAGGCCAAGCGGCAGGGGCGCGCCACCCCAGCCCAGATCCGCGAACGCATGACGCGGCCCACGCCGTGGGGCGGCGAACCGCCGCACCCGCCCCTCGGCGGCTGGAAGATCAAGGTGATGCGGCTGGCGGCACGGCGCTACCTGAAGACCCCAGCCCCCAGCGTGCGCCTCGAAGACGCCCAGAACGTGGCGCTCGGCGGTCGCGACTGGGTGGCGCTGTACACCCCGGGCCACACCGAGGATCACCTGTGCCTCTATGACCCCAGCGACGGCGTGGTGCTCTCCGGCGACCACGTGCTGCCCACCATCACGCCGCACATCTCGGGCTTGGGCGAGACCGACGACTCGCTGGCCGACTACGTGAGCTCGCTCGACCGCATGGCGGCGCTGCCCGACGTCTCGGTGGTGCTGCCCGCCCACGGCCACCCGTTCGACGACCTGCCCGGTCGGGTCAAGGACATCAAGCGCCACCACGACGACCGCCTCGACGTGCTGCGCGAGGCCACCGAGCGCCTGGGACCGGCGTCGGTCGAAGACCTCTCCCACGAGATGTTCCGCCAGCGATCGTGGGGGTCGATGGCCGAGAGCGAGACGTACGCCCACCTCGAGCACCTGCGCCTCCGTGGCGAAGCCGAGGCCGAGCTGCAGGACGACGGCACCCTGCGCTTCCACCTCTCCTGACCGCTCTCACCTGAGCCCGCTCCCCTGACCGCCCGTCCGGCCCTTCCCCGCGGCCGCGCTGCGGGACTAGGCGTGGACTAGGCGGGAGCGCAGGCGAAGGCGGCGGTGCCGATGATCGCCTCTTCGCCTCGGACCACCTGGAAGATCAGGGTGCCGCTGAGCAGGTCGTCGGCCAGGTCGAGGCGACCGTCGAGCGGGAGGAACGACACGTCGCCCTCCAGCTGCAGCGCCGCGCCGAGGGCGTCGACGAGCTGTGGGCCGGGCTGGGCGGTCGGCACGATCAGCACCAGGCCGGCCGGGTTGTCCTCCGACGCGGTCGGCGGGTTCATCGACACGTCGAGCCCGATCTCGGGGTTCGGGTTGTACTCGCACCGGTTGAGGACGACCTCGATGGGCTCGCCGCCCAGCTCGAGGGTGGCCTCGCCCGGCGCGGGAATCGGCGGCGGGTCGGGGATCTCGAGCTCGGTGGTCGGCGTGGTGCTGGCGCCGGGCGCCAGGGTCGGGCCGGTGGACGAGCCCGCGCCCTCGTCGGTGGCCAGCGTGCTGTCGTCGGTGCTGTCCTCGGTGGTGCTCGACCCCTCGTCGTCGGAGCACGAGGCACCCAGCAGCACCAGGAGCAGCGCCGTCGCCAGCGCCCCCACCCATTGGTTCGTCCTCGTCGTCACTGCGGTGCTCCTCCATCAGGTCCATCGGGATCGATCGCGTGCACGCTCGCGGTGGCCCGGATGCTGCCACCAACCGACAGCCAGCAGGTGAGCACCCCCTCGTCGTCCTCCTGGGAGGCAACCTCCACCTGGTCGTCGGGGTCGATCCCCGCGCCGTACTCGAGGTCGCCACGCAGGTGCTCGGGACGCTCGGCGCGTCGGGCGAGCAGCTCCTCCACCACGTTCCAGTAGGCGGCGTTGTTCATGTGGTCGAGGGCATCGAGGTCGGTCCGACGCACCGGCCACAGTGTGGTGGCCAGGCCTTCGGGTCGCTTGGGGAGGCGGAGCTTGGCCTCGATGTCTCGGGGCACGTCGGGGTCCACGTCGTAGCGCTGGACGAAGTCCTCGGGCAGTCGAGCCGGCCGGCTGCTGGCCCGGTCGATGCAAACCCAGAGCGACGAGGCCTCGACCGATCCGCCTCGGTCGCCCACCAGCGAGACCCGCCGCTCGGCCCAGCGCGACCCGACGCCGGCGCACCAGGTGGAGGCAGCCAGCAGCTCTCGATAGGTGGGCGCCTGGCGCACCTCGAGCGACGTGCGCCGGACCACCCACATCATGCGATCGTTCGGGTCGACGTCGGCGGTGTCGTCCGACGAGACGTCCTGGAGGTACCTCGCGGCGGCGTCCAGGCGGAGGCGACCCGACGGGTCGACGTCACCCAGGCGCACCCGCAGCTCGGTGGAGAAGACCCGGCCGGTGGCGGGCCGCGGCAGCAGCGGCGAGCGGGTGACGGGCACGGCGGGACCGTACCGACCACGGGCAGCCCGTCGGAAAAGAAGTTGACGACCCTCGCCGCCGCGTGGTTCCGTGGCCCTGACCCGCCGACCGGCGCGTCACCCGCAACACCAAGGCAGCAGGCCGGTCCGATGAGCACCGAGACGATGCGCTACGCCACCGGCACCTCGCCGGCCGCCCGCGCCCTCGGCGCCCATGCTGCCTGCGGGAACGCCTTCGTGGCCGCCGACTCGACCTTCGTCATCCGACCGAAGGCTGCGTCGCCGAAGCAGGCCACCTGGGTGCACGTGACCGATCTCGGTTCCCGACCGCCTCTGGAGCCCTCGCCCTAACGGGAACGACGAGGAAGCGAATCCAGAGGCCGTCGGGACACCAAGTCCCGGCGGCCTTTCTGCTTTCTCAGCCCAGGTCCCACACCTGCGCCCCACCTCGCCGCCCGATCACCAGCGACCGACCACCCGCCACACCAGCAGCACCCACCAGCAGCACCCACCAGCAGCGAACGAACGGACCCGAAGGGGGACCCATGCTCGTCACCCGAGCAGAAGAGGAGTACGAGGAGGAGGAAGGACCGCTCGGCGTCTTCAGCGACGCCGGTCCTGAGAGCTGGTGGGACGAGGCCCGCTGCAACGACAGCGCCGGCACCCTGGTCGGTCTGTACTTCTCCGCGGAGCTGCAGGACATCGCTCGGGCCAAGGAGATCTGCGCCCTGTGCCCGAAGATGACCGAGTGCCTCGAGGGTGCCCTGGAGCGGCGTGAGCCGTGGGGCGTCTGGGGAGGCCAGATGTTCCTCAACGGCAAGATCCTCATGAGCAAGCGCCGCCGGGGCCGTCCGCCCAAGGTCCCGCGGCCCGAAGACCAGCTGCCCGAGGTGCCCATCCCCGAGCACCTCAACGACCCCCGCTACCTCCGCAGCGCCTGAGGCGCTCGGACGCAACGGACACCTGACCAAAGCGCTGATCCGGCTGCTTCGGTGCGGTGCGCACGTCTGACGAGCGCACCGCTCCGAAGTACCGGGGATGGGCGGTCAGGGGCCGGTCCACCAGACCTCCTACCGAGGACCCACCACAACGACGGGCCGGGGCAACGAACCCCGGGTCCAGCCCTCGCCTCTGTCCCCCCTGAGGCGACGCCTGGCTCGTGATGAAGCGAGCCCCGGCCTGTCGGGTGGCCAACCCCTCCCCTCTCGACCCCTCCAACCCCCCTGCGTCTCCGCCGGGCGACTGCGACGGAGGGTCCGGGCGCCGGTACCGTCAACGTCGTGCCGAACCAGACGTTGCGCGAGGTGCGCCGCCTGCCGCTCTCCACGGTGCTGCTGGCCTGCGTTGCCGCGGCCGCCGTCGCGGCCATCGCCGTCGGCCTCCTGTTCGGCGGCTCGTCCGGCGACGAGCAGTCCTCCGACGAGACCTCGGGCACCATCGAGCTGATCCCCGGGGACGATGCCGTCGGCACGTCGGTGGGCGGGGCCCCCTTCGACACGCTCGACGGCGGCGAGTCGAGCCTCGGCTCATACCAGGGCACGCCCGTGGTCCTGAACTTCTTCGGCTCGTGGTGCGCCCCGTGCGTCAACGAGATGCCGGCCCTGGAGGACGTGCACCAGGCGCTGGGCGACCAGGTCGCCTTCGTGGGCCTGGCGGTGCGCGACCAAGAGGAGGACACGGCCCAGATCGTCGAGGACACCGGGGTCACCTACGACCTCGGCCGTGATCAGCGAGGCGACCTGCTCACCAGCCTCGGCGGAGTGAGCATGCCGACCACGGTGCTCATCGACGCCGACGGCGTCGTCACCTCGGTGAACAGCGGCGAGCTGAACGCCGCCGAGCTCACCGAGATGATCGAAGCCCAGCTGCTGGCCTGAGCCATGGCCCCGCTGACCGTGCGCCTCCGATGATCGACGCTCCGGTCGCGCTCGCCTTCTCGGCCGGCCTGGTGGCCGCCATCAACCCGTGCGGCTTCGCCATGCTGCCGGCGTACCTCTCGTACTTCCTGGGCACCGAGACCGACGACGAGACCGTCGACGCCCACGCCGGCGTCGGACGGGCCCTGGCCGTCGGGCTCGCGGTGACCATCGGCTTCATGGTGGTGTTCGGCCTGATGGGCCTGGCCATCACCGGCCTCTCGGTGCAGGTCTACGAGTACCTGCCCTGGGTCACGCTCGTCATCGGCGTCGGGCTGGTGGCGCTCGGCATCGCCATGCTGGCCGGCTTCGAGCCCGTGCTGCGCCTCCCCCGCCTCGACAGGGGCGGCCGCGATCGCACGCTCGGCTCGATGGTGCTCTTCGGCATCTCCTACGCGGTGGCGTCGCTCTCGTGCACCCTGCCGGTCTTCCTCGCCGTGGTCGGCTTCGACAGCGAAGACCTGGCGGGCGGCCTGGTGCAGTACCTCGCCTACGCGCTGGCGATGGGCCTCGTGCTCACCGTGCTCACGGTGGCCATCGCCCTCGCCCGGCACTCGCTGGTCCGAGGTCTGCGCTCGGCGGGTGCCTACGTCGGGCGGGTCTCGGGAGCGCTCCTGGTGATCGCCGGCGGGTACGTCGCCTACTACGGCTGGTACGAGCTCTCGGTGCTCGACGGGAACCTCGACGCCGGAGGTCCTGCCGACCGGGTGACCAGCCTGCAGAACGACGTGCTCGGCTGGGTGCGCGACGTGGGCACGATGCGCATCGGGCTGATCCTCGCCGGGCTGGCGACGCTGGCCGTGGTGTTCGCCCTGTGGAGCCGGACGGGCCGGCCGCCGTCGGACCCGCCCGCGCCGCCCAACGTCGACGGCGCCGACCAGGGCGACCGGGGCGACGACGAAGCGGCCGTCGCCCCGTAGCGTCAGGACGTGTTCGCCGAGCTGCTCGCCCACCCCGGGGTGGAGGAGCAGGTCGAGCTGCGGTCGACCTTCGGCTTCCTCGCCTTCCACGGGGGTTCGCTCGAGCGGGTCACCGACGAGGTCGCCGAAGCGGCAGCCGAGCAGGCCGACGCCTCGCTCTACGTGGTCCGCCAGCCCGAGGGCTTCCGCTGGCACGTGCCCTCCCAGCTCTTCGACCCCGCCGAGTCGCCGGCGCTGGCCGCCTTCTTGGAGCACGTCGACGTGGCCGTGGCGGTGCACGGCTACGGCCGGGCCGAGCACTGGACCACCCTGCTGCTGGGCGGCCAGAACCGGCCGCTGGCCACCCACGTCGCCACCCACCTGCGGGCAACGCTTCCCGAGTACGAGATGGTCGACGAGGTCGACCGCATCCCGGCGGCCCTCCGAGGGCTGCACCCCGAGAACCCGGTGAACCTTCCCGCCAGGGGTGGCGTGCAGCTGGAGCTGCCGCCTCGCGTGAGGGGCATCGGCCCCCACTGGGACGACCACCAGGGCCGACCCGTGCCCCACACGGTCGCTCTGGTCGACGGCCTCGCCGCGGCCGCGACCTCGTGGGACCGCGGTCGCCGCCCTCACCGTCTGCTGTGGTGGGTCTGAGGCCGACCTGGAGCGACGGGCGCAGGCCATCGGCCAACCCGTGCAGCAGCTGCGCGACCACGGCCTGTGCGACGCACCAGCCGAGCGGGTGGAGACCCTGGGCCGGTGGAGCGACACGGGCTCCACCCCCCTCCTACCTGCAGACCCTCGACGTGACCGACCTCGACCACGTGCGCCTCATCGCCACCGAGGTCCTCCTCGACCTCTGAACGCCCCCCTGGCGAACCTCCGGTGGAACGGGACCACCACGGGCCCATTCGGCCGGCGGTTCGAAGCGCACCACGAACCTCCGGTGGAACGGGACCACCACGGGCCCATTCGGCCGGCGGTTCGAACAGCCGTCGGTCAGGCGTCGGTGGTGAGGTGGTCGCCGATGGCGATGACGGCGTCAGCCAGGCCGTCGACGTGGGCAAGGGTGGTTCGGGCGTTGACGTAGCAGGGGCGCAGGGCGAGGCGACCGCCCACCACCGTGCTGCTGGGGGCGAAGGGCGTGTCGCGCCGGAGCGCGGTGAGGATCCGGCTGTTCAGGTCGTCGAGGGCCAGGTCGTCGGCGCCGCCCTCGGGCACGCCGCCGGCGGGCACGTAGCGGAAGCAGCAGATGGAGAGCTTGGGCTCGGTGACGAGCTCGAGCCGGGGGTGGGACCGCACCCGCTCGGCCAGGTGCTCTGCGTAGCCCACGTCGCGCTGCACGATGGCTCGCACGCCCTCGGCGCCCAGCTCGCGCAGGAGGGCCCAGACCACCACGCCGCGGGCGGGCGACGAGAGCTCGACGCCGAAGTCGGCGTAGGCCGGGCCCATCGAGTCGAACGGCGACTCGGGCTCGGCCAGGAACGAGCCCTCGAGGTACTCGGCCTCGCCTTCGGTGAAGGCCCGGTGCAGCAGCTCGGCGTCGCGCACGAAGGCGGCCCCGATGCCCACCGGGGCGGCCAGCCACTTGTGCGGGTCGACGATCATCGAATCGGCCCGCTCGACGCCGGCGTACTTCGAGCGCAGGGCCGGATCGGTGATGCCGAACAGCCCGTAGGCGCCGTCGACGTGCAGCCAGACGCCCCGCTCGGCGGCCACGTCGGCCAGAGCCTCGATGTCGTCGATGGCCCCCGTGTTGGTGGTGCCGGCCACCGCCACCACGGCGACGGGCACGATGCCGTCGGCCTGGTCGCGGTCGATGGCCGCAGCGATGGCGGCGACGTCGACCCGCTGGTCGTCGTCGACGTCGGCCAGGAAGACCGTCTCACGCCCGAGCCCCAGCACGGCCGACGAGCGGGCGACGGTGTGGTGCGCCTCGGTTGAGGTGTAGATGCGCCCGGGAGCGTCGATGCCCCGGGCCGCCACGTCGCGACCTCGATGCTCGTACGCGTGCTGGCGGGCCGCGCCCAGGGCGATGAGGTTGGCCACCGATCCGCCCGTGGCGTAGACGCCCTGGTGCCCCGCCGGGATCTCGAGCAGCTCCTGCAACCAGCGCAGCGACTGGCCCTCGAGGTGGTTGAAGGCGGTGAGCAGGTAGCGCTGCGGGCTGGCGACGGCGGCGGCCAGCTGGGCGGTGACGCCGGTGGTGGTGGCCCCGGTGGTGATCCAGCCCGAGAACCCGGGCTTGCTCAGGTTCGCCCCGTTGGGGATGACGTGCTGGACCAGCTCGTCGAGGGTGGCGTCCATGCCCACACCCTGGGCAGGCAGGTCTCGATCGATGCCCGCCAGCCACGAGGGGCGGTCGCGCAGCGCGGTCTCGATGCCGTCCCGCTCGTCGCTCCAGACCGTCTCGAGGGCCGGCAGCACCCGGGCCAGGGCCTCGCCCAGGCGATCGGTCTCAGACAGCGAAGGACCACGCTCGGTCATGGATGCGACCGTATCGCCACGAATCGGTCCGTGATCAGGGGCTGAGGCGCTCCACCACCCACGCCTCGCCCGGAGCCTCCTTGCGGTACCGCAGCCGGTCGTGCAGGCGGCTCTCCCGCCCCTGCCAGAACTCGATGGCGGCCGGCGTGACCCAGTAGCCGCCCCAGTTCGGGGGGCGGTCCACCTCGCGGCCCTCCCAGCGCTCGGCCTGTCGGTGCACCTGCGCGTCGAGCTGCGAGCGGTCGGCGATCACCTCGCTCTGCTTCGACGACCAGGCCGAGATCTGGCTGCCCCGGGGCCGGGAGGAGAAGTAGTCGTCAGACTCGGCGTCGCTCATGGGCGCCGCGGTGCCGGTCACCAGCACCTGGCGACCCATCGGCACCCAGCCCACCACCAGAGCGACGTTGGGGTTGGCGGCGATCTCACGCGCCTTGCGACTCTCCTCGTTGGTGAAGATGCCGAACTCGGTGGCCGAGGTGCGTCGCACCAGCACGTGCCGGCCCGAGGGGTGCCCATCGGGTGTCGAGGTGATGATCACCGCGGCCTGCGGCTCGTCGAGGCCCGCGTCGGTGGCCTCGGCCAGCCACGACCGGTACTGGTCGAGCGGGTCGGGCGCGAGGTCGCCCTCGCTCAGGGTGCGGTCGCGGTCGAATCCCACCGCCGGAGTGAAGCACCCCTCAGAGCCCGAGGCCCAGCTGTTCTGCCAGCGGCGGCCCCGGCTC
>Ga0105044_10013064_pt1 | contig 11285 bp, 8 predicted proteins | sample MAT01_FD_78092 | JGI IMG/M metagenome (GOLD analysis project Ga0105044, IMG submission 78092) | Freshwater microbial communities from Lake Fryxell liftoff mats and glacier meltwater in Antarctica - MAT-01 | ecosystem: Environmental > Aquatic > Freshwater > Ice > Liftoff microbial mat | place... | reverse complement strand
GCCGAGATCGTGATGGCGAATCACATCGATCGCGGTGTGGAAGTCGGCGTGGGTGTAGGCGTAGCAACCGCGAATCGCCACCTCGCGATGCCACAGCGACGTCAGCTCCAGCGAGACATTCGATGGCATGCCGACGACTTGCACTTCGCCGCCCGGTGCGACGACACGAAGGGCCTGCTGCAGCGAGTTGCTACTGCCGACGCAGTCGATGACGTGCGGCGCACCGCATGTCAGCTGGTCGCCGAACACCAACGAGTTGGTGGATGAACGCACGTACCGAGGCATCTCGTCGGTGCTGCACACCACGTCAGCCCCGAGCTCCTTGGCCAATCGTTTCTGTTCGGCATAGCGGGCGGTGACGACGATGGGGGCGTTGCGCACCTTGTCGCGAGTGGCGGTGATGGCAGCGAGCGTGAGCAGGCCGAGGGTGCCGGCACCGATGATCACGGTCGCCTCGCCCGTGTAGCGGGCAGCGGCGTGGGCGGCGCATGCGGTGGGCTCGATGAGCACCGCAGCTTCGTCGGTGAACTCCCCCGGCACGTCGATGAGCTGGCTGGGGTGAGCCACCATCTCGTGGCTCCAGCCGCCACCGGTGTCGCTGCAGAACCCGCTCTGCAGACCGGGGGAGAGGTGGCCGAAGGCCGCGCGCTCGCACAGGTTGATCTGGCCGGTTGCGCATGCCGGGCACACAGGATCGATGCCACGGGTGATGCACGACAGCACCGGCACCAGTACGACTCGGCGGTCTGCGCCTTCCACATCGGCGACGACCTCGTGGCCGGGCGTGAAGGGATAGCTGACCAGCGGATCGAAGTAGGCCGAGGCGGTGCCGTCGATCAGTGACAGGTCGCTGCCGCAGATGCCTGCCATTCGGGTGCGCAGACGCACCCATTCCGATGTCGGCAGCGGCAACCGCTCGTCGGACTCAAGATTCAACGGCCCCACCGCCGCGCCAGCACCCGGCATGATCGCGCCCGCGAGACGAGCCATCGCAAACCGAGCAGGCTTGCGCGAGAACACCAACCGGCTCACAGGAAGACCTTGCGTCGTTCGCGCTCGGCCATCATCGAGCCGAGGGGGAGCAGCATCTTGGGAGCGCCGCTGGCCTTCGCCCAGTCCTCCACCAGCCAGCCGCGCTTGCGGGCGATCGCGGCCAGGCGTGTCTCGGGGTTGACCGCCACGGGGAAGCCGACGGCCTCCAGCATGGGCAGGTCGCTGGTGCTGTCTGCGTATGCAATGCTCTGGTCCAGCTCGAGGCCTTCGCTAGCGCAGTAGTCGGCCAGGATCTCGGCCCGAGTCTCACCAGTGGGTGGCACCACGGCCAGGTTGCCGCTGTACGTGCCGTCGGGGCGAACGGTCAGCTTGGCTGACACGATCTCGTCGAAAAGCGGCCGTAAGCCTTCAACCGCGAAGTCGAGCGCGCCGGTGATCAGGATGGTCTTGTGGCCGAGTGCCCGATGCTCGCGAACGCGGCGCAGGCCGGCGGGGAACGACTTCGCCAAGATCAGTTGGCTGAGGATGTCCTTCGAGTCCTCCGCGATCTGGGCGACGGGGGCGTCCTCGTACCGACGGTAGAAGAAACGCAGAAAGTCGCTGCGGTCCTTGCGGTCGATGCTGCTGAGGGTGGGCGCCTCGGCCAACGTGCGCAACACGTAACGAATGCGCTCGGGCGTGTTGAGCCGGCGAGTTGCCAGCCACGAGTAGCTCTCCACCACGTTGCTCGCGATCAGCGTGTTCTCGAGGTCGAAGGCCGCTACATGACGTTCCGACGAGAGCACCGAGTTGCGCAGCCGGGTGGTGCGGTCGTTGCGGTTCTTGCCGGGTGTGACCTTTGCGCGCGAGTGATGCACGATCGAAGGTAGGTGAATGGTGCTGATGTACGTCGGCCAATCAACGCTGCGAGGGTCGAAGTTGAACACCGCCTGGTCGGCCGCATCCAGCGTGTCCCACATCGCGATCAGTCTGTCGACCTGATAGATCGCTTCACATTCGGTGTACAGGCCGTAGAGCTGTACATACTCGTACGCCCGGTCGATCTCGATCTTTTTCTCTTCCAGGTTCGCTGCCCACGCAGCCTGCTTGCCGCGCAGGGGCAGCGCCTGCAGCACGCGCTCGGTCTTGCCGATGACGCTGCGTGCACGCTCCAGCTGTTCTTTGACGCGACCGCGTGCAGGGAACTGCCATTCGGGAACCATGATCGGCTGGCCCTCGGCGTCGTACAGCGGGTGCTCGGTGAACCAGGCACGCACGTTGTCGACCAACAGCTTGTACTTCAGCGGGTTGATACCGCCACTGGCAACCTGTGTGATGGGCGCCGCATGCGCGGGGCCGGCAGCCGCGACGGTGATGATGGCGGCCACGACGATGTCGACGGGGATCACATCGACCGTGCCTTCGGGGACGCCGGGGAATTCCTTCAGCAGGCCGCGGGCGTAGCTGAGAATGACCGGCTCTGCCATACGGAAGCCTCGGATCCATCCGGGGAACGGCTCGGCGAGAGCGGACTCGATGATGCTGGGCCGCACGATGCTGACCGGCACATTGCCCTTCGTTTCGGTGAGCGCCTGCTCGCCGAGGGCCTTCGTGTACGCGTACGCGTCGGGCCAGCCAACGCTGGCGGCACGCGAACGACCCGCCTCCACGAGCTGCGCCTTCACCCACGCCTCGCGCAGGTTCTCGGTCTTCGATGCCAAGGCAGGGCCGCCGGCAGCGCCGAGTTCCTTGCGAGCTTCGGTACGAAAGTGGGTGAGCTTTGCACTGTCTCGGCTCTGGGCTTCGATGTCGCCGCGTAGCCGACGACTGGCGGCGACTTCCTTCTTCCAGCTGAGACCAATGTCCCAGTGGCCTTCGCTGACCAGCGCTTCGGGGGCGTTGCCACGCCGGTTGCCAGCGACGTAACAGGTGCTGACGCCCACCATATGGGGTGTGATGCCGAGCGCCTGGCAGGTGGCCGCAATGCGCACCGGGCCCATCAGGTTGATTTCGACGGCACTGTCGAGCGGACTGTCGAACGACACAGCTGCGGCCGAGTGGATGATGGTGTCGCAGCTGGCGAAGATGGCCTGGTCGGCCTCGGTGAGACCAAGGCCGTCGGTGCTGACATCGCCGCCGATGGCGACCACGCGGCGGGCGACCATTTCCTCGAACGTCTCGCCGCTGTCGTTCGAGGCGGGCGGATGCAGCTCGGGGTCCCTGAGCTCAGCCTTCAGCCGATCGAATGCGTTGTTCTTGAAGATCTCGCGACGCGCTCGTTCCGTGGGATCGTGACGTTTGCTGGGGCGAATCAGCAGGACCAGCGTGCAGCCTGGGGCGCTACGCAGCAGTCGCTCGACAAGCGCGGTGCCCACGAACCCGGTGCTGCCGGTGATGGCGATGCGCTTGTTGGCGAGCTGTTCAGCAATCATGCAGTCCCTTGTCTATCACATCTCTCTACCATATGGTAGAGGAATGTCGAAGCCCCCGACCCGCGAGCGCATCCTCGATGCCGCCACCGACCTGTTCGGTCTGCGCGGGGTGGATGCGGTGTCGTTGGACGTGATCGCAGCCGAGGTCGGGGTTGCCAAGCAGACCTTGCTCTACTGGTTCGCGTCGAAGGACGATCTGGTGCAGGCCGTGCTGGTGCAGGCGGCGTTGCAGTTGACGGTTGCGATCGAGGCGGCAATCCGTGCGGCCACCGACGATCCGCTCGACCGCATCGAAGCCGTCGTGCGCGCCGTGTTCCGTCCGGCGGTGCGGCGGCCTGCTCTGCTCGGCCTGATCCGCGAGGTCAGCCGCCTGTCGCCGGCGGTCGGCGAGCGTTTCCACGGCGAGCTACGACCGCTCGTCGATCGGGCCGTCGCCTACCTCCACGAGGAGATGGATCGCGGCCGGCTGCGCCCGGGCGACCCGCGCCTGGTCGCGGCGCTCTGCTACGCCACGGTGACCGGTATCGCCACCGAACCGGAGGTCCTGCGCAGCGTCGGCTGGTCGCCCACCACGGCCGAGCTCCGACGCCTCCGCACCGAACTACTGGCTTTCCTCCGTGCCGCCCTCGCGCCTGGCGCATAGTTGCGTTCCTAACTGGGGCTTCCCAGTTGCGTACGTACGGTTCTGGGCAATCCCACATGCTCGGACGACGATGCGGGCCTGATCGGGACACCGTTCCAGACCCACAGCGACGCCTCGAACTCGAACGACTTCACGGTGTCATTCAGCGAGAGCGCTAGGGGGATCGAGCGCCTCCATCACGGCAATGTGGAAGGCGGTGATGCCCATGGTGAGGTGCTCGTCGGAGGTGTCCTCTTCCTTGGTGTGCGAAAGGCCTGCGATGGATGACGTGAAGACCATTGCGGTCGGTACCACTCGCGCCATCTCTGAGGCATCGTGCAGCGCGCCGCTGGGCAGTTCGAACTCGTGGCCTTCGACCGACTTCACCGCGCGACGCACGCTGTCCACCAGCGTGGCGTCGAAGATCATCGGCGGAATGCGGAAGATGTGCTCCAGATCGACGGTGCACCCTTCGGCTTCGGCGGCGGCGGTTGCGGCCGCCTTCATCTCACCGAACATCGCGGCGAGGGAATCGGCGTCGATGTGGCGCATGTCCATCGTGCACGTGGTGGTGCCCGGCACGGCGGTGACGACCCCTGGCCACGCCGACACGCTGCCGACCGTCGTGACGCCGTTGTGGCGTGTGCCGATCTCCGCCAGTTCGAGTGCGAAGCGGCTCATCGCGCGCAGCGAGTCGCGGCGCATGCCCATCGGCATCGTGCCCGCGTGAGCTGCCTGGCCATTGAAGATCAATCGTTCGCGCTCCATGCCGACTGTGCCGGTGACGATGCCGATGCCCAACCCTGCGTGCTCGAGCACCGGCCCCTGCTCGATGTGGAGTTCGAGATAGGCAACGACGTTTTCCAAGCGGGATCGGGCACCTTCCATCGCATCGAGCAGCACCCCGTGCTCGGCGACCACCTCGGGCAGCAGGTTGCCCCATCGATCCTTCAGTTCGCGAAGAATGTCGAGGTCGAGTGTGCCGACCACTGCGGCCGAGCCGAACAGACTGCGGCTGAAGCGCGCGCCCTCCTCGTCGGCCCAGTCGACCAGCGCAAAGGATCGGTACGGAAGGGTGGGCGACGCCACCAGCGAACGCAGCACTTCCAAGCCGCCCAGTACGCCAAGGGCACCGTCGAGCCAACCGCCGGCGGGCACCGAATCGAGGTGTGAACCGACCACGACGGTGTCTGCTGTGTGGCCCCTGAAGTACGCCCACAGGTTTCCGGCCTCGTCCTGTTCCACCTCCACCGGGAGGGTGGATAGCTCCTCGCGCAGCATCGCTCGTGCCTCGGCCCACTCCGGCGTCCAACACAGGCGACGTGACCCGGCCGGACCGCCGGTGCGATTGGCCAGCTCGCGCAGGTCACGAATCGCACGCCCGGCATCGAAACCAGGGGAGAGGAAGGCAGCGGCGTCAACAGCAGTCATGTGCGAACAATACTGGGCTGCCAGTGCGGTTCGTTCGGCTGCGAACTGTGAATTCACAGAACGTTACGTCGGCATCGTTGAATTCGAAGTTCGGCCCCGAACGGATGCGCGGGCGGTTCAGCGAGCGGTGTTGCGCCGCTGTCGACCGTGACGTTCCAGTGCGAGCTGCACCAGTTCGTCGATCAGGTCGCCATAGCTGACGCCGCTGGCAATCCACAGCTTGGGGTACATCGAGATGGGCGTGAAGCCGGGCATGGTGTTGATCTCGTTGAACAGGAACCCGCGTCCACCTTCCTCGAAGAAGAAGTCCACGCGAGACAAGCCCTCGCAGCGGAGTGCTGCGAACGACTTCAACGCCAGCGCTTGCACCTCGCCGGTCTGCTCGGCAGTCAGCGGCGCGGGGATGATCGACTGCGACCCGTCTTCCACGTACTTGTCGGCGTAGTCGTAGAACTCGGCGCCGGGCACGATCTCGCCGGGAAGGCTGGCGCGTGGTTTGAGATTGCCGAGAACGGCGACCTCGATCTCGCGACCGACGATCGCTTCCTCGACCACGATCCACTCGTCGTACGAGAGCGCGATCTCGATGGCATCGCGCAACGCCTCGATGGTCTTGGCTTTGCTGACGCCGACCGACGAACCCATGTTGGCGGGCTTGACGAACACCGGCAGGCCCAGTTCGTCGGCGATCCGCAATGGCGATGAGAGCGTGAGCTCGTCGGCTCGAAACGCCAGGTAGCGCGCCTGTGGAATGCCGTGCACGGTGGCGACCTGCTTCGCCATCGCCTTGTCCATGGCCAGCGCCGAACCCAGGACGCCGGTGCCGACATACGGCAGCCCTGTCAGCTCGAGCATGCCCTGCACCGTGCCGTCTTCACCCAGCGGGCCGTGCAGCAACGGCACCACCACTGTGCGCCCACGGCCCGACGGCGTGACGGCAACCGTCGGTTCGATGATCTCGCCGTCGGCGACGAGTCGGCCGGGAAGCGAATCAGGGCCCACCGACAGTGCCCGCTGAGCGTCGGTGGCGATGGCCCACCGGCCATTGCGGCCGATGCCGATCGGCGTGATGCGGTACTTCGCCGGATCAGCCGCCTTGAGCACATGCGCTGCGGTCGTGCAGCTGACATCGTGCTCTGCGGATTGGCCGCCGAAGATGACGATCAGGTTGATGCGATCGTCGTGAGATGCCGTGTCGGGCGATGCCGTGTCGCCAGATGCGGCGTCGCGTGATGTGGTATCAGGACTCGATGCTTCGGCTGCCATGCAGCCCCGACGGTACCGTGTGTGGCGATGCGTTTCAGAGCACATTCCGTGGCAGCGGCGGCCGGCGGCCGGTTGGTCGGCCCCGACGTGGCGATAGACGGCGTCTCGTTCGATTCGCGCAGCATCCAACCTGGGCAGTTGTTCGTGCCACTGGTCGCCGAACGCGATGGGCACGAGTTCATCGCGGGCGCCCTTGCGCGCGGGGCGGCGGCGTACCTCACCTCGCAGTCAGCCACAGCGGTGAACGTCACGGGTGGAACGGCGATCGAGGTTCCCGACACGTTGCGCGCGCTGATGGCGCTTGCCGCGACTCAACGGCTCACCTTCGACGGCCCCGTCATCGGCGTCACCGGTTCCGTCGGCAAGACCTCCACCAAGGACCTGGCGTGGGCGGCGTTGGCTGCCAGCACGCCGACATGGGCCAACGAACGCAGCTTCAACAACGAACAGGGGTTGCCCACCACCGTGCTCAACACGCCGGCCGGCACCAAGGTGTTGTTATTGGAAATGGGCATGCGCGGGTTCGGTGAGATTGCCGAACTGTGCGCAATTGCCCGCCCAACGATCGGGGTTGTCACTCGTGTCGCTGAAGCGCACAGCGAGCGTGTCGGTGGCATCGAAGGCGTCGCTCGCGCGAAGGCGGAATTGATCGAGGCATTGCCCGCGAACGGACTTGCGATCCTCAACGCTGATGACCCGCGGGTGAGGGCGATGAGTGCGTCGTGCGTCGGCCGAGCGCTGCTCTTCGGCGAGGCAGCCGACGCGGACGTACGCGTCAGCGGGGTGCATCTCGACGACCTGGCCCAGGCCCGCTTTCACGTCGACACGCCCTGGGGTGCGTGCGACGTCCGGTTGTCCATCAGCGGGCGGCACATGGCGAGCAACGCAGCGGCGGCACTTGCATGCCTCGGTGCGGTGAACGGTGACTTGGCTGCGGGAGCAGCGGCGCTCAGCAACGTTGGCCTGACCGCGATGCGAATGGACGTGCAGCGCACGGCAACCGGGGCGATCATCCTCGACGACAGCTACAACGCGAACCCCACGAGTATGCGCGCAGCGCTCGATGCGCTGGCTGACCTGACAGCGAATCGGCGCGTTGCCGTGCTGGGTCTGATGGCCGAGATCTCCGACAGCGAAGCCGAGCACCTTGCGATTGCAACCTATGCGGCCGAGCGGCAGATCGAACTGATCGCGTATGGCACCGAGCTCTACGGAACCAACCCAACCGACGACCCGGTGGCGGCACTCGGCTCACTCGCCGGCGGAGATGCCGTGCTCGTCAAAGCTAGCCGTATGGTCGGGCTTGAGCGGGTTGCGGCTGCCCTCCTCGGCTGAGCGGTCGATGCGTGCAATGTCGCACCACCACGCAAGGAACAACGCCCACAGGGCTCCGCCGAACAGCACCCAGCGAGCACCGATCACGTCGATCACCGGCGCGAACAACAGGTTGCCCAAAGGCACTGTCCCGCCGAAGGCCATGAACCACAGTGCCATCACGCGTCCACGTTCGTGGTCGGCCAAGCGGCTCTGCAACACGGTGTTCATCGACGTCGTGGTCGCGAAGTAAGCGAAGCCGAGAACGGGCGCGACCAGGAATGCGCCAAGTGGTGAGCGCACGGCGGCGAACGCCGACAGCGCGATCGCGAAAGCGAGGAACCCGTAGCGAATCAACGAACGAATGTCGCGGCCGACGAAGACGGTACCGATGGCGAGGCCACCGAAGCAGGCGCCAAAGCCCCAGGTGGCATACAGCCATTCGTAGGTCGTCGAGCCCTTGTCGACACCAAAGTTGAGCCGCACCACGGCTGCGAACAGCCCCACGTATGGAAGTGACAGCAACGAGAAGGTGAACAGCGTGACCAGCAGCCGCCACACCGGTTTGTTGGCACGCGCGATCTGCACCCCGGCGGTGAGCTGCCGCCAGCCGGGCGGGTGGACAACCTTCACCGGTACGGGCACCTTCGTGCGCAGTAGCGCACCGACCACGAAGAGGTAGGTGACCGCGTTGATGAGGAAGATTTGCGAGATCGACACTCCGGTTGAGCGAAGAATGGCAACGATGATGGGGCCTACGACGCGAGAGCCGTTGATCATCGCCGAGTTCAGCGACACCGACCCGGCAATGTCCTCGCGACTGACCAGGGTCGGCAGCATTGCCGACCACGCAGGTGCGTTGAGGGCGTTGCCCATTCCCACGCCGAGCGACACGAGGAAGATGGACCAGATGGGGGCATCAGCTGCAGCCAGTGGCGCAAGTACTGCGGAAAAGCTGAGTTGCAGCAACTGCATCGCGATCAGCCACTTGCGGCGGTCGAACCGGTCGGCGATGACACCGGCGGGGATCGAGAGGAACAGCAGCGGCCCGAGCTGTGCGAACACCATCAGGCCGACCATCGAGGCGCTGTTGGTGCGGTCGTAGACGTAGAGCGGCAGCACCACGTTCTGCATCCACGTGCCGATGCTGGAGGAGAATGACGCCGTCCACATGCGCCGGAAGTCGGGGTACGCAAGAGCGGCGCGGGCGCTCCCTGGGCGGTGACGGTGGGAGTGGGGGGAACTGGCTGTGGATGTCATCTTGACCGGTGGGTCAAGGCTACGAGAAACGATCCGCGGGCGACGGAGTGGCCGGTGTCACACTTGGCACATGACGCTCCCCGAGGCGACCGCGCCCATCAGCAACGACCGATGCGTTCGCTTCGGTACCTACCCGGAGTGCCCACTGTGCGGCGGCTCACTGCACGCGGAGCACGCACACTTCAAGTGCGGGTCGTGTGGCTGGCGCGACAGTTGCTGCGACTGACCCACGCAACGGTCAGCAGCGCGCCGGCGGGCCCGGCCCGTCGGCTCACCCGAGGATGAGATCGGCGTAGAGCGGCAGTACTTCCTTCGGCCCGCCGAGGAGGAATGTGGTGATGCATGTTTCCCGCCACTGTTCCAGCTCCGCGCGGATCTTGTCGGGCGGGCCGACCAGCGCAACATCCTCCACCATCGCCAACGGAATCGAGGCGGCGGCTTCCTGCTTCTTGCCCTGAAGGTAGAGGTCCTGCACGTTCAGCGCGACGTCCTCGTAGCCCATGCGGGCAAACACTTCGAAGTGGAAGTTCGCGCCGCGTGCGCCCATACCGCCGGCGTACAGGGCGAGAAATGGCCGGACGAAGTCAGCGCACTTCTCTGCGTCGTCACCGGGGATGATGAACACAGTGCTGGCGACCTCGAAGCGGTCCTTCTTGGTGCTGTCGCCCGAGGCGGCGAACCCGTCGTCGAGACACTTCTGGTAGAAGTCGTTCTCCTTCGGACTGAAGAACAGGGGCAGCCAGCCGTCACAGATCTCGGCCGCCAGTGCCACGTTCTTCGGGCCTTCGGCGCCGAGAAAAATCGGGATCTCCTTGCGGCGGGGGTGGATGGTGCTCTTCAACGGCTTGCCCAGCCCCGTGCCCGATTTCAACGGCATGTCATAGAACTCACCGTGGAAATCGACGGGCGCATCGCGACGAACGATGTCGCGCACGATCTGCACGTACTCTCGCGTGCGCGCCAACGGCTTCGGGTACGGCTGGCCGTACCAGCCCTCCACCACCTGCGGGCCGCTGGCTCCGAGACCGAGAATGAAGCGGCCATCTGAGAGATGGTCCATCGTCATTGCGGCCATCGCCGTGGCGGCTGGTGTGCGAGCGCTCATCTGCATGATGGCGGTGCCGAGTCGAATGGACTCTGTGTGGGCGCCCCACCATGCCAGCGGAGTCAGCGCGTCGCTGCCGTACGCCTCCGCCGTCCAGGCCGAGGTGAAGCCCAGCCTCTCTGCCTCCTTGATGGCGTCGAGCGCGCCGGTCGGTGGGCCGCTGCCCCAATAACCACTGTTGTATCCAAGCTGAATCTCACGTGCCATAGTTCGAACCGTATGTCATCGACGATTCGCCCCGCCACCTCTTCCGACAGCGACGCCATCGCGACCACCCTGACGAAGGCATTTCACGACGACCCGGTGAAGCTGCACTTGCTCGGCGGGAAGGTGGTGCCACCGGAGAAGGCCAAGCCCTTCTTCACCACCTTTCAAAAGATTCAGCTGCCGCACGGGCACGTCTACACGACCCCCGACTTCGAGGCGGCTGCCATCTGGGCGCCGCCGGATCATTGGAAGATTCCCTTCACGACGGTGATGAAGAACTCGCCGACGTTTCTCAGGCTCTACGGGTTGCGGCTGATCCCCAATCTTGGGGTGCTGGCGATGATGGAGAAGGCCCACGGCGAGGTCGAGTTCCCGCACTACTACCTCGAGATCATCGGCACCGACCCGGTGCACCAGGGCAAAGGCTTCGGCGCCGCGCTGATGCGGCCGATGGTCAACCGGTCCGACGAGGAGGGGGTCGGCATGTACTTGGAGAGCTCGAAGGAATCGAACGTCGCGTTCTACGCGCGCTTCGGCTTCGAAGTTCGCAAGGTGTTGCACCTGAAGAACGGCCCCGACATATGGACCATGTGGCGCAAGCCGCGCTGAGCCGCCAACCGGTCGTGCTCGCTGCTGTCGCTGCCTGGAGAACGACATCGGGAACGACGGAGGGTTT
>Ga0105044_10013063_pt1 | contig 11285 bp, 2 predicted proteins | sample MAT01_FD_78092 | JGI IMG/M metagenome (GOLD analysis project Ga0105044, IMG submission 78092) | Freshwater microbial communities from Lake Fryxell liftoff mats and glacier meltwater in Antarctica - MAT-01 | ecosystem: Environmental > Aquatic > Freshwater > Ice > Liftoff microbial mat | place... | reverse complement strand
TTTGAGACATTTGTTGTACCTGTAAATGCTAGATTTAAGTTTACTCCTGCAGCTACTTCAAATTGCAATTTTGAAGATATTTTATTTTTATATTTAACTAAGAAAGGAATACTTAGAGATGTTCCACTTATTTTTTCTTCCAATTCAATTGTATTAATAGTCCTTCTAAACTCACCAGTAGTATCAGATGATTTGTAGGAAAAATTTAGATTATCGTTTGTAATTGTTCCTGAAAGTTTTAAAAATTGAAAACCTGTTTCAAATCCGAAATGTGATTTTCTATCTACATAATAAGATACATTTGCTCGCCCACCAAAGGTTGTTGCTGTAATAGAAGGAGCAATAATTGCTTTATTTGAATTTGCAAAATCAGATGAGGATGCGTAATTATTTAACATTGAATTATTTGCTTCTACAGAACTAGAAGTTATACCACCTAAACCAGCAATATCAAAAACAATTTTCGATTCAAATACAATTCCTAGTTTCCGAGATAAATCTTGCTCCTCACCTCTTGTAGGTTTTCCAGAACCTGAAGCTAAACCTGGGTAATCTTTATCTTGATCTGTTTTATCAGCAATAAAATCCATATCTCTATCAAAATCATGTTTGTAGCCTGGAATTTGAGAAACCAATTTTCTACTACCTTTTATTTTATCAGTTTCTACTTTGTCTAAAATTCTAATTCCTGAAATTTTCAATTCCTTATAGTCATAAGAGAATTTTAGTGTAAGCATCAATTTAGCTTGACTAATAACTTTAATTGGTGAATTCTTGTATCTCGCTTTACTTCTTTTTTCAAGCATTATATTTACCTCTCCATTTGAAAGGTAGGTATAAGTTACGTCAGAGCTTAAAATCTCCACAGAAATATCACTGTAGAAATTCTTTTTTCTAACATCTATATATTCATCTATAGTACGCTCTTTCACATTCAAATAATTCAATAATGTTGTACCACCATCAACAAATTGAGTGGCAAGTTCATCTTCAACTTTAGCATTATCAGAAAACAAACTTTTAAAGTTCTCTATTATTGATTCATTAATTACTCTGCTTTCATCTGCGCCTTCGGAATCAAAAGAAGAATATTCAACATATTTACTTATGATGGAATCAACTTTTGAAAAAATTCCTGGATAATATTTAGGATCGACCGTACTTTGCCCTTTTACCTGACTAAAAAAACTCGATATTAAGAAAATAATCAGGACGGAAATTCCTTTCAAAAAATCCATTTTAGAAAAAAACCTATTATTCAAGGAATTAGTGTTTAATCTAAAATTGGTTAAATTTTCTTTCATTTTTAGAATTTTTTGGGATTTAATTGACGTACACATTTAAATTAATTCTTAATTAATTTAAAATGCGTCCTAACAGTGTTTTCATTTGAAATTGTAAGAAAATAAAGCCCTTTTGGTTCTTTATTTAAATCGATTTGAATTGGATTGGAACCTGACAAATGCAGTATTTTATTCATAATCTTTCTTCCTGTTAAGTCTGTAAGATAAAAATTATAATTGCCAATTGCAGTTTCTGCTGGCAAAATATTAAAAATACCTTCAGATGGATTAGGGAACAAATTAAATGCAACCGGCTCATCTTCTTTAATAGAAACTGGTTCCAATAAAAAGGTATTGGCGCAACCAGAATTGTAGTAAGATTTTGTAAAGCAACTGTCCTTTTGAGTTCTTACCCAATAAGCTTTGCTTAGAGTGTCGAAATTAGAAGGGAAATAAATTTGACTTCCTTGAGAAGTAGCGTCAACAAAAGGTTGCAAGGTGTTGCAGTCATCAAATCCCCAAACATAGGCATTTGGAGAATCGTCTACATCTGTATTAGAGCATATTAAGCCGTTACCAGAAACCAATTGAACATCCGATTGCAAGGAAATTGAATTACCTGTAGTGACATTTACTTGTAGCGTTGACGGCAAACTTCTGCAACCTGATTCTGGTTGCAATCTTTCAGCAGAAACAGTAATGGGCCCTGAAAAATTCTCTGTGGTATTTAAAATAAAATAGGGTCCTAAAGTATCTGGTTCTGTCAAAACAGTGGATGACCAAACATAGTCGAAGCCATCTCCTAAATCTGGAGGGTTAATATTGAAATTTTGAAAACGAGTATTTCTACAAACCGTTCCATCATCAAAAGAAGATATTAATGGAGCGTCAGGCAATCGGAATAATTTCACTCTGAAAATACTTGAATCGCTTTTGCAACCATTTTTTTGAACAAAAACTTTTAACGGACTGCTTAGAATTGAACTTGCTCCAATACTATTTACCGCAGTGAAGAATAAAATGTTGCTACTATTAATTAAATTAATATTGGTAGGATTTTGAGAAACTGGAATGATACCGATATTTGGACCAACTGCTGGAGAAACCCAATTCCAACTAAAGTTATTGGGATTATCTAAATTCGATTTAAATTTAATTTGCTCATTAACTCCTGTGCAAGCAAAGAAAAAGTCGCTTTCATCTGCTGCAGTAGAATCTGGTTCAAATACATCTACTTTTGGTTTTGAGAATACTTTTATTTCAAAACTACCATTTGTTAAACAAGATCCATCACTTAATGATAAATTCCAATTAACATTTGAAATCTCGGGCAAATTAGGATTATTTCCATTATTATTTGAGTTGTTCGCTGTAAATTGAGGAACGCTGCTAATAGAATTTCCTGTTGCATTTACTCCAGAGATTGCCCCTGAGGCAATGTTTGATAAATTGGAAATATCCCATGAAAGCAACGAACTATTTGGAGAAAAAGCTAGACTTATAGCTTCTGTTGTTGCGCTGTGACAAAATTCATAAATTGTATCAGGTAAAGTGTTGAACCTTGCACCTGGTCTAACCGCTAAAATAAAAGTTTCAGGATCTCCAAAACATCTTGCTGTATCTGTAGAAATTAATAAAATTGAAGGTGTAACTGTGAAGGTAGACTGATTGTCTGTTGTGGCATTGGGATCATTATTTCCAATTAATTGTGGAAGCTGTCCTGAACCACTGATGCCTAGAAAAGTGGAACTGCCAGCAATGGTGGCTATGGGAGGGGTACTAAATGATCTTGCCCAAGCAAAATTAACAGGTCCTGTTCCTCCAACCGTTTGACTATTATAAGCAATCTGAATACTTGCGTTATTGCATGGTTTAGGATTTAAGGTTGTATTGTTAGTTACTTCACTTCCATTATAATTTACAACCATTATTGGCTTAGGTCTAACTGTGTATATTTGATAGTTAACAAAAGAAGGAGATGTACACCCATTTGCTGTTGCCCTTACTTGTATGGAAGCCGTATTGGGAAAATCACTGTTGTTATTTGCGGTAAACTGAGGAACAAACTGCGTATTTATATTCGTAATTCCTGTCCAAATTTCATTTGGGGGAGTGGGAGTTAATTGCCAAGTAAATGTTGATCCAGCTACATTTGATGCAAAATTGGTTTGATTTACAAACGTACCGCTACAAATTGTAGGGGTTAAATTTGTAGATGGTGTAACCTGAGGTATAGGGTTAACATTAAAGCTCAACACATTTTGTTGCGGTGCTGAAGTACAAGTTGCTGAGTTAGCAAAGGAGGCAACAACAGAGTTTACTGATAGTGAAACTGGTTGAGGAGAACTTCCATTTGCAGGACTCATAATCATATTAAGAGCTGCAATTGACCCACTTGTAGTACCATTGCTTTGGCTCGGTGTTGCAAAATTAGCTGATGGTGAGAAGCTATAATTAAAAGCTACACTGTTAGCAATAGTTGGTGAAGATAGATTAATTGTAGTGGTTGCAGTACCATTACAAACATCTAAGATATCAGTAACTGAATTAAGTGTTGGAACCGGATTTACAACAACAGTTGAAAGTGTTAATAGTGTAGGAACTAATGGATTTGGACCAGCTGAACAACCCTCCACAGTAAGACTTACAGTTACATTGGCCGTAGTTGAAGATGTTGGAGGAGTTGTAGTAGGATTAGGTATAGATACGACGGTATTATTTAAATTATTAGGATTATTAGGGGAAAGAGAAGCACTTCCTATGTTTGGAGAAACATTAAAAATTATAGTAGCAGGTTTGTTTGGCCCCGAATAACTTTGTCCATATAAATTAACATTTATAGGAATAGAAATAGATTCATTAGAATTGCTGCATTTGGGAGTAATAATTGTGCCTAATGATGTAATGACTGGTGTATCCTTTATTCTTAAAACTAAATTTTCATCTGTATTCTGACTTTCGCAACCAGTAGCTTGGACTTTAACTTTAACTAACGCATTATATGGAGTTAAGCTTGCAACAACATTTGAAGGTATGGTCAATGAAAATGCTCCTCCTATTAGAGAGGAGTTATTAATATCTGTTAAACCAGTTGCCCAATCAATAGAAAACTGATCTGGCGCACCAGTAGTTTGCACTTGAACGGTTTGATTAATACTTGTAGTACTCTTGCAAACTTCTATTAAACTTGGGTTTATTGTACTGATTGTAGGGTTAGGATTTATTATTACAGAGGCAATGTTAGAGCTGGTAGAAGTTGGACATAATGACCCTGTTGTTGTCAAGACAGCTCTAAAAAACCTTGTCCCAACAAATGAAGGCGAATTTAAAAGGTTTGCAAGTAAAGATGTAGAATTCGAACCTATAGAAGAAAAAGTAGAAAAATTACTTGTAGAAGAAAACTGCCACGCAATTGAAGTTCCTGAGGAACCTACTAATTGCAAACCCAACAAACTTGAAATGTTACTTTCGCAAACTATTTGATTAACATTACCTGAAGAACCAATCAAAGCAATTGTGCCTCCTTGATTACCTGAACCAACATTTAAGACTATTGCAGAGGTTTCACTAGTACAACCAAGCGAAGAAACTAATATTGTATAAGAACCTGCACTTGCAAGAGAAACGCTTGGAAATTGAAAAATTGGTGAACTCTGAGAAGAGCCGACGACTATTCCATTCTTTTTTAATGTGTAAGTAAAAATTCCATTACCTCCTGTAGCAACAGATGCTGTTAAACTAAAAGAACCTAAATCGCACAGGCTTAATGTATTACCAGACTGAGGTGTGGGACTAGAAATTATACTAGGGGTTGCTATAGTTACTGGGGATGTTACTAATAATGGGTAAGTAAAAACTGAACCACATTGACTTGGGTTATTAGGTGTAAAGGTATAAATTGATGTACCTAATATTGTATTGCTTGCTACTGCAGGATTCCATGTACCTGTTATTGCTGGATTATTGGTTGAACTTGAAAGAAGTATAGGAGCAGTTGTTCCAGAACAAATTGAAGAAGGAAGAGTAAAAGTTGGGGTTATATTGGTAACAACAGTAATTTGCCTTTGTAAAGATAGAGCGCATTGACCAGCATTGGGTGTAAAAGTATAAGGTGTAGTTCCCAATGTGGTACTGCTTACTATGGAAGGATTCCATGTACCAGTGATTGCTGGAGAATTGTTTGAACTAGTAGGAAGCGCGGGTGGTGTGGAGCCGAAACAAATTTGTGCAGGAACAGAAAGAAAAGAAAGTGTAATGTTAGGACTTACCGTTATTGGTATAGATACAGACACACCACACTGCCCATTATTGGGAGTAAAAATATAACTTTGCGACGCAGTGTTATTAACAGTCGAAGGATTCCAGGTTCCTATTATATTGTTATTTGATTGTAAAGGTAGAGAAGGGGCAGTTGTTCCAGTGCAAAAAGTTGTAGCAAAACTAAAAGTTGGAGTAATAGTAGTTGTTACAGTAATAGGAATAGTTACAGGATTTCCACATCCACCTGTGGGTGTAAAAGCGTAATTTTGTGATGTTGTAGTGTTAATTATGCTGGGGAACCAAGTTCCTGAAATTCCATTTGTGGAAGTTGTTGGAAGTGCCGAAGGAGTTGAACCAGAACAAATTGTAGTTTGAAAACTAAACGTTGGTGTTACATTATTGGTGACAGTTATTGTTTGTGATGTAGTTATGCCGCATTGTCCTGTTGTAGGATTGGCAATAGCATTAGGAGTAAAGTTATAAGTATTACTATTTGTATTACTTACAATTGAAGGGTTCCAAACTCCTGAAATAGGAGGTATATTAGTTGAACTTGTTGGGAGCAGGGGTGCGGTTGAACCTGTGCAAATAGAAGAAGGTAAATTAAAAGTTGGAGTTACTGTGCTAACAACACTTATACTTGCATTGAGTTGCGTTGCGCATTGTCCTGTCGAGGGATTCGTAACAGTAGTCTGTGTAAAAGTAGAATTTGTTGGTAAAGTATTGCTTACTGTAGATGGCGACCATGTGCCAATAAAGCCATTAGTTGAAGTTGTAGGAAGCAAAGGAGCAGTTGAGCCTGAACAAATAGAGTTAGGTAATGAAAATGTTGGATTAATATTAGCAATAACTGCAATTTGTTTAATAATATTAACTGCGCATGCAGGCGTTGGGTCGAACGTATATGGTGTATTACTAACATTTGTATTACTAAATATGGGACTCCAAATTCCTGCAATTAAGTTTGTTGAAGTTGTAGGTAATGTTGTTAAAACTGATGATCCTGAGCAAATAGAATTAGGTAAATTAAATATTGGAGTTACGCTTGTAGTTACTGTAATAATCATAGTTGCAGTAGTAGCGCATTGTCCTGCAGTTGGAGTGAAAGTGTAAGTAGTAGTAGTTGAATTATTAAGTGCGGGAGTCCAAGTACCTGTAATTGCTGGTGCATTATTTGAACTTGTTGGTAATGCTGATAAAGTAGCTCCCGAACAAATTGCGGCTACTTGAGTGAATGATGGTGCAATGTTTGGATTTACTGTTAACGTAATTGTCGTGCTAGTTTGGGTTTGACCACCGTTAGCAGCAGTTACAATCACTGAATAAATGCCATTATCGGCAGTCGTTAAATTTGCCCCGCTAATAGTTAGTGTGCTATCTGTAGCTCCAGTAATATTCGTGCTGCCTATTCTCCATTGAAAAGTGTAGTCTTGAGTGGTATTGGTTCCAGGTGCTATAAAAGAAATGCTTCCGCCTTGACAAACGGAAACAGCTAGAGGGCTGCCAGAAGCTGCGGGACTACTTGTAGGATTTCCTGATAAAGTAAAAGGTGCAGCATTTAATAAAGAAGTAAAGAAAATTAAAAACAGTAGAAGTATTCTCATGGCAATAAGATTTAAATTTTAATTATTTTTTGTATGTGCTTTTTGTTATCATTCGTTACTTTTAAAAAGTAAATTCCACTTTTTAAATAATGCAAATCAAAAGATTTTATAAGTTCATTATTGAAAAACGATTCTTTGATTATTGATTTTCCAGACAAATCAATGATCTCAACAAATATATGATTTAAAGATAATTCTCCAAACCTAACATTCATTATATCTATAAGTGGATTCGGGAAAATTAAAATTTGCTGCTCAAAAATTGAATCAAGTGTCCCTACCGTTAAAGATAGTGTTTGGTTACTAAAGGAAGATTCTCCACAAATATTTGTTAAGGTTACAGTTATGGAATATACATTATTTTCTGAATAAGTATGAGATATAGAATCTCCTGTTGCAGTATTTCCATCGCCAAAATCCCAAGTAATATCACAGTTTTGATTAGATTCAACTAAGGTAAACAAAACATTACTTTGATTTGCATTGAAAGTAAAAGCGGCATTAGGCAAGGGCAAATCTGGAAGAACGATTATTTTTAGAATTGTATCAGAAACGCAGCCATTTTGAGAAGTAGCTTGAATGGTAACATTGGCAATTATGGTATCATTAGAAGTATTGACACATTCAAAAGATGGAATAACTGGGGAACTTCCATTCGCAGAAAGACCTATTTCTGTAACAATATTCGTCCAAGAAAAAAAGGTGTTAGGCAAATTAGAACTAAATACTTGTTCCGTCACTAATTGTCCACCGCATACGGTAATTTCAGTTGTTCCAATAATTTGTGGTAGGGGAAAAGCTGATAAATAAAGTGTTGCACTTTCACCAATACAACCATCAAAAGTTGCGGTAAATATGATAGAGTCTTCTACTACTGTATTTGTATTATTTACAAAGTTAAATGTTGGAAGAGGAAAAGAATTGCCAGTTAAAGGTAAAGTAATAATCTGCTGTGCACTATGAACCCAATTAAATGAAGCATTAGAAACATTTGAAGAAATCTGCATCACAGAAGAACTTTGATTGCTGCACTTTTCCATTACAGTAATATTTAAATCAACTGTTGGAATTGGTTTTACATTTACTGTAAAATTCATTGCATTGCCCTGTGTGCAACCTGGTTCAGCAGATCGAACTGAAATCGTAGCTGCATTGATTCCATTTCCGTTATTCAATGCTTCAAAAGATGATATATTTCCCTGACTTTGCGCTGCAAGACCAATTGAAGTATTATTATTCTGCCAAAAGAAAATACTATTTGCAACATTCGCTATGAACGAAGGAATTACCAATTGATTTCCTCCACATATATCTATATTGCTGAGTTGATTTACTGTAGGTGATGGTCTTACTGTAATAATTTTAACAGCAGTTAGCTGACCTAAACATCCATTTGCAAAAGGAGTAACGCTAATGGTAGCAATGGAAGGTATATTTGAAAAATTCAATGCAGTAAATTGAGAAATATTTCCACCTCCAGAGGTTTGTAAACCAATAGTTGAATTAGAATTAGTCCAACTTGAAAAAGTAGTATTAACAACGGGACCAGTAAAAACGATAGCTGGAACTGAACCTCCGTTACAAACTTGTAGGTTGGGAAGCAAATCTGCAGTTGGTTTGGGTCTAACAGTAAATGTCGTAATAAACGTAGAAAGACCAACACATTGGTTTGCAGTAGGTATTGCATTGATATTAGCTGTAATAGGTTGATTTGTAGAATTGATTGTCAAAAATTTAGGGACATTGCCCGTTCCTGCAGCTAATAAACCAATAGAAGAATTTGAATTCGTCCATTGGTAAGTGGTATTTGCAACAGAACTAGACAAACTTATTAAAGTAGAACTATCCCCAGCGCAAATAGATTGATTGGAAGATGAAAATACATTAGGAATTGGTTTCACAATTAAAGTTGTAACATTCGTTGGGTCTCCAGCGCAGCCATTTGCGAAAGGTGTAATACTTATGATGGAAGAAATATTAGTTGTAAACGAATTATTGGCTAAAAATCCTGTTATGTTGCCATTTCCGGAAGATGCAAGCCCAATATTTGGATTTGAATTTGTCCATTGAGAAAATGTAGTATTCGCAATTGGTCCTGTAAAAACTAAAGGTTGTGTTAGAACTCCACTACAAATTGTTTGATTTGGCAAAACGCTTACAGTTGGCTTTGGAAAAACTGAAACTGTAATTTGATAAGTAAAACCAGGATTACAATTTGAATTAATTGGAGTTATAGTATAAACAGCCTGCGCTACCGAATTTGTGTTATTAATCAGCGTTTGTTGAAATGTTGCGTTTTGATTGCCAATTATTGCGCCAGTTAAAGAACCAGAAGGACTTATTTGTGGTAAACTCCAAGTATATGATACAGAAGGTGGGTTAATACCCTGAAAAAAAGAAATCCCACTGCAAGCATTTAAATTAGAATTGGTAAATGGACATTGAGCATTTGAATTAAAACCTAATAAACAGAATACAATTGATAATAAACCAAAAAGTAACGTTGAATTCCCACTTACTTGATTCCACCTTTTATTAGGACTATATTCATTAAAAGTAAAAATACATATTTTTCGTTTCATTCTTTTTCCATATTTATTGAGAGTCAAAATTATTGATAGAATATAGTTTTTATTAAAACTATTATTCATTAGTTTTTCTTAGTAATTGGGATTTAATATTATCAAAATAATCTTTTTCCTTTTCCAAATTATCACTTACAATTTCGCAGTTATCAAAGAAATAAATATATTTAAAAGACTTAATATCGTTAGAAGCCTCAATATATTTTGAGATAAACACATCTTCATTTAGACAATCATTTTTCCAACGACCTTCAATCAAAATCTCGTTATTAATTACCTGCTTTCCATTTCCTGAGCGCTTTCCATCTAAAAAGTCACCTTCGTACCAAGTATTTTTGTTCCAGTAATATTTTCCTTTGCCAGAAAACTTATTTTGATAAAATTCTCCTTGATAATTGCTACTATCCAAATTTATTCTATTTCCTACTCCATTCAATGTATTGTCTACAAAATATCCTTTTAAAATACTGCCATTATTCAATATCAATTCCGCTAAACCATTCAATTTCCCATCTCTAAATCCACCTCTCAAAATTTGACCAGAACTAGAGTTAATCTCCCCTAGTCCATTTAGCTCATTCTTCTTAAAGACTCCTTTAATCTGCGTTTTATCTTTTCTTCTTTCAACTCCATTACTATACAATCCATCTTCATTAAAATAACCCATTTTAGCATTACCAATAGCTTTATAAAAAACACCAAAACCTGAAGGTTTATTAAACTCCATTTCGCCTGTAAAATATGATTCTGTAGCGGCCAAATCAAGATATTCATAAACAACGGAATCAATTAAAAAACTAATATTTTGATCATTAATCCAACTATCTGCAGTAATGTTGGTTACAAATTCTTTTAATCTATCTTCATTATAATTATAATTGGTAAGATTTCTTCTAATAAATTCCGAACGGAGGTCACTATTTAATTTGATTAATGCCTTACTTATAAAAATGTCTTTCGAATTAGAAGCATTTAGTTTACTAATTATTCCATTTACATCTGTCAGTTTTTCATCAAAATCTGCTAATTTAATAGGATAGTCAACGGTAGGATAAAGTGTTAGATTCTTTTTAATTTCTAATAAGGATTCACTTAACAAACATAACCTAAGTTGACCCTTTTGCATTAAAGTTGTGCTTATATGTTCCGAAGCTAAATTCATTAAAGTATCAAGCTCTTGTCTATTTATTTTTTCGTAAATAGAATAGAATACCAAATCTGCACTTTCATTTGCAATTGGAAATCTTTCAAAATAATCCTTAGAATAAAAATAATTAGTAATCAATTTTGAATACCTTGAAGTTAATTCTGCATCATTAAAATTAAATTCATTTAATAAATTATAAAATTCAATTTCATTTTCTGCTAATAGAATGTACTTGATTTTAGCTGGCTTAATATATTCAGGATTAATATTAGTGCCGTAAATATCAATTATTTTCCTCAAATCAGATTTTCCTAGAAATTCGCTTCCCTTAAGAATTATTTCACTATTACATTCACTTGCTGGGAAAACACTATAATAATTCTCAATATCTTGTAAATTGTTTGGC
>Ga0105044_10013061_pt1 | contig 11285 bp, 15 predicted proteins | sample MAT01_FD_78092 | JGI IMG/M metagenome (GOLD analysis project Ga0105044, IMG submission 78092) | Freshwater microbial communities from Lake Fryxell liftoff mats and glacier meltwater in Antarctica - MAT-01 | ecosystem: Environmental > Aquatic > Freshwater > Ice > Liftoff microbial mat | place... | reverse complement strand
CAACCTGGACTACCACGTGCGGCACACGGCGCTGCCGCGGCCCGGCACCATCCGGCAGCTCAAGCGCCTCGTCGGCCGCATCATGTCCCAGCCGCTCGATCTCTCGAAGCCCCTGTGGGAGCTGTGGCTGGTGCAGGGGCTGGAGGGAGGTGGGCATCGTCGAAGCGGGTCCGCTGGCGACCGAGAGCGGCGGCATCGATATGGCGCGCATCCGCGCCCGCATCGAGGGTGGCCTCGATGCGATCCCGCGTCATCGCCAACGGCTCGCGTTCATCCCCGTCGAACACCACCCCGTGTGGGTCGACGACGACCGTTTCAACCTGGACTACCACGTGCGGCACACGGCGCTGCCGCGGCCCGGCACCATCCGGCAGCTCAAGCGCCTCGTCGGCCGCATCATGTCCCAGCCGCTCGATCTCTCGAAACCCCTGTGGGAGCTGTGGCTGGTGGAGGGGCTGGAGGGCGGCCGCTGCGCGATGGTGAACAAGCTGCACCACTGCATGGTCGACGGGATCTCGGCCGTCAACGTCCTCTCCGCCTGGTTCTCTCCGGATCCGCACGCGCTGGCGCCCGCGGCCGGCGCCGAGCTCGGTCGATCTCGCGTTCGCCGAGCTGCAGCGGCGCGCAGCGTCGCCGCAGCGCTGACCGATCCGGTCCCGACCCTCGAGGCGATCCGCGACACGGCGGAGGGAGCGGTCGAAGCGGTGGCCGAGAAGATGCGGCCCGCGGCGCGGACCCCGCTCAACCTCGACGAGGTCGGCCCGCACCGCCGCCTCGACTGGCTCCGCTTCGATCTCGACGAGGTCAAGGAGGTGAAGAACCGCCTCGGCGGCAAAGTGAACGACGTCGTCCTGGCGACCGTCGCCGGCGCCCTGGGCCGCTATCTGCGGACGCACCGGAGGTCGCTGGCGGGTCTCGACTTCCGCGTCGTCGTGCCGATCAACACGCGCCCCGCGGCGGCCGTCGCCGAGCTCGGCAATCGCGTCGTCCCGACGCTGGCGTGCCTGCCGCTGGAGGTGCGCGATCCAGCCCAGCGGTTGCGCCTCGTGGCGGAAACCACCCAGGCCCCCGAGGCGGCGAAGCAGGTGCATGCGATCGAGGTGTTCGAGGACTTCTCCAACTGGGCCGCCGCGGCGCCGCTGGCCGAGCTGGTGCGTCGGGTCACGCGCTGGTGGGCTGGCAACCTGATCGTGACCAACGTCCCCGGCCCGCCGTTTCCGCTCTACCTACTGGGCGCGCGGCTGCTCGAGGGCTACCCCTTCGTGCCGATGATGGCCAACCAGGCGCTGGGGATCGCGCTGCTCAGCTACGACGGAGCGCTCTACTGGGGCTTCAACGCCGACCGCGACGGGGTCGCCGATCTGCACGAGCTGGTCGCCTGCTTCGAGGCCGCGTTCGCCGAGCTCAAGCAGGCCGCCGGCATGACGACCACTCGGCCCGCGCCCTCGCGCCGAGCGCGATCCGCAGGCGCGCAGCCCCACGGGGCCGCAACACGCGCCCGCCGTCCGGCACCGTGACGACAGGCAGCGACCGCTTGAGCGGTGGCTGCCCGCGACGCCATCACACTGCCCGTCGATACCGCGGCCCTACCTGCGGTACTCGCTCAGAAGGCCCAGGGGTAGCAGGTCGCCTCGGACGACGAGGCCTGCTCGGGGGTGCAGGTGGGCGGCGGCAGGCTGAGCGTCCCTGTCGTGCAGGCGAGGTCCTCGGTGCTCGCGGAGAGCATGTGCGATTCGTACATCCCCACGATGACGCCGCCGTCGAGCGACGTGATCGTCAGCGTGCAGTCGATCTCGGAGATGGGTCGCGGGTATCCGAAGTAGGCGTCGAGGGTGGTCTCCATGGACAGCGCGTCGTCGCGCAGGGTGACGGAGGCGTCGAACGACAGCAGGCGACGGGCTACCGCAGCTCGACTCGGGTCGAGCAGCCGGGTCGAGCAGCATAGAAGGCCTGACGCTGTTGGGATGGGCGCTCTTGTTCCTCAAGCCCTGCGGGCGGTCAATCGGCGCTCAGCGGCGCACGCGCGCCATGACCAGCAGCGACCAGCAGCGACCAGCCGGGCCAGGCCCCCGGCAGCCGTCCCGCCGACTCCCTGCCCCCGGGTGCGGACTCACGGCCGACTATTGACCGCCGCCTACGCGTGGTGCGACTGCACGCAGGACCCATCCGGACCGCTTTGGGGTGGGTCCAATACGGGATGTTCCGTCATCTACTCCAGCTCATCCGGGCTATCCGCCAGCCAAGGAGACCACTGTGAAACAGCCGATGACCGAGTTGCCAACACGCCTCGAGGCAGGCGGCGTCTGCATCCAGGCCCAGGACTGGGGGGGTCTCAACGTCGCCCGGATCCGCTTCCCGAAGGGGGCGGATGCAACGCCGTTGCTCGAGGGTCTGCCGCAGAACCTCTGCCAGTGTCCGCACTGGGGGACGGTGCTGCGCGGCTCGATCCACGTGCGCTACGCGGACGGCCGCGAGGAAGTCGTCCACGCCGGCGAGGTCTACTACTGGCCGCCCGGCCACACGGTCTGGGTCGACGAGGACTACGAAGCCGTCGAGTTCAGCCCCGCGGGACCGATGGGCGAAGTGATCGACCACCTCAACGCGAAGCTCTCAACCTGACGGAGAAGCGACATGCCACTCGTGACCTTTGACGTGATCAAGGACGTCTTCACCCCGAAGCAGAAGCAGCAGCTCATCGCCCGTGTCACCGAAGCGATGATCGAGGTCGAAGGGGAGAACATGCGGCCCGTGACGTGGGTGCGCATCAACGAGTTCGAAGGCGGCGACTGGGCCATCGGCGGCAAGGCACTGCAGGCATCCGACTTTCAGGCGCTGGCGGCGGGCAAGGCCGCCTGAGCACGCGCCTGGCACGCGGCCGGTAGGTCGGGGCGGCGCTCGCAGGAGGCCGCCCCGACTGCTTTTCAAGCTCCCGGAAAACAACCGGATTTCTCCATCGGGGCTGCAAGCATCGCCGGACAGACGGGCGTACAAAAGATGCGAACCCTGACGGAGACGCCCCATGAAACGACGGAAGAACCTGCATCGACTCGAGCTGCCCGTTGTCGTGCTGCTGACGGTGATCGACCTTCACTGCTGGCGGCCCGCCGTATCGGAGACGTCGCCCGCGAGACGGGCGCGCTCGACGAGGATTTGCGGCTCGTACGCGCGCGCACCGGTCGTGCGTACGAGCTCCGCGGTGCGGTCCAGCGCGGATTCGCTTTCCTTCCGCGCGTTCGCACCCTCGAGCGCGAGCCACACTCGGGGCGCGGCGAGCTGCGCGCGCACTCGTTATGAGAAGGGGACCGAGCCTGGTCCGATAAGAACGGGAAACGTCAACCAGGGCGGTAATGTTTCCGACTACCGACTCCTGGCGCGCTCGCCGTCCTTGATGACGATCGGACGCTCGACGAGGATTGGGTTAGCGACCATCGCCGCGAGCAGCTGCTGCGGATCGGTGACCAGGCATGGGCTCGTTCGTGCGGTGTGTGCCCTCACTCAGGCAGCCGGGCGCGGCTTCCGCGCTCGCTTGGTGGGTTCGAGCGAAACGCGAACCCGCGTCCCCGTGGCTTTGGCGAATCGTTCGAGGGTCGAAAGACTCGGTCTTGCCGCTCCGCTCTCCAGGCGCGCGACTGTGGATTGCGAGGTGCCCATCCGCTGGGCGAGTTCCGTTTGAGAAAGCTTCGCCTTCGTTCGTGCATCGATAAGCATGCTCGCGAGCGCATACTCTCCCGCCAGAGCCTCGTAGCCCTTCTTGAACCCAGGCTCCTTCATCCAGCGCTTCTTCAGCCTGCTGACCGGAATAGTCACTACACGACCTCCTTCGATCGAGCCCGAGCTGTTTCGAGGGCTCGTGCCAGCGTCTTCTGGGTGTTCTTGGCGAACGCATGAACGACGACAACGCGCTCTCCGGTCGCAGTCGCATAGATGGCGCGACCGATGCCGTCCTTCCCCATCATGCGCATTTCCCAGAGTTTCCCTTCGAGGTACTTGACGTGTGGCTGGTGCATGGCTGCGAGGCCATGCTTCTCAATGAGCTCCGTGATGCGGAGAAATCTCTGTCGTACGTCTTCGGCCAGAGCGTCGAGTTCACGCGCTACTCTCCGATTCAAGACCTCGACCCGCTAGGTCATTGCCCGAATGGTATATCAAAAAAGAGATCTGGTCCAGCCGATTTTCGCTTGAGGCGCCTCGACGCCGACATTGACGGCAAGGGCCATCTCGCTACAGAGAAAGGGCCGAGCCGGGATCATCCGGGAGCACGCCGCCGCTCATGTCCGTAGCGGCACCCCCTGGATCACGGATGTCGGCCAGAACCTGGACACACGGTCGAAACCGATGTCCGACGCCGTCAGCAGGTGATTGCGAACGTACTTGTCGACCTGACCCTGTACCGGTGTCTACCGTCTGAGCAACGCAGCCATTCGAGTCGCAGGCGTCCGTGCTCACCGCGGTATTGATGTCAGCGCAACTCCAGGCCCAGTGCCCGCCCGCCGACGTGAGCGGCGACAACCAGGTCATGATCGGCGAGGTGATCGCCGTCGTGCAGTTGGCCCTCAATGGCTGTCCCGCGGCGTCGTGCACGTGCTGCGCATGTGATTCTGGCGGTGGTGGCATCGCGTGTGGAACGGGAGACCTCAATTGTGACGAATGCATCGCGCTCGGCGGCACGGCTGCTGCCGATTGCTCGGTGTGTGGCAACTCGTGGGCATGGACAATCCCCAACAGTGCAACATGTCAGCTGGCGCCAGCGCGGCGTCCACCGGCACGGCGTCCCTGCCGAAAGCGCGGAGTATCGTTCGGCGGTCGCGCGCCCCGTACTACTGATCGGAGCTTGTCGTTGCCGCTTTCTGCCGGTGTCCGTTGGGGAGGCGGACCCATCCGGACCGCTGTGGGGTCGGTCCAATTAGGGATGTTCCGGCTGCAGCGACCAGTTGCCGGGTGGGACTCTCACCCACTGGAGATCGCCGTCTTTGCACGGCACACCAGCTCATCCGGGCTATCCGCTGAGCTGGAGGAGTTGACGGAACATCCCGTATCGGACCCCCCGCGGCGCGCTGCGCATGGGCCATGCTCGCGCACGCCCCCACGAGCGCGTCGATCGAACGGCCCGCCGGCTGGCGTCACCGGCCCGCACACGGGTGATCAGCGACTGGCTCGGGCGCAGCCGTGCGGCGCCCGTGCGGTGCGGCAGCCTGGGAGGGGGGCCGGCGGTGGGCGGGCAGTCGGCCCGCCGGGCGCGCCCGGGTAGCAGTCCGCCATGGTCACGGCGAGCAGGTCCGGCGAGTAGAACTTAGTCAGCCGCGAGAGGCTGAACGGATCAATGCGCAGCCGCAGGTCGCCGCCGACGAGGAACAGGAGGTAGATGGCGAGCGGCCGCCACAGGGCCGGACTGCGGAGCGTCGTCTTTGTCTGGCTGTCCCCACCCACGCGCGCCCTACCGTAGGAACTCCGCGGCGAAACGTGAGCGCGCCCGCGTTGCCGCGACGGCGCGGCGAGTGCCCGCCGGCGCCCACCGCACGCCGCGGCGGCCGGTGACGTGTTGCCGTTGCGATGCCGGATACCGCCTTGCTAGTGTCACGCCGATGACGTTGACGAACGTGCGTGCGTGTCTGTCGCGGCCGCGCTGAGAGTAGGCCTGCGCTGGGCGACCTGCGCCGGCGTCGTGCTGTGGTGGTTGTGGACATGGCCCGACATCTTCTCCTGGCCCGGCCATCCGCACCCGCAGCAGTGGAACGACAGTTGGTTCTACGCCGGCCCCGGTGCGAGGACGTTCCTGCGGCCGTGGCTGACCGTCCTCTTCTGGCTGAGCGTCGGCGTCACCCCGCTCGCGGTCTATACGTTGCACACCCTGTCGGTGCTCTGTTGGGCGCGGCTCGGCTGGGTGGCGCTGGGGCCCATCGGCGTCGCGCTGGCGCTCAGCGTCTCTGGAACCAACTTGGTGCGCTCCTGGAACTACACCGTCCTCAGCGAACCGCTGGCGCTCAGTGGCCTGGCATGGCTGGCGGCGGAAACCGTGCAGTTGCGCGATCGCGACACGCGCTGGCGACGCGTCCTGTGGTGCGCAGCGGCGATGTTGGCGGCGACGCGCGTCGCCACCGCGCCGCTGCTGCTGCCCGCCGCCGTCGCGGCCGTTGGCTGGCGCCGGCGCCTGCTGTGGCTGCTGCCGGTGGCGGTCGTCCTGACCGCGGTGCCGCTCTGGCAGCAGCACCGCGACCCGACACACGAGCGCCTGCAGGCGGGCAATCTGGCGCTCATCCGCGTCGGCGAAGTACCCGAGCTGCAGCAATGGATGCGCGAGCACGGCATGCCCTTTCCGATTCCGGAACGCTGGAACCGCATCATCTACGCCAATCTCGGACAGATGCGCCCCGACGCGCCGGAACTGGTGGCCTACATCGAGGGGCCCTTCTATGGCGTGTATCAACTGTTCCTGCTGACCCATCCCGAGTACACGCTGCGGAGCGCACTCTGTCTGGGTGCGACGGTGCGACCGGGGAGCTTGCTGCCCGGTCAGGGAATCGCCGCGTGCGACGCGTTCTGGCAGAGCGTGAATGTCCGCGTCGGGTTCTTCACCTGCCTGATCCTGGCGCTGCTCATCGAGCCGTGGGCGGGCATCTGCCTGGTGATCCTCCCCGTGCTCGCCTACCACGCGAACGTCAACGAGTTCGAGCGGCTGAACACGGCACTGTGGGCGTGGCAGTGGATCATCGTGCTGCTCGTGCTGCGCGCCGCGGCGCGATTCATCCACCGCGCCGTCATCGCCCGCGTGCCGATCCCACCGGACGGCCGTTGATGCGCGCACCGGTCTGGGGTAGCTGTGAGCACAGCGATCGGGCCACCCGCTGAACGAACGCATCGCCGCCAAGGGGCGCTTCACCGAGATGGCGAAGTGCGGCGGGCGCAGGTCATTCTGTGGAGCCCGGACGGGATCGAGGGGGCGGAGATCGCCCGGCGTCTCCATGTCTCGGCGGAGGCCGTGTCCCGGATTCGACGGCGGTTCCGCGACACCGGGGTGGCCGGTGATCAGCGACAATTACTTTTGCCGGTCGTCGTGCGGCGGCAAGAATAGTTGACGTCGATCAAAGCCGCGTCGTGGGAGTGCACGCATGCCCCATCCGGACCGCTGCGGGGTGGGTCCGATACGGGATGTTCCGTCACCTACTTAAGCTTATCCGGGCTATCCGGCTGCACCCGGCGTGGGGTGCACCCCTTGTTGACCAAGCTGCGCCACCGCTTGTGGTCGGGATCGTCGAGATTGATCATCGACGGAATCGGCAGCGAGTCCGGCCGCGAGCTGTGGCGTGAGCAGAATGTGTCGGGGTCCTTCGAGATGCGCGTGATGTCGTCGTGCAGGCCCACGCCCCAGACGTTCCCATCCCAGAACACCGGCGTGTGTGCCCGCACCCAGGTGAAATGCCGGTGGGGATCACGGGCATAGAACTGCCCGTCGAGCAGATTGATGTCGGGGTGTGCCGGGTGATTCATTCGACCGGGCGCGCCGCTGGATACTTGATGTAGCTGTCGTTGATGATCTCGACGAGCTCGTGATCAGACGGCCGATCCCCGTTGATGGTCCCGCGGGCGCGCAGATCGTCGACCATGCGGCTGACGACGGAATCGACCGTCAGATCATCCTGATGCTCGAACCAACGGCGGCGCTCATCCTCGTCACGGAAGCACGGGCGGGCACTGCTGCGGTTGCGCCGGCCGTGGCGGGCTGGCACGCGGGCGATCCGCTTCGAGCCGCGCGAACTGCTAGAGAAACGGGCGGCGCTCGTGCCGCACCCGCGCGCTAACCATCTCCTCTCCCACGGCGCCTTCGCGGCGCGCGGCGGCTGGCGGGTCGCGGCGGCCACGGTGCCCCGCCCGGAGTCGCCGCCCCCACCGGCACCCGCCGGGCCGCCCGAGCGCGCCGCGCCGCCGTCGTTCACCCCATCTGCGTCGCCCGCCGGCGCCCCCGTGCCGCGCGCCCCGCCGGGCGGCGCCGGCCGCCCCCGCCGTCCCGTCGCCTCGGCCGCGCGGGTGCGCCTGGACCTTCGGCCTCGCCGTGCTCGCCTGTCCGGACTGTGGCGGGCGGCTGCGCCTGGTGGCGACCATCGGCGCCCCGCGGGTGCGCGCGACAATCCTCACCCACCTCGGGCTGCCGCTGGAGCCGCCGCGCCACGCGCCGGAGCGCACAGCCAGCTGGCTACCGGACGCCACCTGAGGGCGCGCCGGCGCCTCCCGGTCGCGGGGCCACGCGCCGCCGCCCGCCGGCGCCCCCGTCGGCCCGCGCGCGGCTCGCCCGCCACCCGGGGCGCGCTGTGCCCGCACTCCTGCGACCCCACGTGGGGTAATTCGGCGTCAGAACGCTGCCGGAGTACGGCGGGAGGTGCACCTCCTGAGACGGGCCATTCTGTCAATTCGCCAGCTCATGCCGCCTATGCGCAAGGTCCGCGTCGGGGAGCGTCAGATGCCCGGTCGAGACGTAGGGATCTGCCGCGGCCGCATCGGATTGGATAGACATCTCTGGGCTCATTGCCTGGGTGAAACGACGTCATGCGCATCACGGCGCCGTCGCAGAGCCAGCCCGCGGCGGCGTCACCAGCAGCACGGGAACGCCGTACCACTCCTCGGTGTGGCGCTCGCCGGCGATCGCATCGGCGAGCGACGACTGCGCCGCCGAGACGATGGCGTAGGCGCCCACCGGCAGGGGCGCGGGCGGCGTCTCGAGGTCGAAACACGGCGTGTGCAGCCGGTTGAATCCGTGCGCGCAGGGTAGCATCCCGCCGACCAGGAGAGGCGCACCGAAGGGCACCGACTGCAACGCGCGATAATGCGCCATGGCGCCGCGCACCGACTGCGGCACGGTCCGCGCTTCGTCGAGGTATCGCCAGGTCAGCGGCAGCACCGATACGGCGGCCAGCAGCGGCGCGGCGAGTCTCAGCCGGCGCGCACTCAGGCCGGCCGCGACAGCGACGGCCGGCACCGCACAGATCAACACGCACGAGTACACGGGAATATTGCGGATGAAATTGCCGACGGCGACGGCGCCGATCCAGCCCGCAAGGCACAACGCCAGCGGCCAGGAGCGGGCCGCGCCGACGCCGACCAGCGCCAGCAGCATCACCGGCCAGGTGAACAGCGGGAGGTGGTATGGAAAGAAGGCGGTGTGGTCGAAGGCGCTGCCGCTGAAGGCGCCGAGAGTCGCCTGCAGATGGAGCTGCGCCCCCGCCATGCCGGCGCCGGACCCCAGCCAGGAGGTATTGACGGCGCGCCCGCTGAGCATCGGTGGCGTCAGCCAGAAGCCGTAGGCCAGCGGCGCCAGCACCAGCGCGAAGCTCAGCACGCCAGCGGCGATGACCAGCCGCTGGCGCCCCGAGGCGCGCACGAGCAGGAGCAGCAGCGGCGCGGCGATAATCAGCGGGACGAGGCGTGAGGACTGATAGCCGTACCACCCGGCCGCGAGCAGCGCGCCGATGACGCCGGCGGACCAGAAGCGCCAGGGCGCCAGCACGGCCAGGGCGAAGGCGCTCGACCACGTCGCTGTGGTCCACACGTTGCACATGTTCAGGCGCTCGAAGTGCAGCTCCAGGGGGAGGCAGAGGACCACGGCGGCGGTCAGCGCCCCCATCCCGCCGGCGAGGCGGAAGCTGGCGGCGACGATGGCCAGGGCCTGCACGGCGCCGAACAGGGCCGTCACCAGGCGCGCCGACCAGATGTCGCGGCCGAACGCGGCGTCGGCGAGGCCCATCAGCCAAAGGTGCGCAGTGGGCAGGCCGTTCGGGCCGAACGTCCAGGGCGGCGAGCGATGCGCGTACTCGGCGATGCCCAGCGCGAAAAAGCCCATCTCGTCACCGTCGACGATGGCGGGGTGCTGCCCCCAGCCGACGACGCGCGGGATAAGCACCACGGCGCAGGGGATCAGCAGCGCGAGGTGCGGCCTCGACAGGCGTGACATGCCTGGCTCACTCCGCCTGAAGCGCGGCGCTGACGGCGTCGAGCTCCTGCGTCGACGGCGCGTTGAACGAGGACACCTCGGAGCCCTGCGGGTTGATGCCCGACATGACGTGCTTGATCGTGCCGTCCCTGCCGGCCGCGCCCATGGCCTGGAAGACCAGCAGCAGCGACCAGCGATCCTGCGCGTAGAGCTTGTCCTGCATCTCCGCCAGCAGCTCGACGCCCTCGCGCAGCAAGGCCTCGGCGCGCGCCTTGGAATCGATGCCGTGCGTGTCGCCGGGCTTCACCCGGCTGAGCGCGAAGCGACGCCCCGCGGCGACGCGGTAGTGCGTGATGAAGTCGCGGATCCGCTGGCGCTGCTTCGGCTTCATCGCACCCTCTCGCTCGGTGTCCCATAGCTGCTTCACCGCCGGAGCGCACGCGCGGCGACTACGCCGATCACCGGCCGGGAGGGCGCGGCTACCGCCGCGCCGCCGTCGGATGAGGCGCGGCAGTGGCCGCACCCTCCTGCGGACTCAGCGCTTCGCTCGCTTCCCGGCCCGCGGCGCGTCGGTGCCGGCGCCGAGACAGGCGCCGAAGCGCTGTGCCCCGTCGCGCTGCGCGGCGAAGACGGCCTCGGGTACGAGGGTGTGGAAATGCGGATTCACGGGCAGCGCCGACCGGCAGCGCTGAATCGCCGTCACCGCCCGGGCGCGGCCCCGAACCCCCAGCGCCCATGCCCGGCGCTGCGCGAACCCGAGCAGCGCCCGCGCGAACACCCCCAGCACGGCGCGGCAGAGGTGGTGATCGTAGGCCAGCCGGTAGCGCAGCCGGAAGGGGAGCGTCAGCACCGACTGGCGCACCGGCAGGCCGCCGAGGACGCCATCGACCAGGTGCGCGGCGAGCGCGCCCATGCGCCGCCCGCAGCCCGACGGACAACTGTGCCCTTTGCACGAGAAGGCGACCAGGATCTCGCGCGCGCACCCCGCGCAGCGGACGCGGGCGAAGCCGCGCGCCATTACGCCACAGGTCAGGAACTCGCGCCGCTCGCGCTCGACGAAGCGCGGCAGCCCCTCCCTGCCGCCCGCAGGCGCCTCGGCCAGGAAGGTCTCGAGGTGCTCGCGCACGACGCGGCGCAGGACGCTCTGTTCGGACTCGCGGCGCACGCAGGTCTGCCGCCCGCGCCCGCGCCCTCTCCTATGAGGAATGGAGTCAAGCAGCGCGTGCGGGAGCCGTGAGATAGACGCACGAGGGCGGCGCCGTCGATCACGGGGGTCGGCAGCGGGAACGAGCCGGCGCGGAGGGACCACTCTCCTATTCGTGCGCATCCGGGGAGCCGGACGGTCACCAAGCTACGCTTCGTCCTT
>Ga0105044_10013060_pt1 | contig 11285 bp, 9 predicted proteins | sample MAT01_FD_78092 | JGI IMG/M metagenome (GOLD analysis project Ga0105044, IMG submission 78092) | Freshwater microbial communities from Lake Fryxell liftoff mats and glacier meltwater in Antarctica - MAT-01 | ecosystem: Environmental > Aquatic > Freshwater > Ice > Liftoff microbial mat | place... | reverse complement strand
CCGGTCGTGCTGCTGGCCCAAGTCGCGGATATTTCCTGCTGGTGGCTCGCCCGCGTCCCCCACTATGGCGTCTACTTCGCCTACGCGATCCTCGGCACGGGGGCCATCGTCGCCATCGGCATGACGATGCAGATCGTCCTCAGTTTGCTGAACATGTACGGGATCAAAGGAAAGATCGTCGTCATGCTCGTGCTGTTCGGGGTCGGTTCCAGCCTCGCGTTCATCGGCCTCAAGGTGATTCAACCGGCGCTCGACATCGAGAAATTGGAAGCCGAGAAGGCCAAAACCCTCGCCGCCAAGCCGCCGGAAGAGCCGAAGAAACCGATCGATGTCGCACTGGCGCCGAAAGTGGAACCGGGCCAACTCGAGAAGCTTGTCATGGGGCCCATCGAGCCGACGCCGGAACTGAAGTTCAACGGCAAGGGCACGATGGCCCCGGCCTTCTTCGGGAAAGATTCGAGCTACAAGCGCCAACTGAAGGACAAACCCGACGACAAAGCCAAGCTCGATGCGGAGCGCCGCGGTGAGCAAATGGCGTTGCAAGCGTGGCTGCAATCGGCCTCGGCCGACCGCGAAAAAACCTTCGAGGCCGACAGCTTCCCGCTGCCGAAGGATCTCGTCGGTAAGCCGATCACGGCCGACTTCTTGACCGACGCGAAGTCCGTGAAGGTGAAGTCGATCTTGAACGACCGCTGCGTCCGCTGCCACTGCGCCGGCGGCGAGCAAGAAGACTACCCGCTGGAAACCTACGAGCAGTTGATGAAATACATCGCCCCGAAGAAGGATGGCGGCAAGTGAGCGAGCCGGTCATCGTCTGGGGCGATGATCCGCCGGATGCGAATCGCCCGCCGCCGCGGACCGAGCCGCCCCGGCACGCGGAGGCGATGGCCGAGGCACTCTACGGCCGCGTCGCGGCCAGTGCGGCTCCTCGGAGGCGCCGGCGATTCCACTCCCGCGGCATCGCCGTCGGGCTGGTGCTGATGGGGATTGCCGGCGTCGTCTACTACTTCGATTGGGATCGAGGCCTGCTGCGGCTCGTGTCGATTGCGCTCGGCGGCTTCGGGCTGATTTCGCTGGTGAAAGGACTACTCGGCTACCGCTGATTATTTCTTCTCGGGTGTCGGTTTCAACAAATCGGGAATCGCGATTTCCCCGACCGGCTTCGGTGGCAACTTCGGCGTCTCGATCTTCGGAACGATGATCGTGCTCGGAACCATCGGCTGCGGCTCCGGCTTGGGCGCGGGCGTCGGCTTCGGCATCTCCGGTTGCGGCACGGGCACAATTATCTCCGGCACCTTCGTCGCGGGAATCACCGCATCGGGCTGCTTCATCGGTGGGGGTTCTTCCGGGCGGAAGTTTCGGTTGACCCCACCCTGCCCGCCGTTGACCTTCTCGATCACGGCCGAAGGCTTCTCGAGATCGACCAGCACCACATCCTTGTAGACGTTGCGGCCGGTGTTACCGGCTTTGTCGACGGCCGTGGCGCGGACGTAGAATTTCCAAAGCTCCTTGTCGTCCACTTCCCACACGTAGCGCGAGCTGTTCGGAATCTTCGCCGCGATCACCTTCCAGTCCTTGTCCGGGCTGTTGGCATCCTTGGCGTATTCCAGCGTGATCGGCTCCGGCATCGGATTCTTCTCGACGACCGTCCAATCGATCTCGACGCGCGGGCCGTTCAACCCACCGGGGCCGACGCGGATGGTTTTGATTTCGATCACCGGCAGCGTCGTATCGACTTCGACGAGCCACTGGGCCGCGTCGCCGTCGCGCGGGTCGTCCGGCTTGTAGCCCGCCCCGCTGACGGGGAGCACGATGAACCCGTACAGCCCGTCCTTCGGGGCCTTGAAGGCCATATCGACGGAGGGATCCTTCGCGGCCGCATCGATCTTCACGGGCAGCTTGCTGTCTTCTTTCCAGCCGCCTTTGCCGTCGTTGACCCAGAGGATCGCTTCCTTGACGCCGGAGCGCGTGACGCGGGTGAGTTTAGACTTCACCGTCAGGTCGAGCGATTTCACGTAATCGATCTGCGGGCGATTGGGGAACTCGTCCGGCCCGCCGAAGCCGGTGCCGACCTTGCCACCGGGACCCGGATCGATGGCCCCGACGTTGGCCGTGGGAATGCGAACGATGTTCGATTGCCCGAGGTGCCCGGCACGATCCTTGGCGGTGATGCGGACCTCGAGCACCTTCCCGCTCGGGATGTCTTTCCACGTGTAGCTGTCGCGGGCGCCGAAGGCGCGCACGCCGACGGGGGACCACTCTTGCATGTTCGGGTACTTGACATCGACGCGCACGGAATCGGCCGAAATGTTTTCGTCCTCGGCCGTCCAAGAGACGGTGGTGTTCGCGGTGGCGACCGCGCGCACGAGCGGAGGACGTGTATCGAACGCGATGCGGAATTGCGGCGTCAGCGCCGTCGTCAGCGGCACGAGGTCGCCGTTACCGTACACGTATTGCAGGGCGAATTCTTCGAGTCCGTCGCCTCGGGCTTTGTAGTTGAAGCCCCGGCGCACGGCTTTGCTGCCCTGATCGACGATCTCTTCGAGGTCGTCGATCCGCCGCTCGGCGACGAGTTCGAATTTGCCTTTGGGCGCCGCGGCGTAGAACCGCAATTTCGTCGGCTTGGGGTCGAGGGCGGCGAGTTTGTCGGTGTCGATGGGGAAGCTGATCTTCTCGTTGGGCCAATATTTTGGCTCTTGGGCGGACGCGGGCGCAAGCCCGAGCATCAGCGCGACGCCGACCCCGTAGATTGCCTTGAACCGCATCCGCATCGCAAACCCTCCCGACGACCGCACAATCTGCACGGAGTGCAAAAACTGCGCTATCTGTAGAATCGGGCGAAGTCGGCACCCGACTTGAGGCAAAGGCACACATTGATGCCCTGGCTTGCTAGGATGATTGCGACCGAAGGATTCGCAGGAATGACTTCAACATGATCCCGCACCGCGTCCAACTCGCCGGCTTTCTCTCTTATAAAGATGCGCAGGAAATCGCCTTCGCCGGATCGCCAATCTGGATGCTCACGGGCGCCAACGGCTCCGGTAAGTCGTCGATTTTCGACGCGGTCACCTACGCACTCTACGGCCACCACCGCGGCGGTAGCCAAAACGCGGACGAACTCATCAATAAAGAATCGGTCGCGCTCGCGGTCGAATTCGATTTCCACCTCGACGGCCAATTGTTCCGCATCAAACGCACACTGAAGCGGAACAAGAAGGGCACCACGGCCGGGACGCAGCAGGTCTTCACGCTGTTGAGCGACGACTGGGAAGCCGTGCCCGACACGAACAAGAAGGTCGACTTCGACAAATGGATCGCCGCGAAGATCGGCCTGAGCTACGAGATCTTCACGTCGAGTGTTTTGCTGCTCCAAGGTAAAGCCGAGAAATTGCTCGACGCGAAGCCGACGGGACGGGCGGAAGTGCTCGCGGGGATCGTCGATCTCGAACGCTACCAGCGCCTGCACGAGAAGGCCAACGGCAAGAAGCTCGATTTGAAAGCTCACCGCGATTCGCTGACGGCGCAGATGGCGGGTGTGCCCGACGTGGCCGACGACGACCTCGCAGCGGCGGTCATCCGCATCGACGACTGCGAGCGCGCCCGCGCCGCCGCGCAGGAATCGGCTCGGTTGGGCCAAGATCGCATCGAATCGGCGAAACGCTGGGCCGAAGCGGAACAGCGTAGCGCGGCGGCGAAGGCGCGGCTGAAGCAGAGCGAGCACCTCCTCGGCGAAGCCGCAACGATTCAAACGACCTACCAGCGGTTCACGGAATTGAAGCAAGTGCTGCCGGCCGTGGAGATCGTGGTGACGACGCGGGCGAAGTCGGTGGAGGCGACCAAGAAGCAAGCCAGGTTCACCGCCGAGAAAGAAGAGACCGTCGGCCGCAAAGCGAAGGCGGAGGAAACCCTCGACCGCCAAAAGCGCCAACGGACGCTCGACAAGAAGCTGCTCGACGACAACGAGGTGACCTACGCGAAGTTGAACGCGCAAATCCGCACGCTGACGGGTCACCTTCAAACCGTCCGAATGGTCGAAGACGAAGATACTAAACTGAATCGCTACGCCGACGAACTCGCCCAGTTGCCCAAGGAGCCGGACGCCGAATTGAAAGCGGCACGGGCCGAGGTCGAACGGCTGACCACGCTCGACCGCGTCCTGCCGATCTTGGAGCGCGTCGGCGCCGAACGGCACGACTTGGCCCAAGCCAAGATCGCTAAGATCGAAGCGCAGACGCAAGTCGAAGCGCTGACAAAGTCGGGCAAGTCGGCGAACGCCAACGCGGCCAAGGCCAAGGCGGAACTCGACGGAGTTCGGGTGGCGCGCGGCCAAGCCGAGGGGGCGCTCGCCGTCGCCAATGCGGAATACGAACGCGCCCAAGCGGCCGTGACGGAGTTTCAAAAGTTCAAAGGGACGAAGAAGTGTACCGCCTGCGGGCAGCCGCTCACGATGGCGCACTTCTCCGAAGAACTCCGGCTGCGCACCGATGCCGTGACCGCCGCTGCGGCGGCGCAGACCAAAGCGGCCGCCGACGTGAAGCATGCGGCGAAAGCCGAAGATGTCGCCGTCGCGGCCGATGCGAAACAGACCGAGACACTGGCGAAACTGCGCGAGGAGTACAAGGCCCAAGAAGCCGCGGCGTCGCAAGCGATCCGTGACAGCGACCGCCTGACGAAATCGCTCGATCTCCGCTACGCGGAGATGCCCGAGCCTTACCAGAAGCGGCTCGCCCCGAACGCCCCCAAGGATTGGGCCAAGGCGATCTATCCTGAAGCCGGGGACCTCGCCGCGTTGCGGCGCGAAAGTGCCGGCCTCGACGCAGCCAAGCGCCGAAGCGCCGCGGCCGAGGACTCGTTGAAGAAAATCAGCGACCTGCGCACAAGGCTCGACGCGGCCTCGCAATCGCGCGACCGGCTAAAAACCAACCTGCCGGGCACCGACATCGCCGACATGCGCCAAGAATTCGCGAGTGCGCAGAGTCGCGAGACGGTGCTGACGAACCAGATCAAAGGCGGCAAGAAAGCGCTCGAACTGCTCGATCGCGAGATCGACAAACTCGGCTCCGATGTCGCCAGCGAGAGCCAGTACCTCACCGAACTGACGGGCAAACTCAACGCCGAGAAACTCGCCCTGCAGCACTGCGTCGACACCATCGACAAATGGCTCCGGCAGCTACCGGTGGAATGGCAATCGCGCACCAAAGATGCCGGCCTTCAGCACTACTCCGAGTGGAAATCGGAACTCGACGAACTGGTCGAAAAGAAGACCGAAGCGCGCTACAAGCAACTCGAGCAATCGCGGTTGGGGCTGGAATCGCAGCGGGCCGACGTCGAACGCCTCGTCGCCGAAGCGGGCGACTTCCCGACCGAGGTCCGCGTGCCGCTCGCCGACCTGCAAGCCGCCGTCGCCACCGCGCTCTTGGAATACGACCGCTGCGACCTCGCGCTCCAAGCCGCGCAGAAGGAGAAACTCAAACTCGACGGGTACCTCGAAGCACGCCTCGATCTCGGCCGGCAGTTCAAGGAAGCCGACGGCTTATTCCACCGCTATAAGCTCCTCGCGGAACTGCTGGGCCGGGATCGCCTCCAGCGCCACCTCGTCCGCCAAGCCGAGCGGCAAATCGTCGAGTACGGCAACGCCGTCCTCGACCGCCTCAGCGGCGGGCAACTTTACCTGCAACTCGCCGGCGGAGACGAAGGCGGTGCCGACAAAGCCCTCGACCTCGACTGCGTCAACCGCGCCACCGGCGGCGAGGCCATCGGCGTCGTGTTCCTCAGCGGCAGTCAGAAGTTCCGCGTCGCCGTCAGCCTCGCCCTCGCCATCGGCCAGTACGCCAGCAAGCAGCACCGTCCGATCGAAAGCGTCATCATCGACGAGGGCTTCGGCTCGCTCGACCGCATCGGCCGGCAGGTGATGATCCAAGAATTACAGAACCTCCGCGGCCAGTTGAAGTGCATCCTACTCGTGAGCCACCAAGAAGAATTCGCCGAGGCCTTCGCGGACGGGTACGTCTTCGAACTGCGGGACGGCGCCACACGCGTCAGCCGGTTCCAGCGCTGATTGGACATCAATTGTCGTGGAATTGGAACCGCCGGATCCGGTTGAGGCCCAACGGGTCGGCTTGGATCCGACGGTAGCAGCCGGCGCAGAGGTCGTAAGTTTTGTCCAGCGGGGCGACGGGCACCGGGATCGGATCCGAGTCGTCGAGCGTTTCGTCCGCTTCCGCGAGCAGATCCTCCATCACATCGACCGGATCGAGGGGCTCGTGTTCGAGCTCGGTGTCGTCCCGCGATTCGCAAATCAGCCGGGCTTCCATGCGGAGCGCGTAGCGGGCGTCCGTCTGAGGGTTGAGTTCGTTCCCGCAGAAGTCGCAAGAAAAATGCTGCATGGGATCGTCACCTCGTGGCTTCCGAACGCGGTCGAGTCGGCCGGGACAATAATCGGGCCGCGATTCGCAATACTAAAGGATTCACGATTTCTACACGGACTGTCAAGCGGAATTTCGTTCGTCTGAGGAGGATCCGGTTGATCGGGCCGTGTCAAGGGGGTCGCGCGCGGATTCTCGCATTTTCCTGATGGTGCTGACTTGCGCCGCGATTTCGACAATCGATAACAGCACTCGCCCCGCTTCCGCCGGTACAATCGGCCCACGTCGCAACGCCGCTATTCGCGCATCCCCCGGCCCTTTCGACAGCCCGATTCCGCCGAAGCTCCGCACCGCGTCTAAGCCGCCCACTGCCGGACGTCGATACTTTTCCGGACGCGATCGCCGGTTCAGCGGAACCTCGGCACGCGATCGATTTCACGATCAGGGACGGCCCACCGACCACCCCGCACGCCATGGAGGCGGCGGGGCGCCGCGACCCGGCGCCGGTGGACCGCCCCGATGAGGAGACCATCATGAGGATGCGATTCTGCGTTCCCTTGGCCGCGGCCCTCGCCGCGATTCTCGGAACCGCCAGCAGCGACGCCCGCGCCGCGCACTGCGGCTGCACCAGCTACCCGGCCAACGGGTGCGGCACCGAAACTCAAATGCAAACCCGCTACGAAACGGTCCGCGAGACCGTGATGAAACCCGTCACCCGGACCGTCTACCGCGACGAAGTCCAGACGACGATGCGGACCGTCACCGAGACGCAAATGCAGTGCGTCCAAGAAACGGTGAACCGCCCCGTCACGAGCACCGTGTGCAAAGACGTGACCTACACCGTCTGCAAGCCGGTCACCGAAACCCGTATGACCTGCGTCACCGAGATGGTGTGCAAGCCGGTCTGCGAAATCGTGAACAAAGAATGCTCGAAGACGGTCTGCCGGACGGTCTGCGAAACCGCCTACCGCGACGTGCCGACGTGCGTGTCCAAGCGCGTCTGCGTGCCGGAAACCCGCAATGAATGCTTCCAAATCTCGCGCCCCGTCTGCGAGACGATCTACACCGACGTGCAAGTGGCCGTGTGCAAGCCCGTCTGCGAAACCGTCGTCCGCGACGTCTGCAAGACCGTCTGCGAACCGGTCACCGAGACCGTCAACAAGCAAGTTTGCAAGACCGTGACGCGGGACGTGACCGAAACCGAAATGAAGTGCGTGACCAAGACCGTGTGCGAACCGGTCACGGCTATGAAGTGCGTCAGCAAGAAAGTGCCGACGACGACCAACGAAACTTACTGCGTCCCCGGCCGCCTGCAATTGGTCCGCGTGCCGAAGTACGAAACCAGCTACGATCCATGCTCGTGCAGCAGCGTCCAAAAACAGTGCGGCACCCGCCTCAGCCTGCAACGCTCGCCCTCGGAAACCAAGACCCGCTGCGTGACGACCTACACGACCGTCAACGAGCAAGTGCCGGTGACGACGTACGTCAAGAAGACTGTCACCGAAAAAGTGCCGACGACCGTTTGCCGCAAGGTGACCGAAAAAGTGATGCAAACCGTCCCCGTCACGACGACGCGCATGGTCAGCAAGTCCGTCGTCGAAAAAGTGGCCACCAAGGTCACCCGCAATGTGACGACGATGGAAACCCAGCGCGTCGCCAAGACCATCAACCGCGTCGCCAAAGGCTGCTACGCCGATGCCGGCAACTGCGGCGGAACCCCGACCGCTATGGGCGACGGTTGCGGATGCCACCTCGGCTCCCGCGCCGCCTCGCTGCTGAAGCCGGGCTGCTCGACCTACGGCGATCATGCCAACGGCCGGGTATTCGTCGAAGGCAAATCGTGCAACCGCACCGTTACGGTCAACACGATGAAGACCGTCCACGAAACGCAGATGCGCCGCGTGGCCTACACGACGCAACGCCAAGTCTCGGAAGTCGTCAAGACGATGGTGCCGACGAAAGTCACCCGCATGGTGCAAACCCCGGTGACCAAGCAAGTGCCCGTCAGCACAACCCGCATGGTCCAAGAAACCCACACCAAGAAGGTGCCGACCTGCGTGACCACGATGGTGCCGACCGTCGTCACCAAGAAAGTCCCGGTCTGCGTGACCAAGCAAGTGCCCTGCACCAAGACCGTGAAGGTCCCGCACTGCGTCACGGAAATGGTGCCCGTCTGCGTCACCAAGAAGGTCGCCGTGCAAGTGCCGGTGGTCGTGAAGGTGAAGTCGGCCTGTGCCGACGCCTGCTCGAAGGGGTGCGATAACGCGGCATCGCCGTGCAGCAACTCCGCCGCGTGCGGCTTGGCCGGCGTGATGTGTAACGGAACCGGTGGCCAACCGCTCCGCGATCTGCTCAGCAAGGTCTTCCGCGGCCGCATGGGTTGCGACCCTTGCGCCCCGGTCGCCGCCCCGTGCAGCACCGGCTGCAAATAACCCGAAGCGAATCAGCGCGAGCCGCCGGGGCCTTTCCCCGGCGGTTTTTTCGTTTTGTCGACCTCGTACCTCGAGTTGGTCGCCGTCGGCGATCTCCTCCCGGACGCACCGCTCTTCCTCGCCCCCGGCTGGTAGGTGAACATCCCGCTGGAAACGACCTACCGGACGAGTTGAGAAGCCACCCCGAAACCGATCCGGGATTTGGTGGAGGTGTGACTAGAGCGATGCAATAGGCAACGCGGAGCGCTGGCCGAACGACGCGGCGAAGCCGGGGATGACGACGCTCTACAGTTGGCTGAACCTGGCGGCCGCGCGGAAGCTGGTGCGGAGGGAGGGACAGGGGACGAAGGGCGATCCGTGGCGGTACCGCATCAAGAACAAGGATGACAAGTACCGCGACCGGGGGGAGTTGTCCCCGCTGGAACCGCTCTGGTAGGAGGGTTCCGCTGCGGAAGAATCAGGAACGTCCGAGAGGCCGGAAGAGCATGGCGAGGAGGTAGTGCTCGGTTGCGACGTGACGCTCGATGGTCGGCCAGCTGTGGAAGACCGCCTTGGTCTCATCGAGAAGTCCCAAGACTTCCGCCTTGGATACGTTCGCATCGGTATGGGTATCGTAATCGGCACGGTGCCGGGCATCTTGCAACTTGACAAATAGTCTGGCCAACTGCGCCAGCGCTATCGGGATCTCCGCGAGTTGAGTTCTGTAGTAGATCGGCACGTCTCCCTTCTTGAATTCGTCGGAGACCGCCCTCATTTTATTGTGCTCGAATTTCCTCGCAATCTGGTAGCGCAATTCGGATTGATTACTGACGAGCTTGGAGCCGCGTTGCGTCAAGAGGTGGAACAACCCGTAATACAGGGTCGAGACCGCCCGCCGCAAGTCGGTTTGCCGCGGGCGCCCTCCCGAACCCCGGGCGATTTGCTCGGAGATTTCGATCAGGTGGAGGGGGTTCAATCCGATTCCCCCAATAAGAACTCGCCCTGCTCTGTGACTGTACGTAGGCGCAGCGACACGGAGCGATCCGGCAACCCTTTCGAAATCATCCGGAGCAGAAGTTCCTCTTCGAACAGCGAGTAGGCCGCGCGGAACCCCGGATCATCGGGTGCCGAATCTTCGACCACAAGCCAGACCACGATGATCGGATCCCCTGTCCAGCTTTCGTCGAATTGGATGTCGAAGGTTTTGAAAAAGCCTCCGTACTTCGGATCGCGGATTTCTTTAGTCAAGATGATGGCGGCGTTCGTCACGTTCTGATCGTAGATCCGCTCTCCGACGATGTCGAAAATCCCCAGCAAGGCATCCCGCGCGACGAGTGTTTCTTCCATGCTCGCCATCGGCTTTAATGCGATGCTGGTCAAAAACGTCTCGATGAGAGATAGGAGTTTTTTGGACTGCTCCGGCGACAGTCGTGGAAACGAGTCCGGGTCGATCCGATAGACCGCGTCCCGACTCCACCAAACGTGTCGGCTCCTATACGCGAAGTCGTCGAGATCTTCCTTCGAATACGCGCCGCTCTTGTACTCCCACGGGGAGAGCATCGTCGCGGCGATCCGGAAGTGGAAAATCGAATCGGCGGTGACCATCGAATGCGCTCCTCGCTTACGTGAAACCAGCTTATCATTGACGACCCTGCAAATACACCGCCCCCACATCCAGCCCTTCTTCGGGGGTGCCGAAGAACGTCCCGTTGTCGAAGAAGCTCGGCTCGTAGCGCTCCTGGCTGTACGTGTAAAACGCCAAGCTCCATTGGTCCGTCGAGAAGTATCGCAGCCGGCACAGGTGCAATGGGAACGCGCGCATCCGCTCCACGAACTGCTCCCGCGTTTCGCCCCGGATGTCCAGCAACTCCTTCGAGGGTTCATCCGGCTCGACGTACGCATCGATGTAGCACAGCGCTCCGCGGAAGCGGATGTCGATTCGGCTGTACAAGCCGGCGTACTTGGCCGCAGCGTGGCGCTCCACGCGGGTCACTGTGTCCCGCTTCACAGCCTCGGGAATCTTGTTCCCGCCCGAGTGCGGATCCATCACCCAAACGCCACGCGGCATGCGCTATCCTCGTTTGCCGTTCAGACCATCGCTCACGCTTCTGGCTTAGAAAGAAAAGATCCTCACGCCAGCACCGGCTTGATCACCTCACCCGCGATGTCCGTCAGGCGGAAGTTCCTCCCCTGGAACTTGTGCGTCAGTTGCTTGTGGTCGATCCCCAAGAGGTGCAGCATTGTCGCGTGCAAGTCGTTGACGTGGACCTTGTTCTCAACGGCGTGGTAGCCGAAGTCGTCGGTGTTGCCGTGGGTCATGCCGCCTTTGATGCCGCCGCCGGCGAGCCACATGCTGAAGCCAGCCAAGTGGTGATCCCGGCCGTTGCCCTGGCCCATCGGCGTCCGGCCGAACTCGGTGCCGAAGACGACGAGCGTGTCCTTCAACATGTCGCGCTGTTTCAAATCGGTGAGTAGTGCCGCGACCCCTTGATCGACTTCCTTGGCGGTG
>Ga0105044_10013054_pt1 | contig 11288 bp, 11 predicted proteins | sample MAT01_FD_78092 | JGI IMG/M metagenome (GOLD analysis project Ga0105044, IMG submission 78092) | Freshwater microbial communities from Lake Fryxell liftoff mats and glacier meltwater in Antarctica - MAT-01 | ecosystem: Environmental > Aquatic > Freshwater > Ice > Liftoff microbial mat | place... | reverse complement strand
GGGTTGCCAGGCGGCCACGAGGAGGCCGACGGCCAAGGCCACGTCGAAGGACCCGAGCTCGCGGGCGACGTGCACGGTGGCGCCGGCGTCCTCGCCGAGGAGCAACGCCGGGGCGGCCAGGAGCAGCTGCGTGAGGGCCACGACGAACAGCGCCCGCCGGGCCGTGCTGACGCGGTCGACCGGGCGGGACCGGAGCGGTGCGACGGGAACCGGGGCCGCGTCGAGGATGCGGGCGGTCAGGTCGGGGACGTCCTCGGCGGAGCGGACGCGCACCATGCGGTGCAGCGTGCCGAGCTCGTCGGCCCAGGCCGCGCATCCCGCGCAGCACCGCACGTGCGCATCGACCTCAGCGGGATCGACGGCCGGTGCCTCTCCGTCGAGCAGCGCAGACAGAGCCTCACGGTAGGGATCACACGCCATGGTGAGGTGGTCGTCCGACTGCACCCGCTGGTTCCCGAGGCACCACACTGGTGGTCTTGGATGATCTGACGGTGCTGGCGCTGACGGCCGCCGAAGGCGATCGAGTGGCGAGGGCGGCGTTCGTGCGTCGCACCCAACCGGAGGTGTGGCGCGTCTGCGCGCGTCTCGGGGATCGTGACGCGGCCGACGACCTCACCCAGGAGGTGTACCTGCGGGCCCTGCCCGCGTTGGTCGGCTTCCGAGCGGAGGCGTCGGCTCGCACCTGGCTCCTCCAGATCACCCGGCACGTCTGTGCTGACCATGTGCGGCGACGGGAGCGTGGACGCGCCCTGCTCGATCGTCTCGTGCAGCGCACCGATCGCGGCGACTCAGTGGCCGCCCCCCGCACCGGCGAGCTCGAGCTCGACGAGGTCATCAGAGCGCTCGACCCCGACCGGCGCGAGGCCTTCGTGCTCACCCAGGTGTTGGGACTCTCCTACGCGGAGGCGGCCGAGGTGGGCGGGGTGCCAATCGGCACGATCCGGTCGCGCGTGGCGCGAGCGCGCGTCGACCTGCTCGACGCGCTGGCCGACGATCAGGCCTCAGGAGCGGAGAAGGGCTAGCAGCTCATCGTGGATCGGACCGTTGGTGGCCAGACCGCTTCCGCCCTCGATCCCTTCCCGACCGGCGAGGTCGGTGAACCGGCCCCCTGCCTCGGCGAGGAGCACCGGCATCGGACCCACGTCGTAGGGCTCCACGATCAGGTCGACCATGGCGGCCACCCGCCCGGTCGCCACCAGCGCGTAGCCGTAGCCGTCACCCCAGGTGCGCAGCACGGCGCCGGCGCGCGCGAGGGCCTCGAGCTGGGCTCGGTCCCACTGAGCAAAGGAGCTCGACATGACGTAGGCACCCTCGAGCGAGGGTTGCCGTTGGACTTGTGCCGGCCCCCGCTCGGACCAGCAGCCGAGCCCTCGGCCGGCCCACACGGTCTCGCCCAGCCCGGGCAGGTGGACGACGCCCACGGCGATGCCGTGCTCGTCTTCGAGGGCGAGGAGGGTCGAGTAGAGCGGCACCCCGCAGGTGAACGCCTTCGTGCCGTCGATCGGGTCGATCACCCAGCGACGGCCGGAGGTGGACTCGGTAGGCGCCTCCTCCTCGCCGAGCACCCCGTCGCCGGGGAAGGCGAGGGCGAGCTGTTCGCGGAGGAAGCGTTCGGCGTCCTTGTCGGCCGCGGTCACCGGGGTGCCGTCGCCCTTGCGCTCTACCGCCAGGTCGGGTGATCGGAACCACCGCAGCGTGCGCCGGCCCGCCTCCTGGGCGAGAGCGACGGCGGTGTCGAGGGTGTCCTGATCGATCGGGGGAGCGCTCACGAGGAGCGAGTCTCGCGCTCGAGCCGGAACCGCTCGACCGCATCGACGGCCAACCACGCGGCGGTGGCCTCCGAACGTCCTACCAGTCAGTGGCGACGTACTTCGTCTCCGTGTAGTCGAGCATGCCCTCGTGACCGCCCTCTCGGCCGATGCCCGACTCCTTCACGCCGCCGAACGGCGCCGCCGGGTCTGACACGATCCCTTTGTTCAGGCCGACCATTCCGGACTCGAGGGCTTCCGCCACCCGGAGGCCTTTGGCGAGATCGCGGGTGTAGACGTAGCTGACGAGGCCCATCCTGGAGGCGTTGGCGAGGCGGATGGCTTCGTCGGCGTCGGCGACCGTGACGATGGGCGCCACCGGTCCGAAGATCTCCTCAGCGAGGATCGGGTTGTCGGCGGCGACACCCGTGAGCACGGTGGCGGGGTAGTAGTACCCGGTGCCGCCGGGGGCCGATCCGCCCACCACGGCTTGGGCCCCCGCGCGGACGGCGCCGTCGACCAGCTCGGCCACCTTGTCGCGCGTGGCGGCGTCGACGAGCGGACCCAGGCGGATGCCGTCGCTCAGCCCGTGGCCCATCGGGAGGGCCCCCATGGCCTCAGCGAGCCGGGCGGCGAACTCGTCGGCCACGGGGGCCTCCACGTAGAACCGGTTGGCGGCCGTGCAGGTCTCGCCGTTGTGGCGCATCTTCGCGATCATCGCCCCCTCGATGGCCGCATCGAGATCAGCGTCGGCGAGCACGATGAAGGGGGCGTTGCCGCCGAGCTCCATCGAGACGTTGAGCACGCGGCCGGCGGCTTGCTCGATGAGCATCCGTCCGACCTCGGTGGAGCCGGTGAAGGACAGCTTGCGCACCCGCTCGTGCTCGAGGACGGCGGTGGTGATGGTACGAGCACTGCTGCCGGGCACCACGTTGACCACGCCCCCTGGCACCCCTGCCTCGTGGAGGACGTCAGCCACGGCCAGGGCGGTGAGCGGGGTGAGGGTGGCTGGCTTGAGCACCACCGCACAGCCGGCCGCGAGGGCTGGCGCGATCTTGCGGGTGGCCATCGCCGCCGGGAAGTTCCACGGAGTGACGAGGTAGGCGACGCCTACGGGCTGGTGGAACACGAGGATCCTGTTGGCCCCGCCGGGGGCGGTGGTGAGCTCGCCCCGCAGTCGCACGGCCTCCTCGCTGAACCATCGGAAGAACTCAGCGGCGTAGGTGATCTCTCCCTTGGCCTCCGCCAGCACCTTGCCGTTCTCGAGGGTGATCAGCCGGGCGAGATCGTCCGCTCGCTCGGTGAGCAGCTCCCAGGAACGCCGCAGGATCTCGGCGCGGGCTCGGGGGGCGAGGGCGGCCCAGCCCGGTTGGGCATCGGCGGCCGCCTGTGCCGCAGCCCTGGCGTCGTCGGCGCCGGCGTTGGCGACGGATGCTATGACCTGTTCCGTGCCCGGATCGTGGACGTCGAAGCGCTCACCGCTCGCCGCCGGCCGCCACTCGCCACCGATGAACAGGTCCGTCCGAGATGTCGCGTCAGCCACGGTGACCGTTGTAGCGCGTTTCGGGGGCGGGCGAACCCGACGAACGGGGCCAGCACGTGGCAATGGCAACAGTGAGCACGGGCACATGGATGGCGGCCAGGAGGTAGGGCCACTCGTGGTGGCCCAGGAAGATGCGAGCCAGTCCGTACATGGCAACCGGGAGCTCGAGCGCGAGCACTGCGCAGGCGACGAACCGCTCGATGGGATCGCGGCTACGCGCACAGCGGGCGGCGACGGTGAGCAGGAGGGTGAGCGAGGCGGCGAGGAGGACTACGACCGCGACCATGAGGGTGAAGAAACGAGGGTCGCCGTCGGTCACGCTCACCCGAAGCAGTGACACCTCAGATGCGGGCGTGCCGGCGGCCTTGGCGTTGGCGAGCGGCCCGCTGCGCAGGGCGAGGCCGGCGAGCACCGCGCCACCGACGACGACGGCTCCCGCATGGAGGGCCAGAACGGTTGCGGCCAAGGAGGCCCCGCCGGCCGAGGGTGTGTGGAGCTGCGCGAGCAGCCCGCCGAGCACGGCGATGGGCAGGGCCACGGCCACGGCCACGAGCACCCAGGTTCCCGTGCCCGGCGGGGTGGAAGGCCCCGATGCCACGCCACGGTTGACGCATCCGGCGAGGAGGAGGCACCCGGAAGCGGCGGCGAGGCGCAGAGGAGGGCGCATGGGCGTCTGGTCAGGTACAGGTGGGGCAGGTGCCGACGAGGTCGAGGCGGTGGTGACGGACCACGAAGCCAGTGCGGTCGGCGACGGTGGTGAGAGCGGTCTCGAGGTCGTGCTCGATCGCCTCCGACACCTCAAAGTCGGTGACACCTCCGCAGCTCGTGCAGATGAGGTGGTGGTGGTGGTGCGTCAGGTCCTCGGCGAGCTCGTAACGCGCGAACTCGTCGGTGGTCACGATGCGGTGCACGACGCCGGCGCGCTCCAGCACGGCCAGGTTCCGATAGGCGGAGCTCTGCGCCAGACCCGGCTGGCGCTCGAGCAGCTGCGGGATCGTGAGTGGCTGGGGGGCGTCGGCCAGCAGGCTCACCAAGCCCCGACGTTGGGTGGTGTAGCGCTGGTCGTCGGCCGCCAGCCGCTCGGCCGCCGTGGCGTGCACATCTGGAGTGTCGGTGGCGGGCATCAGTGGTGTGGGTGGTCGTCGAGGATCAGGGTGCGCTCGCCGATCCGGAGCAGGTGGCCACCGTAGGCGTCGGCGAGATGGGTGTCGGTGAGGACCTGGTCGGCGGTACCGCTGGCCACGACGCGCCCGGCGAGCAGCAAGAGGTGATCGGCCGCGGCGGCGTCGCCGAGGTCGTGGGTGGAGACCACGACGGCTCGCCCGGAGGCCCGCTCGGCCGAGATCGCATCGAGGATGTGCTGGCGCGACACGAGGTCGAGCCCCGTGATCGGCTCGTCGAGCAGGAGGAGGTCGGCGCCCTGGGCCAATCCCTGGGCAACGAAGGCCCGTTGACGCTGCCCGCCGGAGAGCTCGTGGAGCGGCCGCCGGGCGAGATCGGTGATCGAGAGGGCGTGGAGCGCAGACTCGACCGCGGCCCGATCGTCGGCGTCGAGTCTTCGCCAAGGACCCGTGGTGGCATAGCGGCCCATCGTGACGGTCTCTCGGACCGTGAGCGGCAGGTGCTGGTTCACCGCCGTTGCCTGGAGAACGTAGGCCACCCCACCTCGCCGCGCCGCTGCGGGCACGGCCAAGGTGCCTGACCGGGGCCGGAGCAGCCCGGCGATGGCGTGGAGGACGGTGGACTTACCGGCGCCGTTGGGTCCGATCACCGCGGTCACGGCGCCGGAGGGCACGGTGAAGGTGGCGGCGGTGACGACGGTGCGAGTGCCGTACGCAAGCTCGATCTCGTTGGCGGTGACGGCATCGATTTGCGAATGATAACCACCTTCCCTACCGTGCGGAGATGAGAACCATTCTCTTTCGATCCCTGGCGGTCCTCGTTCTGGTCTCGGGCCTTGGCGGGGGCCTGGCGGCGTGCGGCACGGACGACGGCTCCGACGCGTCGGGCCCTCGAATCGTCGTTACGACGAACATCCTCGGCGATGTCGTGGAGCATCTCGTGGGCGACCAGGCCGAAGTGGAGGTGATCATGCCTCCCAACGCCGACCCTCACGACTTCGCCCCGTCGGCGAAGCAGGCGGAGGCCATGCGCACTGCAGATCTGCTCGTGGTCAACGGCGAGGGCTTCGAGGCGGGCCTGGTGGACACGATCGAGGCGGCCGAAGAGGACGGAGCGACGGTGGTGCGAGCAACGGACGCGGTGGATCTGCTGCTGCTCGTGGAAGACGGTGAGGAGGCGAACGATCCGCACGTGTTCACCTCGCCCGCGACCATGGTGCTGGTCGCTGAGACCATCGCCGCCCGGCTGGCCGAGGAGGTGCCGACCCTCGACACGCCCGCCTACCGGTCGCAGGTGGAGGCCTATGTTGGCGAGCTGCGGGCCCTGGACCAGGAGGTTGAGGCGATGCTCAGCGTCGTGCCGCCGGAACACCGGGTACTCGTCACCAACCACGACGTGTTCGGGTACTTCGCGACGCGCTACGACTTCGAGATCCTCGGCGCCGTGATCCCTGCGGGCACCACCCTGGCGGAGCCCAGCTCAAAGGGCATCAACGAGCTGGCGACCGTGATCGCCGAGGCCGGGGTGCCCGCCATCTTCGCCGACACCTCCTCGCCCACCCGCGTCGCCGACGCTCTCGCCGGTGAGGGCACCGACGTCGAGGTGGTCGAGCTGTTCAGCGAGTCGCTGGGCGAACCCGGCTCCGGTGCCGACACCTACATCGAACTCATGCGCACAAATGCCGAGCGCATCGCGACCGCTCTCGCGTGATCTGCTGAGATGGACCCTGTGCACTGGTTCCTCGACCCCTTCGAGCCAGCGTTCATGCAGCGGGCGCTCCTCGCGGGCGCGCTGGCGGTGGTCGCCACCTCGGTGGTGGGCACGTGGGTGGTGCTGCGCGGCATGAGCTTTCTCGGCGACGCGCTCGCGCACGGTGTCCTCCCCGGCATGGCGTTGGCCCTGCTGTGGGGGTTCAACATCACGGTGGGCGCGCTCCTGAGCGCCGCACTGATGGTTGCGGGCGTCAGCCTGGTGGAGCGTCGGTCGCGCCTCGCCGAGGACACTGGTATCGGACTGTTGTTCGTGGGGATGCTGGCGCTCGGGGTGATCATCATCTCGAAGAGCCGCTCGTTCACCAACGACGTGCAGAGCCTGCTGTTCGGCGATGTTCTGGGTGTCACGGCAGCCGACCTCCGCCTTCAGGCGGTCGCGGCGGTGCTGGTGCTGGTGGCGTCGCTCCTCGGCTACCGCGCCTTTTTGGTCCTGTCGTTCAACGAGGCCAAGGCGGGCAGCCTCGGCCTCCGGCCGGCCGCGACGCACCTGGCCCTGCTCGCCCTGACGGCGGTGGCGGTCGTGTCCTCGTTTCAGGCCGTGGGAACGCTCCTCGTGTTCGGTCTGCTCATCGGTCCTCCCGCCACCGCGACGCTGCTGGTGCGACGGGTGTGGCTCTGCATGCTGGTGGCCGTGGCCGTCGGGTGGCTCGCGGTCGTGGGCGGGCTCCTCGTGAGCTACCACTACGGCACGGCGGCTGGCGCCACCATGGCGGGGGTGTCGGTCGCCATGTTCTTCCTCGTGCTCTTCGTGCAGGAGGTCCATGCGCTGGTGAGCCGGCCGGCATCGACCACGGCCATCGCCTGACGGGACGACGCCGCTCGATCCGTCGTATCGGCACAGAGCGACGCCGGGAGGCAGACTCCGGCGGTGGGCGACCAAGACCTCCTGGAGTACGCCTTCGAGCACACCCAGTCTGGGGTGGCGCTCGTGGGCGGCGATGGCGTCATCCGACGGGTCAACCGGGCCGGCGCCGCGCTGATCGGACGGGAACCGGCTGACGTCGTCGACACCGCCTTTCTCGACCTGATCCACCCCGATGACGTCGCGATGGCGGTCACCGAGATGGGCACGGCCCTGGACGCAAGTCATGGCGGGCCGGTGTCGGTGCGGGCACGCCATCGAGACGGCAGCTGGGTGTGGCTGCGAGCGCGTGCCACGCCGCTTCCCAAGCGGGACGACGTCACCACCATCTACGTGGTGTTCGACGACATCAGTGCGGAGCGCGAGGTGGCTCAGCTCCTGGCCCAGGCCCACGCACAGCAGGCGGCGGTGGCCACGCTCGGCAACGACGCCCTGGCGGGGATGTCGGTGCTCGAGCTAGCCCAGCGGGCCACCCGGCTGGTGGTCGCCACCCTCGAAGTGCCCTACTCCGCGGTGCTGCTCGACGATGAGCATCCCGACGGCTTGCTCATGGTCGCCGCCACGGGCCGATTCGAGCAGCTCGTCGGTTCCTTCCGCCGACCGCGGGACACCGCCATCACCTCGGTCACCTCCATGCGAGGCCCAACCGTCAGCCGTGATCTCCGTGCCGAGCAGCGATGGCAGCCGCAGCGCGGGCTGGTGGACGCCGGGATCCTGTCGCTGGCCGGCGCCATCATCGAACCGAGGAGTGGCCCGCCAGGAGTGCTGTCGGCGGGCGGTGAGGTGCCCGACTCGTTCGCCGAGGATGACCTCTCGTTCCTCGAGGCCATGGCCAACGTGCTCGCGAGTGCCATCGACGCCACCGAGGCACTCGAACACCTTCGTCACAACGCCCTGCACGACGCGCTCACGGGGTTGCCCAACCGGGTGCTGGTGCTCGATCGGCTCAAGCTGGCGCTCGAGCAAGCAGCGGGGCACGGTACCCAGGTGGCCGTGCTCGTGTGCGACCTCGACCGGTTCAAGATCGTGAACGACGGCCTCGGGCATGCCGCGGGAGACGTCGTACTCCGAGCGGTGGCTGACCGCCTGCGTCTCGAGGTGCGACCGGGCGACACGGTGGGTCGCTTCGGAGGCGACGAGTTCGTGATCGTGTGCCCCGACGTCGCCGACCTCGATGCCGTCATCGCCATTGCCGACCGACTGGCGGCGGCGGCCCAGGAGCCCACGACGGTGTTCGACACCGACCTGGTGGCGACGGTGAGCGTGGGCATCGCGGTCGGTAGCGCCGTCGGTGAGGAGGCGGCTGCCGGACTCCTGCGGGACGCGGACGCCGCCATGTATCGGGCCAAGGACCGTGGTCGGGCGCGCTACGAGCTCTTCGACGACGACATGCGAACGAGGGCGAGCCTTCGCCTGCGCATGGAGACCGAGCTCCGGCGCGCCCTCGAACACGGACAGCTGGCGCTGCACTATCAGCCGATCATCGAGCTGGCCACTGATGCGGTCGTGGGGGTCGAGGCGCTCGTGCGCTGGCACCACCCGGAGCGCGGTCTGCTGGAGCCGCGCGACTTCGTTGAGGTGGCGGGTGAGAGCGGCTTGGTGCCCGAGCTCGGTGGCTGGGCCTTTCGGGAAGCGACGCAGCAGGCCGCCCGGTGGGTGGCGGAGGGCTGGTGGAAGCGCCGGTGGATGGCGGTGAACCTGGCCCCCCGGCAGCTCGCCGATCGACGGCTTCTCGAGCGGATCGACGACGCGCTCGCGTCCTCTGGTCTGGATCCCACACTCGTGCGCGTGGAGCTCACGGAGGAAGCACTCGTCGATGACAGCCCGCAGACCGTGGGCTTCCTCGACGGCTTGCGCGAACGGGGCCTCGGGATCAGCGTGGACGACTTCGGCACGGGCTACTCGTCACTCGCCTACCTGAAGCGATTGCCGGTCGACGCGGTGAAGCTCGACCAGAGCTTCGTTGCCGGGCTGGGTGAGGACGGCGACGACGTGGTCATCGCGGCTGCGGTGGTGGTCATGGCTCAGGCCCTCGGGCTTCGCGTGGTGGCCGAAGGCGTGGAGACGCAGACTCAGCTCAGCGTCCTGCGCGCCATGGGCTGCGACCTGGTGCAGGGCTACCTGTTCACGTCGGCGCTGCCGCCCGACGAGCTGCGCGCCTGGGTGGCTGAGCGCGGTTGATCCGGAGGGTTGCGCGCCGCGTGCACGGAGCCACCCGCGCGTGCCACCCTGGGCGCTCCAACAGGAGCGAGGGCCGGGATGACTGAGATCGGTGGGGCGGTCGAGCCCGGGTTCGAAGGGGTGGCGGAGGCGTTCGCAGCCAACTTCTCCGAGCACGGCGAGGTGGGCGCGGCGACGTCTGTCTATGTCGGAGGGCGCAAGGTGGTCGACCTCTGGGGCGGCATCGCCGACCGGGTGGCCGGAACGCCGTACACGAGCGACACCCTGCAGCTCGTGTTCTCCACGACGAAGGGCGCCACCGCTGCGTGCGCCAACCTGCTGGCCCAGCGCGGTGACCTGGACGTCGACGCTCCCGTGGCCACCTATTGGCCCGAGTTCAAGGCGGCGGGCAAGGCCGACATCCCCGTTCGGTGGTTGCTGTGCCACAAGGCCGGGCTGCCCTACGTCGACGCCCAGCTCACCCTCGAGGAAGCGTTGGCCTGGGAGCCGATGGTGCGAGCCCTCGAGGCGCAGGCTCCCGTGTGGGAGCCCGGCACGGCCCACGGCTACCACGCCGCCACCTTCGGCTGGCTGGTGGGCGAGGTGGTGAAGCGGATCTCGGGCAAGAGCCTGGGCACCTTCTTCCACGACGAGTTCGCGGTGCCGTTGGGCCTCGAGTTCTGGATCGGACTCCCCGAGGAGCAGCAGCATCGGGTGGCCCCGCTCCTCCAGTGGGGCACCTTCGCCGGTGCCCGAGGGGACGACGCCCCCCCGCTCGATCCCGTGCTGGCCAAGCTGCTCGAGCAGTTCATGGGGCCCGACACGTTGCTCGGCAAGGCCCTCGCCGCTCCGAGCGGCGCCCTCGCCACGGCCGAGGGTGGGTTCAACAACCCGGCGGTCCGGGCGGCCGAGATCCCTGCGGCCAACGGCGTCACCAACGCTCGATCGCTCGCTCGGTTCTACGCGGGTCTCACGGGCTCGGTGGACGGCGGCCCCTCCACCGCGATCCTCGGCGAGGACCAGGTGGCCCTTGCATCCGAGCTCCAGACCTCTGGCCCCGACAAGTGCCTCCACTTCGAAACCACCTTCGGCCTCGGGTTCTTCGTCGCCTCGGCCTTCGCGCCCTACGGCGGCGCCAAGGCGTTCGGCCACACGGGCGCGGGCGGGTCGGTGGGCTTCACGGATCCCGAGCACGACATCGGCTTCGGCTACGTCATGAACAAGATGGGCATGAGCCTCAACGGCGATCCCCGCTCGGGCGGCCTCATCAAGGCGGTGTACGCGGCCGTCGGGGTCGAGCCCACCTACGTGTGAGCGCACACCACGAGTGGGTCGACCTCGTCGACGAGGACGACCGTGTGCTCGAGGTGGTGACCAGAGCCGAGATGCGCTCCCGCGGCGAGCGAGCGCGCCACCGGGCCTGCTACGTCGTCGTGCTGACCACGGCCAACGAGCTCGTGGTGCACCGGCGGGCCGACTGGAAGGACGTCTATCCAGGTTGGTGGGACGTCTGCTTTGGCGGTGTGCTCGGAGCCGGGGAGTCGTGGCTCGACGCGGCTCACCGTGAGCTGCGGGAGGAGGCGGGCGTGGAGGCTCCGCTCGAGCTGCTCGGGGTCGACCGCTGGCAGGCCCCCGGGGTGCGCCTGAACGCCCGCGTGTACCTGGCGCAGAGCGATGGGCCGTTCACCTGTCCCGATGGGGAGGTGGTGGAGGTGGCCGCGGTGGCGTTGGAGCAGGTCCTGGCGTGGTTGGAGAACCGGCTGGTGTGCCCCGACTCGGTGGATCTCGTGGTGCCCCTGCTGCCGCTGCCCTAGGTGCCTGCGAGTCAGCGATCGGGGCGATGCCGGATGGTGAGGGTGGCCGCCCAGGCGTAGGCCAGCGCAAAGGCCGCAAGGTCTCCGAGGTGCACGCCATGGGTGCCCCAGAGATGGAAGGCCGGGCCCAACCGAGTGGTGCGCGCGAACAGCAGCGCCATGCCGGTGGCGCTTCCCCAGACGACGAGGCGCCACGCCCACGGGGTCAGGTTCACCGGCGCAGTCTCGCGCCGGTGAACCCGCGCTGCGGTCAGCCGCCGTCGGCCG
>Ga0105044_10013053_pt1 | contig 11288 bp, 9 predicted proteins | sample MAT01_FD_78092 | JGI IMG/M metagenome (GOLD analysis project Ga0105044, IMG submission 78092) | Freshwater microbial communities from Lake Fryxell liftoff mats and glacier meltwater in Antarctica - MAT-01 | ecosystem: Environmental > Aquatic > Freshwater > Ice > Liftoff microbial mat | place... | reverse complement strand
TGACCATCGAGTCGGTGACGTTCGCTGTGCAAAACAACTTTGGTGGTTTCCCCTTCTCGATAGACGTCAGCTTCTGGACAAATGACGGCGGCACGCCAGGGATGCAGATTTCCAACATATTGTTCGCGCCGGCCAGCTTCACGTCGACGGTTGCCACCGCCTTCGACACTTCGCTCGTCTCGGTCGATTACACCCAGTCGCTGGCCGCGGGCACCTACCTCATAAGCTTCTTTAACGGCACCGATATGGGCGTTCCGAGCTATACTGGGGGTGGTGGAAACCTTTTCCTACAGGGCTTCAGCGCCATCGCCGGCCAAAGCGCCGGTTTCTCGCTTGGCGGCGCCTCTGCTGCAATTCCAGAGCCTGCAAGCTGGGCGCTGATGGTCGTCGGCTTTGGCCTTGTCGGTGCTGCTGCGCGCCGCCGGACAACCGCGATCACCGCTTGAGCCCGATCCAAACAAACAGCTTGGCGGCGGTCCGTTCGGGCCGCCGCTTTTTTGGGTTCGAGCTTCGGTTTGACCGATTATGGCAGGCAGGATCAGTCAACTCAAAGGGCATCGGTATATGCGTGATCTCACCCCACGAAAGGTAGCCGGCTAGCCGAACAAACGGCCATTGCCGAGCAGCAACCCATTGCGGACTTGCTGCGCGAGATCATCGCAAGAAGCGGTCGATCGATGTAAAGTTTGCTCGATAGCTGACCTGAAATCCGCCTGTCCGCTTCCCTTCGATAGCCGCCAGCCAACGGGCGGACGGCACCAAACAATCGGGTTCGGGACCGTCGGCCCCAGCCGCTGGAGGCTCTGGCGCTTCCAGGCCGCAGTTCGCCCGGCCAGCACATGCCTCACGCGCATTTATCCCCAACCAATTCGCTGCGCCCACTGGCGCTGCCTGGTTGAATGCGGCTAAGGCTCTGCTCCCATGACCCGGTTCATTTTCATCACCGGCGGCGTGGTCTCTTCGCTTGGCAAGGGCCTGATGGCCGCCGCGCTGGCTGCGTTGCTGCAAGCGCGGGGCTATTCGGTCCGTATCCGCAAGTTTGATCCGTATCTCAATGTCGATCCGGGGACGATGTCGCCGTATCAGCACGGCGAAGTCTATGTCACCGACGATGGTGCCGAGACCGATCTCGATCTTGGCCATTATGAGCGTTTTACCGGCGTTTCGTCGCGGCAGACCGACAATATCACCTCGGGCCGGGTTTATCAGGACATTATCGCCAAGGAGCGCAAGGGCGAGTTTCTGGGCGCCACGGTGCAGGTCATCCCGCACGTCACCGATGCGATCAAGACTTTTGCCCGCGCCGAAACCGATGGCCTTGATTTCGTGCTGTGCGAAATCGGCGGCACCGTCGGCGACATCGAATCGCTGCCGTTCCTTGAAGCGATTCGGCAGCTTTCCGCCGATGTCGGGCGGGCCAACGCGGTCTATATCCATTGCACGCTGGTGCCTTACCTGGCCGCCGCCGGCGAATTGAAGACCAAGCCGACCCAGCACAGCGTTGCCGAATTGCGCGGCATCGGTATCCAGCCGCATGTGCTCGTCTGCCGCTCCGAACATCCGCTGCCCGATAGTGACCGCGCCAAGATCGCGCTGTTTTGCAATGTCGCCAAGGAAGCCGTGATTGCGGCGCTCGATGCCCCCAGCATTTACGATGTGCCGCTGCAATATCATGCCGAAGGGCTGGATGATCAGGTGCTGGCGGCGTTCGGCATCGATGATGCGCCGGTGCCGGAATTGGCGCGCTGGTCGGGCATTACCGAGGCGCTGCACAACCCCGAAGGCGAAGTCACCATTGGGGTTGTCGGCAAATATACCGGCATGAAGGATGCGTATAAATCGCTGACCGAAGCGCTTGTGCATGGCGGTATCGCCAACCGGGTCAAGGTCAATATTCAGTGGCTCGACGCCGAAGAGTTCGAGCGCGAGGATGTGGCCGTGCGGCTGGAGCCGATGCACGGCATTCTGGTGCCCGGCGGCTTTGGTGAGCGCGGTTCCGAAGGCAAGATTGCCAGTGTGCGCTTTGCGCGGGAGCGGGATGTGCCGTTTTTCGGTATCTGCCTCGGCATGCAGATGGCCTGTATCGAAGCGGCGCGCAACCAGGCCGGCGTCAGCGCTGCCGGCACCACCGAATTCGGTCCGACCGATGAACCGGTTGTCGGCATGATTACCGAATGGATGAGCGCCGCTGGCCTGCAGGTCCGCGAGGCCGGCGGTGATATGGGCGGCACGATGCGGCTCGGCGCCTATCCGGCGCGCCTCGCCGGCAACAGCGTCGCCGCATCGATCTATGACAGTGCCGAGATCAGCGAGCGCCATCGCCACCGTTACGAGGTCAACATCGGGTATCGCGACCGGCTCGAGGCCCAGGGCCTGATGTTCTCGGGCATGTCCCCCGATGGCCTGCTCCCCGAAATCGTCGAACGGCCCGACCATCCCTGGTTCATCGGCGTGCAGTTCCACCCGGAACTCAAGTCAAAGCCGTTCGATCCGCATCCGTTGTTCGCCGGTTTCATTGCGGCGGCGGTGCGCCAGAGCCGGCTGGTATGACCTGTCCCGCGACCGGCAGCGACGCGTGTCCGCCTGTCGGACAATCCCGGTGTCGGGCAGGCGGAGGCTGAGATAATGACGAAAATGACCAAAAGGGATGCATTGCGCCATGGTCTTGCGGTTTTATCATTGCTGGTCGGCATTGTGACGGGGCCTGCGGTCGCTGCGCCGGTCGATGCCAAGGCGGGCTTGCTGGCAGTGATCGCCCGCTACCAGCCAGGAACGCCGCCCGATGCGGCGATTATCGCCGCCGTCGATGCCGCGGCAAAGCGGCTCGAGGCCACGCAACCGGTGCCGGACCTGTTGCGCAACACAGCGCTGGTCGATGGCATGTGGACCACTTTGTTTAGCAGCCAAGGTATCGTTGGCGAAATCGATGTCGCGTTCATGACGCGCAGCATGCCGGGCGGCGGCGCGCCGGGCGGCAAGGCCCGGGTGCACAACATTTTGCAGGAATTGCGCATCGCCGACCGGTTTTACCGCAACATGATGATGATCGACGCCGGGCCGGCGCAGACACCCATCTTCTACAGCGCCACCGCCGATGTGTCGGTTACCGCCGATCACCCGAATGACCTCGCGGTGCGTTTCACGCGATTTGTCTTTGCGCCGGCGCGGGCTGATGTGAGCAATGACGATGTGCGGCAGGCGCTGGCGCTGCCGGCGGGGGCGCCGCTGGCGCTGGAGATACCTGCCGACAAGCTGCCGCCGGCATCGGCATCGACAGTCAGCTTTGTCGATGGCGATATCCGCATCAACCGCGGCAAGGATTACATCGCTGTGCTGCGCCGGGTGCAGTAGCGGACAACTGCCGGTTGCCGGTTTCGGCAACAGCCTGCTATTGGGCGCGGTCTGGGCCGATGTTGTCCTTGTTCAATAGTATGGACCGTGTTTGATGAGCGTAATTCTCGGGCTGAACGCCTTTCACCCGGATGCGGCGGCGTGCCTGGTGGTTGACGGCAAACTGGTTGGCGCGGTGGCCGAAGAACGACTGGGCGAACGCTTCAAGCATTCGCCCGAATTTCCCGAACATGCGGTGCGCTGGCTGCTGGCAGACAATGGCCTGAAGCTCGCCGATGTCACCCATGTCACCATGGCGCGCGACCCGAAGGCGAACCTGGCCGCCAAGGCGAAATGGACGCTCAGCCAAGGCGCCTTTGGCACTGCGGTCGAACATCTCGTCCGCCGCGGCAAGACCAAATCGATGATCGAACGGCTTGCCGAGTTTTGCGGCGAAGATGCAAGCGCGCAGCGGTTCGAGACAATCCCGGTCGAACATCATCTCGCGCATATCGCCAGCGCCTATTACCTTTCGCCTTTTGAAAGCCTTAGCGCCGGGTTTTCCTATGACGCCTCGGGCGATTTCGCCTCGGCGATGGCGGCGCGCTGCGAAGGCACCAGCATCACGCCGCTCGGCAAGGTGACGCTGCCCGACAGCCTGGGTTTCTTCTACACCGCCATCTGCCAGTTCATCGGCTTTGAACGCTTTGGCGAGGAATACAAGGTCATGGGCCTCGCACCCTATGGCGAGGATAAATATGGCGACATCATGCAGCGCATGGTCGAATTGACTCGCGATGGCTGGTTCCGGCTCGGCAAGGGCTATTTCGGCATGCATGAAAAGCGCGATGTCGCACCCGGCGAGCGCCTGCACGTCGATACATTGTTTGGCGCGCGCATGGTCGCCGAACTCGGGGCCGCGCGCCGCCGCGACGACCCGTTGACCCATCGCGAAATGGATATTGCGCGTTCGGCACAGGTACGTTTCGAAGAAGCCATCGTGCATTGCCTGAAGCATCTCCACACCGAAATCCCGACCGGGCAGCTTGTCATGGCTGGCGGCTGTGCTCTGAATGGCGTCGCCAATGCGCGAATTTTGCGCGAAACACCGTTCACCACGCCTTATCTGCAGGCTGCTGCTTCGGATGACGGTGCGTGCATGGGGGCGGCCTATCATGTCTGGCATCAGGTGCTGGGCCGCAAGGAACGCTTCCACATGGAGCATGCTGCCTGGGGGCCGGGCTATTCCGATGACCGGATCAGGAAGGTCGCCGACGAATCGGGCTTTGCGGTCACAGTTTGCGCCGATGACGACGAGCTGGTCGAAATCGCATCGGGGCTGATCGCCGACGGTTTGGTCACCGGCTGGTACCAGGGCCGCAGCGAATGGGGCCCCCGGGCGCTGGGCAATCGCTCGATTCTCGCCAACCCGGCGATCCTGACGATGAAGGACACCATCAACGCCAAGATCAAGCGGCGCGAAAGCTTCCGGCCGTTTGCGCCATCGGTGCTGCGCGAGATGGTGCCGGTGTATTTCGAGCAGGATGTCTACAGCCCGTTCATGATGCATGTCGTCAAACTGAAGCCCGAATGGCATGCGCGGTTGCCGGCGATCACCCATGTCGATGGCACCGGGCGTTTGCAGAGCGTCGATCCGGCGTCGAACGCGCTCTATCACAAGCTGATCACCGCCTTTCACCGCCGCACCGGCATCGGCATGGTGCTCAACACCAGCTTCAACGAGAATGAGCCGGTGGTCGATACGCCGGAGCAGGCGCTGGCCTGTTTCGCCCGGACCGAGATGGATGCGCTGTGCCTGGGCCGATTTATTTTGCGAAAGGCCGGGTAAGCGCCGCGATAACGGCCGGTTACCCATTAATTCACAGTTTTTTTTGCTTTCAGGGCGTGCGCAGGCCTCGCGACGAATTGACACAGGGAAGTGTCAAGCTAAAGTGTCACTTGCATGAGAGGTGCGGCGGGGGGCGGTTCCGAGGTTCGGACGTTCATGACGCAAGGATCATGTTCCGACAGGTGGCGGCCGTGACGGCATTCATCTGGCTCGGCTGACGGTGGCAACACCGGAAACCGGGCACTTAGCGAAGTCATGAAGGGAGTCGCCACAATGGTAGATGATAATGAACGGGTTTACCCGACGGGGCTGACCCCGAAGGAAGCCGAGGAGATCCAGAACGGCCTGATGTGGGGCACCCGCATCTATGCCGCGATCGCTATCCTCGCTCACATCCTGGCGTATATGCTTACGCCTTGGCTCAAGTAAGGGAGAGCGACCATGAATGAAGGAAGACTTTGGCTTTACGTCAAACCGACCATCGGGATCCCGCTGTTCTTTCTCGGCTTTATGCTGGCAGCACTCTCGGTCCACGCGTCGATTCTGTACAACACCACTTGGTTTGCTGGCTTTTTCCAGGGCGGTGCACCCGTCGCTGTTGCTGCTGCTCCGGCTGCTGCGCCGGCGATGGAAGCTGCGCCGGTTGAAGCACCCGCCGCTGAGTAAGCAAATTCGCGCTGGGCAACCGGTGTCGAAACGAAAAGCCGGAGTCGCAAGACTCCGGTTTTTTTGTGTTGTCGCGGATGGTTATCGAATCGATGTCACGCCGGCTGCCGGTCGGCAGCCACGGCTGCGCTTTGGCAAGGTTGCCGGTTGTTGGGCAATGATGGTATTCTGCGCCGCGGTTGATGCAGGCCTTCGCCGGCATCACGGTCGGGGCTAACTTTGCCGGCAAGTGATTTGCGTCGCGAATCAGCAAAAGCCGAATCGCGACGAAGTTCAGAATGGGGTCATCGGGCCTCGGGCCGCAGCCGCCGGCAGCAATGGTAAAACCTGTGCCTATGACGCAACCGCCGTCCGCGACCGGCCCAGCAGTGGCAGCATCGCCACCACTGTCGCTGCCAGAAGCGCGATTTCCAGCACATAGACCCAGACATACCCGTTGGCGACCGCAGGCCACCCCCGCGCCAGCGGTAGTCCGGCAAAACCATCGCGCAGGCCGCCGCCCAGCGCCGCGCCCAGCCCGGCGGCGGTGGCTTGCACCGCCCCCCAGGCGCCAAGCGCCATGCCGACCTGATCACGCGGCGCATAATTCATCGTCGCGGTCAGCGTGCCATGCCCGAACAGCCCCGCCCCGAAGCCGATCAGCATCACACCTGCGGTAAACATCGGCACCGATTGGGTTTGCGCCGAAACGATCACCATCATGAAGGCTGGCAGGCCGACCATCGCGCCGCCGCTCGCCATACGGAACGGATCGGCGCCCTTGCTGAGCACTTTGGAGGCCAGCGCAAAGCCGATAAGGCTGCCGCCGGCAAAGGTCGCGGTCAGCTTGGTGGTCGCCCCGACGCCCAGCCCGAGCACCTCCCCGCCATAGGGTTCGAGCAAAACATCTTCCATGGTGAAGGCGAGCGTGCCAAGCCCGATCGCTACCAGGCGGCGCATTGCCTGGGCCTGGACGATGAACGCATCCCAGCTTTGCTTGAAGGTCGGCTCCACCGGCGGCGGCCCGGTGCGCAGGTGCGCGGGTTTCCGGGCCTCCTGCTTCCAGGTCGCGACCAGGTTGAGCAACACGGTAATCAGCGCCGAGGCCTGGATGACCTGGATCAGCCGGCCCGGCGAAAAGTCGACGAGGAATGCCCCGAACAGCAGCGCACTGACGATCGAGCCGAGCAGCAGCATGACGTACATCAGCCCAACAACATTGGGCCGGTCCTTTTCGGGCGCAAGGTCGGTTGCCAGCGCCAGCCCGACGGTCTGGGTAATATGGATACCGGCTCCGACGAGCAGAATCGCCAGCCCGGCGCTCAACCGGCCAATCCATTCCGGCGCCATATCGGCCTGCATCGACCCCGCAAGCACCAGCAGCGCAAACGGCATAACCGTCAGACCACCGAACTGCACCATCGTGCCACGATAGATATAGGGCACCCGCCGCCAGCCCAGCGCCGATTGGTGGGTATCGGATTTATGACCGATCAGCGCGCGCAGTGGCGCAAACAGCAACGGCAGCGACAGCATGATGCCGACCAGCGTCGATGGCACCTGCAATTCGACGATCATGACGCGATTGAGTGTGCCGACCAGCAGCGTCAGCGACATGCCGACCGAGACCTGGATGAGCGACAGCCGCAACAGGCGGCGCAGCGGCAACTCCGCGCTGGCGGCATCGGCAAACGGCAGCACTTTGGAGCCCAAGCCCATCCATAGCTTCATGACGCGACGGTTCATCGGGCTGAGCGACTTGGCCGTCGTCATGCCCTGATCAGCTTCGGCCAAAATTCATCCTCCCCCAGCGCCGCAGTTTTCGGGGCGCGTCGCAAACTGGACTGGCGACCCGGTTTTTACAAGCCGCCAAGCGCATCGGATGGTCGCAAATAACGCCGAATAAATGTCACGTTCGCGCCACCCCGGCTGGTGCGCCCAGCGCAGATCCGCAGCTACCATTCAAGGCAGATCTTGCCGAAATGCGCGCCCGATGCCTGGTGGCGGAAAGCGTCGGCGATGTCTTCGAGCGCGAAACTGCTGTCGATCACCGGCGTGATGCCATTGGCGTCGATGGCGCGAATCATCGCCTGCTGCTGTTCACGGCTGCCAACCGTGAGCCCGTTTATGCGGATGTTGCCGGCCATGATTGCCGCCGTTGCTACCGGCCCGGCAACGCCCGCCAACACGCCGATCATCGCGATATTGCCGCGCAGCCGCGTTGCCGCGATTGATTGCGCCAGCGTGCCGGCGCCGCCGATTTCAACGACATGGTCAACGCCGCGGCCGCCGGTCAGCGCCCGAGCGGTTTTGCCCCAGCTCTCGTCGGTCTTGTAGTTGATGAGATGGTCGGCCCCCAGCGCCGCCAGCCGGTCAAGCTTGGCATTCGAGGAGGAGGTGGCGATGACCGTTGCGCCCGCCGCCTTGGCAAATTGCAGCGCAAAGATCGAGACGCCGCCAGAGCCCTGGACCAGCACGGTTTCGCCGGCCATCAAGCTGGCTTCGCAAAAAAGCGCGCGCCAGGCGGTGAGCGCGGCGCAGGTCAGTGTTGCTGATTGCGCATGGCCAAAGCCTTTGGGGACATGGGTGAAGCTGGTTGCCGGCGCGACAACTTCGTCGCGGGCATAGCCATCGCAGCGGTCACCTGGCACTCTGGCGAGCTTTTCAAGCGTCATGTCGCCGCCGATCCAATCGGGAAAAAAGGTGCTGACGACGGCATCGCCGACGGTAAATTCGGTCACTGCACTGCCGATTTCGGTAACAATGCCGGCGCCGTCCGACATGGGGATGCGGCCGGCCGGGGTCGGGATGCCGCCAAGGCAGACGATATAATCATGATAGTTGAGCGACGAGGCGTGCAGCCGCACGCGAACGTCGCCCGGCCCCGGCGACCCGCTGTCGGCAGTGGCAATGGTCAGATTATCGAGCCCGGCAGCCATCAGTCGAATTGCGCGCATGTCAGTTTCTCCCGGCGGTATCAGTGAGTCGTGCCGATAACGGCTTCGCCCGCCACGGTGGAGCGGTGCATCACCCGCAAATGCCCGTCATAGCCGCCTTCGGCAAAGTGCAGCGTCACCCGATTGTCCCACATCAACAGCGTATCCGGCGCCCAGCGATGGCGGAACAGGAACTGCGCCAGGTCAATCCCGGTGACGGTGGCGCCAATGCCCGACGCTTCGGGGGCCACGCACAGCGTCATGCGCAGCGTGCCGTTGCCCGGGCATGCCAGTCCTTGCTCGCCGCCATGTCATCGCTGGCGGTAATGCCGATCCAGCCGGCAAAGTCCATGATCGAAAGAAGGGCGATGTCGGCCATGGTGAAGCGACCGCCTGCGAGCCATTCGCGCCCCTGCAACTGGCCATCGAACCAGCCCAGTGCCGCTGCCGCCTGAACGCGGGCGGCGGCTCCCATCGCCGGGATCTGCTGGACCAGCGCTGCCGTCATCGGATGGTCGTGCTGCCAGGCGAGGCCAACCGGTGTGCCGAGCAGGGTTTCGGCGCGGCGAATCCACATATCGGTTTCGGCGCGTTGAAAGGCATCCTGGCCGAACAACGGCGGTTCCGGGTGCAATTCATCGAGATAGCGACAGATGCTGATGGTTTCGGCGATTACGCGGCCATCATCGAGCACCAGAAACGGCACCTGGCCACGCGGGTTGAGGGCAAGCACTTCGGGCGATTTATGCTCGCGCTTGAACAGCGATAGCGGCGTTTCGGGGATGTTGATGCCCTTGACGCGCAGGAAGGCCGATACCCGGCGCGGGTTGGGCGCCGGATCGGGCGCGGTCCACAGATGCATTCGGCTACTCCCCTGGTGGTCGCGCTGCGGTAACGTTGTTGGCGCTTTGTAGCCGCGCTGGCAATCGACCTGCAAACTGGCATAACGACGGGCATGACAACATGCAGGGCGAAGACGCCTGAGCGCCGCGCAATCTGAGGCAGAAAACCCAAGTGATCGACACCGCGACGACCGCCGACACCATTGCCATGATCGAAAAGCTGGATGACCGGCTGCGCTGGCTGTCGGCCTGGACGATCCACCATGCCAATCATTTGCGCCCGAGCCGCGATGGCATCAAGGTCGGCGGCCATCAGGCGAGTTGCGCGTCGATGTCGACGATCATGGCCAGCCTGTATTTTGCGGCGCTCGGCCCCAATGACCGGGTGGCGGTCAAGCCGCATGCCGGGCCGTTGCTCCACGCCATCCATTATCTGCTTGGCAGCCAGAGCCGCGAGCAGTTGATGGCGTTTCGCGGGCTGAAAGGCGCGCAAAGCTATCCAAGCCGCACCAAGGACGTGATCCCTGTGGATTTTTCTACCGGCAGCGTCGGCCTGGGCGTTGCGGTCACCGCCTTTGCCTCGCTGGTGCAGGATTATCTGGTCGCGCATGGCGCGCTCGCCACGGCAGATACCGGCCGCATGATCGCGCTGATGGGCGATGCCGAGCTTGACGAAGGCAATATTTATGAATGCCTGATCGAAGGCTATAAGCATGACATTCGCAACTGCTGGTGGATCGTCGATTATAACCGCCAGAGTCTTGACCATACCACCGCTGATCGCATGTTCCGGCGCTTCGATGATATTTTTGAAACCTGTGGTTGGCGGGTCATCACCGTCAAGCATGGCCGCCGCCAGAAAGCTGCGTTTGCCGAACCCGGCGGTGCCGCGCTGGAAGCCTGGATCGACAATTGCCCGAATGTCGATTTTGCGGCGCTGACCTATCAGGGCGGTACTGCATGGCGGGCACGGTTAGCCGCCGATATCGGCAGCAAACGCGGCGTTGCGGCGCTGCTCGCCCGGCGCGACGACGCCGAACTCGCTCGCTTGATGACCGATCTTGGCGGCCATTGCGTCGCATCGCTGCTCGCTGCCTATGCCGAAGCTGCCTCCAGCGACCGCCCGGCGCTGATCATCGCCTATACGGTCAAGGGCAAGGGCCTGCCGCTGGCCGGCCACAAGGATAATCACGCCGGGCAGATGAACGCTCCGCAGATGGCGGCTTTGCGCGCGGCGCTGGGGATTGCGGAGGGCGACGAATGGGAACCCTGGGCGGGGCTGGGCGACAACCAGGCGAGGGCGTTGCAGGCGTTTGTCGCTGCGTCACCGGCGGCGCAACTGGCGCGCGACAAACCATATTCGGCGGTGCCGGTGCCGGCGATCGCGGCGCCGGAAGGCGAGGAGCAATCGACGCAGGCGGCGTTCGGGCGAATTTTGCTTGAAATCGCCAAGGCGGGCGGGCCGCTGGCCGATCGCATCGTCACGACATCGCCCGATGTCACGGTTTCAACCAATCTGGGGGCATGGGTCAACGCGCGCGGCCTGTTCCGGCGCAGTGCGCTGGCCGATGTGTTCCGCGCCGCCAAGATCCCCAGCCCGCAGAAATGGAGCGGCGATTTGGCCGGCCAGCATATCGAATTGGGTATTGCCGAAAATAATCTGTTCCTGATGCTGGCGGCGGCCGG
>Ga0105044_10013045_pt1 | contig 11295 bp, 9 predicted proteins | sample MAT01_FD_78092 | JGI IMG/M metagenome (GOLD analysis project Ga0105044, IMG submission 78092) | Freshwater microbial communities from Lake Fryxell liftoff mats and glacier meltwater in Antarctica - MAT-01 | ecosystem: Environmental > Aquatic > Freshwater > Ice > Liftoff microbial mat | place... | reverse complement strand
CGCCCTGGGTTCCCGATGGAAACCGTGCGGGCCCTGAGGCGACAGGAAGCCTGCCGCGCGATGCGGCCTGGGACCACGGCATGAATGCCCAAGGCCCCACCGATGAATGGAACTCGGAAAGCCGTCTCGTCCGCCCACCATCCGCTCTATTCCCCACCGATGCTCGCGGGCAACACCACTTCGTCGGCCCCGGCCTGGATGAGTTTCTCCTCCGTGGAGGGCTGTTCGCCACGGGCGATGATGCGGAGGCGGCGGTTGAGATTGCGGGCGGTGAGCATGATGAAGACGTTCAGCGTATCCTGCGGAAGCACGGTCGCGAGGACCGAGGCGCGCTCGACGTGCGCACGCAGCAGCGTCTCCTCCTCGGTGACGCTGCAAGTGCGACCGACTGGCCCGGCGGAGGGCCGCGCCTACGGCAGCTCGATCCGCAGCCGGCCAAACATCCTGGGCCGGCCGGCAATCGGAGCGGTGGCGGGCTGGAGCTGGGTGAGCGCGTCGAGCGGGGTGACGACCCCGGGGGTGAGCGGATGCCAATCGACCAAGTTCACCGACCACTCGGGAAAAACGGTGACGCCCACGGCATGGGTCCGCACGCGGTAGGCGAGCTGAAAGGTGTTCCCGACCCGCGCCGCCGTCGGCCGGAGGCCGGTCTCGGCGACGAGCGGATCGCTGTGCAGGAAGAACTCGGCGAGATTTTTCACGCCGTCGCGATCCGGATCGTCCCCGGCGAGGCTGCCGGCACCGCCGGGCCACACTCGCGCGGCGGCCCACATGGCGTAGGTGGTCGGCTGCGGCGCGAGGTTCAAGCCGACGAGCACCGGGTCGTGATCGCTGCTGCGGTAGGGCGTGCCGACATTCAGGAGCTGCTGGGCGGCGGACTTGTTTTCCAGGTTGTAGTCGAGGAAGGCGGGCTCGTCGGCGTTGATGTGCCAGTGATCCGTGAGGACGATCTGCGCGGCCAGGGTCGGCGTGGCAAAGGTGTGATCGAGCCGGGCGCGCGCCTCGGTGAAACGGTAACTGTACGGCGCGCTATGGAAGCGGGTGCCCTGGTCCGCGTAGCCGCCGGCGCGCAGGAGATCGAGCGGGTCTTCTTCGCCTTGGGCATTGAGATCGCCGAGGATCAGCACGTCGTGGTCGCCGACCGTCGCACGGATGCCATCGAGCCAGGTGAGCAGCCGCGCGGCCTGCTGGCGGCGCAAGTCATTGAAGGCCCCCTGTCCGTCGCCCTGATCGAGATCCGCGCCCGTGGCGCCGCCGGAGGATTTCGACTTCCAGTGATTCAGGCACGCGATGAAACGCTCGCCGGTGGTATTTTCGCTGAAGACCTGCGCGACGGGGAGCCGCAGCGGATTCGGGGTATTCCAGACGATGTCGTTATCCGAGTAACAGGGCCCGAAAAGCGCGACCTTCGACGGTCGATAGAGGAGCAGCGTGCGGATGAAGTCGCCGCCCGGACCACCCGCGGGATCGGGGACCGCGACGTAGGAATTTCCGCCGGCGGCGGCGTTCAAGGCACTGAGCAGATCGACCGCCGCCGCGCCGGTGTTCTGGATTTCGAGCAGCCCGAGCACATCCGCATCCAGGGCGGCGAGGGCGGCGACGATCTTGGCTTTCTGGCGCTGAAATTCCGCCGCGCTATCCGCGCCGCGATCGTTGGCTCCGCCAAAGGTGGTGAAGTAGTTCAGCACATTCATCGCGGCCACTTTCAACCGCCCACCGACGAGCGGGGGCGCCGGCGTCCGCGGATTCGCATCCACCAAAGTGACGGGGCCGGTCGGCTGGATGCGGTAGCGGCCGCCCGCAAAAGAAAGGATGCCGGCGAGCCCGGTGACGGTGTCGCCGCAGCGCCGCGTGCCCTGCGCATTCAGGTAAGGCAGCGGATCGGGGTACAGCGCGCTGCTCGCGTCATCGAGCACGAGCATGCGGAGGACATTGGCCGCGGCCTGCGCGGTGATGGCCGGCACATTCGAGCCGCCAGTGGCCGTGGTGCCCGAGGGCGGATCGTCGTTTGGGTCGAGGACCTCCGTGGGATCGACCAGGGGGCCATCGGAGGACAGGATGAGTTCCCCGTTGCGCGCGTAGTTCACGGAGAAATTCGCGCTCTGGCTGGTGCTCGTGACGTGGAGCGTCTGCGGGAAGCGCACCCGCATCGCCTCCAGCCGCTCGAGGCTCGTGGCCATGAGCATCGGGAGACTGGCGTCGGTGAACGCCGGCAGTGGCGCCGTGCCCTCGACCACGAGCGAGGTGACATACGAGAGCTGCGTCTGATTGCCAAACTCACCCGCGAACCCGGTGACCGCGACGATGTCGCCCACGCTCACCGCCGCGCTCCCCTGCGAGGTGAAATCGTTCACGAAGAGCCCCTCGGAGGTTGCCGCATTCCCATCGTCGTCCACCGGGCGCGATTGGAGGAAAAATCCACCGAGCGCCGGTGCCGCGCCCTGGAAATCGGCGGTGACGATCCCACGCACGGTGACGCTCTGGCCGGCAAACGGCGTGGTCAGCGCGCTGCCCTGCACGGCGCCGATCGACTGCAGATTCGTGACCGCCGGCTGGGTGGTGAAGGTGCTCGTCGCATTCGCCGGGAGCGGGGTACCGCCGGCATTCGTCACCTGCGCCGCCAAGATGGTGAGGGTGTAACTCGCGCCCGGCTGCAACCGCACGGCGGGGGTGATTTCGGAGCGGAGCGGCCCGCCGGCGATGCTCACCGGCACCAGGGTCGAGGTCGCATCCGTGAGCTGGGCCCACGTGCCGACGCCCGTCATCGGCTGATCGAAGATCACGCTCATCCGGCTCGTGGTCGGCACCGCGCTCGCGCCCGTCGGCGGCGTGATACTCGGGAGTTGCGGGGCCGCAGGGGCGCCGACCGGGGCAAAGAAAACGACATCGTCGAGCGCGACCGCATCGTCTTCCCCCGGAGCATCCGTGTCCTGCCAGCGGAGCATGAGCATGTGCCCCGGGGGCCACGAGAGTCCGGTGACGGTGGCGGCCACGAGCGCCCGATTGCCGGCGACGTTGCCATTCAGCGCCGTGGCGGCCCCGGTCGGGCCGGCCACCGCGGCATTGAGCGCCGGCACCGCGGTGAAGCCCGTGGTGCTGTCCAGATCGAAGGACGTGGCCTGGATGCGATAGCTGAAAGTCAGGGGATTCGCGTTCGCGGTGCCGCCGCTGCGCCATTCCTCGGCGACGTAGCTGAGGGTGAACTGCGTGATCGTCTGCGCGGTCTGGTTGATCAGCCGCCAGCCAGTGCGGCAGGTGCGCGCGCTATTTGCGAGCAGCCCAAGCGCGCGCTCCGGGCTGCCCGGCGCGCCATACGAGTACACCGAACCCGTGGTGCCACCGCCGAGATCCACGAGAAAGGAGAGCTGCGTCTGCGATCCGGCATTCACAAAGACGCTCCAGCCCACCGCGCCGGAAGCGCCGATGGGCGCTTGATCGAGCGCCTGCGGCCCGCGATTGGCAAAGCTGAAGGTTCCGCTCGCGGGCAGGGTATCGAAGTCCTGCACGCGCACCCCGCCGGTGTAGGAGAGTTGCGCGCGCGCGGCACCCGGAGCGACGAGCGACGCGAGCAGGAGCCAGCAGATCCGCGGGAGGGAAGAGCACATTCGGGGTGGGGACGCCGCTTTCTTCGCTCATCCCGCCGCGTCTGTAAAACGCCGGGGCCGCAACCTACAGCCCGGCCAGCGCCCGCACATGCGCCGTGGCCGCACTCGCGAGGCCCGCGAGATGGTAGCCACCCTCCAGCATCGCCACGACACGACCGTGGGCGTGCCGCTCGGCGATGCCGGCGACGAGCCGCGTGAGATCCGCAAAGTCCGCGTCGGTGAGCAGGAATTGCCCGAGCGGATCGCCCTCGCGGGAATCGAAGCCAGCCGAGATCAAGACCAGCTCCGGTCGAAACGTCTCCATCGCCGGGAGCAGTTTTTCTTCAAACGCGGCGAAGACCGCATCGTGCCCGGAGCCCGCGGGCAGCGGACAATTCCGCGTCGTCCCCTTGCCTTCCCCCTCCCCGGTCTCCTCGGCGCGGCCGGTGCCCGGATACCACGGCGCTTGATGCGTATTGAAAACGAAGACGCTCCCGTCGCGGTAAAAGATGTCCTGCGTGCCATTGCCGTGATGCACGTCCCAATCCGCGATGAGCACGCGGGCGATGCCGTGGCGGCGCTGGGCGTGGCGCGCGGCGAGGGCGATGTTATTCACGATGCAAAAGCCCATGCCGCGATCCGCCGAAGCGTGATGCCCCGGCGGGCGCACCACGCAGAAGGCGCGCGTCACTTTCCCGGCGAGCACCGCATCCACCGCCGCGAGGCCGCAGCCCGCCGCCTGCCGTGCCACGTCCCAGGAGCGGGGGCAGATCGCGGTGTCGCCCGTGCTCAACTGCTCCGCACCGGAGACAATGTCGCGCTCCGCGCGCGCCAGGTACGCCGCGGTGTGGGCGAGTTGCAGATCCTCCGCCGTGGCTGCGCGCGGTTCGCCGCGCACGAGTTGGGCTGCTACCCCACTCTGCTCCAGACCACGCAGCACCGCGGCCCAGCGCGCGGGCGATTCGGGATGCCCGCGCCCGGTGTCGTGCTGCTGGCAGGTGGCGTCGGCGAAGAGAGCGGTGGGGATCATGGCAGGAAAGAAGGGAACCCTATCCCGAGGCGACCGTCGATGGCAGCTCTGCACTGTGCGCTCCGCCGGGTGCGATTCAATGGGGCGCAAGGGCGGCGCATTGTCCTCGTGCTCCTACTCCTACTCCTACTCGGCGCGATTCGAGTAGGAGTAGGAGTAGGAGGACGAGGACGATGCTTCGGATCCACAGACCACTTTTAGTCCCACTCCGGCTCGGTCCTCGGTCCTTGCTCCCCCCTGCGGGAAAGCGGTGGACTCTCCCCGCGCAACTCTCAACACTCCCACCCTCGCGCATGGACGAGTCGCTCCTCTTTCTCATCAACCGGCAATGGACGAGCCCGGGACTCGATCTCGCCATGGCCGCGTTTTCGAGCTTCGACGTGTGGCTGCCCTTCCTCGTCGCGCTCGCGGGGTGGATCGTCTGGCGCGGGAGCTTCCGCGCCCGGGCCTTTCTCGGCACTGCGCTGCTCGTCGTGGCCCTGAATGACGGCGTGGTCGCGCGCACCCTCAAGCGCGTGGTGGACCGCCCGCGCCCGCACCAGTCGCACAACGACGTCCGGCAGGTCGAACTCGTCCGCGCCCGGCCGCGACTGCTCGCGCTCTTCCAGGCGCCGAAGACCAAGCTCTCGCGCATCACCCTGGAACCCGTGGCCGGCCGCTCCTTCCCCTCCGCGCACACCATGAATACCGTCTCCGTCGCGATGGTCGCGGCCTGCCTGCTCGGCCGCCGCGCGGCGTGGGCCTTTCTCATCCCGGCGCTCGTCGGCTACTCGCGCATCTACACCGGCTCGCACTGGCCGAGCGATGTCGTCACCTCGATCTTCCTCGGCCTCGGCGCCACCCTGCTCTGGCTGGTGCTCGCCGAGTGGCTGTGGGGCAAAGCGACCGCGCAGTTCTGGCCGCGCCTGCAGGCCGCGCATCCCAGTCTCCTGGCCGCGTGAGTGGGATGGCCCTCCGCCCCGGTGCGCGGCCATTTGGAGGTTGGATGTTGGGCCACGAATGTTGGATGTTCCCCGCCCTCTTACACTCATGACCGCGCGCGGCTTTCTCTTTCTCTTCCTCGGTGCCCTCACCGCGCTCCGCCTCGTGCTCATCGGCCAGGTGGAGCTCTCGCCCGACGAAGCCTACTACTACCAGTGGAGCGAACGGCTCGACTGGAGCTACTTCAGCAAAGGGCCCGGCATCGCGGTGGCGATCTGGCTGAGCACCCATCTCGCCGGGGTCAGCGAATTTGGCGTGCGACTCTTCAGCCCCCTGCTCGCCCTCGGCACCAGTCTGCTCATGTTTTCCTTTGCCCGCCGGCTCTACGGCGAATCGGTCGCGGTCTGGACGGTCGTGATGATGCATTGCACGCCGATCTTTCAGGTCGGCGGGCTGGTCATGACCATCGACCCGCTCTCGATCTTCTTCTGGATGGCCGCGATGTACACCTGCTGGCTGGCCCTCGAGCGCAGCCCGGCCTTTTCCCTCTGGTGGCCGGCCACGGGCCTGTTCATCGGGCTCGGCTTCCTCGCAAAGTACACCGCCGCCATGCAGCTCCTCTCCGTGCTCCTGGCGATCGCCATCGTGCCGAAGTACCGCCGCGAATTCCGCCAGCCCGGCTTCTACACGATGCTCGCCGTCTTTGCCCTCTGCACCGTGCCGCCGCTGGTCTGGAATGCGCAGCACGACTGGATCACCGCCGTGCATTTGCGCGCCCGCGGCGGCCTCGATGGCGGCTTCGGCCTCAACCTTGGCGAATGGCTCAGTTTCGTCGGCGCACACTTCGGCGTGTACTCGCCGCTCATCTTCGCCGGCTTCTGCGCCGCGCTCTGGTGGGGGCTGCGCGCAGCGCGCCACCATTCCCGCCCGCAATTCCTCCTCGCCTTTGCCGTCCCGCTTTTTGCCCTCTACCTCATCCTCGCGCTGAAGCAGGCCGGCGAGGCAAACTGGACCGCGCCCGCCACCCTCAGCCTCGGGCTGCTGGCCACCGCGCTCTGGCATGAAAAGGCGCGCGAACACGCCTGGGCGCGCAAGTTCTGCATCAGCGCCCTGCTCCTCGGCGGCGTCCTGAGCGCCATCACCGTGCAGACCGACCTCCTGCGCACCCTCGGCCTGCCGCTGCCCTACAGTCGCGACCCTTCGGCGCGCCTGCGCGGTCGGGAGTCGGCGGCGGAGCGCATCGCGGAGTTTCGGAAAGCCTACGAAAAGGAACTCGGCGAACCCGTCTTCCTGATCGCAAATAACTACGGCGCCGCGGCGAGCCTCGCCTTTTACCTGAAAGACGCGCGCGTCGAAGGCCCGGGACATCCCCCCGTGTATGTGCCCGAGTCGGCCTTCCCGGAAAACCAGTACTACTTCTGGCCGCGCTACGACGAAAATCTCGACCTGCCCGCGGGCGAGCGTCCACCCGACGAGTACTACACCGAGGAAATGGGCTACAACCCCTTCCTCGGCCGCACCGCGCTCTACATCACCGAACGCGGCGAAGAGCGCGCCCCGTCGTCCATCCGGCGCGGCTTTGGCAGCGTGGAGATGATCGCCTGCCTCGACCTCCAGCGCCGCGGACAACCGCTCCGCCAGCTCCGCATTTTCGCCTGCCGCAATTACAAGCAAGTGGACCTGTGAAGCCGTGAAAGTTCCAAGTTTCAAATCCCAAGCGCCCTTTATTGAGTCTCGCAAAACGGGTTTGTGGCCCGGAGGGCCAATGGAAATTAGCCGGTGGCGCCAGCCACCGGACGCAATCCCCAATGACCAACCGCCCCGGCAGGGGCGGCAGCACGGCGAGGTTTTCGGCGCCCCGCCCGGAGCGCGGTCGTTCTTTCCCGGTTTCCGGTGGTTGGCGCCACCGGCTGATTTCCAGGCGCCCTCCAGGCGAGGAAAAGCCGCCACCTCTTTCGCGCGACTCCATAAGTCTCAAGATTCCGCCATCAAACTCCCAATGAGTGCCACCCCGGCGCGGGCGGCCTTGAAACTTCTGCCCTTGGCCGTTGGAACTTAAATGGAACTTGGAATCTGGAACTTGGAATTTTTCCCGCCATGACCCCTGCCCTCTCCGTCGTCATCCCGCTCTACAACGAGGAAGACAACATCCGGCCCCTTCAGGACGAAGTGGCCGCGGCGCTGGCCGGGATCGATTACGAGCTGATCCTCGTGGACGATTGCTCGCAAGACGCCACCCTCCAGCGCATCCGCCGCGGGCCCGAAGTGCGCGTCATCGAGTTTGCGAAAAACACCGGCCAAAGCGCCGCGCTGTACGCCGGGGTGAATGCCGCGACCGGCGCGCGCATCGCCCTGCTCGATGGCGATCGGCAGAACGATCCCGCGGACATTCCCCGCATGCTCACCCAACTCGATGAAGGCTACGACCTGGTGTGCGGCTGGCGCGCCCAGCGGCAGGATAGCTGGTCGAAGAAACTCACCAGCCGCTTCGCCAATTTTGTCCGCAGCCGCTTCACCCGCGACGGCGTCCACGACACCGGTTGCACGCTGAAGGTCATGCGCCGCGAATGCCGCGAAGCCCTCGTCCCCTTCTACGGCATGCATCGCTTCATCCCCGCGCTGATCAAAGGCATGGGTTATCGCATCACCGAAATGCCCGTGCACCACCGCCCGCGCGTCGCCGGCGTGAGCAACTACGGCTTCGGCAACCGCGCGGTCAAGGCGACGATGGATATGTTCGCCGTCCGCTGGCTGCTCTCGCGACAGTTTCAGATCCGGATTCGGCAGTGACCCCTCTTCGGTCCCGACAACGTTCACCTTTCAAGCGTTGACCCGAATGGCGCTACGATTGGTTCAGCGACCACGCCGCCCGCCATCTCGCCGCGGGCCACCCCCCGATCACGCAGGAGACAAAGCTTCACGCGCCACTACGACGGCGGGCGCGGCTTTTCGCCTCTGGTCGCCGATGTCCATCAGCCCCTGCACACGACTGCGCGAGTCGCGGCCTTTACTCCGGGAGGCGATCATCCAGCTTCATCCCCCTCGTTCCCCAAGTGGAGCTTTGGGAACGCACTTGCGGGCGCAACTTCGTTGCGGAGGTGGAGGCGTAAGAAGGTCGCCGTGCGCTTTGCCTGCGCGCCTCGTCCTCCCACCCGCCGCGCAACGAAGTCGCCCCGCACAGGCGCATTCCCAAAGCCCCACTTTGGGAACGAGAGAAAAACCTCCAGCGCGCGGCTTGTCCACCGGCACGAGACCCCTTAGCCTCGGCGCAAGCATGAACCCCAACCAATACGTCGAACAGCGCGGGGACGGATGGTACATCCGGGGCAGCCGCGTCTCGGTGGATTCGCTCATCTACGCCTTTCGCGATGGCCTTTCGCCGGAGGCGATCGCCCGCGAATGCTTCCCCACCCTGAGTCTCGAGCAGGTCTATGGAGCCATCACTTTCTACCTGGCCAATCGCACCGAATTGGACGCCCATCTCCAGACGTGGGCCGCGAAGGGTGAAGACTGGCGGCAGGTGCAGCACCCTTCCGAGTCCGCTTTCACGCAGAAGATGGCGCAGGCCCGGCGCGACTTGCTCGCCGCTTCATGAAGCTGCGGTTCCAAGCCGACGCCGACCTCAACCAACGCATCGTCGCAGCCCTCCGGCGCCTGGAACCGGCGATCGATCTGCAAACCGCCGGGCAGGCGATGCTCGAGGGAAAGTCCGACCCGGAAGTTCTGACTTACTGCGCCGACGAAGGCCGCACGCTGCTGACCCACGATCAGAAGACGATGCCCCATCATTTCGCCGCGTTCATTACCGGGCGTTCCTCACCCGGCACCATCATCGTCCCGCAAGCCATGCCGATCGGTCATGCCGTGCAGGAAGTCTATCTGGCGTGGACCGCCAGCGAAGCCGAAGAATGGATCAATGGCATCCGCCGCTTACCGCTGTGAGCGGGGTCAGCGAGGGTCAGCGAGGCAGCTTTAGAATCGAGAATTCAGTCATGGTTTGCGGGCTTTCTCCAATGCTCTCCGTCGTTCCGGCGGGGCGGTGCGCGCACCTTGGTTCACGCGACTCACATGCCCGAGGTAAAGCAGCTCGGCGATCCACGCGTTTGGCACCGCCGTCCGCGTGCGAAACCTCACGGCCAGCGCCGCGTTTCGTGGATCGCCTTTCTTGAGCACGGGCAGCGCCTCCCTTTCCAAAGTCAAACGGCGCCGTGTGCTGGCTGCTCTCGCGACAGTTTCAGATCCGGATGCGCGGCTGAAGCGCGGCGCGGATCCCGGCGGCATGCACGTCGCACACACGCTTCTCATTGCCAAGCAGGCCGCCGCTGGCGGATGTCGCTGCCGCCATGAAGCTCTCGCTGGCCGCACTCGCCTCGCTCCTTTCCGCTGCGACCATCGCCAGTGCCGCCGACCTTCCGCGGCTCGATCGCGACCATCTCCTGCTCTTCCGTGACGCCTCCGGCACCGTGAGGCGCGGGCAAAGCGTCGCCGACTGGCAACTGCGCCGCGCCGAGATCCTGCGCGGCATGCAGGCCATCATGGGCCCGCTGCCGGGCAGGGAAAAGCGGGTGCCGCTCGATCCGCAGACCGAGCGGGAAGTGGACGGGGGCGATCATGTGCGGCGGCGCATCACCTACCAGAGCGAGCCGGGCGGGCGCGCCCAAGCCTGGCTGCTCATCCCCAAGGCGGCGCTCGACGGCACCGCCCCGCGGCCCGCCGTGCTCTGCCTGCATCCGACCAACAACAAGATCGGCAACCGCACCGTGGTCGAGCCCGGAGCGGCCGCGAATCGCGCCTACGCGCTGGAGCTGGCGCAGCGCGGCTACGTGACCCTGGCTCCGGCTTATCCGCAGCTCGCCGATTACCAGCCGGACCTCGCCGCGCTCGGCTACGCGAGCGGGACGATGAAGGCCATCTGGGACAACATCCGCGGGCTCGATCTGCTGGAGTCGCTGCCCTTTGTGCAGCCGGGCGGCTTCGGCGCGATCGGCCACTCGCTCGGGGGTCACAATGCGGTCTTCACCGCGGTCTTCGACGAGCGGATCAAAGTGGTCGTCTCGAGCTGCGGCCTGGATTCCTTCGTGGACTACTACGACGGCAACATCAAAGGCTGGACCCAGCCGCGCTACATGCCGCGGCTCGCCGCCTACCTCGATCGTGTCGTGGAAGTGCCGTTCGACTTTCAGGAACTTATCGGCGCCCTCGCACCGCGCCACGTCTTCCTCAGCGCCCCACTGAGCGACGCCAATTTCAAGTGGCAGAGCGTGGACCGCATCGCCACCGCGGCGCGCCCGATCTTCGCCCTCACCGCCGCTCCCAATGCGCTGCGAGTCGTCCACCCGGACTGCGCCCACGATTTTCCGCCCGAGGTGCGGGAGGAAGCCTATCGCTGGATCGACGCGGTACTCCGCCCTCAGTAGCACCATAGAAGTCGTGACGCTCGGACACTCCTGGTCCATCGCAATGATCTGCACGCCCATGCGATTGCCCGGAATGCGATTGGCGAAAGCCGCGCAAGATGCTTAGTAACCACCGAAGCGAAGGAACCCTCTAAAAATGAAAGTGCTCCTGATTATTCTGCTGATGGGCGGCGCCGCGTTCCTCTACGTCCGGCACCAGCGCGACGAAAACGAGCAGTTGAGAGCTTCCCTCGCCGAGGTCGCGAACAGCCTGCCGGAAGCCGAGCGTGCCCGACTCTTCGCTTCGAAGCCGCTGCTGGAAACCATCGTCCCAAACGCTCCATCAACGGCAGCGTCCGTGCGG
>Ga0105044_10013044_pt1 | contig 11296 bp, 9 predicted proteins | sample MAT01_FD_78092 | JGI IMG/M metagenome (GOLD analysis project Ga0105044, IMG submission 78092) | Freshwater microbial communities from Lake Fryxell liftoff mats and glacier meltwater in Antarctica - MAT-01 | ecosystem: Environmental > Aquatic > Freshwater > Ice > Liftoff microbial mat | place... | reverse complement strand
GCGCTGATCCGCGGCGGCTTGTTGACCGGCGCGGGCATGGGCGTTGGCCGCGTCCACAAGCGCGAGAGCCGCGGCCCGCAGCCGGCCCGCTGCGTGAAGCCGCTCCGCCTGCTGCTCGAACGCTAAAGCAGCCTCGCCCGGGGTTGTGGCCAGTTTCGCTCGCAGCAAGGCCACCCGCGACGCGGCGCCCGGCTCGATGAGGCCACAAGCTTCGGCCGCCGAGAGCTCCGCCCGCGCGGCGGCCGGTTGGTTGAGCATGCTCAGCCCGCGCAAGGCGTGGGCTTGCGCGCGTATGCTCGGCACCGGCGGCGGCGTCCGCTTGAGCAACTCGTCGGCGAGCCTCAACGCCCGCGCTGTCTCGTCCATCCGTGCCGCCAGCTCCGCCTCGACGACCGCGACATCGTCAACCCGCAGCCCCGCGCGACTGGCCGCGGCATCGGACTCCGTCAACGCGGCCTGCGCCTCTGCCAACGCTCCAAGCTCGATCCGGCACACCGCCAGGTTGAACGCCGCGTCGGTGATCTCCGCGTCGTCCCCCAACACCCGAGCGCGATCGAGCGCGCGGTGATAGAGCACCGCGGCCTGGGCCGCCAGAGACCGCGCATATGCCGCCTCCGCGCTGGCTGTGAGCGTGTCGAGCTGCTCGTCGCGCGTCGGCCCCTTCTCAGCCCCGCCGCACGCCGGCAGCAATAACGCCGCGAACATCAGGCACGCACTCGCGGCAAGCCCAAGCCTCATCGCCCGCCCCCGCTCGCCGGCGTGCCAGGCTCGGTCGCCGCCGCCGACGCCGGCAAGCGCGGCCGACGCAGCGGCTGCGGCACATAGTCGCGGATCAACCAGTGCTGCTGCACGCCTTCGATGAGCCGCTCGATCTGCCGCAGCGTCTCTTGCGCCTGAATGGCCAGTCCCCTGAAGTTCTCGGCCTCGGCCGCCGCGACCGAGGTGATCCGCGTGCCGTCGGCGGCGATCGTCTGCACATCGGCGAGCAGAGCATCGGTGCGGTTGAGGATGTTCTTGGCAGACGTGACGATCTCCGGAATCTGGTCCGATTGGCCCTCGACCTGCGCGGCGATCTTCTGCAGCGACGCCGCCGCCGCGCTCACGTCGTCAAGCAGCGCGACGAGGGTCTCGACGCTGACGTTGGTATTCCGCATGAGCCGCTCCGCGTCGTCGGCGAGCGCCGGGTCGGCGATCAGCCGGCCCACCAGCCCGTCGCCTTTGTCGAGCTTACTAGAAAGGCTCTGGGCACTTCCGATGATCTGCTGCAGCGGCCCGGCCGGGTCGCGGAGCTGCGTGGCCAGCGCCGTGGATTCCTCGACCGCTTTGCGGATGGCCTGAACCGTGGGAATCGCTTCGATGCGGATCTGGTCGATCACCAGCTGCATCGTCTCCCTCGGGCCCAAGTCGGCGCTGGCGATGATGGTCGCTCCGGGGCCCAGCGGCGCGCCGGTGCCGCGGGTGATTTCCAAAAACGCGTCTCCCGCCACGACGAACGTGCGCCGCACGATGGCGCGCGAATCCGCGCGGACAAAGTGGGCAAACGCCTTCCGAAGCGTCACCACCGCGGTGATGCCGTCCTGATCGATCGTGAGCTGATCCACCGCCCCCACAGTGGTGCCTAGCACCTGCACCTCCGAACCCTCGCGGAGGCCAAACGACCCGTCCATCGGCAGCCGCACGCGGACCTCCACCACCGGTTCAAACCATCGTTGCGCCCTCCCAGTCAGTCCGAGAACGACCAACGCTGCCAGGAAGGTGACCAGAACAATCGCGCCGGCCACCTCGTGGATGTAGCGGAGACGCGTTGCGGGAGGAAGAGTGCTCATGTTTCTGCGGCCGTTTCGGCGGGGCGAATGAGTAACTGCGAGCCCGACATCCTACCGCGCAGCGTCGGATGGATGGCCGGCTCGTCGAAGACGCTCGAATCGGTCGTAGTCCACAGCACCGCCGCCCCGCGCTCGCGGGCGCGGTTGACTGAGTTGATGATTGGGGCCAAGAGCGCGATGCCGACGTTGGTGGTGGGTCGCTCCAGGATGATCAACCGAGGCGCGCCCAGAAATGCTCGCACGCAGCCAGCCCGGCGCAGGTCAGCCTCCAGCCCTCGATCGGGCGTGAACCGTGGCAGGCCGGGTAGCCCGAACACCCGCGCCAGCCCGCACGCCTCGGCCCGGATCTCGTCTGGCTTCCGCCGCGTGTGGTGCAGCGGAGCCAGAAGCAGGTTGTCTTCGAGTGATCGATCGCTGAGCCATGCCGAGGCGCTGGTGTGGTCGAACGCCCGTCCGATCCCGGCCCGCGCGTCGGCTGCGCGGTGGTGCGTGCGGGCCGACCAGTCGACGCCGTCGAAGAGCACTTGACCGCGCGTGGGCACGGCCAGCCCCGCGGCCGCGTCCGCCAAAGGGAGCCGAAACGCCGGCGGCTCCAGCCGAATCAACGCCAGCTCACCCGCGGCCAACGCAAACGACGCATCGAACAACCCTTGGTCGTAGCCGTCGGTTCGGGCCAGACGCGCGGCCCGAAACTCCAGGATGGGCGGGGCGGGGCTCATCGCAGGTAGATCCACACGGTCGTCAGGCCGAATACGGCCACCAGCGCCAGGACCGACCGGGCATAGCTCCGTTGCACCGCCGCCGGTAAATCGTTCGTCGTGGGCGACATCGGCATCGCCTCCAGACACGCAACAGCCGCCGTCATCGCCGCGGGCACGACGCTCTTGATGAACGCCGCCCCCACGTCGCGCATCGCCAGATCGTCGAGCATGTCGTCGACGAATCCCAGGAACGTCAGCCGCGTGGCCCCGGTCGAGAACCCCACCAAGTATCCGGCCGTCACCGCGATCAACACAAACGCGAAGGTCATCGCCGGCCCGGCAAACGTCATCGCCGCCACCCGCGGCACCACCAGGAAGTCGAACGCGTCAACCCCCTGCGCCTCCAGCGCGTGCACCTCGCCGCGCGCCCGCATGGTCCACAACTCCGCCACCATGGCCGCCCCCGAGCGTCCGATCAGGATGAACGCCGTGATCAGCGGCGCGATCTCGCGCACCAGCACCCCGGCCAGAAACGGCCCGAGCAGGTTCGACTGGCCCACCTTGGCGAGCCATACCTGGGCCTGGAGCACCACCGCCACGCCGGTCACGACCGCCACGATCGCGGTGAAGCGGAGTTGATGGCCCGCAATCAGCACCACCTGCTCCGCCAGCGCCCGCCGCGTCGTTCGTCGCCAGAACGAGGGTGTCACCAGCCGCCGCGCGGCACCAAGCAAAAGGCCGACACACTGTGCGACGCCGCGAAGGCCTTCAACGACGGGCTGGCCGATCCAGACGAGCACTCGCGGAGTCTATCTGATCGCTGGGCGGGCGGGGGAGGGGCAGAGGTTGGAGGCGCCGCGGTCTGGCCGTGGTTTTGCCTCATTGCCCATTACCCCTTGCCCGTTTCGCCTTCCTCCCCCTCAATCCTTCACCCGCCCAAGTCTGCCGGGCCGATACTCTTCCTGCTCATGCTCCGTCCCGGTCATGTGGTGGTGGTCTGCACGTTCGCCCTGCTCGCGCTGGGCGTCGTCATGGTCAACTCGGCCGGCATGACCGTCGAAGGCGGCGCGGGGACGACTCTGCAAGGGCTGCTTCTCTCGCGGTCGACGATCTACATGGCCCTGGCCGTCCTGGCCATGGGCATCATCGCCATCGCCGCACCGGTCCATTGGGGCAGTGGCGTGGGCCGCTTCGAGGGCTCCAATCGCGCCGGTTGGCACATGGGTCGGCTCTGGATCGGCATGCTCATCTTGCTCGCCATGCTCGCGATCGTCTACGTCCCCGGCATCGGCGACGCCAAAAAGGGCTCGCACCGCTGGATCAAGCTCGAACTCCCCGGCCTGGGCGATCTCTCCGCCCAGCCGTCGGAAATGGCCAAGTGGGGCATGGTGCTGCTGATGGCCTGGTACGCCGCCATCATGGGCGGGAGACTCGCCCGCTTCTGGACGGGTCTGGCCCCCGCTCTCGCCGTGATCGGTGTCATCGCGGCGTTCGTCGCCATAGAGGACCTGGGCACCGCCGTCCTCCTCGCTGGCACTGCCGTACTCGTGCTCCTCGCCGGCGGGGCACGCATCTGGCACTTCCTGGGCATGGTCCCGCTCGCCCTCGGGGCCTTTACCGTCGCCGTGCTGGCCCAGCCCTATCGCCTTACACGCATCACCGCGTTCCTCGATCCCTACGCCGAGCCCACCAAAGCCGGTTACCACATGATCCAGTCGATGGTCGCCGTCAGTAACGGCGAGATCTTCGGCCGGGGCCTCGGCCACGGCCTGCAAAAGTTCGGCTACCTCCCCGAGGACACCACCGACTTCCTCTTCGCCATCATCTGCGAAGAGCTGGGCGTGTTCGGGGCCGGCCTGGTCGTGGTCCTCTACGCCGCCCTGCTCACCGCTGGCGTCATGATCGTCCGCCGCCAGAGCGCCCCGATGCTCAAGCTCATCGCCCTGGGCGTCACCACGACCGTGGGCCTCCAAGCCATCATCAACCTCGCCGTCGTCACGGGCCTCGGCCCCACCAAAGGCATCGCGTTGCCGCTCCTCTCCAGCGGCGGCACGGGCTGGATCCTCACCTCCGCCTCGCTGGGCCTGCTCGTCGCCATCGATCGCCTCTCCCCTGCGAGCGACGAGCTCGACGCCCCGCCCCCGAAAAGCCCCGCCATCAATCCCGTCGACGCCAGCCAACTCGGGGGCGCCTCGCGGTGATCGCGGCCCGAGCACGAACATTCCTGCTGGCCGGCGGCGGCACCGGAGGCCACCTCTATCCCGGGCTCGCCCTCGCTGAAGCCATCAGCGCCCGGCTCGCCAGCGAGCCCCCCGCAAAGTTCATCTACCTCTGCTCCGACCGCGCCGTCGATCGGGCGATCCTCACCGAGGCCGGCGTCGAGATGCTCGCCACGCCCGCCCGCCCCGTCGGACTCAAGCCGCTGGCACTCTGGCGCTTCGCCCGCTCGTGGGGCCCGAGCGTGCGGCTCGGGCGCTCGCTCATCGCCCGTGAGCGTGCCGCCGGTCGCGAGGTCGCGATGATCGCCACCGGCGGGTTCGTCTCCGCCCCCATGGCCCAGGCCGCCCGCGCCGAGCGGGTGCCGCTGACGCTTCTGAATCTTGATGCCGTCCCCGGCCGGGCCAACCGCTGGATCGCCCGCTTCGCCGACCGCGTCTTCACCTCCCTGCCGGTGGCTCCGCAGCACGCCCGCCGCGTCGCGAAGTGGACCACCGTCGCGCCGGTCGTGCGGGCCTCGGCCCGATTGTCGATGTCGCAGGCCGACGCCCGCCGCGCGCTGGGTCTCGAGCTTGATCGCCCGGTGCTGCTGGTCACCGGGGCCAGCCTCGGGGCCAAGTCGGTGAACGATTTTCTCGCTGCATTTGCGGCCTCCGCGCCGGGACTCCGCGGTTGGCAGGTGCTCCATCAGACCGGCCAGGGCGATTGGTCCGCCCTGCGCGCGGCCTACGCCGCCGCCGGCGTCGCCGCGCGCGTCGAGCCGTTCGTCACCGGCCTGGGTGTCTGGTGGCGGGCGGCGGATCTGGCCGTCAGCCGCGCCGGGGCCGGGTCGGTCGCCGAGGCCTGGGGCAACGGCGTCCCCACGATCTTCCTGCCCTATCCCTATCACCGCGACGAGCACCAGCGCCACAACACCCGCGTGCTCGTCGAAGCCGGCGCCGCGCTCGTCGAGAAGGACCACATCGCCGCCCCGGCCAACTTGGCCCACGCCGGGACCGTGCTGGCGGGTCTCTTAGCCTCGCCCGACCGTCGAGCCGCCCTCACGCGGGCCTTGGCCGGATTGGGACCGGTCGATGGGGCCGATCGGATCGCCGCCGCGTTGATCGGCAGCTAGCCCTTTCCCCAATCTGACAATTTCGCTCGCAAGACGGCATCGGTTGGGGTGTTTGACCGGCATTCGCCCAACGGTGTGGTAGACTTGCCGAACAGGCCGAGATCGGCCGGCGGTGGGTGCCGGAGTTGACAAAGGTGCGAACAGAGATCGAACAAAACGGAGACGCGGGGGCTCGCGGGCCAGAGGCTCAATGCGTGCTCTGGGTGCGTCGGGGCACCGCCGCGCCGGCGGAGCTGGTCAAGAGCCTCAGTCGCCACGGGGCGTCCGTCGAAACCTGCCAAGACCTCTATTCCGCCATGGCCCGCGCGTGTCGCGGAACGCAAGCTGGCCGCGCCATGAGTAGCGGGGGCCGCAGCCCCGGCGTGGCCCGGGGATCGATCGTGCTGCTTGTTGAACCCACCCGGCTCGAAGGCTCGGCGGAGTTTGTCGAAGCCGTCCGCCGATACGCCCCCCGATGTGCCGTGTGGTGGTACGACCCCGCTCAGAAGCCTTCGCTGCGGGCCGTCACGAGCGACGACATCCGGTCATGGCGTGCCCCGGCCCCGGCCGCCGCCTTCCGACTCCCGGGAACGGGCCTTACCTCCACGGTCTGGACCGGTCCCAACCTGGCTGGTCTTGGCACCGGGGGCGGCATGCTCACCAACGGCGCCGCTCCGGTTGCCCAGCCCGCCGGCCCGCGCCTCAAGCTGACAGAATCGGCTCCGGAGGCCATGAGCCGCGTCGAGGTCAAGCCCGCACCCGCCGCCGCCGAGATCACGGCCTCGGACGGACTCGGTGCCGCGATTCCGGGAGATCCCGACGCCGCAGGCCAGGTCCGCGACTTGCTCACGCCCGAAGAGCTCTCCATGCTGCTCGATGAAATCGGCCCGCTCCTCGATGACCACGGCACGGGTCCGCGGGGGTCTGGCCCGCGCGACTCTAGCGGGCATGGTGGAGCGTTGCCATGAGCGGGCAAATCAATGGTTCAGCAAGTGCCGACGCCGGGGACCGCGTTGTCCCCGATCTGCGCGTGATCGTCGTGGGCCGCACGGCTCTCGATCACGCCCTCCGCCGCGATTCAACCGTCGAGTTCATCCGCGTGGTCTCGCCTCTGGAGGCCGTGGGCGAGCTGGCCAGCCCGATCGATCCACAATCGCCCGCGCGGTCGGCCGTATTAGTTAGCTCCCGATCCCGGCCCTCGGCCAGCGCGGAACTAGTGGCCGCGTTGCGGCTGGCCGACCCTGCCGCCGCCGTGTTGATCGTCGGCGACGAGCCCCCCGATGGGCCCGGCCCATTCGATGGCACCCTCAGCGATCAGGCCAACATCGATCAGCTCCGGGCCATCGTCCACGCCCGTGATCCCTCAACCCGCGCTGCGAGCCCCTTGTCTCCAGTCCCCACTGGCGCGGCCAGCGACCGCGCGCTGGTCAAGGCCCTTCTGGAAGGTCAGGACCCCCGCCCCATCGCGCTGGCCCTGCTGGCCCAACGCATCGGCGTCGAGCCCAAAGCGCTCCTAATTGTGCCGGATGGTATAGACGCCCCCGCCGCCATCGGCGACGTCGCCGTTACGCATCTGGGCCGCGTCTTCGGCGTGCTCCGCGGCGCCTCGGCCGCCGTGCTCGGGCCACACGCGGGCTGGCTGGGTGACTGGCTCGCCCTCGCCGACCAGCAGGCCGCGCTCCGCCGCGCCGCCCTCACCGATGAGTTGACCGGCGCGTTCAATCGCCGCTACTTCGAGCAATACATGGCCACCGCCATGGAGCAGTCGCGACAGTCGCGGCAGCCGCTCACGCTCATGGTCTTCGATATCGACGGCTTCAAGGGCTTCAACGACCGCTTCGGCCACGCCGCCGGCGACGAGATTCTCCGCGAGAGCGTCCGCCTGCTCAACTCCACCATCCGCCCCCACGACCGCGTCTGCCGTATCGGCGGCGACGAGTTCGCCGTCATCTTCTTCGACCCCACTGGCCCGCGCGATGTCGGCTCCAAGCCCCTCGATACCGTCACGCAGATCGCTCAGCGCTTCCAGCAGCAAGTCGCCTCGCACCGCTTCCCCAAGCTGGGCGATTGTGCCCCCGGCACGCTCACCATCTCCGGCGGGCTGGCCACTTACCCGTGGGACGGTCGCACCACCGCCGAGCTGCTCGATCGCGCCGACCAACTCGCCCTCGAATCCAAACGCGCCGGCAAAAACGCTCTCCGCTTCGGACCGGGCGTCAACACCGGCGATTGAGTTAGAACCCGCACGCCACATCCAGAACCGATCAAGCATGACCAGACAGACCCTTCGACGCGCGCTCGCAACCGGCTGTCTCGTCTTCGCCGCCACCGCCGAGATGGCCGCGGGCCAAACCTACCGCGACACCCGACCCATCCGCGGCGTCTGGTTGAGGCCGCCCGCCAACCTCACCGGCGTCGGTTCGCTCGACGAGAACCTGCAACGCTTCGCCGCCGCCGGCGTCACTGACCTCTTCATAGAGACGTTTTACGAGGGCCTCTCGCTCGGCAGGCCGGGTGTCTTCAACGCCCGTTACTCGTACGAGTATCTCCAGCCGGCGATCGTCTCCGCCGCGCGCTACGGCATCCGCGTCCACGCCTGGATCCACTCCGGCTTCTGGCAGTTCGGCCAGACCGGCGCGTACAACTTCACCATCAACGCCCCAGGACAGAGCCAGGGCGACCCCGCTTGGCGCGCCATCTCCTCCGCCACCGGCCAAAGCGGCGGCGACGAGCCCAACTGGTTCTTCGCCAACCTCGCCCACCCCGGCGTGCAGGCCAAGCTCCGCGCTTATTACACCGAGATCGCCGGCTACACCGGCCTCTGGGGACTCCAGACCGACTACCACCGCTACCCCCTCGACGACTCAACCGCCGATAGCAACCCCGCGCCCTGGTCGTTCGACACCTACAGCCGCGATGCCTTCAAGGCGATCTACGGCAACACCAACGACCCGCTGACCAAAGCCATTGCCACTGGTGGACCATCCGGCACCCAGTTCAATAACTTCATCACCTGGCGCAAGTTACAACTCACCGAGGCCTGCCGCCAGATGAAGCTCGGCATCGACAGCGTCGACCCCGGGCTCGAGTTCTCCTCCGCCATGTTCGCCGTCCCCTCCACATCCAAGTGCCAGGATTGGCCCTCCTGGTCGAGCCAAGGGCTCATCGATTGGCTCGTTGTGATGGCTTACGGCTCCAGCGCGTTCTCCATCACCAACGACCTCACCATCACCAAAAATGCCTCGTCCGGCCGCCGCGTGGTCGCGGGGCTCTTCACCGATTCAACGGTTGGTCACGCGATCATGAGCGACCAGCTTGCCACCTGCAACAGCGTCGGCGTGCAGGATTGGGTCTTCTTCAGCGGGCCCTCCTTCACGAACACCGCCAACCAATCGGCGCTGTCGAACTTCGTTCTCAACACCGCCACCAAGCAGCGCGGCGACCTCAACAACGACGGCTACCTCAACGCCGCCGACTGGAGCGCCTTCCGCGCCGTCTACTCCGGCACGCCCGTCGCCACGAGTTCCGGCAACGTCCGCCTCGACTACCAAGCCGACGGCGTGATCAACGAGCTCGACTGGGCCCTCTTCAAAGCCCAGTTCGCACGCTGGCACTTCGGCGAAGATGGCGTCGTCGACCAGCGCTCCCTTGACGCACTCCGCGCCTGCCTCAACGCTACCCAGGGAACCAACTCAACCCGGCGCCACCTCTACGACCTCGACGGCAACGCCGTCGTCAACTATCAGGACCAACTCATCCTCCATCAACTCCTCACCGTGGCCCTGCCCCCGGATCTCGACGTCAACAAAGACGGCCGCGTGGACTATGAGGACCTCGCCCGTCAGGGCCGCAGCCCGATCGATATCGACCGCAGCGGCGTGATCGATACCCTCGACTTGCTCGCGCTGGAGCGGGCCTTCCGCATAGGCGAAACCGCCGCCATGAGCGCCGCTCAGCGCTGACGCGGCCAGCTCTTCGCTTACCCTTTGATAAGCAGGGCAGGGGCCGAAGCCAGAGCGATACGTTCACCGGTACGCGTGGTTTCAGTGTTTGGTGACAGTCAGAACGACGCCGTCGCTTTGCGGATCGCCGCGAGCTGTTTGATCAACGCCGGCACTTCCTCCAGACGCAGCATTGTGGAGCCGTCGGAGAGCGCCGACTTGGGATCCGGGTGGCACTCAAGAAACACGCAGTGAACCCCTGCCGCCACGGCCGCTCGGGCCAGGTGCGCCGCGCGGTCGGGCCGCCCGCCGGTCTGCTCGCCGCTACCGGGTAGCTGCGTGCTGTGCGTGCAATCAAAGCACACCGGCGTCGGCCCGCGGCCCTTGTGCGACAGGTGCATCATGTCGACGATGCCGATGAAGTCGTTGACCAGACGCCCGTAGCCGAAGAACGTGCCGCGCTCGGTGAGCATGGCATTCATGCAACCGACCTCCGTCAGCTTCCGCACCGGCCCGACCATCTCGCCCGGCGAAAGGAACTGCCCCTTCTTGATGTTCACGGCCCGATCCAGCCGCGCCGCCGCCTGACCCACCGCCAGCACCAGGTCCGTCTGTCGGCACAAAAACGCCGGGATCTGCAACAGGTCCACATGATTTGCCACGGCCTCGGCCTGCGCCGGCTCGTGCAGGTCCGTCGTCACCGGCACCGCCAGCTCACGCCGCAGGTCCGCCAGCCACGTCAGCCCGCGCTCCATGCCCGGGCCCCGCGGCGAGTTGATCGACGAGCGATTCGCCTTGTCGAAGGAAGCCTTGAAGATGTACTGCAAGCCCGCCGCCGCGCAGGCGTCGCGCAAGACGCGGCCGACCTGCTGGCCCAGCGCCTCGCTCTCCAGCACGCACGGACCGCCGATGATGGCGAGCGGCTTGCCCGCGCCCAGTTCCAAGTTGCCGATGCGACAAAGGCTCATAGACACAGGTTATCCGCGCTCGCCCCGCCGCGCCCGCTGGCCCGCCTCCGTAGACTCGTCGCGATGTCCGTCCCGCCCTTCATCCAGCACCGCGCCATGGTGCACCGCGAGTTGATCGCCCGTGGTTGGCAGGGCGGCCCCCCGCGCGCGCCGGGCCAGATGGAGGTCGTCGCCGGCAACCGCCCCGAGCCCGGTCCGCCCGGCCTCCGCACACTCAAGAACGCCATCGTCCTCTCCGGCGAATGGCTCGTTGTCGCCGAGCCCAATATCTATCTCGATCACTACCACCAATCGCCCCATCCGCCCCACTCGGCGTATGTCGCCAGCATCGCGCCGCGACAGGCTGTCGTGGTCTTTGAAGAAGCCATCGCCGCGCCCGTCGCCGAGGCCTTCATGCTCGGCGGCTGCGCCAACTACGCCCACTGGCTCCTCGACTACCTCCCGCTGCTCTCGCACCTCCGCTCCGCCCCGCCCGGCGTCAAGATCCTCGTCAATAGCGACCTTCGCCCGTTTCAGGCCCAGGCCCTCGCGCTCCTGGGCATCTCCGCTC
>Ga0105044_10013043_pt1 | contig 11296 bp, 14 predicted proteins | sample MAT01_FD_78092 | JGI IMG/M metagenome (GOLD analysis project Ga0105044, IMG submission 78092) | Freshwater microbial communities from Lake Fryxell liftoff mats and glacier meltwater in Antarctica - MAT-01 | ecosystem: Environmental > Aquatic > Freshwater > Ice > Liftoff microbial mat | place... | reverse complement strand
TACACTAGACGGAAGCCAACACCCCAACCCAAGCACGGAGCCCTGAGATGGCCAGCTTTAACAAAGTGATCCTGATCGGCCGACTGACCCGCGATCCGGAAGTCCGAGCGTTCAGTAATGGTGGCAAGGTGGCGAAGTTCAGTTTCGCGGCCTCGCCCAACCAAAAGAAGAACGCTCAGTCCGGACAATGGGAAGATGAGCCGATGTTCATCGACGTGGAAGCGTTCAACCGCGGTGAGAATGGGACACTCGCGAACCGCGTCGAACAGTACTTGCGCAAGGGTGCCTTGATCTGCGTTGAGGGAAAGTTGCACTGGGAACAGTGGGACGACAAGACGACCGGCCAAAAGCGCACGAAACACAAGGTTGTGATCGACAACTTCACGTTTCTCGAAACCCGGGCCGAGGCCGAAGCGCGACAAGGTCGAACGGGCCCGGACAGCAGTGGCGGCAGTTACGCCCCTCGCCCGGCAGCGAACAACAGTGGCTCGGGCTTCAGCCCGCCGCCGGACGAAATGATGGATGATGAGCCGGCCCGTTCGTCGGGCGGTTCGGGGGAAGAGATTCCCTTCTGATTCTCAGGCTATTTTCTCGGAAGCGGAACATGGCGAAGAAAGCACCGGCCGTCGCAGTCAAAAAGCTCCCGGCCAAGAAAATCAAGCAGCGTCAGCAGGTTCGCCGCGGCGAACACGGTGGCATGCAGCTTGTGCTGATCGAAGATGTCGCCCACTTGGGCAAGCAGGGCGAACTCGTCGAAGTGAAGCTCGGCTACGGCCGCAACTTCCTCTTGCCGAACAGCCTGGCGGTGGTCCCTTCCGACCACAACCTCATGCTGCTTGACCGCTACAAGATCCGCGTTTCGCAGGCCCGTGAGGCCCGCGTAGCCGACTTGAAAGTGCTGGCCGATCAGGTTCACCGCACCGCCCGCGTCACCATCGAGGCCAACTCGAACGACGAAGGCCACCTGTACGGCTCGGTGACCGCTGTGGAAATCAGCCGGGCGCTCAAGGGCAAGAACCTGCTGGTCGAAGCGGACATGGTCAAGCTGGCGGACCCGATCAAGGAATGCGGTATCCTCGACGTGAAGCTGCTCCTGGGCTACGATATCGAAGCTCATATCGAAGTGGCCGTCGTCCCGCAGGCGACAAGTAAGAAGTGATTCACGTTTAGCGAGCATCCCAAAAGGTTGCCGCTGCGGCAACATCTGATCGGGCGGCACATCAGTGTCGCCCGTTTTCACGCGCGTCGGTCAACACGGATATCCTGTCGGGATGTCCGCCAAACGGGGGCCCTCCATGTCCCAGGAATCCAACGAGCGATTGCCGCCGCAGAGCCGCGAGGCCGAGCGCTCTGTTCTCGGGTCGATGCTGCGCGACAATCAGGTGATCAACGACATCGTTCAGATCATCCGCAAAGAACATTTCTACTTCGATGCCCACCAGAAGATCTACCAGGCCATGGTCGATCTCTACGACGCCCATCAGCCGATCGACCTGGTGATTCTGGCCGAGAAGCTGAAGACCCAGGGGTTCATTGAGGACGTCGGCGGCTACGGTTACCTGGGCGACCTCTGGGAGGCGGCCCCGACCGCGGCCAACGGCGAATACTACGCCCGCATCGTGCGTGAGAAGGGGATCATCCGCGCCCTGATCCACGCCAGTACCGATATCCTTCGCGATGCCTACGACCAGGTTCAGCCGGCCGACGAACTGCTCGCCAAGGCCGAGCGCGACGTCATGGAGATCGCCGAGCAGGGCGTGACTGGCACGACCAGCACCCTGCAGCAGGCCCTGAACGAAGCGTATGCCCGCCTTGATGCCCGCAAGAAGGGCGGCCATTCGGACGTCAGCGGCATCCCCTCGGGCTTCGTCGATCTCGATCACCTGACGGCCGGCCTGCAGAACAACGAACTGATCATCCTCGCCGCCCGCCCATCGGTCGGGAAGACCGCGATGGCGCTGAACATCGTTCGGCACATTGTCGTCGAAGAGCGTATTCCGGTTTTCTTCGTCAGCCTCGAACAGGCCCGCATCGAGTTGGCCGAACGCCTGCTGGTCGCACAGGCCCGCGTCGACAGCCATAAGCTCCGCAAGGGTGCACTCAACGGCGATGAGATGCAGCGCCTGATGGAGGCCGGCAGCCTGCTGCACCAGGCGAAACTGTTCATCGACGACACGCCGTCGCAAGGCATGCTGCGCATCGCCGCCAACGCACGGCGACTCAAGATGCGTGAAGAGATCCGCCTGGTCGTCATCGACTACCTCCAACTCATCGACCCGGAGAACCGCCGGGACCCGCGTCAGGAGCAGGTGGCGCAGATCTCGCGGCGGCTCAAGTTTCTTGCCCGTGAATTGAAGATCCCCGTCATCGCATTGGCGCAGGTGAATCGCTCATCGGAAGATCGCCAGGACCATCGCCCGCGCTTGAGCGACCTTCGCGAATCCGGCTCGATCGAACAGGATGCCGACACGGTTCTCATGCTGCATCGCCCCGGTAAGGCCGACAGCGCGGTGGAAGACAACACCATCGAAGTGATCGTCGCCAAACAGCGAAACGGTCCGACGGGCGAAATTGTGCTGTCGTACCGCAAGGAATACATGCGCTTCGAGAATCACGCCATCGGCGACGGGTATTCGCTGGAATAAACCAGATCCTTGCAACCGACGCCCATCATCGAGTAGAATTTCAGCATGATTCGCATCATTCTCAACGACGAAGCCGCCAAGCGTCAGGCGCTCGGTTTCCTTGCAGGCCGATTCTCTTTCAAAAGTTTCGCCACCGGCGAGATGCTGGTGCCCGAGTACGCGCTACCGGCGTTGGCCAGGGAAGGTATCTCATTCACGGTTCAAGGCCCCGCCACCTATGAGCAAATCACTGCGGCGTTTCGAAGTCCTTCTGCCCAAGCGGTTTAATGATCTGCAGCCGGTTCCCGACGAAATCATTGTCGACGCGTTGCTCGACCTCGAACGACAGTTTGGGGCCGTGTCTTGTGAAACACAGATCATTCGAGGACTTTGGCAGAATGAAGGCCAGTCTTATCAAGATGACCTCGTCCGCGTGTTTGTTGACGTGGCAGACACTACTGAGAACCGACAGTTCTTCGACTAATACAAGGTGAAACTGAAGTCAAGTTTCCGCCAGATCGATATCTGGATGACTACTTACATCGTCGAAGTTTTGTGAACCCAATGATGCGCATCGGCTCCGGACACGACACCCATCGACTCGGCGAAGGTCGGCCACTGATCCTGGGCGGGATCCGGCTTGAGCATCCGCGCGGACTGATCGGGCACAGCGATGCCGACGTGGTGCTGCACGCGGTCACTGATGCATTACTCGGTGCCGCCGGTCTGGGCGACATCGGCGACGCATTCCCCGACAACGACCCCGCGAACAAGGATGCCGACTCGGCCCTCTTTCTGACTGCCGCCGTCGATAAGATCACCGCTCTCGGCTATCGCGTCTGCAACCTCGACTTGACGATCTTCGCCCAAGAGCCGAAACTCGGGCAGGTGAAGCCGATCATCGCGGAGAACATCGCGCGGCTTCTCGGTCTGCCGACCGATCGCGTGAACGTGAAAGCAAAGACCGGCGAACGCGTAGGCCATATCGGCCGCGCCGAAGCGATCGGCTGCCATGCCATCGTGTTGATTGAGAATGTTTAGCGATCGACCCAACGGGTCGAGCATGATTTCAACAATCCGCAGGATGGCGGGAGCCAATCGAAATGCCATTGAAGGTTTACAGCACCCTGACCCGTGAGAAGGCCCCGTTCCACAAGCAGCCCGGCGAACATGTTTCGATGTACGTCTGCGGGCCGACTGTCTACAAGCCCAGCCATATCGGGCATATGGTCGGGCCGGTCATCTTCGATACGGTGAAGCGCTATCTTGTCTACCTGGGCTTCAAGGTCACGTGGGTCGTCAACATCACCGATGTCGACGATAAGCTGATCGTCCGCGCCCGGGAGTTGGACACGTCCGTCAAGGAACTGGCCGAGAAGATGACGGCCGACTACGTCGATTGCCTGAAGAAACTGAACGTCACCGGTATCGACCAGTTCCCACTGGCGACCGACCATATCCCCGGCATGATTGCGATGATGGAACGGCTGATCGCCAAGGGGGTTGCCTACCCCGCCGGCGGCGACGTCTATTTCGACATCAGCAAGGACGACGACTACGGCAAACTCTGCAACCGCGACCCGGAACAACTTGAAGCCGGCTCGCGTGTTGAAGTGACTGACAAGAAGCGCAATCCCGGCGACTTCGCCCTCTGGAAAGCATCCAAGCCCGGCGAACCCGCGTGGGAAAGCCCATGGGGCCCCGGCCGGCCCGGCTGGCATATCGAATGCTCGGTGATGAGCCAGAAGCTCCTGGGAAATACCCTCGACATCCACGGTGGCGGCCTCGACCTGCAGTTCCCGCATCACGAAAACGAACTGGCCCAAAGTGAATCGGACACGGGCGAGCAGTTCGCCAAGTTCTGGATGCACAACGGTCTGCTGAAGATGCGCAGCGGCAAAATGGCCGGCTCGATCGGCAACGTGCTCAACGTAGCCGACGCCCTCAAGCAGGTGTCCGGCGGCGTGCTGCGCTTCTTCATGCTGGGCACGCATTATCGATCACCGATCGATCTGGGCGATTGGGAACCAGGCAGTAAGGGTCTGCCCACCGGCATCGAGTCGGCCAAAAAAGCGTATCAAACCTTCGAACGGTTCGCCGAACGCTACGAGCGCATCACCCAGTCGAGTTTCTACTCGCAACTTCCGGCCGCCACATCGGCCGGGCACAACCGCGTCTTTCACGACAAGCAACTGAGCGACTACCTTACCCGCTTCATCGCCCATATGGACGATGACTTCAACACCGGCGGCGCGGTCGGTGTCTTGTTCGAACTCGTCAGCGCCCTGAACTTGCACGCGGACACAGCCAAGCTGGAAAACCCGGGCACCGCGAACGACGTCGCATTGATCGCCTTCAAAGAGGGGGCCAGCCTGCTGAAGGAATTCGGCACCCTGTTGGGGCTGTTCTTCGAAGGGCCAAAGCCAGCCGGCATCGGCGGCGACGATGCCCTGGTGAACACACTGCTGCAACTGATCGTCGAGACCCGTAGCATGCTCCGCACCGTCGCCAAGACGATCCCCGGCAAAGACGACCCGGTCAAGAAGTCGCTGTTCGATCAGGCGGGCACCATCCGCGATCAACTGGCCAAGGTGGGCATCACCCTCGAAGACCGCCCGGGAGGAACGGGGTGGAGGATCGGGTAAGTGATGAGCAGCTATCCGCATCCGTGCGGCGCCACGTTTCGCGACGCGGTAGCCCAAGGCACTGAGCCGGCAGTGGTCGTTCCGAACGATTTCACGGTCGTCCATGGTGGCATGGCGGCATTGCCGCCCTCTGGCATCATTTTCTCCTGCGCTGCAGGCCCAACTTTGGACGCCGCGGCATGTGCTGTTCCGCACGGTCAGATCAGAGTCAGCACGGTCGGGGCAATCCGTGCACTTGGCGGCACGGTCATCTGGGTTCCGCAGCGATCCAGACTTGGTACAATCAACGATCAACATGTTAATGTCGTGGAGAGCGGCACGACGACATTCGGATCGTTGATTCCGAATCCTGTCAGTCGCAAATCGCGTGTCGACGGCAAGCCATAAGGAGCGATCGGATGAATGCACCGATTCCCATCGAGTATCGTGACTACTGGGACGTGCCGCGCATCTTCCTTGCCCGGCATCAGGGCCGACTGTACCTGTTCGACTGCGAGTTTGACGAGACGCTCGAAGACTTTCGCCAAGGGTACCGGGTCTATCTGATGCCGGAGATTTCGACCGAAGATCGCGAAGGGTCTTGGGCAGAATTTCCAAAGCGGGCGATTCGAGAACTTCGGACAATCGAAGTTGGATTGGTCTCCTTTGCAAACGCTGAAAAGTCGATGATTGATTCATCAATAATCGACAATCTGATTGGCGAATCAACCCGGCGAATTGCATAAGTCATCCACTCAGGATCGGCCTCGTCGCATGCTGCGCATCCTAGGAATCGATCCTGGCCTCAACACCACCGGCTATGCCGTGCTCGAAGCCGCGCCCACAGGGCCGATGATCGTCGAAGCGGGAGTCATCCGCTCGTCCGAACAGAAAAAGAAGCCCGAGCTATCGCTCCGCTTACGCGCGCTTCACGACAGCCTGGTCGAGATCGTCGACCAACTGAAGCCCGACGCGATGGTCGTCGAACAGTTGTACGTCCACTACAAGCATCCGCGTACCGCTATCCTGATGGGGCATGCCCGCGGCGTGATCTTCCTGGCCGGGGGCCTGCGCGATCTGCCGGTCATCAGCTACGGGGCGACTCGCATCAAGAAGACCGTCACCGGCGGCGGCCGGGCCGGCAAGGAACAGATGCAGTTGGCCATGCTCCGCGAGTTCCGTTTAGCCACCATGCCCGAACCGCACGACGTGGCCGATGCCTTGGCCGTGGCATTGTGCCACTACCACATGACCCGCCGCACGGCCCGGGAGATTGCATGATCACGAAGATGACCGGCGTGATCATGCGCGTGCTCGACGACGAGATCCGCGTGCAGGTGGGCCCTTTCGAATATCAGGTTCTCATTCCCGAATTCGTCCGCCGGCAGATTCAGACCCGCACCGGCGACGAGGTGCAGTTGCACATCATCGAGTATCTCGAAGCGAACCAGATGTCGAGCCGGATGGTCCCTCGCAAGATCGGCTTTCTGCACGAAACCGAATTGGAGTTCTTCGAGTTGTTCTGCACGGTTGATAAAATCGGAGTCAAGAAGGCGTTGAAGGCGATGGGCCGACCGATCAAGGAGATCGCCGACGCCATCCAGCGCAAGGACTCGAAGTGGCTGACGACGCTGCCGGGCATCGGCAAGACGACTGCCGACCAGATCGTCGCCACGCTCAACACGAAGGTGACGAGGTTCGCTCTGATGCCGCTGCAGTCATCAGCCGGCCCCGCCCCCGCCGGCGGTCTGGATCCAGCCTTGTTCGAAGACGCGTACGCCGCGCTGATGAGCGTCGGCTTGGGGCCTACCGAAGCGAGAACCCGCCTGGATCAAATCATCGCCAGCGGGAAAGAGTGTAAGACGCTGGAAGATGTAATCAAGCTGGCGTTCGGAAAAAGTGAATAGGAGGCAGGTTATGACGCTGTCGATCGAGTTTAGTCAGCAGAAGCTGGAACGCTTGAAAGTTGCGGCAGAGAAAATCGGCGAACCGATAGAGAAGTTCGTCGCTGACCGAATTGATTCGATACTGGAACGCGAAGAGATGCTCAAAAGCACGTTCGCGTACGTCCTCAAAAAGAACGCGGAACTGTATCGGCGGCTGGCGTAATGGTCTACCTGACAGTCGATGAGATCGTCGCACTTCAGGTAGCGCTGGTCGTTCAATCGGGCGGATCGTTTGAATCCGCGACGCAGGACTGCTTGCTTCAGCCTTGGACCAGCCTCGGATGGCATTTGGCGGGTTCGATCTTTATCCGACACTCATCGAGAAAGCTTCTTCTCCGGGCTTCTCACTTGTCAAAAATCATCCGTTCCTGGACGGCAACAAACGGATTGGACATGCCGCGATGGAGTCTTTCCTGTTGCTGAATGGCTTCGAAATCAATGCCGCCGTCGATGCTCGGGAGAAGGTGATTCTTGACCTGGCGGCCGGCGCGATTGGCAGAGATGAACAGACCGATTGGCTCCGAATGTACGTTGTTTCAGTTTGAGAACCTTGCATGCCTCGTGAAACCGTCATCACCGGCCCCGCCACCGAGGACACGCGCAAGCGCGATGACGCCCTGCGCCCGCGCCTGCTCAGCGAAGTCATCGGCCAGAAGGCCGTGGCCCGGCGGTTGGGCATCGCCGTCAAAGCGAGCAAGAAGCTGAAAGAGCCGCTCGGGCATATTCTGTTCGATGGCCCACCGGGACTGGGCAAGACTACGTTCGCGACCGTGCTGCCGAATGAACTGGGCACCAGCATTCAGATGACCAGCGGACCGGCTCTCTCGAAACCCGCCGATCTGTTGCCGTTTCTGACGAACCTTGAAGAAGGTTCGATCCTCTTCATTGATGAAATTCATCGCATGCCACGGGTTGTCGAAGAGTTCATCTACCCTGCGATGGAAGATTTCCGCATCGACATTGTGCTCGGCGACGGCTTGAACGCGCGCACCATGTCGATGGACCTGAAACGCTTCACGCTCATCGGTGCGACGACGCGCAGCGGCATGCTGTCCTCGCCGATGCGCGACCGCTTCAAGATGCACGAGCACTTGGAATTTTACACGATCGATGAATTGGCGCAGATCATCCGCGTGAACGCGCGCAAGCTGCAGACGCCGCTCAACGACGATGCCGCGCAGGAACTGGCCCGCCGCTGCCGCGGCACGCCGCGGATCGCGAACTCACGGCTGCACTGGGTTCGCAACTACTCCGCGAGTGAATCCGACGGGGCGATCACGCTCGACCTGGCCCGGGCAGCGCTCGAGATGGCCGAGGTCGATCGCGAAGGTCTCGACAAGCAGGACCGTAAGTATCTCGAAACGCTGATCGGCGTCTTCGGCGGCGGACCGACAGGCGTCGAAGCAATTGCCGCGACAATGAACCTGCCGACCGACACACTCAGCGACGAGATCGAACCGTATCTGCTGCGCGAACAGTTCATTATCCGCTCGCCGCGCGGTCGGGTTGCCACGGAACGCGCATTCGCATTGTTGGGCAAAGCCGGCCCGACCGGCGAATCGCCTGGCCCCGATGGCTTGTTCAGTTGAGAAAAGCGCCGCCGCCGAGCGGGCCGATCTGTAGACTAATGCCGAAGTTCGCCCCACCGGAGAGGTGGCAGAGCGGTTGATTGTGCAGCACTGGAAATGCTGTGTACGGCTTAAACCGTACCGGGGGTTCGAATCCCCCCCTCTCCGTATTCCTTTCATGTCGTTTGACGTAAAGATTTGATGCACAAGGCTTTACGCATTTTTCAACCGTCCTGGCAGCGTCGTCTGGTGCACAGTGGGTGCACAAGTCGTGCACCGGGTGATCCATGGCTGCTCGTCGTAAAAAAGTACCTGACCGCCTGCGGGTCGGGCGTGTTTCTGTCTATTTTCATCATGCCGCGTGGTGGGTCTACTATCGCGAGGGCACGAAGCCTGTTCGGCGTCGCATCGGGGAAGACTGCGACGCGGCGGAGCGTATTGCCGCGCAAATTAATGCTCAGTTAGCGAACAATGCTCCGTCGCTTCTGTCGTTCCGTCCGATCGAGGTGACGGATCTGCGTGATCAGTTCCTGCAACACCACGAGCACATTCTGAAGTCGTCGATCGCCACGATCCGTCGGTACCGCTCCGCGACTCAGCACCTGATCGAATTCGCCGCCAGTCGGAGTCGAACGCCACGTGCGCACGAAGTGCAAGCGGAGGCGTTCGTCCTGTATTTACGAACTGTGGAAATAGCGCCCAACGGCCACCCTAACGCTAACAAGCGTCGGCTGCGTGACAAGGGTGTCCAGTTCATCCTCGAAACGTGCCGCGCACTTTACGGGTACGCGGGCAAGCGCCGCCATCTACCGCCCTATGCTCCGAATCCGATCGCCGAGCTGCCGATCGACAGGATGAAAATTGACGACGCGAAGCCGATCTTCGTGTTCGATGAGAACTCTGAATTCGAATTCCTTCGCCGTGCCGACCGCTGGGCATTCTCGGTTCATTTCGTTCTGGCCAAGACGGGGCTGCGACCGGGGGAGTTGATCCACCTGCTGATCGATGACATCGACCTCAGTGGCCGCTGGTTGCGGGTCAGCAACAAGGCGGCCCTGGGATGGTCGGTCAAGACACGCGACGAACGGATGGTGCCACTGCTTCCCGAGGTTGCGGAGGTGCTTCGAACAGTCAAAGGTGATCGGGACACCGGCGTGCTATTTCTGCGTCGACGGTTTGCCGCCGGTGACCAGCTACCGCTGATGGGTGACCGTCGCGACATGGAGCGGGTCTGCGCCGAGCGGCGGAGCGCTGTCCCGAGTACAAGGGATCAAGAGGCAAGCATCGCCCGCACTGTCTGGCGGGATGCAGGCGCGCTGAAGGCGGATTCGATCCGCGCTTCGTTCATTCGACTGGCTCGGACGGCCGGCATTCCGCACGCAACTTGCCCCAAGTCGTGGCGGCACTCGTTCGCAACGCTGCTCCAGGACGCGAACGTGGATCCGCTGGTACGGCAGATCACTCTGGGTCATCGACCTGCATCACGCGGCGGTCTCGGCATGACCGCACACTACACCCACACACGCCCCGAGACTCAGCGCGAACAGGTCGAGGCGGCACTGCGTCGTTGGTCCCGCTCACTCGTTCTCGCCCGACATCACTGCATGGAGGCTGAACATGGCTCTTAATTTTCCCTTGATTCCCAGGCACTCCGATGGAGTTCTTCGGGTGGTGGTCACGGGTCGCATCTCGACGGCGGCCCAGGATATGCGCAGCATCGACTCACAGCACGCCGATGCGGAAGCCTGGCTGAGGTCGAATTACAGCGGCACGACGAGGGTGACATTGCTCGGCGAGCAGGCGAGTGGCTGGCTGACCAACCGCGAAACGATGATCGAAGCAGGGCGACTGATTGATACGCATGCCATCGACCTGTACCTGGTCACGGAACTTCGCGAGGTCTACCGCAACCCCGCTGACCACTGGCGCTTTGTTCAACGTTGCGTGGACCATCATGTTCGCTTCGTTTCGATCGCGGACAGTATCGACACTGCAGCCGACGACTGGGAAACGAACATGCATATCGCTTCCCTCCGGGCGGGACTGGCAGTGCCCGAGATTCGGCGGCGTGTCCGCCGCAAGGCGACCGATGCCTTTCAGCGCGGGGGCATGGTCATGAAAGTGCGTTTCGGTTACCGCAAGCTGACGCAGGAAGAAGCGCAGCGCGGCCAGTTCGGTACTCCGGGACTGCGAATTGCCAAACTGCCGGAGTGCGAAGCGGCGATCAGGAAGATGTGGGCATGCCTGCGTCGCGGCGACAGCTACATGCGGATTGCTGAATTGCTCAACAGCGAACAGGTCTCACCCGGTCCGTACTCGACACGCGGAGTATGGACCGGTCGCCTGGTTCGCGATCTTCTTGCAGATCCCATCCTCAGCGGTCGTCGGCGGTTTCGCAGGGAGGTGAGTCGTCTGGTCTACAGTACGGGCAAGCATCGGGCACAGCCTAATCCCACGCCGGAGACGGTTGACTACCCCGAACTAGCGTTCCTCTCGACCGAGGAACATGACGAGGTTCTGCCGATCATGGAGGG
>Ga0105044_10013042_pt1 | contig 11297 bp, 9 predicted proteins | sample MAT01_FD_78092 | JGI IMG/M metagenome (GOLD analysis project Ga0105044, IMG submission 78092) | Freshwater microbial communities from Lake Fryxell liftoff mats and glacier meltwater in Antarctica - MAT-01 | ecosystem: Environmental > Aquatic > Freshwater > Ice > Liftoff microbial mat | place... | reverse complement strand
TGTTGTAAGTTACCCTATTTAAGTCACTGGAACCGATCTTTCCATTAAGTATTCAGCAGTTGTAACTCCAAACCTGGTAAAGTAACGTAAAGAGAAATTCCACGTTAGGCGCCAGAGGGGTGCGAGGCAAAAAAACTTATCGAAAAAAGTATTCATTTTGTTTACCCATCCATAGGTGTTGGCAGAAAGCCAGACCAAAATCGATCTTTTTATTCCGCAAAAACAGCATTAATAATCAGTCATTTACGACAAATTACTTGCGAGTGATATTACAGTAAATAATATCAATGGCCCTAAACAGGCAGGCGATATTACCTTTTTTTCTTTTGACCCCTGGTTTTTGGTTTACCGTATTTTTTCATCATGCGGTCTTTGCGACTTACCACAAAATTAGTTTTACTGTTTTTGGCTGATTTTGGATGAAATGCAGGGCCAGATTCTTCCTTTGAAGGTATTTTGAGCTGGATGATTTTCATATAAACCTTGGGTTCCTCATCGGGTCTTAACACGGTAGATATGTCGAGCTGTTCTGGTAATTCCAATACTGGAACCGACATAGACATCAGGTCTTCGATTTTTTCGAGATAGGGTTGTTCTTTTTCAGTGACAAAACTGATGGCAATCCCTTTTTTATCCGCCCTACCGGTTCGGCCTATGCGGTGAATATAATTTTCGGGCGTATCAGGCAAATCGAAATTGATAACGTGTGTTACTTCTGCAATGTCTATTCCTCTTGCCACAATATCGGTTGCTATGATAAAACGATATTGACCTTCTTTAAAAAACTGGACGGTTCTAAAACGATGGTTTTGTTCTTTGTTAGAATGTATAACGCCCACTTTTTCAGGAAAAGATTGTTCCATGACTGCAAACAGATCATCTGCAAGTGCTTTACTAGCGGTAAAAATCAACACCTTACTCATGTTTTCTTGCTCTTGAAGTAAGAGATGCAGCAAGTTGATTTTAGTATGATAGTTGGGAACTTTGTACAAGTGTTGTTCGATATTATCCAACGGTGTGCCCGTGGGTGCTGCTTCTACTCTTTCTGGTGCTTTAAAAAAATCATTGATCAAGGTTTCTACTTCTTCGGTGATGGTGGCGGAGAACAGCAGGTTTTGTCTTTTTTCAGGTAGCAGATCTAAAATGTTTTTGAGCTGTGTCCTGAAACCTAAGTTCAGCATTTCATCCATTTCATCAATCACCAATCGCTTGATGGCCGTTTTTTTAAAAGCCAGGTTCAGCATCAGGTCGTATAACCTTCCGGGAGTTGCCACGATGATATCGGTTTTTTGTAGCAACGCCAATTGTTGCGTATTCATATTTACGCCGCCGTATATCCCGGCTACTTCTACACTCATATAAGTGGTCAGCGATTTGATTGCATCCGTTACTTGTACCACCAATTCACGGGTGGGCACCAATATTAAAATTTGGGGTGCATTTTCTTTTGAAAATTTCCAGAGTCGCAGACAGGGAAGCAGGTAGGCAAATGTTTTACCGGTACCTGTTTGAGCTATGCCACACACATCCCTTCCGCTCATTACAATCGGAAAAACTTTTTGCTGAATCGTGGTGGGCGTTGTCAGGCCCATTTCGTCCAACGCTCTTTCTAATGGAGTATTTAGGTTAAGATCTTTAAATGTCATAATGCAAGATGTGGGCAAAGGTAATTTTATTTGAGTAAGCATACAGTAAAGCCTTATTTTACAAGAAACCGCTTATTTAAAGTAGCCAAAACCGCTTTATATTTTCTTGTTAACGATTTTTTCATCCAGATCTTTTTCAAAACTATTTCATTAATTAAATTTTCATATAATCATTAACAGCGGGGGGTCTCTATTTCCAATATTTCTTTCTGGTGAATCGTGGAACTAAACATTTTTAATTTGGTTGTTCTGGATGATCTAAAAAGGTTATTTCAGTTTTGGAAGCTCTTATCCAGGCAGCTTGGTCATTTTCTTTTTCGGAATAGCTTTTCTGTTTCTCTTTTTATGGTTCCGTTTTGAAAATAAGCACTTAAATATTTTCCAGGGCAGGTAGTCTGTTTACTGTAATCTTTGTGTGTGGCCAATGAATCTAAAGGTATTTTATAGTGCAGAGATACATACGCGATTGTTTTTACGAGGGCGGAAAGTTGCAATGCTGGTACGCTGTCTTTTTCCAGATTGCCCAAACAACAAATGAGCAAATGGCCGGTAGGATCATACTCCGTAGCTGTTTCCCCGACAGTGAAAACATTTCGCCCTTCGTACACAGCACCATTCGGAGCTATTAAATAATGATAAGGGATATCTGCCCATTTTTTATCGGGCCCCATTCCCCAACGTTGAATGGCATTTATTTTTTTTACGGCATCATCGGATATTTTTAAATCAGTTCCTTCGTGGTGTATAGTAATGCGCACTGGTTGCTGTGTGGCATAATCTTTGGGTTCTGCGGCATTCCAACCCGATCTCGGAACGATTATGAGCGGTGGCTCGATGGGAAGATTTTTATGGGTACTACATCCCATGAACGTTATTCCAAGTAAATAGACAAATTTCCAATAGATATTTATTCTGATGATCAAGTGGCTTATTTTTTGTTATAAAAGTAATACTCCTGAATGGATAAGTTGATCCTATCATAATTTGGAGCTATAATATGCTTCGATTTGTATGATGAATCTTTTCTTTTTAAAGATTAGCAATACTTTTATTCAGTGTTAAAACATTAAAAACAATAATTACCATATGGCAAGCAAAAAACAAGCTTTATTAGAACCAATCACGGTAGGGGATCTGGTATTAAAGAATAGGGTGGTCATGGCGCCCATGACACGTTCTCGTGCCGATAATATTGAGAACGCGCCAACGGAGCTGCACGCACAATATTATGCGCAAAGGGCAAGTGCCGGGCTCGTCATTACCGAGGGTTCTCAGGTGTCTGCCGCAGCAGTGGGTTATATCAACACACCCGGTATATATACTCCTGCTCAGGTAGAAGGATGGAAATTGGTCACCACGGCGGTACATGCGTTAGAGGGGAAAATATTTATCCAGATTTGGCATGTGGGACGTATTTCTCATCCCGATTTTTTTGGGGGTGAGTTACCATTGGCGCCTAGCGCTATCAACCCAAATACCAAATCTTTTACTCCGGAAGGATTCAAAGATACGGTTACGCCCAAAGCCATGACCATTGATGACATTACACAAACGATAGCTGATTTTAAACAGGCGGCTGTGAATGCAAAAGAAGCAGGTTTTGATGGGGTAGAGATACACTCTTCTAACGGCTATTTATTTCACCAGTTTTTTAATGCTACATCTAACCAACGCACGGATGCTTATGGCGGGTCTATTGAAAACAGGGCTCGTTTCCTGTTTGATGTACTAGATGCTGTTAAGGAAGTATTTCCTCAAAACCGCATAGGGATTCGCTTGAATCCGTCTTTGCATGGCGCTTTTGGGATGGATGCCGATAAGGAAACGATCCCAACTTTCGACTACATCGTTCGCAGGTTAAATGATTATCAACTGGCCTATCTTCATTTATCTGAACCATTCACCGACGTATCTGCTGTGCCATTTTTGGTTACGAATATTGCCCGGCATTATCGTCCATTGTACAAAGGAAACTTGATGATCAACAATGCATTTGATCAGGATAAGGGAAATAAAATCATTGAAGATGGTTTGGCAGACATGGTTGCTTTTGGCAAAGCATTTATCTCCAACCCTGATTTGGTTGAAAGATTTGAAAACGGCGCTGAATCGGCTCCTTGGGATGACGCCACCTTTTACACGCCGGGCGAAAAAGGGTATACCGATTACCCAACTTTGATTGCATCGGAATTGGTGTAGAATTTTTTTTAAACGTCTCCTAAAAACATGTGTTTTGCAGGAGCCGTTTTTTTACTTTGCTAAACTAATTTTCTGGAAAAGGAAAAATGCGAATCGATTTTTACTTGCTGTAAAATTTCAGGATCTTCCAAAAAATCGGCACCAGGCTGCAGGTAAATGGCACCCACCCGCAAAATGGTTTGATAGGTGTTGGAGGGGTTTAGAAGCTAGTTCCGGAAAGTGAAAGGCTTGTGGAGAGTTTTATAAAAGGTTCTGAATTGATGTGAATACATGCTAGAAATAATCAATTTAACGATTCGCCCATTTTACCATTACATCTGCTGCTGCCAATACGTTTCCACAGTAGTGTTGTAAAAAACCATCCGGTAATGGTTCGTGTAATGGAATCATCCTGCTGGCAGCTAAGGCTTTTGCTCCATCAAAATCTACATACGATAATCTGGCAGTGAGCTCTTCAAGAGGTCTGTTAAAATCAACGCCTGGTAAAATTGCCACTCCTGTTTCTTCTAAAAGTCGGCTACACAATTGGTTACTGTTGTAGATACCCCTGAAATGAAATTTTTCTTTGAGTGCCGAAAAATCGGGAAAAAGATAGAAGCCTCCGGTGGGTGAATTCACAGCAATATTACCGGCCTGTAGTGTATGGGCAAAATGTTGTCCGAGTTTTTTAATAATCTTTCTAACATGCCACAAATAGGTTTCAATTTCATTGTCACATAAAAAAGCCTGAATCGCCGCATATTGTATAGGTGCACTTACCGAAGTATAGGTTTCACTTGCTACAGCTGCCATCACTTCCATGATACTGCGCATTTGCGGCGGGAAGGAGAATGTACCCAATCGCCAGCCTCCGGCGCCACACCATTTAGACAAACCCGAACTGATGACGGTGCCTTCTGGATAAAATTTTGCAATAGACACGTGGTTGCCTTCGTGGTGCAATTGCCCGTAGATTTCATCTGAAAGAATATAAATGTTTTGTTTGCGTGCTACGGCTGCAATTTCCTGAAGTGCAATGGCATCATAAGTTAAGCCATCAGGGTTGCCGGGGTAGTTTAAGATCAATATTAATTTTTTATTTCCACTTGAATTAACGGAACTACAAAAATCATCTAATTCTTCTGCCTGTAATCTGAATTGGTTTTCGGCGGTGGTATGAATGATATGAATGGTGTTGCCAATAATTTTGGCCTGGGGAACATAAGAAACCCAGCTTGGACTTGGTATCACGACTTCTCCTTTAAATACCATTTGTAACAAAAACAACAGTTCTTTTGAACCTGGACCAATCATCACGTTTTCTGGCAAAATATTTACTCCATCCTTTTTTCGATGAAACGCGGCTACAGTATTGCGCAGTTCCGGAAGCCCCTGCACGTGCAGATAATCTTTTTGGGGTGCATACAGCCTTAGTGCATTCACAACAGGATCGGGCACCGGAAAAGGAGATTGGCCTAAACCAAGTTTATAGATTTGACGTCCCGCTGCAGCCATTTCTTTGCAGAGCTGGTTGATACGCAAAGTGGGAGATTCAGTGATGCCTATTACATTTGGATTGATGTATAAGTGAAGTTGATTCATATTTTACTCAAAGTTTACCAGCTCCGGGTTTGTAACGTGTTCGTCAAATGAAGATTCTAATTCTTCTTCAAAGAAAAACTTTGATTCACCGAAAGCCGGCTTGAGTTCATCGAGCCATACTGCGTTTTCATCATATTCTGCGAAAAATGGTTTGGCCACCCAATCTGGATTTCTGCCTTGCAAGAATCGAAGCGTAATAATTTTTTTTCCATTCACTTCGCTTACACCTAAAACTTGCACTTTACCTGGAGTTGCGCTCATGCTTGGTCCGCGAACGGTACGGCACACTCCGCTTACTTGTTGGTATGCTTTTCTAAAGATATCCCATGCTTCTACGAGAGGCACTTTAAAATAATGTTGTGCGCCGGTATCGCGGGCAACAAACATATAATAAGGGATACAGTTGAGGTTTACTTGTTTGCGCCACATTTCGGCCCAAATGGCCGGGTCGGCATTGATGTTACGCATCACAGGCGATTGCGTTCTAATTTGTGCGCCTGTGGCAATAATTTTTTTGATGGCGAGTTGAACGGCTTCTGTTGACAATTCTGCGGGATGATTAAAATGGGCCATGATGGCCAGGTTTTTTCCACTTTGAACTATTTTTTCGAAAGTACGTATGGTATCATCGGCGTCATCGTCGGTGAGGAATTTGTATGGCCAGTATCCTAAAGCCTTGGTACCTATACGGATGGTTTGCAAGTTGGGAATATCTGCGTCTAACAAAGCGTCTATATAAGTTGCGAAGATCTTATTTTTCATGATCATGGGGTCACCACCGGTAAATAGTATATCAGTTACTTCAGGATGCTGCTGTAGGTATTTGACCAGTAATTCTGTTTCTTTCATTGCAAATTTCCATTCGTCCATCCCGACAAACTGTGGCCACCTAAAACAAAAACTGCAGTAAGCATGACAGGTTTGTCCCTGGCTCGGAAAAAACAATACGGTCTGGTTATATTTGTGCTGCATGCCAGTGAGTTTGTGACCTTCGATCATAGGCACGTTGTGTTCTAATTGACCGGCAGGATGCGGGTTTAATGCTAGCCTGATTTCGTGCGCAACTTTTTTTATTTCATCTTTACTGGCACCAGCATCCAATGCTTGTTTCATCCGATCATAATGAGCTGGAATCAACATATCTTTTCTTGGAAAGGTTAATGTAAAAATTGGGTCGTTGGGTACGTTATCCCAATTGATCAATTCTTCAATTACGTAATTGTTAGATTTGAAAGGGAGCACGTTGCCTACGACAACGATGTCTTCTAATAAGTTGGAAGGAAGATTTTTTAATTGCGGGATGTCCCGAAAATTGTGCAAAGCAAACGATCTGTACTTCAACAAATTGTTGGTAACGATATTATTCATTCGTATCAATTTAGAAGGTGAAAAAATGCTGTTACGGCCTGCGATCAATGAGTGTAATGAACGCAAATGTTACGAAGCCGTATTTGTAAAAGGATTTTTTTGCTAATACCTCTATTGTAACAAAACGGTGCCAAAAAAAGTTATAGGGGCAAATTATTATTAATTTATAAAAATATGCCGATCTCTTTGTTGATAAACTTGAATGGATGGTAAGCAATTAAACTAAGTATTTTTAATGATTGTTCAACGATGCATCTATTAAAAAACAAGATGGCTGGACATATTCGTCAAAAACTTATAAAACATTGTTCAATTTGTATTTGAAAAAGGATTTACTGTATCCTTCATTTATCTAATTAATGCTTTTGCACCCTCACAAAAAATCTTTGCCACGATACTGGTATTATTTTTGGTGCAGGGAAAAATAATACTACATTTTGCAGATTTTATGCAACAGCTTGAAATAAATTTCTTCTATTCTACAAGCATTTATGGCAATTTCTACATATGGCATTGCATGTTAAACCACCAATAGCATATTAAGAAATATGCATCCAAGAACGATAAATCACTGTTATGGTAAGCAGCCATGTTTTTTGAAAAATTTCGAAAAAAAAAGAGGTCAACTTCAATGATGAGTCAACCTCTTTGCAGTATAGGGGAGCGGATTATAATTTTGTTTTTTTGGTTTTTTTGGGTTTTACACGCCTTGTTTAATAGTTATTTGCACAGCATGCAACAAATTATTTTAACCGTTAAAATTTTTCTATGCACATTATTTCTTGTATTTCGTTACAACATAAGCTATTACTGGACCCACTAGCGGTATTACCCATGCGGCTATTGTCAGAAACAAAAATTCTACAGTTGAAATAATATTGTTTCTCCATCTTTGAAATAGTTTTCTACTCAGATAAAATACAATTAAATAGTATAGGAGAATTACCATCAAAACAAATGCACCAGGTAATGCGATCATAAACATAATAATATGATTTATTTGTTATAGATTAATCCCACCCAAATCCCAAAAATGGTACCGTTACATTGCATGCACAGCTAAAAGATTGTGAACTCATACAAACATGATTGCTTCCTGCAAAACAATCGAGTTGACTGCTGCCGATAGCTGTACAATGGCTGTTATTACTGGCAAAACTTGCTGAAGATAGCCCAAGGTGGTACATGGCTGTAGAGCTGTTATGGCCATATTCCATTATCGTCCATGTGCCGCATTTTTTTACCCTTGCTAAGACTGGATCAGCAACATAATTTTTTAAGGAATAAGCATCGATATAGCTCAGCAAGAGAACCATGATTGTGAATCTACTTTTTTCTTTGGCATCCATTTCATTTTTATCTGAAATGGAGATGATTTTAGAAACACCGTCTGTTACCAATTCTTAATCAGTGTTGGTTTTTTTGTGCAAAGCGTATCTGCTACCAAATCTAATTTTTGGACCAGCTCCAGTTTTTTCAAAATTTACCGGGACGTTGTTCAATGTGGTTGCAGACCCATTGAAATAGACGCTATCAGACTCCAGTCTGTAGTTGGTGCCAGTGCGGGCTCCTTTTTCTGCTGCCAAAAGTTTGATGCCAAGATTCTTGTAAAGGCCGCTCAAATCTGGGTTTTGAGCGTAAGTGATCAAACAAGTAATCATTAGAACGGGGATTAAAGTAATTTTTTCATTTTTTTTTCATTAGAGTGTTTGTATTGAAGAAGTTTTGTACTTCATGCACAGTTCAATGCTGCGTCTTACCTGGCTATTTTAAGGGCAAAGCTGTCAGAAATAATTCAAGCCCAGCAGTGATTAGCTGTCTAACCAATTCTTTTAAAACTTTTAATTTCAGGGTCGCTAAAATTCCTGATCTTGTTTAAAAAAAATGGGTGCACAGTTTTATTTTGCTGATACAAAGCTGCGCAAAAGGAAAAAGTTTTGCAATGTGATTATTCCCACTCTTTGTTGTTATTTTTCACAAATTTTTGTAGGTAGATTTTTATTTTATTCCAATTGCTTTACATTTGCAACCTTATTTATTCGGGACGTAGCGCAGCCCGGTAGCGCACACGTCTGGGGGGCGTGGGGTCGCAAGTTCAAATCTTGTCGTCCCGACTAAATACAACGAAGACTGTTCTTTAAAAAGAACGGTCTTTTATATTTTCAGAAAAGCTATGGAGGAGAAACTGCAAAGAGGAGGAGTAAAGATTTTGTTGCCGATGGGCTGCCGGATTGAAGTGGAAAGCCCGTAGCCGACGCAGGAGGCGAGGACTTGTAATGGAAAGCCGGAACCAATGCCGGGCTTAGTACGACCGTTGAAAGCCCCTGATTTACCAACCTTTCAGCTCATGATCATAGAAAGTATATTCCGGTGTTTGGATGTTGCCTTGCTCTGTTAACCGGTACCAAGGACTGATGTTGTTGGTTGGGTTTTTTAGGATATGAATATCTTGTGCGGGCATATAACCCTGGCTAAGTAAGTAAATTTTTTCGCCATTTTGGTTGATGGCCATATCCATCACGGTGGCCACATGGCCGGGAAAACCACCTCGAATCAGTACATCGCCGGGTTGCATTTGCATTAAAATTTTGGCGTGTAATTGTTTGGCCAACGATGCAGAACCACACATACCGAAAACACGTGGTAGAAAAGCATCGAAACGGGTACGGGTATAAGGTGCAGTAAAACGGTATTCGCCCGACTCATTATCGGTGAAAACAATTTGATGGTAAAGTTCTTTTTCAAATAAATATTCTGCCCTCAGGCGAATGGCTGCATCTGCGCATTGTTGGAGGTCGCGGTTGCCCACAGTAATATCCATTACCGCATATTGGGCTTCTTGATTGGCTTTAACCCGTCCATCATACAAATACACCGTAGGGTCTTGTTTGAGTGTAATTTTTCGCAACCAATGGGCAAACGAGTTAGCGGTATAAGTTATTCTGGTAAAACCCTCCGGTAATGGAATATCCACAATGGTATTGGGTGGGGGATTTGTACTGGCAATAGGGTTGGTAGATTCCTTGTTTTGTAAGGGAGCAATTTGGCAACTACAAATGAGCCAACCGAAAATGCCACACTTATATGCACGGGTAAACGTTTTGGAGTACATAAATCAGTATTTTTGATGCAACAACGAACATTAAGATTCAACCAGGATTAAATTCCATAAAAAAAAATCAATGGCGAGTATTCTGATTATTGATGATGAAAAAGCAATCCGCAAAACCCTTACTGAAATATTGAGTTTTGAAGGGTATAAAATTGATGAAGCTGCGGATGGAGAGGAAGGGCTGAAGCGGTTTACGGAAAAACATTACGACCTGGTGCTCTGCGATATTAAGATGCCGAAGTTAGATGGCATTGAATTTTTGGAGCGGGCCAAAATGATTCATCCCGATGTTCCAGTGATCATGATCAGCGGGCATGGAAATATTGATACGGCTGTAGAAGCAGTAAAAAAAGGTGCTTTCGATTACATCAGCAAACCACCCGATCTAAACAGATTGCTGATTACACTGCGCAACGCTACCGAAAAACAAGAATTGGTTACGCAAACCAAAGTGCTGAAACGCAAAGTGGGCAAGGTGCAGGAAATGGTAGGAGAAAGTGGACCTATTCAAAAAATAAAAGATACTATCGAAAAAGTGGCACCAACTGAAGCCAGGGTTTTGATCACCGGAGAAAACGGTGTAGGTAAAGAATTGGTAGCTCGTTGGATACACGAAAAAAGCAATCGCAGTAGCGGACCCATGGTAGAAGTGAACTGTGCGGCTATTCCTGTAGAGTTGATAGAAAGCGAATTATTTGGACATGAAAAAGGCTCCTTTACATCAGCCATTAAACAACGCATCGGAAAATTTGAACAGGCCAACGGCGGCACGTTGTTTTTGGATGAAATAGGAGATATGAGTTCAAATGCACAGGCCAAAGTGTTGCGTGCTTTGCAAGAAGGGAAAATTACCCGCGTGGGTGCTGAGAAAGATATTAATGTTGATGTACGGGTGATTGCTGCTACCAACAAAGATCTTTTGAAGGAAGTGGACGATAAGAATTTTAGGTTAGATCTGTACCATAGATTGGGGGTGATCATCATTCATGTGCCCTCTTTGAATGAACGCAGAGATGATATACCACACCTGGTGAATTATTTTCTGGAATTGATTGCAGAGGAGTACGGGCAACCGGTGAAAGCTCTTGAGAAAAAAGGAATGGAAGCCTTGCACCAATACAACTGGAGTGGGAATATTCGGGAGCTGCGCAATGTGGTGGAACGCCTTATTATTTTAAGTGGTAAAAGCATTACAGCAGATGATGTAGCAGCGTATGTTTTGCCTAAGTAAAAGAACAGGCTGTTTATATTTCGTTAATTGTATAACTAAACCCTTACCGTTTAAGTAATTATTGTTGTGTGAATCGGTTTCACATCACTACTTTTGGGACTGAAAAATTATAAATATGAGCATTGGATGGATTTTAGTAATTCTTGGAACCCTCGGCTGG
>Ga0105044_10013037_pt1 | contig 11299 bp, 10 predicted proteins | sample MAT01_FD_78092 | JGI IMG/M metagenome (GOLD analysis project Ga0105044, IMG submission 78092) | Freshwater microbial communities from Lake Fryxell liftoff mats and glacier meltwater in Antarctica - MAT-01 | ecosystem: Environmental > Aquatic > Freshwater > Ice > Liftoff microbial mat | place... | reverse complement strand
TGATGGGATCACCGGACTCCGATGAGGAAGCCTTTACCTGGGAGAAGCCACAGCACGAAGTCGTGCTGACACGGGGCTATTGGATGGGAAAATATCCCGTCACGCGCGGACAGTACGTTGCTTTCATGAATGCAACGGGCTGCGTGATTCCGAAGAACTGGAGACACATGGGATTTACGCAATCAGAGGATCATCCAGTGATCAGTATTCGTTTCGAGGAGAGCGTGGAGTTCTGTCGGTGGTTGTCGGAACAGGATGACGGCGACTATCGGCTTCCGACCGAAACCGAATGGGAGTACGCGTGTCGAGCCGGGACGACGACTCCGCGTTACAACGGACTGGGACTGGAAGCCCTCTCTGAGATTGCGTGGTACTTCGAGAACTGCGAGGACGAGTCCACGGTCACGGTGGAACAGTTGGAACCGAATGCGTGGGGGTTGTACGACATGTTGGGGAATGTGTGGGAACAATGTTCCACTTACTGGAATCAGAATTATCCGTCTGTGCGACAAATCGACGACGCTGAGCCACCCGAGGGTAGATTTCGGGTTCAGCGAGGAGGGGGTTGGAGCACGGAAGCGAGGGACTGTCGGTCCGCGAGCCGATCATGGAATCCGCATGTCAGTGGAGTTCGGGACCTCGGCTTTCGTGTGGTGCGTACTGCATCGTGAACGGTGAGTTGTGGGCACGGAACTTGCACTCCCAGACTCCGCCCATCCCCGAAAGCAGGAAAACACGTCCTGTGTGAAAAGCGGAGGGCGACCACTTCCACCGAATGCCGGCGAGATGATCGCGGTTGCGACGGAACTGAAACGCCAACGCATGATCGCGTACCGCCTCCACTACGAAATATAAATCGTTAAAACGTTTGAAACAAGCAGTATTAATAAATCGAAATGCCCGACATCGCCTCCGGATGCGCGTCAAAACTCCAGAAAACCACCCGATAACGACCGGATTTGACGTGATTTCGACAGGAATTCAGTGTGTATTTCATCGAATTTTGCTCTTGTCGCGAGTCCCGATTCGCCGCCTTCGGTGGCGTTATCCGATTGGTCGTGTGCCGTATCCACTGATGAACCAGGTGTTTACGCGACCGCGTCAAGGTGGGACGTTTGCGCGACGATGTTGCGGTGGGGGTCAATCAGGCTCGTCGGGAACGATTTTCTGAAGATTTTTGCGTGACACATCATCTATTTGGTCGAAAAGATCCGAAGTTATACCACCGTTTAGAGAGTCGTCTCCGACAGAGGACGACGGACGGGGCGGGTCCGAATCGCCAATATTATCGTCTGGGTCAGTTGCACAACATTTTCCGTCGCGTCTCGCCGACCGTAACCCGTCTCCCCATTGTCTCGCTCCGTGAAATCTGAGAAACTACATCCCTATGAGCTATTCGCTGGCGACCATCTGGTACGAACGCAGCCGCTTCCTGCCGGCGATCCTCGCCGTCGCGTTCAGCGCGCTCCTGATCGCCACGCAAACCGGCCTTCTCATCAGCCTTTTGTCGATGATGTCGTTGCCGGTCGATAAGTCGGCGGCGGACATCTGGGTCGGCTTCCCGGATGTGAAAAGCGTCGATCTCGGCCGTCCGATGCCGGAACGGTATCTCACGCGAGTCGCCGCACAACCGGAAGTGATTCGCGTCGAACCCGCGGTCGTCGGGTTCGGACTATGGACACGCGCCGGGAAGGAAGCACCGCCGGAAGTCTGTACGATCGTCGGCACTCGCATCGATCGCGATTCGCTCGGTGTCGTCGAACAGATCCGCAATCAGCCGGAACTACTCTCCGCACTCTCCGAACCGGCCACCGTCGTCATCGACGATACCGAATTCGGACGACTCGGGGTTTCGGGCATCGGCGACACGGCGGAGATTTTCGGCGTGCGCGTTCGGGTCGTCGGCACGACGCACGGCTACAAAAGCCTCGGCGGACCGTATGTGTTCTGCAATCTCGAAACCGCTCGCCCATTCCTTCGCAATCGACCCGACGAAGCGATCTACATCCTGGCGAAATGCAAAAACCCCGAAGATGTCCAGATGGTCGTCGAACGATTGAAGGGATATCCGAAGATGTCGCCGTTCACGAAAGATGAGTTTTCGCTGCGATCGCGTCTGCACTGGCTCACGACGACGAAAGCGGGCCTCGCCCTGGGGTTCACTGCGATGCTCGGATTGCTCGTCGGCGCGGTCGTGACCTCGCAAACGCTCTACGCCGCGACCGCAGCATCGAAACGCGAATACGCCACACTTCGAGCGATGGGCATTCCGCGCTGGCGATTAAAAATGGCGGTGCTGGCGCAATCGTTCTGGGTCGGGTTCTTCGGAATCGCGGTCGCACTCCCGCTGACGTTCGGACTCTCGCAGGTGGGGGCGTTGCTCGGCACGAACATTCGATTGCCGTTCGTCGTGCTCGCGGGGGCGGCGGTGATCACGATGACGATGGCAATGGTATCGGGACTGGCGGCTCTGCGATCGTTCTCAAGTGTCGATCCGGCCCACAACATTCGTTGACCTCTCCGGGGATTTCGCATGGAACGTCGAAGCCAGACCGCCGGGAAACGTCCCGCCGTAGGATCGCCCGGTTTGTTCTGGTGGCTCGGCGTCGTGCTGCTCGTCGGCAGCGTGTCCGGCACGCAATGGTTCCTCAGTCGTCCGAAACCGACCACATCGCCGACATCAAATATCACCATCGATCAACTCGACGTCGTCGCGATGGGGCACATCGATTCCGAATTCGGCGTCACCTCGCTGTCGCCGACGATACCGGGGCGAATCGTCGATCTGCCGATCACGGAGGGGATGGATGTCGAGGATCAACAGGTATTGTTGCGTCTCGATAATCGACTGGCGAAATCGCGCTACGACGAAGCGAAGAACGCCGAACGCGCGGGGCTGGAGGCACTCGCTCAGGCCGAGAAGTTCATCGAGTTGTACCACTTCAAAATCGACCAGCAGACGGCTGCCGTTGATGCGGCGAAATCGAAACTCGCGGCGGCGAAATTACAATACCAGCACCGCGAAGAGTTACGAAAACTGAATATGGTTTCGCAGACCGAACTCGATGCTTCCGGCGAACTTATCAAGGAAGCGACACAGTTGCTGAACGTCGAGAAAAGTCGTCTGGATGAACTGGGCAAACTGGACATTGAGGCGAAAAAACGGATCGCTCAGATCGAACTCGATTCGGTGCGGATCAAGGTGAAGCAGGCCGAAGATGCGATGGCGGACTTCGTGTTGCGTGCGCCGCGAGCCGGTCGAATCCTGCGACTGTACGTTTCGCTCGGTGATATGATATCGCCCGCTTCTCCACAGCCCGCGATTCTGTTCATCCCGAAGGGAAAACTCATCGTTCGCGCGGAAGTCGAACAGGAGTTTTCGGGCCGGGTTCGCGAAGGGATGAAAGCGACGATTCGCGACGATTCACGCGCCGAAGCCCACGAGTGGAGCGGCAAGGTGTTGCGTTTGTCCGACTGGATCGCCCGTCGTCGATCGATCGTGTTCGAGCCAGGGGCGGTCAACGATGTGCGAACGCTCGAGTGCATCGTGGAGGTTCAACCGGATGAGGTGCCGTTGCGCATCGGTCAACGAGTGCGGGTGACGTTGCACGCGGAGAAATGATGAAATCACATTTGACGCCGATCCTCGCGGCGACGTACAATCGTGACTCTTTCACCCCCGAGGAGAACGCATCATGCTCCGAATTCTCGGTTCACCACGTCGATTGTGCGACGGTCTGACTCGTCGTGAAATGCTCCTCGCGGGTGGCCTCGGGATGCTCGGCGTCGATGCGATGGCGAATCCGCCGACGACCGATCGCACGTTCGGTTCCGCGAAGAATGTGATTTTGTTATACCTCTTCGGCGGTCCGAGTCACATCGAAACGTTCGACATGAAGCCCGACGCACCGCCCGAAGTGCGTGGACCGTTCAAAGCGATTCGCACGAAATTGCCCGGTGCCGATATCAACGAACACCTTCCGCGTGTGGCGTCGATCATGGATCGCGTGTGCGTCGTGCGATCTCTGACGCATCCGTGGAACTTTCACGGTATGCAGTGGGCGACGACCGGACTCCCCGAAGGCTCGATTCCGATCGAGGAAACGCTGAAGCATCCGCAGCACTGGCCGTTCCTCGGATCGGTGTTCACGCACCTCGATCAACGACGCAACGGTCCGAAGCCGGCGGGAAGCATTCCCGATAATATCATGTTGCCGTGGCTACTTTCGACACGCCGACCCGCGAACCGATACGCTCCGCCACAGGGTTGCTATCTCGGTCAACAGTTCGATCCGTTGTGGGCGGACTTTCGCGGCAAAGCGACTCGAAGCATGTCGCGGATGTCGAACGGTCCCGCTGAAATGATCGCCGATCCCTACCTCGGCATCACGCCGGAGAGTCGGTTTGAATTCACTGGTGACAGTGACAGCGATCTCACGATTGATCGAATGCACCAGCGTCGCAATCTGCTCGAACAATTCGACATTGCACGACGCACGATCGATCGATCGAGTCGAGAACAGCGGTTCGATCACCATCGACGACTCGCGTATGAACTGGTCGGTTCGACGAAGGTGCGGAACGCTTTGGACCTCGATCGCGAACCGCGTTCGTTGCGCGAGTCGTATGGCATGACGCTGTTCGGACAAGGCACATTGCAGGCGCGACGGTTGGTCGAAGCGGGTTGTCGATTCGTGACAGTGATCTGGGACGAAGTCGGCCAACTGAACGCGGGCTGGGATACGCACGTCGATCACAAAAACCGTTTGCAGAACGACTTGCTGCCGGGGTTCGATCGTGCGTTCTCCGCTCTGATTCTCGATCTCGAACAACGCGGAATGCTCGACGATACGCTGATCTGGGTCGCGAACGAGATGGGTCGGACGCCGAAACTCGAAAACAATGGCGACGGTCGCGGACACTGGGGACGAGCGTATTCCAACCTGCTCGCAGGAGCGGGGGTGAAACGCGGTGCCGTCGTCGGTCGCACGGATAAAATCGGAGCGACGGTGACGGATCGACCGATTTCGGCGAAGGATATCCTCGCGACGATCTATCATCTCATTGGCGTCGATCCCGAAACGACGGTCACGGACAAACTGAATCGACCGATCAATCTGTTGCCGTATGGTGAAATGATTCCAGAGATGATCGGTTGATTGCTACAGTAGTTGCGCAGACACCCAGAGTCGCCTTTCGCTCCGCGAAAGCAGCGTCTTCGGATCGGAAGAACGCACTTTCGCGGAGCGAAAGGCGACTCTGGGTGAACAACTGCGTTACTCCGATTTGATTTCATTTCCCATCCGATCTTCATCGGGGTACAATCCACCGAACTCGCCGGAGAAATCGCGATGCTCGTTCCCATTGATCGACGAAGTTTCCTGATCGCTGGCACGCTCGGCATGTTCGGCATCCGCGTCGATGCGGCTCCATCGCGCGAACGCAAAATCGCGAAATCGACGATCCAGATTTTCCTCAGCGGCGGCGCGTCGCACATCGACACGTGGGACATGAAGCCCAACGCACCGGTGGAATATCGCGGCATATTCCAGCCGATCGCGACGAGCGTACCCGGCATCACGCTCTGCGAACACCTGCCGCTCCTCGCGAAACAGACGCAGCACCTCGCGATCATTCGTTCGGTCGGCGATGCGGGTAAAGGCACCGGCGATCATCACGCGGGCTACTACTACAACCTCACCGGTCACGCGCCCGATCCGAGTTTCCCGCGATTGCTGAACTCGCGAACGCCGTACCCGACCGATTGGCCGTCGATTTCATCCGTCGTGTCTATGAAGCGCAAACCGCACCCGTACCTGCCCTCGTCGATCACGCTTCCCGGCAAGGAAGGTGCGCCGATGTACACGCGACCGGGACAGTTCGCGGCCCGCATCGGCGTCGAATACGATCCGGTGTTCGTCGATGGCATGCGCGAGAGGCCGAACGATTTCAGCGCACCCGCTCTCAGTCTGCTCGGCGATCTGTCGGTCGATCGATTGATGGAACGTCGCACCTTGCTGAAAACGCTCGACGACGCTCAGAAACAGGCCGAACATTACTTCGGGGTCCGCGATTACTCGAAACATCAGCAGAAAGCGTTCACATTGCTGGCATCGGCGCGAACGAAAGCCGCGTTCGACCTGATGTCGGAGCCGCTCGAAGTGCGTGAACGCTACGGCAAGACGATTCACGCGATGTCGATGCTCCTCGCCCGACGGCTCGTCGAAGCGGGGGTGCCGTATGTGACGGTGTTCTGGAAGGAAGATCCGGTCATCGATAAAATGTGCAACAGTGGCGGCGCGTGGGACACGCACGGCAACAACTTCAATTGCCTGAAGGATCGACTGTTACCGGAGTTCGATCGACCGTTCGCCGCACTGCTCGACGATCTGCATCAACGCGGAATGCTCGACGAAACATTGGTATTCGTGACGAGCGAAATGGGACGCAAACCGAAGATCGGCGATCCACGATCGGGCGGGAACAAGGGGGCGGGACGCGATCACTGGACGGCGTGTCAATCGGTGCTGATGGCGGGCGGTGGAATCCGTGGCGGACAGGTGTTCGGTGCCAGCGATCCGCGAGCGGAGTACCCGATCGATAACGTCGTCGGACCGGAGCACATCGCACGAACCGTGTTTCACGCGATGGGCATCGACGACCTGCACGCGGTCGATCGGGAGAATCGACCGTTCGATCTGCTCGACGACGGCCGACCGCTCACGGAATTGTTTTGAACATGCCACAGTCGCAAGCAGTTCCGACAGCGAGAGGACAGGAATGTGGAGAAAATCCGATGATCCCACCGTTGGACGATGGTGTGCTGCCCACCGGCATTCACGATTGCACTCTGGACGAAATCGATTCAGTGTTCGGTCGTTTCCAACGCACCGATCATCGAATGACGTTGACGAAGAAACTGCGTCAGTTGATCGGCGAATTACAGTTCGGCAAACTGGCGAAGGAACTGATCGTCGATGGGAGTTTCACGACGGCGAAGGAGCGACCCGAAGATATTGATCTGTTGGTGATCCTGCCTTCTGATTTCGTGTGGTTGACCGATATGAAACCGTTCCAGTACAATAGCATCTCCAAACGAATGGTTCGGAACGTGTACCGCTTCGATCTCTTCGCGGTGAATGAAGGTTCGGAAGAACATCACGAATTTCTCGAACTGTTTCAACAGGTCAAGCCCTTCGGAAGCGACTATACCTCGAAAACGGTCAAGGGCATTCTGAGGATCATTCTATGATGGAAACGCACGAACACTGGGAAACCACTCGAATCGCCCTTCACCATCTGGAGAAAGCACTCGCGTCGATCCACTCCAAAAAGGACACCGTCCCACTTCAGTGGTATGTCATCCAGACGGAGCCGATCGTCGATCACATTCGCGAACTTCGCGCACAGATCGACGAATACATCGGATTGACCGACGCGGAGAAAGCGATCGCCGACTTCTACGGCGAAAAGGAATCTGTGACAGCGGACACGGTGGGCGAACCCACAAATAGCACCGCACATTGAGTCTTCGACCTGCTCGACGACGGACGACCGCTGACGGAGTTGTTCGGGTAAGATCGAGGTCTTTGACCGCTGATCATTTCGTGCGTTCTGCGTAGGCGAACGTCGACGGGAATTTGGATGGGTACAGGGAACTGGGAAACCAATGTTCGATAATCAGGCGTGAGCCTGATGGTGTCATGCGCTCCGTTCGATCGTCGGGATAGACGATCAGAATGACGCCATCTCGGAGTGTCACCTTGGCAATTGCCTGTCTGGCTTTCTGTTTCCAAAATACTGTCCCGTCGGGCCTGAAATCGTAGGTGCCAACGACATCCGTACCGAGAATCATCTGCCATTTCCCGAGTGGATAGCGAACAGTTGCGATGCTTTTCAGCGATTCGAGAGTTGTACCCCCTCGCTTCTCAAGAAACTCGACTGCGGATCGAATCTTGATTGCATCATCCAGTTCGGCACTCTGGGTTGCTTCCTTCACTGCTTGTTTCAGGTCCACCACCAATTGCTTCTCAACAATATTCATCGCTTTCACGAATGCAATCTGTGCTTCTTTGACCCCGGCATCATAGCCGCGTTTCGCCTCAAGAGCGGTTTTTGTCTTAAAATCTCATTTGGGATCGACTGGAATTTCGGCATTGGGTGGAGGGACTTCATCGACGGCGTTCGAGAATCCGATTCCCGATATCATCATAACAAGACAGAGTGAACCACAGAGTTTTGACCGACTCATGCCTATGCGCTCCTGATGTTAGAACGGTTTCCGATCGGTTGTAGCGGTCGCATGTTTACCGTTCGCGAGATCGGAATGGCGACCGCCCGAAAATTCCAATCGAGTTCGATCAGAATACCATCACCAAACCCGAACGCAACAAATTTTCGGGTGTTTATCCGAATCGGCCGTTCGATCTGCTCGACGACAGCCGACCGCTGACGGAATGATTCAGCTGAACTCACTGCACCTTCATCAACAGGAAATCCGTCCCGCCCTGTGCCGATCGCACCTGCAACAGTGCGCCCTTCTCAGGTGTCGCCAGAGCCAGCGCATCACGCAATGTCGTTGCGGAATCGATCACCTTGCCATCGACGCGCACGATGACCATGTTGCGCACCAGTCCCGCCTGTTCCGCGAGGCTGTTCACTTCGACGCGAACGACGATCGACCCTTTGAACGCCTGTTTGAAGCCGAGTTGTTCCGCCAGTTCCGGCGTCAGGTCGGCGACGCCCAGACCGAACTTTTCGAGGGTGAGAGCGGTGTTCTCGCGTTTCGGAGCGAGGGGCGCGGGCACACGTTCCGAACCGAATTCGTCGGGTTGTTCGTCGATCGTCAGTTTGATGACCTGCTTCGCGCCATCACGCATGATCGCAACATCGGTCGGTTGTTTGACGACGAGTCCCGCGACGATCTTCTGCATTTCCTTGCCGTCGCGAACGGCTTTCCCGCCGATCGAGAGCACGATATCGCCCGCCTGCAATCCGCCCTTTTCAGCAGGCGAATCGGTCATGACGCGAGAAACGACCACGCCCGACTGTTCGCCGAGGTTCATCGCCTTCGCGATCTCCGGCGTCAGTTCCTTGATCTGCACGCCGATATATCCACGACGCACCACGCCATCGCGGAGGAGTTGTTCCTTCACCTGACGAACGAGATTGGAACTGATCGCGAGGCCGACGCCCTGGAAGCCGCCCGAACGACTCTTGATCGCGGAATTGATGCCGATCACTTTGCCATCGAGACTGATCAACGGACCGCCCGAATTGCCGGGGTTGATCGCGGCATCGGTCTGAAGGAAGTCTTCGTAGACGTTCATACGAAGATTGCGACTCTTCGCACTGATGATGCCGTGCGTGACGCTGCCGGTGAGGCCGAACGGCGCACCGATGGCGAGCACACGATCACCGACTTCGACTTTATCGCTATCGCCGAGTTCGAGGAATGGCAGTGCTTCTTTCGATTCGAGGCGAATGATGGCGAGATCGGTCTTGCGGTCGAAACGGATGTCTTTCGACGCAAATTTCCGACCGTCCGGCAATGAGACTTCGACCGATTCGGCACCATCGACGACGTGAAAATTCGTGAGAACGATGCCGGTCGGATCGACGATGAAGCCGGAACCGAAACCGACGCTGGGCATTTCGGGCAGTTGCGGTGCGCCGTCGAACATGGGAAGTTTGGGAACGGCGTTGCGTGCTTTGGCTTTCGTTTCGATGCTGACGACCGCCGGCGCAACGTGCTTCACGATATCGCGATACGACGTCAGTTCGGCGGGAATCGCGAGAGGGGGGGGCGGATTCTGGCCCTGCAAACGAGCGTTCGCGTAGAAGCCGCCGATGACGCCGATCGCCAGACAGACGATCGCGAGGGCACCACGGGAGAATCGATTCATGAAGAGGGAACCTCCGTATCCGAAGCCGTCCTGAACGGACGGATAGGCATTGATGATGAGGGGTGATACTCCCTTCTTATGTTACGCGGCTCGGCAAGTCGGGGTTCGCGTGACAGGCTATTGACGCTGGCGATGCGATATGATGCACTGAAGGAATGGGATCGGGATCGCAGCAGGAGAATGAGTGGTGTTTGAACAATTTGTGGCTCGGATTCGCGAAGCATTTATCGACAAGGATGCCGGTTCCGCGACGGCCGAATTTCGCGGATGCGGGAATGGATCCTCATTCCGCCGAATGGCATTCGACGTTGACATCAGACATCGGGAGATTCCACAAATGATGCGCTGGCTCGGATCGTTGATCGTCGTGATCGCGGCGAATTCCCTGGCATCGGCGGCCGAGTTCGATCTCTACACGAACAAGGTGTTGCGCGACGCCATCGACGACAAAAAATTCACCGAAATCAAAGAACTCACCCCGGACATGATCGTCGAAAACGACAGCGTGTTATCCGACATCAACGGTGCGTTCATCGCCATGCGAACGAACGACGGACGATATGCGAAACTCATCGTCCGCCGTGCTCGGGTGAAGGTGAAAGAGGACCAGGTTCCGTTAATTCTACTCGCACAATTCGTAACATTCAAAGACGGCACCGACCGCGCGGTCTACGCCAGCGGACAGAATGTGCATCTCTACACCGATTTCCGATTTCAACTCGATTTCGGACAGGTCGTGCCGACGAACATCGGCGGCGATCTCCAGGTGACGGCGGCCGCGGACGATCCGTATTCGCTGACATTAAAACCGGTCGGCAAAGCGCAGATGTACCTGATCGCGAAACCGCTCCCCGATCTGGCACCGAAGAAGGCACCAAAACTGGTCGTCGGCGAAAACTTCGAGATTCGATACTTCGCCGGGAAATACAAACTCTACGACGACGGCCGACGCGCCGGCGAACTCGAACTCGCGGTCGATGACAAGGGTGAAGTGAGCGGATTTTACACATCCGATCGCGATGGAGAAAAGTATGAACTCTTCGGCAAGGTGGGCACACCGAAACACGCAGTGAGTTTCACTGTGAAACTCCCGCGAACGGAACAGACGTTCTCAGGATACCTGTTCACTGGGAATGGAAAAATCCTCGCGGGATCATCGAAGATGCAGGGACGCGAAGCGGGATTCTACGCGGAGCGGATTGAGGAATAAACGTATCCCGGTTAGGCGTGACGCGGAGTCTTCGGAGCGGAGCGCGTACCACCGCACTCGCTCCGCTCCGAAGACTCCGCGTCGCGCCTAACCGGGGGTTTCTTTCGCACACCGCTCGACCTGTTGCCGCACTTCTTCGAGCAATGCTTCGGGCGAATACGCACCCTTCTTTAAAATCTGCTCC
>Ga0105044_10013036_pt1 | contig 11300 bp, 7 predicted proteins | sample MAT01_FD_78092 | JGI IMG/M metagenome (GOLD analysis project Ga0105044, IMG submission 78092) | Freshwater microbial communities from Lake Fryxell liftoff mats and glacier meltwater in Antarctica - MAT-01 | ecosystem: Environmental > Aquatic > Freshwater > Ice > Liftoff microbial mat | place... | reverse complement strand
CGTAAATCCCAGACGCCGTCGCCGACGTAGACGATGCCGTCGGCTTCGTTGCGGACGCGGTCAACAAACGCGCGGGCGGATTCGCGTTGCGGCTCGAACGCCGCGCCCAGCGCACGCCCGATGGCGAACGCGGCGATGTCGGCCCTGGCCCACGCATCGTCCGCAAACGCCGATGGAAGCCCCGCCACATCCAGCCCGGCGGCGGCGAGCTTGATGCGGGCCGACTCGCGCCACGCCCCCGTCGCCAGCGCGGCCCCCCAGCCTGATCGGCCCGCGATCTCCGCAAGGAGCGCGACGGCCCCGGGGACAACCGCGATCCGCCCTGCCACCGCCGCGGCCTCACGCAGGCGTTCGCAGAAACGCGCGTGGAAGTTCGCAACCTCCTCGGCCGTCGGGCCCGAGCCCCGATAACGGAGGCTGATCTCATGCACGAGACCGCTGTCGGTAGCGTGCGGATAGTGGGCCCAGTCCGGATCCACGCCGCGGACCCCAAGGACCTCGCCCACGGTGTCGATGAAGCAGCGGTCGTCGAGCCCAGTGGTTTGGGTGAGGGTGCCGTCGATGTCGAAGACGATGAGTGGCATGCGGGCTCCAGGAAAAACCCGCACGAGGGGGGTGAGCGTACTGGTTTTGATCAAATTAACGCCGACCGGGCACGATTTTCGGGTCATCCGTGATAAGTGGGGTAATCTTATGCTGCGATCCGCGTGTGCCTCATGGTGGTGTGTGTTCGAGAGCCGGGGGCGAAGCTCGCTATGCGTGTGACTAGCCAGTTAAGTGTGGTGTTGCTGGCGTCCCTCAGCCTGGTGTCCACGGCCAGCGCTCAGCTGCGCGCCGACCAGGTGCTGGTGGTGTTTGATGACCGCATCCCCGACTCGGCGGCCGTCGCCTCCGCTTATGCCGCGGCCCGCCCGGGCGTCCGCCTGGTCAACCTGAACACCGTTCGGCCTCCGATCGGCGAGCCGCAGGTGCCCCCTCCTCTATTGGGCCCCGGTAACGCCACTTATCAGCAGTTCATCGACGGGCTGCGTAAGCCGCTGCGAGACCACCTCGCCTCACGAGGGCTCACGACGGCGATCCGGTCCATCGTGCTCACCAAGGGGTTGCCGCACCGGATCACGGACATCAACAACGCCGGCGCGGGTGATTCGCCGGCAACGGCCCAAACCCTCCAGAACGCGGGCAACTACACCGCCGCCAGCGTCGACGCCGAGCTGTGTCTGCTCTGGCAGAACCTCTCGGCCAACGAGCGCAACGGCGGCGGCGATTCACGCGCCGATGGGTACATCTGGAACCCATACTTCAAATCGACGCAGCCGATCAACTCTTTCTCCAACGCCAATATCGGCTTCGCCAAAACGCTCGTCAACGCCAACGTGAATATCTACCCGCCCGGCTTCGCCTGGCGCAGCGCCGGGACTGCGGGCACCGCCGCGCTCACCGCTGGCGATTTTTACCTCGTATGCCGGCTCGACGGGCGGACTGTCGCCGACGTGCAGGCGCTCATCAACCGCTCGGTCGCGCCACGCGTCGATCTCTCGACAGCCTTCATCCTGCTCGACGAGTCGGGCAACCTCCCCTTCGAGGCGTGCACTCCAGCTGTCACCGAGTTCGACAACAACAACTTCATCGACATCTACGGCGGGGACGACTTCGAGCGGACACGCGACCAGATCATCGGCCGTACAACCGTCGCAGTCCCTCCCGCGCCGATCGGCTCGTGTACCTCGGCCACCGCCCGCGACTTCCGATTCCCCATCGCCAATATTCTCTACAACTCATCGCCCGGCACCACCAGCTTCTTCGTCGGCCCGCGCGTGGGCGTAGCCACGGGCAACTTGATCGTCTCCAACCCCGTCCTGGTCATCTCCACCGAAGGCGCCAACCACGGCGGAGGGATCCCCGTCAACGGGCAGTTCTTCCCGGCGTCGTTCAACTACACCCAGGGCGCGTTCTTCAACTCCATTGAGTCCTACAACGGGCGCGACTTCGGCGGGCTGGGCGGCTTCGGGATCCAGGGCCAGGTCGCCGACTTCATCACGGCCGGCGGCACCTTCGCCCTCGCCAACGTCAACGAACCGTTCACCATCACCGAGCCCAAGACCAATCTCTTCGTGCGCAACTTCGTGCAAGGCTCGCTTTCCTTCGCCGAGGCAGCCTATTCCGCCCTCCCCGTGCTCTCCTACCAACAAATCGCCATCGGCGACCCGCTCGCCCGCCTCGTCCGCTCCACCGACGACGTCAACGGCGACGGCCTCCTCAACATCGATGATCTCTACGCCTGGCACGCATCCCAGCGCGACACCAACGGCGACGGGCTCATCAACAGCACCGACCGCCGGGCCCAGGAATCGCTCCAGCGCGCGATCGAGCCGCTGTTCATGTCGTCGCCGCAGCGCTGATGTCCATCACGGCGCGGCCCAATACACGATCGTGTCGGCACCCGCTGAAATAGCAATGCGGCTATCGAGCAGGCTCATCGCCTTGGGCGAATCGGGCAGGCCCAGGTTGATGGTCACCGTGAGCCGGGCGTTGGTCGCGTCGAGGCGGTGCAGGGCGAAGGCCGTGGCTCCTTTGGTCGTGGTGGTCGACCCGGTCTCCATGGTGAAGAACGCGCCGGTCGCCGGCTGCGGGGCCAGCAGGTTGTCGGTCGCCCCCAGCGCGTCGGCCCCTTGCACGCTGCCGTTTTCCGCCAGCAGGATCAGGCCCTGCGGGCTGGCCAGCGCCAGGTTGTTGCCGCTGATATACGTCAGCGTCGCGGCCGCAGAATCAAGGCGGACGGCGACCTCGATGGGCGCGCTGGCGATCTCCCCGGTCGCCAGGCTCAACGGCCAGATCGTTTGGTCGTTAGAGACCAGCAGCACGGCTCCGCCGTGGATCCACGCCCGCACCGCCGCCGAAGCGGGGACCTGCGTGTTCTTCCAGATGACGTTGCCCGATTCGGGGTCGATGCCCATCAGCCCGTTCTGCGCCCCGACGACCAGGTCGCCGCGGGTGCTCAGGCGGAGCCAGCGGAGTTGGCCCAGCTCGGTGTCGACCTGATGGAGGAGCTGACCGGTACGCGCGTTGAGGATCAGGACGCGCGGGGCGATCGCGATCGGCTCGCCGCCGGGCCCGCGCACTTCGCCGTCGCCGATGACGGTGAGCAGGTCACCGGTGAGGTCGCAATCGAACACGGCCCGCAGCGGAAGGGCCGCCGACCACAGCGATGCGCCCGAATCCGCATCGATCCCCACGACCCGGCCGCCCCGCTCGACCAGGGCAAACGTGCGGTCGTCGCCGCAGGCTAAGAGCTCGCTGGGATCGCGCATGCCCTCGGTGGGCGTGCGGATGCGCTCGGCGTTCACGCGTACCTGACCGGGGATCAACGCCTTGGTGCCCGCGTCAAAATGCTTGGCAAACGGCTTGGATCGCCAGGTGCTCGTGCCCGCCAAAGCATCGACGCGCTCGATCAGCGCCCCCGCATCGGTGACGTGATAGAAGAACACGGTCTCGCGATCAACCCGCAGCAACTCCGCCGTCTTCTCGCCCGCGGGCGAGGTCCAGCGCAATTCCAGCGCGGGCGGCGCGGCCTCTCCGCCAGCTGACGCCGCGAAGATCCCCAGCCGACCATCGACGTGATGCACCACCAGCACCTTGCTCACGGCGGGCCGAATGGGCGGGATCACCGGGTCCATGATCGACCAGCCCGCCAAAACCTGCACGCCCTCGCCGGTCGGCAATCCCACGCGCGGCCAACGCTCGGTGTTGGCGCGGCGCTCGGCCAGATCGGTGCTGAAGCGCTGCAAATCCAGCGGCACGCCGCCCAGTGTGAGCGCCAACTGCGGGAAGCGCTCGCGGACGCGGCGCAGGCTGTCCTCCGCCGCCGTCAGGAGCGCCCGGTCCTTCAGGTTCGTCAGCAAGCGCCCAGCCAGCTCGGCCGTCTCCGCATCGGGCGGGTCGGGCAGCTTCTCGGCGACTTGCAGCCCCACCTCTAGCGCCCGCGCCGCCGCTCGCGGCTTGTCGGCCAGCTCATACGCCCGCGCCACCCGGCCCCACAGCGCCGGCGCCACCCGCGCCACCGGATACCACCGCGCCAGCGCTTCCAGGTCCTCCACCGTCGTATCGCTGGCCAACGCGGCGACCGCGCGCTCGGCCGTCGCATCGAATACCGCGTACGCCGACCGCCCGTGCTGCTGCACCAGCCGCTCCAGCCGCCGCGTCGCCTCGGCGTCGGCCCGCAGGCCCAACTGGTCGCCACGCCAAAGCGTCGGACCCAGCTCGGGCTTTTCCAAGATCTGCTGGTAGCTCGAGACCGCCGCCGCGGCGTCGCCAAGGGCCAGTTGATGGAAGCCCAGGTGCATCCAATGGGCCGCCCGATCCGGCGCGGCCTGGGCCAGGTCGCCCAGCCGACCGATGAGCTCGCCCAGCATCGGCATCTCAAACGCCGACGACGCCGGCGGGCGGCGATCGCCTTCTTCCCGCTGCGCACCGGCAATCATCAGCCGAAGGGCCGCCACCAACCGGTCGCGATCGGTCCGCGACTCGGGCGGCAAGTTGGCCAGCGCCTTCTGAGCCGCGTCGACCCCGAAGAGGATGCGTCCGGGTCGCCCAGCCCGATAGGCCAGCTCTGCCAGCGCGATGCCCGCGGCAGGCTCGCCGGGCTGCTTGCCGATGCGTTCGGTCAGAAGCCGATCGGCCTGTTCCCACGCCAAATAGCTATGCAGCCGCGCGTCGTCGACGGTCAGCAGTTGGCCGCGATCCAGGACGATGTTCCCGCTGTCATCCACCGGCGTGATGGCCGCCGGCTCCGTCGGCGCGTCCGGGTCCACCAAGGCCACGCCGCCCACCACCGGCACCAAGAGACGCGTGCCCGCGACCACCACCCGCCCGCGGATCCCGCCGCCCGAAAAGAGCGGCGTGATGTTCACCGGGGCCCCGGTCGGGTCGGCCAGATCCGTGAAGGCGATTCGCCGCTCGCCCACGGCCGCCAGCTTGTTGCCCGTCACCAGGAGATACGAAGGGTTGTCGAGCAGATCCGCCGAGCGACGCCCCAACACCGCGCCGCTGGAGCGATCAAGCACCAAGAGCTCGCGGCGATCCGACGAGAGCAGGAGCAGCCGACGATCCGCCACCACCGCCCCGCCAAACTGCCATGGCCCACTGGCCGACGGCGAGTCGGGGGCCTCCGAGCGCAGCCGACGCACCCACAGCGGACGCCCGGTCGCGGCGATGTACGCACCAACCAGCCCCACCCGGTCGGACCGGTACACCACGCCCTCGAACAGCGCGGGGTCGTCTGAGACTTGCGCCTGCCGCAGAAACGGCAGCGTGCCCACGCTGCCCAGAAGATTGAGCCAAGACAGCGAACCGTCTGCCAGGTCGAGCCCCGCTAGATACAGGGCCGACAGCCGACGCTGGCCGATGTCCTTGCGCAGGCCCAGGATGAGCCGATCGCCCTCGATCAGCATCCGTCCGCGGACCCGCGCCTGGGCCAGTTGCGGGTCGAGTTCGGCCACCACCACCGACCAGCGGAGCGCGCCCGTGACCCCGTCGAGGGCGAGGATCAGCTCCTGGCCCCCATCGTTCGTGTTAATGATGTTGTTGTTGTTATTGCTGTTGCTGGACGTCGCAAAGAAGGGGACGATTACAAACTCGCCGCGAACGACCGGCGCTCGCACTTCTTGCCACTGGGAGCCGCCGAAGCGGTTGATTCCGCGTTCTTCGTCTTCTGGTTCGGGCCCAAGGCCGAGCAGTTGTCGCAGATCGGTCCGCCACAACTCGCGCAGCGTCAGGCGGTCGAGCGCCATGACGTGCGTGCCCGAGGCCAGATAGATCGCGTCGCCTTGCACCACCGGCCACGTGCGCAGCTGACGCCCGTACCGCGGAATGTTCTCGACACCCGAGTTCGCCGCGATGTTGCGGATGTTCTCGGATTCCTCCAAGTCTCCAAACAGCACGCTCCCCAGCGCCCGCGGCACCAATCCGGTGAGATCCGCTTGCGGCTGGTTCGAACCGGGGCTCAACACCATCGGACGAACCGGCCCAGTCACCAGTTCGGGCACCCCTACCGCCACCTCTGCCCCGCCCGCCCCGCCGCCCTCGCGGCTCCAGCGCTGCCACAAACCGGCCACGCCGGAAGCGGGGGCGTAGCGCGCGATCAGCCCGGCCAGCGCCACCGCGTCGGGATTGGTCGCACGATCGGGGTGCATGTCGAGCTGCGCCAGCGTCAACGCCGCCGCTTCGAAGTGCGAACCTTCCAGCAACTCGCGCGAGACCCGTAAGGCCGCCGTCAGCCCAGACGCCGTCAGCAGCCGCGACCGCTCCAGTTCGGCGATCTCACCCCGAGCCAACATCGCCTCCGCCGGCGCGGCCTGCTCGCGCCGGTAACGCTCCAAAAAACCCGCGTCGCCCAGTAACACCGCGTGAACACGCTCCCGCACCGTGACAAAGAGGGCCGGGTCGTCGGCACTGGGCACCAGGCTCCCGGCTTGGTCGTCGAGCAGCCGCTGCAACAGCCGGATGGCCTCGGCGTTGTTCCCGCTGGCCCGGTGCTCTTCGATGCGGGCCAGAGCGTCGACCGAAGCGGGCGAATCGTTCACGAAAACGGGGTTCTCGGGTTGACCCAGCGGCTGTGCCGCCGCCATGCCTGAGAAGATTGCCAGGGCCGATAGAGCGACCACCAGCAGCCGATCGCGCCCGGTTCGCCCTGATTGAGACATCTCGAACTCCTGCTTGGGCCAGGGTTTATGGACCCGCCCATCCCCCGCCAAGCTCACCGCTCCATTGTACGAGGTTAAGACTGAACGGGTTGCTTGGGTGAGAGGGGTCAATAGCCGATCGACCCACTCAGTTGAAGTCTTGATGAACTTCCTCGCTCTCCATCATGTTCCTCCCGACCGAGCCCCCGGCCCGGCACGTGGCTTGGCTCTCGGACGACCCTGCCGCGTGATCGTCTTAGCCGTCGCCATCTCCCTGATGAGCCTGGCCGACCTTCATATGACGCTGACCTACGCCCGCGGCATCGGCTTCGCCGAGGCCAACCCCCTGGCCCGCTGGGTCATGTCCTACGACTGCGCCTGGCTCCTGAGCTCCTGGAAACTCCTCTTCCTGGCCATCACCATCGGGATCTTCTATCACCTCCGCCGCACCCGGGCCGCCGAGATCGCCAGTTGGCTCTCGCTGGCCGTCATGCTCTGGCTCATGGGCCAGTGGTCGCAGTACGCCGACAAAATGCCCCAGCTCACCTCCGTGATGCACCAGCTCACGGCGGCCGACATCCCCACCTTTGTCCGCATGACCGACTGAGTGCGCCCCGGCCGTCCGATGGCGTTACCCTGTCGGCAGCATGACCCGCACCCACACGCTCATCGCCTTCGCACTCTGCCTGTTGGCCGCCGCTGGCTGCGGGCACACCCGCCCCACCGTCGAGGTCCGCGGGGTCGAGGTCCGCTCCAACGGGCCCGATGGCTCCGTGCTCGCCTTCACGCTCGTCGCCACCAACCCCGGCGACGAGATCCTCCCCCTCAAGCGCGTCGACTACCGCGTCGAGCTCAACGGCCGCGAGGTCTACAGCGGCTTCCGCGCCCCGGAGACCACCCTCTCGCCCAACGGCGTGCGGACCATCGTCCTCCCCGCCGCCATCGCCGGGCCCCTCACCACCGCCCCCGGCGATTACCGCGTGGAGGGGACGATCCTCTATACCAAACCGGGGCAGATCGCCGAGCTGCTCTTCGAGGCCGGGATCGACCGCCCCCGGGCCCCGTTCCAGGGCCCCGTGCCCCCGGCGTCCCGCTAGTCGGGCCTCCGCCCGCGCCCCCGCTACGCTTGTCGTGCTGGCCCGAGGCGCGGTTGTTCCGACCCTCGGGGTCGGCTTTGACACGAGGATCGCTATGCGGCCAACGCTCCGCTGGGCTCTCTTCTCCGCGATCGCAATCGCCGCCGTCGCCCCGCAGGCTCGGGCCGACGACTTTGTCGACCGGGTGGATTCCTATTACAAGGACGTCGCCGCATCGCAGCGGAGCGACACCGTGCTGCTCCCGCTGCTGGTGAAGGTCGCGGCGCCGCCCGCCGCCGTGGCCAGCGTCAACTCCGCCGCCCTCTTGCCGGCCAGCAGCGCTTCCTTCGCCGCCGCGTCGGCCTGGGCCACCGCCGAGCCCCAGAAGGACGCTCTTGAAGCCCTCAAGAAGGTCACCAGCCAGACTGAGTGGAAGAAGGCCTTCGCGTTCGCCCAACCCTACTCCTTCGCGGCCGTCGACCCCGACCTGGTGATCGCCAACGCCTACACATTCCTGGGCGACCCGCCCACGCTGGCCTCCGCCCGGCATCTCTACCTGCCGCTCTTGAACCAGCTCGCCTCGTTGGTCCACGTCGAGGCCACCCGCCTGGCCGCCGAGGGCAAGCCCGCCGACGCGCTCGACCTGGTCATTCGCCTCACGTTCTTGGCCCGGTCGATGGCCGACCGCGCCTTCATGCAGGAGCAAACCTGGGGCTACGACACCATGGTCCTGGGCCTGCAGCGCCTCCGCGACATCGCCTACGTCGACTCGCGCTCGGCCAACCCTGTCCTCACCCCCGACCAGCTCAAGGACATCACCGAGCGCCTCCTAGACCGCGCGGGGCTCATGGGCACCGATCGACTCCTCCTCCCGCGCGGCGACAAGGTCGCCGCCGAGCAGATCATCAGCCAGCTCTTCATCCCCCGCGGCGGGCCCAACCCCGACACCTTCGGCCGCTCCCTCGCCCGCATCGGCAGCAAGGAACGACCCCTCCGCCTCTTCAGCGAGACGGCCCGCTGGGACGGCGTCCTCAAGCTCCACGCCAATGAGCTCGACGCCCGCGCCCAGCTCGAAGCCATCTACAACGACTGGGCTAAACGCTGGCAGCTCTCCCCGTTCGAGCCGATCCAGCGGGCCCCCAGTGATTACAGCCGGCTCGACAAGACCCGCTACGCCGCCCTTGACGCGGTGCTGGGCGATCTGGGCGTGCTCACCACCCGCCGCCTCGAACTCCGCGCCGAGATGGCCGCCACACGCACGGCCCTGGGCATGTACGCCTTCGCCCGCGCCAACCGCACCTTCCCGCGCGACATCACCGCCATCCGCCCCAGCTTCCTTGCCAAGATGGACGCCGACCCGTTCAGCCCCGAAGGCAAAAATCCCGAGTTCTTCGTCCCCATCCGCGACGCCCTCAAACGCCCCAACGAAGACCCCAAGCCCCACGAAATCCAGATCTTCCCCGCCACCGGCGACCCTTTCGCCGTCTCCCTCCGCGACGACCAGTTCGTGATCTTCCTCATCGGTTCGGACCGCGCCGCCAACAACGCCCGCAAAGCCACCCAGATGGTCGAGGACCGCGCCGGCGATTTCCTCGTCTGGCCCCCCGTCCTCAGCCTCGTCCGCCAGAATCTCACTGAAACCGGACGCCTGAACTGATCATCGCACCTCTTGTGCCGACCCAGATCCTCCCATGACGACTCCTACCCAGCCCGGCCTCCACAAGCTCGTCATCATCGGCTCCGGCCCAGCCGGCTGGACCGCCGCCATCTACGCCGCCCGAGCCCAGCTCGACCCCGTCGTATACATCGGCGTCGCCAAAACAGACCCCAGCCCCGTCCTCCCCGGCGGACAGCTCATGCTCACCACCGAGGTCGAAAACTACCCCGGCTTCTCCCACGGGATCACCGGCCCAAAAATGATGGACGAGTTCCGCAAACAAGCCGAACGCTTCGGCACCGTCATCAAGGACGAAGACGTCCTCTCCTGCGACTTCTCCAAACGCCCCTTCACCCTCACCACCAGCGACGACGGCCAGAACCCCACCGGCTCCGTCCAGGCCCAATCCGTAATCATCGCCACCGGCGCCGTCGCCAACTGGATCGGCCTCGAAAACGAGATGCGCCTCGCCCGCTCCGGCGGTGGCGTCTCCGCCTGCGCCGTCTGCGACGGGGCCCTCCCCGTCTTCCGCAACCAGCCCCTGGCCGTCGTCGGCGGGGGCGACACGGCCATGGAAGAAGCCAGCTTCCTCACCAAGTTCGGCTCCACCGTCTACGTCATCCACCGCCGCGATTCACTCCGCGCCAGCAAGATCATGCAGCAGCGCTTCCTCAGCCGCCCCAACGCCAAGATGATGTGGAACAAAACCGTCGTCGATGTCCTGGGCGGCGAGAAGATCGAAGGCGTCCTGCTCGAAGACACCGTCACCAAAGAACGCTCGCGCTTGGACGTCAAAGGCCTCTTTGTCGCCATCGGCTACACCCCCGCCACCAAGTGCCTCAAGGATTCGGGAATCACTCTGACCGAGAAGGGATACGTCGAGCTCAAGGGCCGCAACTCGTACACCAACATCCCCGGCATCTTCGCCGCGGGCGACGTGTCGGACGAGCACTACCGCCAAGCCGTGACCGCCGCGGGCATGGGCTGCCAGGCCGCGCTGGACGCCGAACGCTGGCTCGCCGCGGAAGGCGTGTACTAACAGCGGTTGGGAGCTCGCAGCCCGACTGTGAGGAAGGGCTTTCTAACCTGTGCCCACATCCTAAAACCCACGCCCGGGACGAGTCTTCGAGTCCCAGAATCCCGGACCACCCGATACCCTGGTTCCACATCCAATGGAGCACCCACGGCACATGGCTCCCGGGCGACCCCCGCGGCTTCCGCAACCACCAGCACCGCGTCCATTCGTCGGGTGACTATCGCAACCCGCCGCCCGAGACCGAGCATCTGGGCCTTCGGCGCTACGCCCTGAGCATTACTGAAGGCACCGTGATTCGCCTCACCAACGCCGAGCGTGAGACTGCGGGCCGGGCGATCCTCGACAAGTCCCTGCGCGAGCACGCGATGATCGTCGCGATCGCGGTCGCGTCGACACACGTCCATGTTCTGCTGCGCACCGACGGTGCGGAGATCGCTCTGCTCCTCGCCAAACTCAAGCGCCACTCTTCCCACGCGCTCCGCGCGACCAAGCCCGGCCGCACCTGGACGGCCCGCTGGCACCCTCGTCTCGATCAAAGACCGCAAGCACCACCTGACTGTGTACCAGTCCATCCTCAAGCACGGACCCAAAGACGGCGCGTAGGTGCAGGCATGGAAGAAGCGATGACAAGCTTGGAGTGCGTACCCGCGCCAAAGATCCCGGGACTCGAAGACTTGTACCGGGCGTGGGTTGAAGAGAAAACTGAGCGGGAAGGCGATTCGAGGAGTGTGCATCAAAGCCCCCTATGCACCTTGCCCCGCTGCGCCACTCGGATCACTTCGACAATCAATACCTGATCCTGGATCGTATAAACAATGCGGTAATCGCCGACGCGGATGCGGTATGCGTGG
>Ga0105044_10013033_pt1 | contig 11301 bp, 9 predicted proteins | sample MAT01_FD_78092 | JGI IMG/M metagenome (GOLD analysis project Ga0105044, IMG submission 78092) | Freshwater microbial communities from Lake Fryxell liftoff mats and glacier meltwater in Antarctica - MAT-01 | ecosystem: Environmental > Aquatic > Freshwater > Ice > Liftoff microbial mat | place... | reverse complement strand
TTTAATATGATTTTTTACGCATTATTTTTTCAATGCATCTGCCATTGTCTTTCCAATATCAGCAGGACTTGCAGCAACGTGAATGCCACATTCAGCCATGATTTTCATCTTAGCGGCTGCTGTATCATCTTCACCACCTACAATGGCACCGGCATGTCCCATACGACGACCGGGAGGCGCTGTTTGTCCGGCGATGAACCCTACTACCGGCTTTTTATTGCCAGTTGATTTAATGTAATGGGCTGCTTCGGCTTCCATACCGCCACCAATTTCCCCAATCATTACGATGGCATCGGTTTCGGGATCATTCATAAAGAATTCAACAGCTTCTTTTGTTGTAGTACCAATGATTGGATCGCCACCAATTCCGATTGCGGTTGAAATACCTAACCCGGCTTTTGCTACCTGGTCGGCAGCTTCATAAGTAAGTGTACCGCTTTTTGATACAATGCCAATTCTACCTTTTACAAAAATAAAGCCGGGCATAATCCCCACTTTACACTCATCAGCAGTTATAATGCCTGGACAATTTGGCCCGATCAGGCGGGTATCTTTACTAACTAAATAGTTTTTAACCTTCACCATATCTTGTACCGGAATACCTTCTGTAATACATACTACCAAAGCGATTCCTGCATCTGCAGCTTCCATAATTGCATCGGCTGCAAATGCCGGGGGAACAAATATGATACTTACATCCGCACCGGTTTCTTCTACTGCATCCGCCACAGTATTAAACACTGGTTTTTCCAAATGGGTAGTTCCTCCTTTACCGGGAGTAACACCACCAACTACCTTGGTTCCGTATTCGATCATTTGGGTAGCATGAAACGTTCCTTCTGTACCGGTAAAACCCTGTACAATAATTTTAGAGTCTTTGTTTACGAGAACTGACATTGGTATTAATTATATTAGAATGAAAAATTTTGGCAAAGATAGGATAGTAATCAGCAAATTCGAAAATTAGCAAATGCAAAAACTTACGGACTGCTGGTGGAAAATAGTTTTCAAATTTATCCGATTCTTAATTTTTAAATAAATAGTTTTAGACAATCTCCTCCCCATTATTCATCATCTCTTCCATATTACGGTCGTCGGAAATGATGCCCTTTGCTTCCAGCATACGCATGTCTTTGGCATCCTGCAAAAATTTGGAGGCAAAAATAAATTCGTTCAGGCGTTCGTTTTTTGAGAAGATAATTTCTTCATTGTTGCCGTTCCATTCCTTTTGGCCTTGGTACATGTACAAAATGTTTTCACCTATTTCCATTACGCTGTTCATGTCATGGGTATTGATTACGGTGGTCATATTGAACTCTTTGGTGATGTCGTAAATGAGCTTATCTATCACCATACTTGTTTGCGGATCCAGACCAGAATTGGGTTCATCGCAAAATAAATATTTTGGATTCAGTACAATCGCCCTTGCGATACCCACTCTTTTTTTCATGCCGCCGCTTATCTCTGCAGGAAATTTGTTATTGGCATCTACCAGATTCACCCTTGCCAAAACTTCGTTTACACGTTTTAGTTTTTCTTTGTGACTCAGTTCGGAAAACATATCCAGCGGGAACATTACATTTTGTTCCACCGTCATGCTATCAAATAAAGCAGATCCCTGGAAAAGCATGCCTATTTGTTGACGAAGCTCTTTCCGGTCGTCATTTGACATATCTGTAAAACTGCGGTCATCATAAATAATTTCTCCGCTATCAGGTTCAAATAAACCCACCAGGCATTTTTGTAAAACCGTTTTACCACTTCCGCTCGTGCCAATGATGAGGTTGCACATGCCCGTTTGCATCACATGACTCACATCATTCAACACAACCTTGTCATCAAAACTTTTCTTGATATTCTTAAATTCAATCATATACTTCGTCTCCTGAATTTACTTTGTTAATAAAATCTGAGTTAGCAGGTAATCAGCAAACAACAACATGATACAGCTTACCACCACACTTTTAGTACTGCTTCGTCCAATTTCAAGGGCACCTCCTTTTACATAGTATCCGTAATAGGAGGGAATGCTGCTAATGATAAACGCAAATGTATATGATTTAATGAGTGCGAAAATTACGTTGTAGGGTATGAATTCTTTTAATAAACCTCTGTCGAATGTACTGGCAGACAATATACCAGATGCAACGCCAGCAAGCCTTCCGCCCCAAATACCCAATACCATGGATATTATTACCAGTAATGGTATGGTTAATAAAGCAGCCGCAATTTTCGGTAAAATAAGATAAGCTTTTGTATTGATGCCCATAATTTCCAACGCATCTATTTGTTCGCTTACCCGCATATTGCCCAGTTCGCTGGCGATTTTACTTCCAATAACACCTGCCAAAACGATACAAACCAGGGTAGGCGCAAACTCCAGAATTACGGTATCCCTTACTATTTGTGCAATGGTTTCGGCAGGAATGATTGGACTCACTAACTGGTAGGCTGTTTGAACGGCACTTACGGCACCAATAAAAACAGAAATGATGGAAACAATTCCCAACGATCCGATGCCGATATCGGAACACTGGTGCATAAATTCTTTCCAATACATTTTATAATTCTCCGGTTTGGTAAACATGCCCCTTAGCATAATAAGGTACCTGCCAAAATGTGTAAAAAACTCCATGCGTCAAATTTATTGAAAAAAGATAGAAAATAGGTTTGATTATTTATGAGACCAATTGAAAAACAGGTATATATTAATGTTTAAACGATTACACCTTTTTTAAGAGGTTAGCCTTTTTAGTATTATTTCCTATCCGAAATAAGCAACTCCTTCAGGTGCTGGTACATTAATTGGGGCATCGTACTACACTTTAGAAATGCAGGATTATTTTGGTAGTGTTCAGATAACTCACCTGCCAGTTGTTTTATCTTTTCATCTGTAGATAACTTTTCATCTGCGGCGGCTACCCTTAAATCACGCAGCCGTTGCCGTTCTGATTTAATCCGACGGATGATTTGCGACCGTTCTTCCTGCTGGTATTGTTTGATGACCTCAGTGTTGAGATAGGTTTTTACCAGTTCAACAAAAACAAAGTTTTCTTTAAAAAACTGCGGCAGGTAATTGTTCTTACTGCCTTCGTATGACTGCTGGTCAAAGTCGATGGAACGTATCTTAAACTGCACATCATCAAAATCCTGGGTTATGTCGAAAATGAAATTGTAGCTCCGCATATCGCCCAACAAGCGCACAAAACACCGCTCATTGAATTTTACAAATTCTTTGGCAATTCTTTTTGGATTAAACTCCGGCCTTTGCAGGTAATGCGTAATAAACATATCGCCGGGTACTCCCGAAATATGTTCTTCTACCAGCGTATTTCCATCAATTAAAAAGTTCATAAAATTGGGCGATAGCAAATGCTCCAGCTCCATTCCAAATATGCGGGAAGAGTCTGCTACTTTAATATAAAAGTAGTCGTACACTTCATTGTAATTGTTGACTATTTTAATCCTGAATGGTTTTGAGTTTCCAAAAAGGCAATAGTCAATCCGTTCGATGTATAAATGTTCTTCCGCCTTGGTATGACCGCTTGATTTTAAAATCGAGTACATCCGCTTAAGCGAGGCGTGTATTTCATCTGTAAGAGATGGATTAAAAAATACAGACTCCCACAACGTGTCTTTACCATGACTATCGATTACTGGTATGCTAAAACTAAAATGTTTGAGGGTATCATAAGAAACAGGCAGAGACATTTCTCTTCCGTATCTTTTTAAATATTTCCTGAAAGACTTGCCTACTTCAAATGAAATCTTCTTTTTCGTTACCCGAACATTGTTGTCCATCATATTTTAAGATTCGTTGGGTGTTCTTTGAAATTGTCTCCACCACTTGCTCTTGCTAATCGCTTCCTTTGTATCGGCTTCACTTTTCATTTGCGCATCTACCACTGCAATCAGTACCATGTTAAAGATAGAACGGATTGAACTTCCAAGTTGCAACACGTGAACCGGTTTTTTTAAGCCCAATAAAATGGGGCCGATAGAATCTGCACCGCCCACTTCCTGCAACAAATTATAGGCAATGTTACCCGCTGCAAGATTCGGGAAGATTAGGGTGTTTACTTCTCCGTCTAACAATTCTGTAAACGGATAGTTGTCTTTCAGAATTTCTTTGTTAAAGGCCAGAATGCCTTGTACTTCACCATCGCAAATTAAGGTAGGGTCTTTTGCCTTCACTATTTCCCTAGCTTTTCTAACAAGATTTGCCTCCGGCGAATCGCTGCTTCCAAAGTTAGAATAGGATAGCATGGCAATGCGTGGCACAATATTAAATTGCTTTACTTCCTTTGCCGTTAATAATGTAATTTCTGCCAACTCTTCTGCACTTGGATTAAAGTTAATGGTAGTGTCAGCTAGAAATAACGGACCACGTTTGGTCAGCAAAATATACATACCTGCAATCTTCTTCAACCCTTCCTCTCTTCCGATGGTTTGTATGGCGGGTCGGATGGTGTCAGGATAATTTCTCGTTAAGCCACTGATCATACAATCTGCTTCTCCACTTTCTACCAGCATGCAACCAAAATAGTTACGGTCCTTCATCATTTTATTCGCTTCGTGGCGGTTGATGCCTTTGCGCTGGCGCCGTGCATAAAATGAATCTGCAAATTGCTTTCTCAATTCTTCTGTATCATCTGCCTTTGGATCAATGATTGGCATATCGCTGATATCAATGTTATTTTCAGCCGCTAAACGTAGTATTTTTTTAGGATCTCCCAACAAAATCGGAAAGCCGACACCTTCTTCTACTGTTAGTTGGGCTACTTTTAAAATTTTTACATTCTCTGCATCTGCAAATACTACCCGCTTAGGATCTTTTCTTGCCTTGTTGCCAATTACCCGGCTCAATTGGTTATCGATGCCAAGGCGTTTATTCAATTCCAATTCGTAGGCCTCCCAATCTGTTATCGGATGTTTAGCAACCCCACTTTCCATGGCAGCTTTTGCTACGGCAGGTGCTATTGTAGAAAGTAATCGTGGGTCCAACGCTTTTGGAATAATGTAATCGGGGCCAAATGTTATTGTTTTTTCGTTGTAAGCAAGGTTTACAATATCCGGAACTGTTTCCCTGGTTAATGCGGCCAATGCCCTTACTGCAGCCATCTTCATCGATTCATTGATGGCAGTCGCCCTTACGTCCAAAGCTCCACGAAAAATATAGGGGAAGCCGAGAACATTATTAACCTGGTTAGGATAATCACTTCTGCCAGTTGCCATAATCAGATCTTTGCGAACGGAGGTTGCGAGGTTATATGTTATCTCCGGGTCAGGATTTGCCAGTGCAAATACAATGGGATTTTTGGCCATGCTTTTTACCATTGCGGCACTCACAATATTGGCGGAACTAAGTCCTATAAATACGTCTGCACCTTCCAAAGCCTTTGCCAGATCGTACTCCTTATACTTTTCATCTACACAAAAAGTTTTTTTCAGGTCATCCACACCTTCCCTGCCTTTGTATAAAATTCCCTTTCTGTCAAAAACCATAAAGTTGCTATGGGTTGCTCCCAGCGATTCGTATAATTTCATACAAGCTACGGCTGCAGCACCTGCACCACTCACTACAATGCGTACCTCCTCAATTTTCTTTTTCTGCAATTCAAGCGCATTTAGCAAACCCGCTGCCGATATAATCGCTGTGCCATGCTGGTCATCATGCATGATCGGTATTTTTAATTCCTCTTTTAACCGTTGCTCAATATAAAAACATTCCGGAGCTTTAATATCCTCCAGGTTGATACCACCAAATGTTGGCTCCAATGCTTTTACAATTTGCACAAATTTTTCAGGATCCGTTTCGTTGATCTCAATATCAAATACATCAATGTCGGCAAAAATTTTAAATAGTACGGCTTTTCCTTCCATAACTGGTTTGCCGGCTTCGGGCCCAATATTGCCCAATCCTAAAACAGCCGTTCCATTGCTGATAACACCTACCAGGTTTCCCTTTGCAGTGTATTTATAAACATCTTCGGGATTAGCCGCAATTTCAAGGCAAGGCACCGCTACGCCGGGTGAATATGCTAAAGAAAGATCTCTTTGTGTTTTGGATTCTTTGGTAGGAATTACTTCAATTTTTCCGGGTCTGCCTTTGGCGTGATACTCCAGAGCTTGTTGTTTACTTAGTTCTTTTGACATGGCATGTTTTTAATTTCCTATGAAGTTTGTTGTAACCGGCTGATGTTTTTTAGATTCCGAAAAACTTCGGATTTTGTTGGTGCATTTTTTTGAACCATCAAAATTTCTTTACTTAACATCCCTGTCTGCTTCTCGCAGCCAGGCAGGGTTGTGGCACGCTCTTCAACTGAAATGCTGCTATCAGATTTTATTATAGCGTAGTTAAGCATCTAGTTTTAATAAGGAAATGATGTTTTAAAATCAGGTAATCTATATGTGTAATTTTTTTCGTTTTAAACGGCAACTCGTTTTAAAAAGATGGTGCAAGGTACTAAATGATTTACAATGAAGGTTAAACAATAGTCTTTGAAATGATGTAAAAAGAAGCAAATAATTTTAGCCCGAACAGCCGGTCACCGGTCATAAAAAGCTGTCAACAAAAAGCCTTCCGAAACTTTTGTTTTTCGGAAGGCAATATTCAAAAAAGCAATTTATTGTGCATTGGTAGCACCGAACAATGCCATCATCCCCATACCAATTTCGATGGCATTTTCATCCACATCAAAAGTAGGCGTGTGGCCACCGATGGTAATGCCCTTTGCTTCATTGCGTGTACCCAGTCTAAAAAAACAGGCAGGTATTTTATGAGAATAAAAAGCAAAATCTTCGGCCCCCATTCTTAATTCGGTTTCGGAAACATTTTCTTTTCCAAGATAAGATTCGGCTTTTGATCTTGCTGCTGCACTTAATAATTCGTTGTTAAGCACAAATGGATATCCCACATCAATTCTTATATCAATTTCAGCACCCATGCTGTGTACCAATTCGGTCGACATTTTTTTGATCAGGTCATGTGCTTTAAAACGCCATGCTTCATCCATTGCCCTGAAAGTGCCCATCAGCTTAACTTCTGATGGAATCACGTTGGTTGTATTACCACCCTGGAAAGAAGTGATACTTAGTACTGACGGATTAAACGGGTTATTATTTCTGCTAACGATTTGTTGCAGACTTACAATTAAATTGGATGCGATTAAAATAGTATCTGCCGTAAACTGCGGCGCAGCAGCATGGCCACCCTTTCCTTTGATGGTGATGTAAATTTCGTCGGCACTGGCCATTACCATTCCTCCACGAAAACTAAGTTTACCAACATCCAGTATCGTGTGTACATGTAAACCGAAAATACTTTGCGGCGCAGGATTTTCTAGAACGCCTTCCTTAATAAGCAAACTTGCACCACCCGGATTTTTTTCTTCACCCGGTTGAAAGATCAGTTTAACGGTACCTTCCCATTCATCCTTTAACTCGCTTAATATTTTGGCGGCACCCAATAAACAACTCGTATGCACATCATGCCCACAGGCATGCATTACTCCGGGAACGGTTGATTTATAGGGAAGGTCATTTTCTTCAATAATGGGAAGCGCATCCATATCTGCTCTTAAAGCCACCACTCTTTTACCGGGATTTTTACCCGGTATTAAACCTACAACTCCGGTGGTAGCTTTAATTTCGAATGGAATATGTAGTTCGCGTAATTTTTGCTGAACAAATTTGGAGGTTTCAAATTCCAGGTAGCTCAACTCCGGATTGGCATGCAGGTGGCGCCGAACACCAATCATTTCTTCGGAGTATTTTTTTGCCAGCGTTTTTATCTTCGTTTCTATTGTTTCGCTCACGGGTTCAGTTTAAAAGTGAAAAGTGAAAGGTGAATGGTGACCCGATAGCTATCGGGTGGTGAAATTTGTAGAGTACTCCAATAGTCCTTGATCATTAATTGATAATTATTGTTTGCTTGTTGCCTCGTTAGCTACGAAATCTAATTATACCAAAAATCAGTATTCAAATTTTGGTCTTCAATTTTTTGATCCCTCGAAAAATGGTCTTCAGCAGCCTTCCCAAATAACTTTAAAAGACGAAGGTCTTGCAATCTGAAAGCCATCTGCAAATTTTATTCACCACCCGATAGCTATCGGGTTACTATTCGCCACCCTTCACGTTATAAAATATCCTTCTCTTTATTTTTATCTGGTTTTACCTCAATTATTTCAGGCACTAAATAGATATTGGTGGTTACCAGTTTATTGTTGATGATATCGTTTTTGTATTGATCTGCTTCTTCCTTTTCTAAAAAATTACCAAACTTCAGTTTAATATAAGGAGGCTGAAAACTCATGTAAACCTTTTGTTCCGGGAAACGTTGCAATAGTCTTGCCCTTAAATTCATTGCCTTCGCACGATCGTTGGTACTCAGCACCATCAGGCGGTATCCTTTCGCAGATTTTGGGCCTAGCGCAAGCGTTTCATTAAATTCAGCTTCCTTTTTAGCCAGAATATCCAGGCGGCTGTCTTTAAAAACAGTCACTTTTCCAGTAGGCGCAGTCGTGTCTTTTGGTGGAACAATTTGTGCCCGTATTGCGCCTGCTTTTAAAAAAAGTATAGCAATAATAATTAATTTTTTCATGGTATTTTGTTGGCAAAAACTGTTCCATTTAATTTTCGGGAACCGCTTCATTTACAATCGCAATACTGCTGCTGCAACCTATCCTGTTAGCACCTGCGTCAATTAATTGTTTGGCAAAAGTATAGTTTTTTATACCACCACTGGCTTTAATACGGATGCTATCTGCCAGGTGTTTCCGCATCAGTTGTACCGCTTCAAGCGTAGCACCCTTCTCCGCATAGCCGGTAGATGTTTTCATGAAATCAACACCAGCAGCACCATATAAATCGCAGCATTTTATAATCTCCTCATTGGTCAATATTCCTGACTCAATAATAATTTTAATCAGCTTGCTTTTGCTTTTTACAATGGGTAAAATAGCATTGATTTCATTGGCTAAAAATTGCCAGTCATTATTTTTGATGGCACTTATATTAATTACAACATCCAGTTCATCTGCCCCATCAATGATAGCCAAAACTACCTCTGCCACTTTTGCTTCAATGGCGGAATAACCGAAAGGGAATCCAATAACGGTCGCCACTTTTACCGTTGAAGTACCTACCAATTCTTTTGCTTTTTTTACAAACAGCGGCGGCACGCATACTGCTGCAAATTGGTATTGTAAGGCTTCGCTGCAAAGTTTTTTAACATCTGCAATGGTAGTGGTCGGTTTTAAAACAGTATGATCAATATACTCTGCAATATTCATATGTATTTTTTAAAAGAACAAAATTACAGTTTAGCGATCGTAAAAATGCAGGTAGCTTTTCAAATAAATAGTGCTTCTTCTAAATGGGGAGATATTTATTTTAAATACATGTAACGTAAAAGAGGAATAGCAGTTGAGGGTTGGTTTTAAAAGTCATTCTGACCGGCAAAAAATCCGTTTGTTCTTGAGCTAATTTAAATTATAGCCGGTAATTGATGTAATGATGGATTGATTATATTTATCGTTTCCAAATATTTAACCAAAACAATTAATTGATGAGAAAACCATTTATTCTGCTGGTGAGTTTTGTATTGCTTTTAACATCCTTACAACTGCATGCACAAGCCACTTTTCCTGTTAACGATGTAGCTACGCCGAGAGAAGGCTGTTACGCATTTATTAATGCCACCATTACTAAAGATGCACAAACTACTTTACAAAATGCATCCTTGGTCATTCGCCAGGGAAAAATTGTAAGTGTTGGCATTGTTGTTTCCATTCCAAAAGATGCGGTGGTGGTAGATTGTAAAGGGAAATATATTTACCCCTCCTTCATCGATATTTATTCAGACTATGGCACACAGGCTGTAAAGGGCGAGGCGGGTGGTTTTGGCCGTTCCTCTCAAATGTTGTCCAATACAAAAGGTGCTTATGGCTGGAACCAGGCCATCAAATCTGAAACCGATATTTCAAAATTATTTGTTGTAAACGAATCCAAAGCAAAGGAACTGCGAGGTATTGGAATGGGCACTGTGCTTACGCACCAGATGGATGGTATTTCAAGAGGTACCGGAGCCGTTGTAACCCTTGCCAATGAAAAGGAGAATCAAGTAATTTTAAAGGCGAAAGCCTCTGCCAATTATTCTTTTGATAAAGGTAGCAGCACACAGGACTATCCAACCTCGCTAATGGGGGCTATCACATTGTTACGCCAGAATTACCTGGATGCCCAATGGTATAAAACCAAGCCGGCCGATGAAGGATTGAATCTTTCATTACAAGCTTTTCTGGATAACCAATCGTTGCCCCAAATATTTGAAAGCAGCGATAAATGGAGTGATTTAAGGGCTGATAAAATTGGGGACGAGTTTGGCGTGCAATTCATCATTAAAGGCAGTGGCAACGAATATCAGCGAATAGCTGAAATAAAGGCAACCAATGCTACGTATATTCTTCCCATCAATTTTCCGCAGGCGATGGATGTGGAAGATCCAACGGATGCAAGATTTATTTCGCTCGCCGATTTAAAACATTGGGAAATGGCTGCTATCAACCCTTCTGCATTTGAAAAAGCAAATATTCCCTTTGCCATCACAACCAATGGCTTAAAAGAAAGCAGTGCTTTTTTAGCCAATCTGCGCAAAGCAATACAGGCGGGCCTGAGCGAAGAAAAAGCGATGGATGCGTTGACAAAAATACCAGCTACACTATTGAATATGTACAACGAGGTAGGTAGTCTGGAAGCAGGAAAGATTGCTAATTTTTTAATCAGTTCGGGACCTGTTTTCGCAGAGAAAACAGTGATCTATCAAAACTGGGTTCAGGGAAATAAATATGTAGTGAAGGAGGATGGCTGGAAAGATAGCCGTGGTACTTATAACCTGGTGATCAACAATGAAACCTATCAGTTGGAACTAAAAGGTGATGCCGCTAAACCCACTGCTTCATTGATTGCAAAGGATACTGTAAAAGCAGATTTGGTGATGAATGACAGGTTGGTAAAATTAAATTATAGTTGGAAAAAAGATGCCAATTCGGTGGTAAGATTGAGTGGCGTAATGACGGGAGATCAATGGAGTGGAACCGGGCAGATGGCCGATGGGAAATGGGTAAGCTGGACGGTTACAAAGTCAGGCGAAATGAAGGTGGCCGCTGATACCATGAAAAGAAAAGGAGGCGAAGCCGTTGCAAAAATTGAAGGCGTGGTTACTTATCCCTTCAATGGATACGGTTACAAGGAATTACCAAAACAGGAAAATGTTTTAATAAAAAATGCCACCGTATGGAC